>JAABUZ0100005272.1_pt1 | contig 17099 bp, 22 predicted proteins | sample 5562091 | NCBI WGS metagenome assembly JAABUZ01 (sample SAMN12813069, study PRJNA571459) | rock metagenome | isolation source: Antarctica rocks | place: Antarctica: Victoria Land, Linnaeus Terrace sud | collected 2015-12-21
CAAGCTCCAACAGGATCTGGATGCCGTCCTCGCAGGACTCCAGCTGCCCTGGAGTCAGGGGCAGACCGAGGGCCAAATCAACAAGCTCAAACTCCTTAAGCGGAGCATGTATGGCCGGGCGAACTTCAATCTGCTCAAGCAGCGCATGCTCTTCTCGTCGGCCTCCTAAGTCTCACGGACGCAAATGCCTCAGTCCAGCACGCTTTCCTTACGGGGTGCCGGCGTGGGGTAGCGCGGGAGTCCGCATCCCAAGAGCCGACTTTCACTCCAGATGCGACGCCCGCTAATCCTCGATCTCGACCGTACAGAAGTACGCATCGGTCTTACCTAAACCATATCGTGCCTCAGTCCTCCCATATGCGCTTGACCCTTCATCATCAAAAGATCGGAAGAGCCTATGTAGCGGACAGTAGGGAAAGTCACATTCCCAAAGATCGCAGATTGATAACCAGGAGAGGTGACGATGCGAGAGGTCTGCCGCCTCAAAATCGGGGTTGTTTACTGAGACAAAGGCCCAGGCCTGACCGCCGAATCGCCTAGAGACCTTCCGGGAGTGGAACGCCCATGCGAGTCATGGCTGCTTTGAGTCGTGCCACCACGGGTGGACGTTTCTGCAGGACTGCTTGACCAACGGCGATCAGGTGTCCGAGTGCGGCAAGATCGTCAGCCGAAAAGGAGACCGCCGTCATACGCGGCGCCTTGGGTGGGTGTCCGGGTCGTTGGGTGTGAAGAAAGGAAACCATACTGCATCCCCTCGCTGCAGGGACATCTCTTCTTGTACTACATAATCATACTATTGTCAATAGATAATCCGCCGTGGGCTCAGCTGCGCGGTTAGGAATGCCACCGGTCAAGGGTAATGTCCCAGTAGGTGTGTAAAAGGGACGTTTGACAAAGACGGCCATCGTGTGGTCTTCATCGAAGTGACACCACATCACCACAGAGGGGGACCGACACGATGGCCGATGCTTTCAGGATGGCACTTGAAGAACTGCTGCGCAAGGCGCAGCTGGATGGAGACGTGGATTTCTTACGCGACGGCGTCCAGACGCTTGCTCAGGCAATGATAGACCTGGAGGTCACGCAGCAGGTGGGAGCTGAGCCGTACGAGCGGACAGCGGCACGCACGGGGCAACGCAATGGATCGCGTGACCGCACCTGGGACACCCGGGTGGGCACGATGGAACCGAACGTCCCGCGGGTGCGGGATGGGAAGTACTATCCCTCGCGGCTGGATCCCCGGAAGCGGGCAGAACGCGCGCTGGTTGCCGTCGTGCAAGAGGCGTATGTGCAGGGGGTGTCGACCCGACGGGTGGATGAGTTGGTGAAGTCCCGTGGGATGGCCGGGATCAGCAAGAGCCAGGTCTCCCGCTTGTGCCAGGAGCTGGATACTGCCGTGGAACGCTTCCGCTCGCGCCGGCTGGATGGGACCTATCCGTACGTCTGGCTCGATGCGACCTATCTCAAAGTGCGCAAGGACGGTCGGGTGATCAGCATGGCGGTGGTGATCGCCATCGGGGTCAATGGCCAAGGAGAGCGGGAGGTCCTGGGATTGGATGTCGGGCCCAGCGAAGACGGCGCCTTCTGGCTCTCGTTCCTGCGCAGCCTGGTGGTCCGTGGACTCTCGGGTGTGCGGCTGGTCATCAGTGATGCCCATGAAGGCCTCACAGGGGCGATTGCTGCGGTGCTCCAGGGAGCGAGCTGGCAGCGCTGTCGCGTGCACTTCGTCAGGGGCTCCTGGGGATGGTAGGCGTCACCAAGCTGGCAGGAGCGTTGGCGGACCAGTGGCGACCGACACACCGCCACGTTGCTGACCAGATCGACGAGCACATCGAGGACTGCTTTGCCTGTTACGCCTTCCCACCGTCTCATCGGATCCGGATTCGAACCACCAATGGGCTGGAGCGGCTCAACCAAGAGATCAAACGACGGACGCGGGGCGTCCGCATGTTTCCCAATCGCGAGGCCTGCCTGCGGTTGGCAACCGCTTCCGTGGGTCGGAGGCTGTGCCTCCGGGGACCCACTGGGCATGCGCCGAGCCGTCAGAGGAGTGGGTGATCGGACATCGCTATCTGGATATCACCGAACGCTGCCACTGGCAGCGTGATCATGCGCCCGGGGAGGTGGCGTTGACAGTGATCTCATAACCACGATCGACGTGGAGGCTTTTACAGAAACTTCCGGACTTGATCGGAAGACGGCAGAGTCTCAGCGCCCTAGTGGGTCACTTGGGTTGAGAGGTGCCGGTAGGCAGTGCCAGCGGTAAGCTGAAGGACGTACTCGCCGTCTTGCCTCCCCTGGAGTATGCCATGGCCGGTCAGCAGAAGGATCCGCTCCGCCCGCTCACGCTCGATGAACGCACCTCCCTGGACCACCTCAGTCGCTCGCGAACTGATCCAGCCGCACAGGTAGCTCGGGCCAAGGAGGTGCTCGCGGTCGCCAACGGTGCAAGCTACGAAGCGGCGGCACGGAGTGCTGGCCGACCGAGCGGTGATGCGGTGGCGCATCTGGTCGCGCGGTTCAATCGGGATGGGGTGGCTGCACTCGCGGAGCGACACGGCGGAGGACAGTCGAAGCGCTACATCCTGGTCGAGGAGGAGCGCATCCTGCGTGAGGCACGAGGGACACCGGATCGCGAGCAGGACCGGACCGCGACCTGGTCGCTGACGACACTCCAGGGCGCCCTGCGTCGTGCGCCGGACGGCCTACCGCGAGTGAGCACCTACACCATCTGGTGCGTCTTGCATGATGCCGGGTTTACCTGGGACAAGGATCGAAGTTGGTGTGAGAGCGGGACCGTCGTACGGAAGCGGAAGAGCGGGACGGTTGTGGTGCACGATCCCGATGCCACGCCAAAAAACTTGATCGAAGCCGCGTACACGCAGGATCTCCTCCCGGTTTGGACCGAAGACGAAGCGGGCCCGTATGGAACGCTCCCCTATCCAGGGTCACACTGGCACTCGGCCGGTCAGCCGGTTCACTATCCGCATGAGTACGTGCGGGAGGGGACAGCCAAGCAGTTGACGCTCTTCCATCCCGCCAGTGGGGCGATACGGGTCAAGGGAGTGAGGAGCGCACGGAACGCCGTCCTCCATCCCTGGCTCGAAGCGGAGTTGGCTGCCATCCTCGCCACCCTCCCCGAACCAGAGGTGCTGGATCCCGAGGAGAACCGACGCCGCTGGACGTGCTGGCAAGAGGGGCTCACCATCCGCATCACCTTGCCGCAGGACCTCCCACCGCTTCGCATGCTGCTGGTCTGGGATAACCTCACCGGGCACTACACCGTCGACGTCGTCCTCTGGCTGTTCGACCATGGCATCATGCCCCTCTTTACGCCGTTCGGCGGCTCGTACCTCAATATGGCGGAGTCGATTCAGCGAATCCTCAAGCGCTGAGCATTGGACGGACAGCATCCCAAGGCACCAGAGGAGATCATCGAATGGCTGGAATCGAGAGCCGACGCCATTCGAGTGGGGTGGCAAGCGCCACGCCCGACGGGAGCGAGCACGAGCGCGACACCATCGGGTTGGTGGCTCAGGTGCCTACACCCGGCGACCGGTACGGCGACTGCGACCGACATGACACAATGGCTATGACCAATCCAAGTGACCCACTAGCTTTATGATTGTGTGCTAGAGTACAGGTTAGCTTCTTCTTAAGGGGTTGGTTGTGGGTTGGGCATTAGCTGTGCGAGCTTGGTCCAACGTTCGAGGTCAGGAGTTGTTCTCATGTTATTTCGGCAGAATCTCGTGCGACTCGGCCTATGTCTTTGTGCATTATCAGTGTTTCCTTCTATAGCCTCTGCGCACAATGCTCTTGACCTCGTTCCTCCCAGCACCGGAAATACGTATTCGGGGCCGATGCTTTATCCAGGTGTTGGTCCACAATCTCACACCTGGACTGTGCCAGTTCCACAGGCTGAGTGCACGTCATTCTATGCCGCTCATCCAGCGCTTGCCGCCGCAAATCCTTCTGCAGCGTCAGCCCCCTGCGCGCACACGGAGACGCTAACCATCAAGCCAACAGACCCGACGAAAATAACTGGCCCAGCGTCCGCGACAAGGAGGATGCACGATTCATCCCATGGTTTCTTTCGTCCAAAAGTATTTGTCTGCCCTGGAGCCGAAACCCCAGACTTTTATTGTCTTGAAGACCTTACCCTGCAAGCATGCAGCAACACCCCGGGTGGCTGCAACAATCGGGCCAATACCACGTATTGGACGGCGCAATATAACGGTCACTACGTCTATGTTTACGGTGCTGTACACGCGTATAGTACGTCGTATTGGCCTTACAGCCAGACCATTACCTGGACAGGGACCTGGAATAACGGAGGGCAGAACAGCAGCTATATGAATGGTGGCGATGATTATACTGTGGATGAATTTGGCCAAACTTTTAAAAACTGGCACCGCATCAATGTTGGTAGTGGCGGCAATGCCTGAGGTACCTTCTCACAGCAAGGCTAGTGGGTCACGCTGCATTTGACTGGGGATGAGCCAGGATGGCAGGGGAGCCACCCAACCGACGTTGTCGTGCCCGGTCCCGTCGCTCCTTGCGCTTGCCACCCCAGGTACACGGCGTCGGGTTCTGGTTCCAGGCGGCAACCGTGTCCTCCAACTAGGTGATAATCTCCTCGGGCGTCTGGGGATGCTGACCAGCAAGTGCGCGCCGGACGATGATTCGCTGGACGGCTTCGGCCAGATTGAGCCATGATCCCGAGAGCGGCGTATACAAGGGCATGACCCCATGCTGGAACAGGCAGCCGACGATTGAGCAACTCAGGTGCCCGGCCAAGTTATCCCAGATGAGGATCATCCGCAAGGGAGACAGCGGCGCACGCGGCTCGTGGCCAAGCCAGGTCTTCCACTGAGCGGCCTCCGGTCGCTCCGTCTCCGGGTCGGTCACCGTGACCACGCCTGTCTTGCGCTTCCGTTGGGCGGTGCCGGTCGGACACCAGCTCCTGGTCTTCTGATAGGAACTGCCCGCATCTTCCAGCACGCGTTTGATGGTGGTGGCGCCGAGCTGCTCCAGCCCCTCCTTGCGCAGCCGCGTCTGCAGCAGCGACAGCGACCAGGTGGCCGTGCCGTCCGTCCGTCGTTCCGGTGCTGCCTGCGCGGTGGCAACGATCCGGGCTCGGGCAGCCGTATCGTAGGTGGCCTTCCGCCCCCGTCCTGGCGCGATGGTGAGTGCCGCCACGCCATGCTGGTTAAAGCGCGCCACCAGATTGGCGACCGCCGTCCCACTCTGCAGTCCGGCCTGCCGTGCCGCCTGGGAGAACCCCGCTCCCTGCGCCACCGCGAGGAGCGCCGTGGCTCGTCGTACTCGATCCAACCGTTCGCTGCTGGCCCGCACGATCCGGTCCAGTGCGGCCCGTTCCTCGTCCGTCACCGGACGCAAGACTTCTTTCTGTGGTGCTGCCATCGTTGCTCTCCCTTCGTCCACCACAGCGTAGGACGCTGACCTCCCTCATTGCAAGATATTTGCGGCGTGACCCACTAGTCGATATAACGTGGAATTGAACTGTGCTAAGTCGCGCACTAACGGGCATCACAGGAAGCTCCACCACCCCGATCGGGCGAGCAAGTTCAGAGGTAGGGTACCTACAATCCGTCGTTATGGGGATGTGCAGCCGCGCGGCTGAGATTTAGCTGAAGCAGGTGCTCCAAGACCTGCTCATCGCTGAGGTCATGATCCCAGCCGTATGCGTTAAATACAGCATGATCGAGTGTCCGGTGGGCATGTTGTAGCCAGGTAGGAGATTGGTTGTAGAGGTTGGTCAGTGTGCGCGCCTTCAGGTCCGTCTCCGTCGCACCCTCTGGATTAAGCCACCGAGCGCGCCTACTTACCAATTCCTTTGCCGCCATGGCTACAGCTTCCACGCATGGATCGCCAGTCGGCTCGCTGCCCGGTGACCATGGGAAGGGAAAGGTTTCAAAGGTCGTTGAGGGTGTGTACCGAGGGCGGTCTTCTAGTTCTGTCCCCATGCGAAGCGCCCAGAGTTCGTGCAGCCGTGAGTGCAGCATCCCGAAGGCGTAGTCATCGTCGCGTGCAATGGCGACCACAGCGCTGTCTGGCAGTGTGTTGGGGGGAACCCAGGTAAACAACCGATGTTTAGATATACGAGGTGTCACGATAAAGCGCGCGCGGCCAGCCGTCGCCCGGCGGACATCTCCGCCGCTGCGTCCGAGACGCCACCAGTTTTGCCGACGTTGCTGGTCGCGGTTTTGCGACCGTGTCGGCCTCACGTTGGCGCGGACATATTCGAAGGGCGCTTCATAAAGGGCAGCGTCGGACTCCGACATATTTTCCGCAAAGTCGATAATCCACATGTGCCGCGGCCTGCGCGTGATATCCAGGCCGTTGATCCATGGCCGGATTACGTCACGGTTGCTCTTGCCATGTGGATTAGGGTGCGAGAGCATCTTGTTTGCCAGCGCAGCTGAAATTTCGAATGGTCCGACCTTCACCGGTCCTTGAAAGGCGATTCCGACATTCTCATTCAGTCGGTGCGCCTTGGTCAGATCGATACCTGCAGTGAGGTCCGGATTGATCGCCGTGACCAGTTGACCGTCCAGCGTGCAGCGCTTTTCCCGACCGTCATCAAATCCAATCATGGACACGCGCACGGCAGCTCCATCTAGGATCCAGGGACGATCACTCCAGGCCATGAAGATGTTACCAGCGTCCTTGATCCGGTCAAGCACGCGCCGATTCGCGCCGCCACGAATGGAGTTGGTGGCAAGCAGACCGGCTCGCCGCACGGTGCCCTGTGCGATGAGTTCACGGGACCGCTCGAACCAATAGGTCACCAGATCTGCTTCGCGCGGGACACGATCACGGTAGACAGTGAAGATCTCGTCGACATACCGGTCACCTAACTCGGATCGAAGCCGCTTGCCGCCGAGAAACGGTGGGTTCCCAATGATGACATCCGCCGTTGGCCAGGGCGGCTCAACCAGCTGGCCGTCGGTATCTCGTGCCAGGATGGCGTCGCGTTGCTCGATGGCCTCCAACGGCTTAAGAATCGGGTCCTCCGGAATACCGAATCCGTTGTCATGGAGCCACTGGATGTAGCCGATCCAGATAACCATCTGGGCTAACTCGTGCGCGTACTCATTGAGCTCGATGCCGTGCAGTTGATGTGGCCCAACCTGCGGGAAGAAGTAGGAACTGCCACTGGTCGCCCCGAAGGCAATCACCTGCTTCTCGAGGTCAAGCAATTGTTTGAGCGCGACATACAAGAAGTTGCCACTGCCGCAGGCCGGGTCAAGCACCCGCACGCCGGCGATCTTGGTCGAGAAGCCGATGAGCAAGCGTTCCAGGTCGCGCTGGTACCGCGTCTGCTGCGCTCCTCTCGCCGCCTTCAGATTGGCGATGATCGGTTGCGCGTTTTCTTGAATTCGCCCCCACTCTCGTCGCAGTGGGGCCATGAGTACCGGCTCGACGATCAGCATAATGTCGTCCCGGCTCGTATAGTGAGCACCAAGCTGTGCCCGCTTGGCCGGATCAAGGCTGCGTTCAAAGAGCGTGCCGAAGATGGCCGGCTCAATGCTGGCCCAGTCAAGCTGTGCGCCACGGAGAAGCATGGTCAAATCGATAGACGAAAGCTCCAGCACCTGGTCGTTGGCAAAGAGACCACCATTGAAGTAGGGGATATCATCGGACCCAAAGGAACCACCGCTGGCCATGGCCTCAAAGAGTTGGCGGAGACGCCGGCCGAACTCCTCCGGTCGAGTTCGCGTGCGCTCGACCAGTTTGGTGAAGAGCTTGTCCGGCAAGAGTCCGATATCCTCGGCGAAGAGACAGAAGAGTAGCCGCATCAAAAAGTGCGCGGCACTGCTCGCTTCGACACCCTGGGTACGCAGCCGCTCGGCGAGCTTGGAGAACTCCGCGGCCGCCGCCTCCGTCACCTGCGCGGTGGTCTGCTGCGGGCGCAGACGAGCGGGATCGGTAAAGAGCAGACGGAGCACGTCAAGCGGGGGAACTGTGCTGACCTCGGTCGCTCCCGCTCTGGCCAGATCCGCCAAATCAAAGCGATACACCTGTTTAGCGGTGCCGGTGTAGTTGGTGTGGACCTCAAAGCGATTGAGGTCACAAACCACTAGGAGCGGCGGATTTTCTAAGTCTTCGCGGTACTTCAGCAGCTGCTGGTAGGCCGCATCCAGGTTCTTATGCTTGCCCTTGTACTCCCAGGCAAAGTGGCCGCGCATCCAGACGTCGGCAAAGCCCTTGCCGCCGCCCGACTTCGCCACGCCCTTCTCAAAGGTATAGAAGGAGCCGGTTTGATCGGCGGCGGTAGGCTGTGGCTGGCCCAGGACCTCACACAGCTGAATAAAGTGCGACTGAGCCGCGCTCCGCTCGGAAAGGGTTGCGCCTTGCCAGCGCGCGATGAAGGTCGGAAGCGCGAGTGCCGGCGTCATGGTCATGGACGCACACTACCAGAAATGAGGGAGTTCGCGCATGAGGGATACTGCTGGCAGCCACCACGTGTCAAACATCACCGCTATAATGCTCGCTGAGACGACGCAGACCCCCAGTCACCTGGGGATCCCGTTCTCAAGAGCGCAGAGCCACGATAGAGGTAGGGTACCTATTTTAATTAATCCGTCGTTATGGAAACAAGATCACGGGGTGCCAGGCGAACCAGTGTCGACGATTTCCGAGATGACACGCGCCTTCCACACGCATCCCAGGTCCGCCTCCGCTGTGATCCGGCCGGAGTAAACACCGAGCAGACGCCAGACCGGACCAGCATACATAACGCTCGATCCATCCTCGAGCGAGATCATCCCGCCCGAGCGGTACGCAATGACGGGCGAACCAGAGCTGCCCGGTCTTGTGCGACTGTCAATAAGAAAGAGAGGAAGGCCGTCCCGGTCGATGCCAGGCTCGGATGCAACAGATCCCTGAACCCAAATGGCCAGCGCACCACCGCCGCTAGCGCCAAATGGGAAGCCAACTATGCTCACCAGATCGCTCGGACCTGCCCTTATAGGGACTGGTTGTGCCCAAGGATCATATGGGTAAAGTTGGATGCCACTTACGTCGGTGAGGGGAAGAGCGACAACATCAATATCGCCACCGATTACCGGATGTTCACGCCACAACGGATTGCCAGCACGATCATAAAGCCGCTCCGTCTTTGCTATCCAGAGACCGAGAGCGCCAGCAAGATTGTGCCGGATGACAACGGAGTCGGGAACTCCTCCTGTCGTTGAGAGTACTGTACTATCGTCATTCCGCCGTCCCCGCACATTGTGGCGGTTCGTGATTAGGAAGGCACCCTCGTTACGACGAACGACGAACCCTGTGCCCAGCGCGAGTTCGTGCCGATTGACCTGCATCTGAAGCATAAGAGACATGAACGAGGGCGCCGCGACCACGGGAGCAGAAGGGCGCTCAACCATCGGGGAGAACGGGAATACGGTAGCTGATGATCATGACGCCATTGTCAAACAGCGCGAGGACGGCTGTCCAGTATCGCAGGCCCAGAACCGCCCGCTGTGGGTACCAGGAGATGCGACATTCGGCGAACGAATTAGGTTCCTCAACCGTGTTCTACGCACGGCCTACGAGAAGCGCCTGTGTGAGATCGCGCGATGAAGGTAGGAAGAGCGAGTGCCGGCGTCATGGTCACGGACGCACACTACCAGAAAAGAGGGGGATTGTGCACGAAGTACTGCTGGCAACCGCCACGTGTCAACATGAACGCTATAATGCTCGCTGAGACGACGCACGAGACCCAATCACCTGGGGATGTCGTTCTCAAGAGCGTAGAGCCTCGATGCAAGGAAGGAACGCCCCACATGCCTACAGATCTAACGGGACTGATCGTGGCGCTCCTGGCTATCGCACCTGGGTATGTGGCAACCGTCTTCTGGGCGAGAGCGCGAACCCGACGCACACCAGGCAGTGACTTTGATCGCGTCCTGCAGTCGCTCACGTTCAGCCTGATCATTCAGGTGATCGCGGCGTTGTATACGATTCCGGTAATTACCCCGGTCCGTGCCCATCTCCTCGACCATACCTTGCGGTTGGCTCTCTGGGTGGCCTTGTCCGTCTTTGTGATCCCGATCCCGCTCGGCGTGATCCTGGGGAAGATCGAAGACCGCTTGCAGACGCCCGTAACAAACCCGGGGAGCATGGCGCGCTGGCGGAAACTGGTGAACGTAGTGTGGCCGCCAGCTCCGCCCTCCGTCTGGGACTGGTACTTCACCGAAGAGATTCCACCGGGATCAATTGTGGTGGTGGAGTTTGGGGATGGCAGCCGGATTGCTGGGTCGTGGGAGGATGGGTCCTTTGCCGCCACCTCGCCGGAGCCCCATGGCCTCATCCTGGCGCGCCAGTGGGGACTTGATGACCAGGGCAACCCGACCGACGCGGCCATCGAGGGCTCGGCCGGCGTGATCGTCCCCAACGAAAGTACAATCAAGAGTATTCGGGTCGTGTTGTCCACGCCCTAGAAAGAAGCTACCAATGACCAATCCTAAGGACCAGGGAACCTGGAAAGAGTTGAATGAGGGCTGGGCCCGCGGGCGCGGCCATACCGGCACGCCAGTGAAGCCCCAGCCTGACGCCAACGGAAGTACGCCTCAGGGAGATCCGGTGAAGAGCAAGCCGGCTGAAACCGAGCATCTTCACGAGTGAGACAATAGCGACCAACGAGGCCGAGCCCAGCGAGCAAAAAGGCTGGGTTCAAGGCCGGGGTAGCACTCGGCCAGCAGTTTCTCAGCCTGATCAACCCGCCCCGCAGCAACCCGCAACGAACTCCGGCCAAGACGAAGCACAGAGCTAACGATTCCCCTGATGTGATCGGCGAATAGCTCGAGGGGATCCGCCTCTGTGCGCTTCGAGTAGTGCGCCATGATCTGTGCCGCCGCTGCTTCGGGTATCGACGAGCCTCTTAATCCCACGGTGCTTGGTCGATGATCTCCGAGGGGAGCAGGAAACGACCGGTAATCTCCGAGATGCTTGTCCTGCTGGCCGGTAGAGCAAGCATCAGACCAGCGTCGGGGTTGGGCCAATGCGTCGGCGCCAGAGGACCGGTGTCCAGCGGATAGAAGCACCGAACATACTCCACTTCGCCATTCTGCAGCGCATGAGGATCAGGATCGGCCGCAAAGCGCAGACCATTGACCGTGACGTGCAGACGAAGCTGCGCCAGGACTGCTCGATGGGTGGCGATCAGGTCAGCGCGGGAGTGACGCCGGTCGTCGGCGTCTCGGTTGAGGTCCAGGGTCTCAAGAAACGCGCAGAGTGTTAACGGATGCCCGGAGAGACTTCGACGCGAGGCGGATGCGCGAAGCCGGCGATACTTTGCCGGCCGGCGTGATGGATCGAGATCCTCCATGGTGACGGTATAGCCGGCAGCTGGCTCGAACGGCGTGAACGCTTCCGCTGCCGACGTGGGCCAGGCATCGGTGGTGAATTGGATGGGAAGCGCGGGAAGCAGACCATCGGTTTCTAACCGAAGCTGTGCGGTGAAGAGGGGAAGACGGGGCCCAATGGTGTGATCCAGGCGGGTTGCCGCCGGCGGAAAGAGCGGGAAGCGTTCGCCGAGATGCACGGCATGACGACCCGGCTCACCATCGGCGTGCCGACCCTCGCGGTCAGGTCGTTGACGTCCTGTATCGTGTTCTCGCTCCAGATACCTCCTCGAAAGACAGAAGGCGAATCGTAGCACGAGGGTTGATAGATGTCAAGCAGTTGTGCTGATTCAACGAGGCGTACCACGCGAAGTCAAAGTCCCTTAGCAAAGATCCGGTGTGTCCCCGTGACATGCTCGTAGCCCAGGCCACGAAGAAATGCTCGGTTTTCCGCCGTGTCCTCACCTGGCTCCGCATCATCGGTGAAGATTCGCGTTGCAGCGGGAAAGCGGCTGCTCAACCAGCGCTCGAAGCCCTGCCAGAGCGTGGCCTGGCCGAACTCGTCGAGCCTCCCCCAGGTATCAACCTCCCAGATGGCCAGGGACCGGTCTTCTTCGTAATACAGACCCCGGACATTGGCAATGTCGTGATGCCGCATGCCCTGCCAGGCCGAGTCGGTTACCGTGCCAATGGCGCCGGATGGTGGTGGTGTGGGGAAGAGTCCCACCGTCAGTGTGATATCCGGTACGAGGATATAGGCTTTGCCAGAGACCTCGTGCTCGGTGCCGTCATGCTGCAGCGGATAGAGCTCTCGTGTGGCGTGATAGGAAGAGGACGCCGTTCGTGCTTTCAACCGAGCGGTGTAGAGATCAGGGCCGGAGGGCCGTTCCTGCAGCTCGATCTCCCCCAGCTCCTCATCCAGGTGCCAGAAGGGTTTCTCAACCGGCTCCATCTCCCCTCGACTCATAGACCGACCGGGAGCGGTACACCCATCCGAGTCATGGCCGCTTTGAGACGTGCCACCACCGGACTCTTCTTTTGGAGTACCGCCTGCCCAACGGCAATCACCTGACCGAGATCTGCTAGATCGGTTGCCGATAGCGATATCGACGTCATCCGCGGGTGCTGTGGCGGCCGCCCTGGCCGCTTCTTGTAGGTATGTAAAAAGGAAACCATCATCCACCTCCTTTCTGAAACATATGAAGAGTTGTACTACAAATATCACGTATTGTCAATGAGAGAGAGTGGGTGCTGTCCCTGCCGAGGCACGGGACGTCAGAGTAGGTCGGGGAAAAGCTCGAGCTGGCCGGCTTCAATCCGGGTCCACCGTCGTGCGTCCGCACTGGCGGCAATGCGATAGGGTGCGTCGTAGGCGGCGTGACATGGCCGGCATGCCGTGACCAAGTTCCAGTTCTCGCAATTCGTGGGATCGCCATCGAGATGCATCGCGGTCAGCACGACTGTTTGGCCCGTGTCCAGATCAAATAAGGCCTCACCGGCGCCGCACCAGCGACACCGCTGACCATCTCGTTCTCGTATCCGTCGACTGATTGCCGGCCATTTGGGTGGATAGCGCCATGAGTCAACCATCGGCTTACCTCCGCCGATTCCTGGTCAGCTCCGCTGCTGGCAGCACCGATACCTGCAGCCCCTGTTTACCGAGTTGCCTGGCGACATCCAGCATGGCCTGCTTCTGAACAGGACTATCAGCCGGCAGCACGATCAGGACGGCGCCACGGGGAAGGGAATTAGCGATGTGCTGATAGATCGCCTTCTGGGACAGGAGACTCCCAGGGACCAGCGCGACGTTCTCCTTTTTGGCGCGGCGTATCATCCGAGGCGGTCGAGTAAAGCGGTATCCGTTCATGCGGTCGTCTCCGCCTCCGTCGAAGTCGTGGTGGACGAGGTAGTGCGAGTCTCTCCTAAAGAAAGGTACCGATAGAGGGTGGCACGGGAAACGCCGAGTGTCTTGCAGATATCGGCGATCGAGTTGGTTGGATCGGCGTGCAACCGCTTGGCCATGACGATCTTGGCATCCGTGTTTGGCTTCCTGGGCCGGCCACCTTTGCGTCCACGGGCCCGTGCTGCCTGTAAACCAGCCATGGTCCGTTCCCGGATCAGATTGCGCTCAAACTCTGCCAGCGCCCCAAAGATATGGAAGATCAACTTCCCGCCAGAGGTGGTGGTGTCGATCTGCTCGGTAAGGCTCTTGAACCCCACCCCACGACCTTCCAACGTCTGAATGAGTTCGATTAGGTGGGAGAGGGATCGTCCCAGCCGATCCAGTCGCCAGACCACCAGCATGTCACCATTCCGAACATGGTCGAGCGCCTTGGTCAGCCCAGGCCGTTCAGTCTTGGTTCCGCTGATGGTGTCAGGGAAGACCTTCTCGCACCCTGCTGCTCGCAGGGCATCGAGTTGGAGAGCAAGTGTCTGATCGTCGGTGGAGACCCGGGCATAGCCAACTATCATAGGGCTATCGTCTCACATACTCAGCCACTTTGCAAGCAGTAAGACGTTGAATATAGGACGGGTTTGCAAGACAGCAGTGTCTCAGCGACCTAAATCCCCGTTTGGGCGTGAAGACGCCATCTTTGAACCATAGAGGCTGCTCTTCAGACTGCCGTCGGTCAGGGTGTATCGCACTATCTCAAGAAACGGTCCTGGCCAGGTGGCCGTGGTTTCGCTGCTTCAGTGCATCATGCGCGGCGCCACGACCCATAGGTGATATTGAGTAGACCCTCGCCGGCAGTACCACCCGCACCCCGTCGGGCAACTGCAATGTAGGACAACACGATGGCCGCGAAGACAAGCCCAATGTCGATCAGGCCATCAGGATCCGGGAAACCTAAAACGTCTCGGGCGACCTCCGTAATTCCGAAGACGACGCTCGCGACAATTCCAATATCGATGGACAGTGAGAGCAACAGGCGCCAGGCACGTGGTGCCTGACGGAGTGCATTATGGGAGCGTTCCGCTGGTGGAATGTGCCGAACGCCAACATATGCAGCGACGCCGATGACTGCGAGCACTGCCCCTTCAGCAGCCAATCGCTGTACTCGGCTGAGCATGTGCTCCGCAGGTACGCCTACAAGGATGCCCAGGAGGGTGAATCCTCCCACCCACAGCACGATCGAGGGAATGGCACCCGTGAGAAAGAGACGTACATCGATGCCGACTGCGCCGGCCACCATTGTCGAGTAGACGCGGAGGCCCGGTAAGAGTCGACAGATGGCGTTCCCGACCGGTCCCGCACTTCGAATGCGCGTGGTGGCTCGCTCCAGTGCACCTGTTGCCCGAAGCCGCTCGGCGACGGCGTAGAGCCCACGGGAACTAAGGATGCGAGCCCAGGTGTAGGCAGTGAGAGCACCGCCGAGCGTAACCAGGCACGCCAGTGGCAAGAAGAGCCAAGGCGAAAGCGACCCGTTCCCGATGAGGAGGCCACCAGCAAGCAGAATCGCGTCACCCGGGAACAGGACAAGGGGGATTCCCGCCTCCTCAGCAAAGAGGAGGGAACAGAGAAGCCCGAGAGCGACGGTCCCGTGAAGACCGGTGAGGAAGCTCATTGCGTTCGCCGTGTGGGACTCACGGCGAACGCAGAGAGAGCGCGCGTGAGCACGAGCCTTACGGTGATGACGATTATCACGCTATGGACACGCATTACACCTCCTCGTGCAGGCCACAAGAACCACCAGAAACTAGGTGATCATTGCGGTAGAGGCACTCGTTTTTGTCGGGAGAGGAAATTCTTGGTGTGTCGGGAATCGCGATCCACTCCTGACTGCGGGGATCGAACGGGTAGGGCGGTACTCTTATATCTCCGGCGGAGTTCTATCGACCGTGGGTGTTGGGAGTACGTCGCCATTGGGAGATCGACTCGGGACCGGATAGCACGTGAGGCAGGTGGGGGGAAATCCAATCGAACACAAACGGGGTGACTGCAACCGCGATGACCGCCCCCAGCGCGACAAACACAGCGCTGCCGATCACGTCGATGGGATGATGGATACCGGCTCCCACCCGAGCCCAGTCAACCAGAACAGCAAGGGTGGTCACAACCGGTACGGCACGCCAGAAGCGAGTACGGAGTACGCAAACAACAAGAAAGGCAGCCAGAAGTGCGTGGTCCGAGGGGAACCCGTTGTCCGCGATATGTGCGATGAGCGGATGAAAGTGCCTGACAACGAACGGGCGCGGATCGTTGTAGATCGCGCCGCCGATCTGGGTGAAGACTTCCGCCATCACCCCGGTGATACCGGCGGTGATCACCCAGCGCACCACCTCCCGGCGTGGCTGACGGTACAGTGCGAACGCGACAGCTCCAAGAGCGATAACAGCCTCGACAAAGACGAGGTAGGTGGCAGTGAAGATGGTCAGATCAGCGGGCATGGGTCATAAACTCCTCCTAGTAGGGTTTTGAGATAAAGTCTCCTCCCGAGTACGTGCGCGACTAGAGCGGCGACGCCGCCACACCACAACTGCGACGATTACGACGATCACAGCCACCACGACCCCGCCGATCCCGAGGATGCTAATGACCTTGTGGAGAAGCGGTAGATTGTTGCCGAGCGTATAGCCCAATAAGCCGTACACGATCGCCCAGATGATTCCCCCGGCTGCGTTAAAGAGGAGGAACTTGGGCCAGCGCATACGATTGGTCCCCGCCAGGAACGCAGCCCAGGCACGCAGGATCGCCACGAAGCGGCCGAGGAAGACCGTCTTGTCCCCGTGGCGCTCAAAGAACTTTTCCGCGTAGCTCAGATGTTCAGGGCGCAGTCGGACATACCGGCCGTAGCGGGTGATGAGAGCACGCCCCCCGTAGCGCCCGGCGGTATACCCGAGGTTGTCACCGATGATGGCTCCCAGAGCACCCGCCACAATGACCCCCGCGATCGAGAGGTGGCCGGTTCCAGCGTAGACGGCGGCAGTGACGAGCATCGTCTCACCGGGAAAGGGAATGCCGCTGGACTCGATGCCAACGAACACTGTGACAAGGGGGTACCCGTAACGATCGAGAAGCCCTGTCAAGGTACTTGTCGAGAAGTGAACGAGGGCCAGAATGGGTAGGAGGTGCATGAGCTTCCTTTGTACTACAGATGATCTACATTGTCAATATGGGAGAGGGTTCCCAGGGGATGGGACCTCGCTCCCCGAGGATGCATGTTGCGCCGTAGTTGCAGGCTCATCGCTATGAAATTGGCAGGTGTTAGCGGTGGGAGGACGCGTGTGTTGTCTCCGCGCTGAGTGCGGGGGCAAAGAAGGCAATCGTAGCGCAGACCCAGGCGCCGGCAAGTGCATAGCCGCCAAGTACATCGGTCGGATAGTGAACTCCGAGCACGATGCGCGATAGTCCAACGAGCAGCACGGACGCGGTCAGAAGCACAGCCCCGGCAGCCGTGAGCCCACGATGCGGGTACACGTGCCAGACGAGGTAGATAATCACGAGCGCGAAGGCGCACGTATTGATGGCATGACCCGATGGGAAGCTTGATCCATCGGCCGCCACGGCGTGTAAGAAGATTTGGGGGCGGTACCGCCCCACGACGAACTTGATGAGCGTTTCGAGTAGTGCAGCCCCACCAGTGGCAACAACCATGAGCGCAGCGCTCCACCAGTAGCGCGCAATCACGAGGGCGACCACGATGAGTGCGACGTCGGCCACGCGGACCGCTCCCCCCCCGAATGAGGACACCGTCTCAAAGAAGTCGTAGGTCGACGGCCCAAAGGTGG
>JAABUZ0100005274.1_pt1 | contig 17091 bp, 15 predicted proteins | sample 5562091 | NCBI WGS metagenome assembly JAABUZ01 (sample SAMN12813069, study PRJNA571459) | rock metagenome | isolation source: Antarctica rocks | place: Antarctica: Victoria Land, Linnaeus Terrace sud | collected 2015-12-21
TCCCCTGGGGTGAGCGGGCGCAACGGCTCTTTCTGTACTCGTGCCATACCTGTCTCTACTTCCCTCCTCCCTCCAGCCTCTCAGATTGACCCCTTCACTTCCAGTTGTTTGCGGCGCGACCCACTAGGTAGACGGTCGAATCGTCGCCGGTCGTATTCAGCCGCGTTGCCGTGGTCCTGCCGTCGGGGGAAAGCGCATAGGGGACATAGCCAGGTGTCGCGAAGCGCGCGGCGCCGCTCCAATCCTCCACCACCGGGACTTGCCCGCGTTCCAGCGGCTCACAGATAACCCCCGACATGTTTAGTGGACCCATGGTGAGGCCGGTCGGGCAGAGCGTGGCCGTGCGCAGCCCTGTCGCCGGGTCGACGACGTGATAGCCGATGAACGTGCCGGTCGGGCTGTTCGACCCATTCTGCGAGAATGCCCCCTCGCTTCCGCCGAGGATGAGGCGCCCGTCGCGCCAGCCGACCGGCCACTCGACCGTCGATGTCACCGTCGTCGTGGTGGAAGAGTAGATCTCCGTGCGGTGGCCGCCCCCGACGAGATCCTGGACGTAGACCTGTGAGTGCACCGGCCCGCTCGTCTGGATGGCCGGCAATGTCCGCGCGCCGACCGTCATGGTCGTCGGGGTCTCCGGCCCAAGGTAGTCGAGCACACCGACGGCGATGCGGCGGTCGTCGGGACTGACAGCGAACGTGACGTGCGTGTGCGGGTCGCCGGGCAACATGGTGACGGCAGCGATGTGCCCGTCGCGGGTCAGGGATCGTACCTGGCTGTCGCCGTCGAGATAGTACAGGCGCGTGGGCGAGACGCTGACGCGGGGCAGGTCGACCGCCCCGGCGTCGCGGGTGGTGATGATGCTACGGTCGGTCGCGAATTGGTTGACGTCGACCAGGCCGTGCGCGTCGAGCAACTCGATGTTATAGCGGCTGGGCTGCGTGGGCGGAACATCGACGACCACCGCGAGCGGGTTGGGCGCGCTGGGCGCTTGCCCTCCCATCACCGGGAGGCTTGCCCCCGCTCCCGTCCGGGCGATCGGGACGTGACGCGTCGTCTGATGAACGGCGCCGGCTGCGGCCTGCGCGGATACTCCGCCCCAGGCCGCTGTCGCGCCCAGCAGGACCGGGAGCGCCGTGCGCGCTACGCGTGTGCTGATACGTACGGTCGTCATGATATTGTGCTCCTTTCGTACGCTCTAACCGTTTCTGATCATCGCGAGACGCCGCGACCGCCGCGACCGCTTGCTGCGCCTCACAGGTGGATAACGGCCCTTGTCTACAAAAGGTAACGCCCAGATATGCAGGCCGCCAGCGTGACCTTTCGTGGACCCGCGCCGTTATCCACCTGTGAGGCGCGACAACGAGCCTCGGGAAGATCGTTAGTGATGAAAGGGGTACAGACGTTGGGCCTAGCTTTTAAGGCCAGGTCTCAGCTAGATGATGCTCAGATAGCCTTGCGTATTCTGGCTGCTACCATTAGTGGTGAGCTGCCGTGCGACGCTGACGACGAAGAGGCGGCCGCGCCGCGCGTCCACGGTCATCGCCTGGATGTAGGCGCCGCGCACGGGGATCGTATGCAAGAGGCCGCCGCTCCGTGTGTCGAACACACCCACATAAGCCTTGCTGTGACTGCGGGGATCGGTGAGGGCGACGTAGACGCGGCCGCGCCGCGCGTCGACGACGGGTGAGAGCGCCTGTAGCACCGTGTTTAGCGACGAACCGAGCGTCACGGTGGACGTCGTGACGCGCCGCAGCAACCGGCCGGCGCCGGCGTCAGCCACGCTGACCTCCAGGCCGCCGACGGCGCCGCTACCGAAAACAAGGACGCGCCTGGCGCTCTCGTCGACGGCTACCTGCGCCGGGTTGCCTCCGATAGCAATCGAAGCAATCGAGGAGAGCACGCGTCCATCCTGGCCGTCCAGCATCGTCAGGTCGTACGTCGGTCCGTTGACGGAAACGCTATCGCGCTGTGTAATGGCGAAGAGACGCCCCGTCGTTTCATCGAGGGCCAACGCCTGTACGGCAAGGGTAAACGAGACCGTACGCGACACACGCGCACGGTTGATGTCGAGGATTGTCAAGCCAGCTCCCAGGATGAGCGCCCGCCCGCGCCGCTGGTCTACCACGGCCATCTGGCCCTCCACGACAACTGAGCGCAGGACACGCCCGCTCGTGGTGTCGAGCAAGCTGGCGCTGCCACTGCCGACGGGCGCGTAACCGGCGCTGGTCACGCCCTCACCGACGAGGATAGCGCGGCCCGCGCGGCTGTCAACCGCGATCCCTCGCGGACCTGGAGGCACGATTATGGCGCGCGGAGCCGCGGCGCCTCGTGCGTCGAGCATGCTCACCGCGCGCTCGCTGCGATTGACCACGAAGAGATGTCCCGTTTGCTCGTCCAGCGCCAGGGCGCCGGGCGCGTAACCTACGCGCACGTCCCGCATGGTTCGCCCGTCGCGCGCGTCGAGCGCGCGCACGATCCCTATGCCCGCTGGGCCGCCGTAGGGGTCATAGGGTCCCTGGATGCTGACAAAGATGCGGCCGTTGGGAGCGGCGCGCGATGGCGCGGGGTCCAGGACGAGATCGATGGGGTTTTGGCCGAGCGAAATGGTACGCACAGCCGACGCGGACTGTCCCGCTGTTCCACCGGCGCCAATGCGGTTACTGGTGTCGGCGGCCAACACGCGGGGCAATCGTGGTGACAAGCCATTGAGGACTTGTCCCGCCGCTATGGACAACGTGGCCCCACCTAGCCCCACCAGCGCGCCCAGTCGTGTCACAAGCATACAATACCTTCCCTCGAGTGTCCTACCCTCAATAGCCCTACGTCCATTCGTTCGAGCCACCTAGCCATACGCCTACCCCGCCGGTACCAGCGCATACCACGCCGCGGAGATGGGGAGCGTACGCCGATGGGCGCCTGGGGTCTTCGCTGGTGTAAGCCGTGCGGCGCCTGAGAAGCGATAGGCCGGGACGAGATAAAGCTTGCCCTCGACATCCGCTGTCAGCACTTGCACCACGTCGACATGCGTGACCGTGCCCTGGCCGCCCGTCACCGCTACGGGGATGAGGCGCCCATTAACCTCCGTCACCGCGAACGGGAGGCGGCCGCTCAGCACGGCGGTCAGGGCCGCGTCGGCCCCGCGCGCCTTAACGGATAGACGGCGCGCGACGAGCGGCCACAGCTGGGCCTCGCTGACGCGCCAACCGGGCACGACGGTCAGCGTCGCGCCCGGTGTCGTCGCCCCGCTAATGCCAGGCCAATTCATTTCGACGCTCCACGCGTTCTGCAAGCCCGACAACGGCGAGGCCGACAGTAACCGCGCTCCACGCCATCCCGCCTGAGCCAGCCATGCTTGCGCGGCCGCGATAGCGCGCGCCCTGTCACCCGCACGCGTCCTCCCATTTGAGATCGGATAGCGCAGGTCATGGTAAATCATTTCACCCGTCACCGTCGAAACGGCGAGGCTGTGCAGCGGTACCTTGGCCGTCGGCAAGCCGCTGCCGTCCGCCGCGACATCCCAGAGGGCATCCTGACCGGCGACGCGCGTCACACGCGCCTTGATACCCAGTCGCCGGGCCGCACCGGAGAGTTGTGCCGCCGAGATGGGACCGCCCAGCTGGTAGCTGGGCAAGGCCGGCACCCCCACCGGGAGGCGCCCCGCCGTGATGTGCAGTGGGCCGTAGAACAAAGGCCCCGCTTGCGCCAGTAATATCGAGCTGGCGATGGGAGAAATGCCCGCCGCGCCACCGCCGCCGCCACAACCGTCGGCGGGAGGGCAGGGATAGCCGCGCGTGATATCGCCGAGGCTGGGCAGCGGCGGTCCCGCGACGGTTGTCGCGTTATGCGGCTGTCGCAATTGCGGCAGGTTGAGCGCGATGGCGACGGCCAGCGCGGCCACGAACGCGGCGGCGAGGCCAACCCACACTGCGGGACGCCTACGACGGCGCGGGCGGCTAATGGGGATGGGCGCGGGCGCGTCGTTCGCAGGGGCGGGCAGCGTGTCGGGCGGCGCGACAACAGGTTGAGGCGAACCACCGACGAGCCGCTCACGCAGGCCAGACGCGAAGGCCGGATCGGGCGCGCCACTTTCTATATTATTAGTATTATCGGTGGCATCGACGAGCCGCGCGCGCAGGTCACGCGCGAAGGCGGCGTCAGGCTCCGCGGTGTCCAGGAGCTCCTGCCGGCGCATCAGCGGACCGAGTTCACGCAGCGCGCGCTCCAGCGCCGCGTCGTCTCCGTCCAGATCGAGGCGAGTCACATCATCAGACATTGAACGCCGCCTCCTGTTGCAATTGCGCCCGCAGCCCCTTGAGCGCCCGTTGCAAAAGCTGCTTGACGGCGCCCTCGCTGCGTCCCATCTCGGCGGCGACGTCGAGCAGAGCGCGGTCCTCGTAGTAGCGCAGGCGCACGGCGCGCTGCTGGTCGGCGGGCAACGCGGCGAGCCGCGCGCGCATGGACCGGGCCTGCTCCCAGCGCTCGGCCAACTCGGCGGGTCCGGGTTCCTCCGAGCGCACGGCGTCCTCCGAGCGCACGGCGTCCTCCTGTGGAGCCTGATCGCTGTCGTCCGCGGGCGCGCCGCTCAGGGTCGTCACATGTTTGGCGGCGCGGGCGCGGTCGACGGCGGCGTTGGCGGCGATGCGCAGCAGCCACGACGAGAGGGGCGCGCCGCGGTCCTCGTAGCGCGGGAGCGCGGTCAGGGCGCGCTCGAAGGTCTGCGCCGTGACGTCCTCGGCCTCCTCGCGGTTCGCGGTATGCCCGAGGCAGAAGGCGTAGACGCGATTGAGGTAGAGGTCATAGATCTCGCCGAAGGCCGCGCGGTCGCACGTCGCGCGCGCGATCAACGCGGCGTCGGCCTCCTCACGCATACGCTCTCCACCCCTCCCCCATGTTTATAGCATGCCGTCCTCTCGTCTAACGATTCAACCGTCTAAAAGGTAACGCCGGATTGCCGTTACCCGTATACTACATGGCATGACTGACACTACATCGCCACGCCATGTCGGCACGACCTCCGATGAGGAAGAAGCCGCGTACCTCGAAGTGGCTCTGACCGACGCGCAGGCCGGCCACGAGACACAACACGTTCAGAAGCCAGCGACCGAACCTGTCACGCGGGAGACGGTGCTGGTGCTCGACTACGGCTCGCAATACACGCGCCTGATCGCGCGGCGCATCCGCGAGTGCCACGTCTACTGCGAGATCCTGCCGCCTACCACGCCGTGGAACGAGATCGCCGCCCGTGAGCCCAAAGGCATCGTGCTCTCGGGCGGACCCGCCTCCGTCTACGACCCCGGCGCGCCGTCCGCCCCCGACGAGTTATGGCGGAGCGGCATCCCTGTGCTCGGCGTCTGCTACGGCATGGGACTGCTGGCACACGGCTTCGGCGGCGAGATGGCGCGCATGGAGAGGCGTGAGTACGGCCCGGCGACGATCGAGGTTGAGCCCCCCTCTCCCACCGCCCTCACCTCCCAACCCATGGCTAACTGGCCCCCCGATCCCTACCCGCGGGATCGCCGGTCCAGCGCGCCTCTCCCTGACGCGGGAGAGGGGGAGACGATTGATTCAGGCGTGGGAGATGACAAGCGCCTCCCCTCGCCCCTTGAAGGAGAGTGCGCTGGACTGCCGGCCGCAGCCGAGGGGCCAGTTAGCCATGGGTCGGGGGTGAGGGGAGACAGTATCTTCACCGGATTGTCGGCGCGCATCCCCGTGTGGATGAGCCACGGCGACTCCCTGGCGCGCCTGCCCGCGGGCTTCCGCGTGCTGGCGCGCACGCCGAGCGGCGTCGCGGCCATCGGTGACGACGCGGGGCACGCTGGCCTGCAGTTCCACCCTGAGGTCGTACACACCACCGGGGGCCTGACCATCATCGACAACTTCCTCAAGCGGCTCTGTGGCTGCGCCGGGGCCTGGACCCCCGCCAACGTGGTCGACGAGAGCGTCGCGCGCATCAAGGAGCAGGTCGGCGCTGGCCACGTCATCTGCGCGCTCTCCGGCGGCGTCGACAGTGCGGTGGCCGCCACGCTAATCGCCCGCGCCATCGGTGATCAGTTGACGTGCGTCTTCGTCGACAACGGCCTGCTACGGCACGACGAGGCGAAGCAGTTGATGGACACGTTCGAACAACACCTGCATATCCCCGTCGTGCATGTCGACGCGAGCGAGCGCTTCCTGACGCGCCTCGCCGGCGTCGAGGACCCCGAGGAGAAGCGGCGTATTATTGGCCATGAGTTTATCGCCGTCTTCGCTACAGAGGCCCAGCGGCTGCGCGCGGAGGGCACGCAGATCGACTTCCTGGCGCAGGGCACGCTCTACCCCGACGTGATCGAGAGCGCCGGCCACGACACCGTCAACGCCGCGCGCATCAAGACGCACCACAATGTGGGCGGCCTGCCCGAGGACCTGCCCTTCACGCTGGTCGAGCCGCTGCGCTACCTCTTCAAGGACGAAGTGCGGCTGGTGGGCGCGGCGCTGGGCCTGCCTGAGCGCATGGTCTACCGCCAGCCGTTCCCCGGCCCCGGCCTGGCCATCCGCGTCATTGGCCCGATCTCGCAGGAGCGTCTGGACACGCTGCGCGCCGCCGACGCCATCGTCGGCGACGAGGTCCGCAAGGCGGGCCTCTATCGCGCCTTGTGGCAATCGTTCGCCATCCTGACCCCCATCAAGAGCGTGGGCGTGATGGGCGACGGGCGCACCTACCACGACGTCGTAGCCGTGCGCGCCGTGACCAGCGACGACGCCATGACCGCCGACTGGGCGCGCCTGCCCTACGACGTGCTGGCCGCCATCTCCAACCGCATCGTCAACGAAGTCCCCGGCGTCAACCGCGTCGTCTACGACATCTCCAGCAAGCCGCCCAGCACCATCGAGTGGGAGTAAATGAACCGGTACTTTCGCCACGTCCGCCCATCCGACGTGACACCCGCGTTCGCCGCGCTCTTTAACCCCGACGACCCGACCATTTTCCGCCTCTTCGCGGTCCTGGACGGGCGCGCGGCGGGACGGATCGTGACCGATGATCTCGCGCATCCGACGTGGGGCGTCGTCCAGGAGATGGGCGACGGATTGACCTACCTGGGCGGCGCGCTCGACGCCGCACTCGTAGGCGACGTCATCATGGCCTTTCACGCGGACGGCGAGGTATGCGTCGGGCTCTGGCCGGATGACCACCGGCGCGGATTGCTGCCGCGCGACCCCGACTATACCGGCAGCACATTCGATTTCCTCCATCGCCGCCATGACGGCGACCGGCTAGCCGCCCTGGCGCGCCGGTTGCCGGAGGGATGCCAAGTACGCCCCATTGACCGCGCGCTCATCGAGCGCTGCGCCTGGCGCGATCATCAAATCGCTATGTACGGGAGCATCGACGGGTTTTTCGCGCATGGGCTGGGATATTGCGTGCTGCGGGGCGACGACATCCTGAGCGAAGCGTACGCCGGCCCCGCCGCGCGCGGGATGATGGAGATCGGCGTCTATACCCATCAGGGGAGCCGGGGACGCGGATTTGCGACGATAGCGTGCGCGCGGGTGATCGAGACATGTGAAGCGCGCGGCTATCAGACCTACTGGAACTGCAACACGAGCAACCTGACGTCCGCGGCCCTCGCACGGAAGATGGGCTACCAGACCGAGCAAGAGTACGCGCTCGTGGCTTGGTTCAAGAAGGCAAGACAGCCGGATCTCGACAAATGATAATGATGACGTATCAGCAGTTCATCGACGATCAGTGGAACTTGTATGAGTATCCCGATCCCATGGATATGCCCTCGACGGCGCCAGACCATCTACGATAGCTGGCGGAGGGGGGCTTCGGCGCCGTCAATGTGTTCTGGGAGCGAGCCGGCCACGCCATCTACGGAGGCTACAAGACGCCCTAACGGGTCCAGGCGTCCTCTCCCCCCTCCCATGCCGGCGCCAGAATGTCAGAGAATGCGCCTCTGGAACAACGATCCCTTTGGGCGAGCCCTCAATAATCGTGCGGTCGGACCCGGTCCCTGCGTCACGCTAACGCTCCCGGCATCCTCGCGCTATCCGTGGCGCGATAGTCGTCGGTCCAGTAGAGCGTCACGCCCCGCTCCTGCGCCCAATGGAGGACGCTACTGTAGTCGCCCCACGCGGCGGCCAGGCGCGCGGGCGTGGCCGCGACGATATCCACGTCGATGCCCGCGAACGGCAAACGGTCGTCGATGGCCGCCGCCGCGCGGCGCGTGTCCGTGCCCTCAGGCAGGACGACGAGGAAATCCGCGTCGCTGGTGGAACGGTGATCACCGCACGCTCGCGAGCCAAACAGAATCACGGCGAGCGGACGCGGACGCGCCTCTCGCACGATGGTCTCGACCATGCCCCTGATGATCCCCTCGGCGGGATCGCCGGTGAGCGGGTCGCGGGTCGGGATTGTTGGTGTTGTCGCCATGTATGCCTCCTTTGGTGTCTATGAGTATCCTACCACGGCGCTCCCATGGTACAACCTCAGTATGACCACGCGCTGGCTTGGAGGCACATCACCTAGACAATGCTGGTTTTACGCGCGGGACCGCGCCTGCTTGCGTCCCCAACGATATACGCGCGGCATACGATATACGCGCGGCGTAGATCGCCTCGGCGAGCAGGCCGGGGACGCGCGACGGATGAGCCACGGCCAGGACCGGGATGGCGGCGCCGCCGGAGAACGCGATGGCGATGTAGTCCCCGACCATGGCGCCGAGCGAGGTCCGCGCCAACGCGCCCAGCGGCATCGGGCCGGCCAACCGGCGTGGCGCGCTCCATGTCGCTCCGCCATCAGTAGAGGAGATGAAGCCGGCGTCGAGTTGGCACGTCGCGGGGAGACATAGCGCGGTTGGGTAGTCGTAGTAGGCCAGCGCCAGACGGGCGCGCGTCCCGCTGGTAGACTTGTCGACGCCGAGGCCGGGGATGAAGTGGTCGGCGCCGCTGCCGATGGGGTCGATGGGCACGCGCACGGGATTGGACCATATGACGCCGTCCGCCGACCGGCTCAACACGATGTCGTTGGCGGCGCAGCCGACCTCGAAGCGGCAGTCCTGCCAGGCCACGTAGACCGTCCCGGCGCCGTCGACCGCGGCTGAGGGCAGCGGCTCCGTGCGCATGTGGCCGGCGACGGTGTGGTCGCGCTGGAAGCTGACCGTCACGGCCTCGCCCCACGTCACGCCGCCGTCGCGCGAGGAGTAGGCGATGATGACGCCGCGCTCGCCCAGCGCCGGCACGACGACCGTGCCGTCCGGCCGTACCACGGGTTGGCCGCCCAGGCCCAGCGGCGTACCGGCCGGCGCGACCGGCGTGCTCCAGGTCTTGCCGCCGTCGCGCGACGTACTCATTTGCAGGACGTCGTGCCGCCCGCTACGGTCCCACTGCGCGTAGCAGTGGCCGTAGTACGGGCTCGTCGCGCTGTTGTCGCAGGTGATCCAGTCTTTGTCGTAGAAGCCGCCGGGCAGCGCGGCCGCGACGGTGTAGGGGCCGGTCCAGGTCACGCCGTCGCCCGATCTGCTGACCACGACGCTCCCTTGCGCCACGCGGCCGTGCCGGTCGGTCACAGCGAGCGAGGAGATGAGCCAGGTGTGGTGGCGCGCGTCGTAAGTCACGACGGTGTCGCTGAGGCGGTCGAACGGGCCGGGCGGCGTTTGGTTCTTGGTCAGCGCGGGCAGGAGGCCGTGTCGCCAGGTCCCTCCCCCGACGCGCGTGGCCCAGCCGGTAGCCATGCTCCCACCGTCGTAGAGCCTCCCGACCTGGAAGGCCACCACGGTCGTGGCGCCGGCGCTATAGACGTCGGGCTCGACCTCGCTGGCGTGCTGGCCCAGCCTGGACGACACGGCGGGCGCAGCTGTCACAGAGTTTGTCAGCGTGTCGCTGCTAATGCGCGCGAGCGGGATCGTCTGGGTTGGAGGAACTGATATCGGGACGGCTGTCGATGACGACAAGGGCGACGGCGTCGCGGTGGGGCCGGTGATGGCGCCCGTCGCAACCGGCGTCGCCGTCGCGAACACGGGGGGACTGTTTGTTGGCAACACTGTGAGCGTGGAGATGCGCGCGCGCAGGGCCGTCGCGGCGGCGCTCACTGGTCCGGCGCTGGCGGCGGCAACAACTATACCGGACGTAAGAGACAACAGGAGCGCCGCGACGAGGAGTACGCGACGGCTTGTAGAGTGAAATAACCCCTTTAGCACAGACATACCATCGGGGTAGCAGCGCGCGCGGTTCTACGGGATTGGAGTCTTCTCACTAATAAATCGACTTCCCGAAGGCGCTCCAGGCCATCTCGGCGGCGAGTTGGCCGGTGATGTTGTGCCGATCAAGGATGGGGTTGACCTCCACGAGGTCAAGCGAGGTGAGGCCGCCAGTCTCGGCGATCATCTCCATCACCAGGTGCGCTTCGCGGTAACTAATGCCGCCGGGCACCGGCGTACCCACGCCTGGGACCTCGCGCGGGTCGAGCACATCGAGGTCGAAGCTGACGTGAAAGCCGTCGGTTCCGTCCCGTAGCGTCTGTAGCGCCTGCGTCATGACCGCGACCAGCCCCTGCCGGTCGATTTGCTGCATAGTGAAGACGGCGATACCGGCCTCGCGCAGCATCCGTTTCTCCTGTTCGTCGATGTCACGCGCGCCGACAATAGCGATGTGGCGCGGGTCGACCTTCGGCCCCTTGTAGAGCAGGTCCACCAGGCGCGGATCGCCGTAGCCGCACAGCGCCGCTAGCGGCATACCATGTATATTGCCCGAAGGCGTCGTCTCGGCTGTATTGAAGTCACCGTGCGCGTCGACCCACAGCACGCCGACGGTACGGTCGCGCGCGGCCACGGCGACGGAGCCGAGCGCCAGGCTGTGGTCGCCGCCCAGGACGATCGGTATATAGTCTCCCCCGCGCGCCTTGAAGCCGTGCGCGGCGAGGCCCTCGGCCGCGGCGATACAGCCCTCTAGATGCTTGAGGCGTTGGTCGCCGACCGTTAATTGCTCGACCACGGGCAGGAGCACATCGCCCATGTCCATGACGTGGTGGCCGAGGCGCTCGAGCCCGGCCTGCAGCCCGGCATAGCGGATCGCGCTGGGACCCATATCCACGCCGCGCCGCCCCTGCCCGAGGTCGGTCGGCACGCCGATAATCGCGATATTCATCAGAGTTACACGTCTTTCCTGCTTCATCGCCCTGTGCGCCACATTGCGCACCCTCAACCATACCGCATCCGGCGCATCGCTTCGCCCTGGAATCAGGGCGTACGACGCCTGCGACTGAAGTCGCAGGTCAGGTCAGGTCGCGTCCACCATTTTAAGGCGCACCCCAGGGCGCTCTCGGCCAACAGTGGACAAAAGCTTGACCATGAGTTCCGTATCTTGTACAGCCCCACCGCGAAAGGTGTATAATGGGCTTCCCCATATGTCCTATTGTGCGGGAGGAACGACCCGTGTTGCATTAGAGCGAGAGGATCGGGAAAGGATAGCAGGACTCATGCGCGAACGTATCATAGCTTACGCGGCCATTGCACTGGTGATCGTGGCCGCCACAACGGCGCCATTGGAGCGCGTGCATGCGCGGAGCGCGCCTTCGGGCGTGTTCTACCACGACCAAAGCGGGACGGCGATCACCGGCGCCGCCGCGGCCAGCGCGCGGCGATTGGCCTCCGCGCGCCTCGCCTTCACCGTCGGCCTGCCGGCGCGCTGGCCGGGAGGGACGGCCCTGCGCGCCCTGTGGGTCATGGACCACCACACGCCGCGCTTCGCCGTGCTCTACTACGGCGACGACGGCGGCTATATCGCCTGTCAACTCCACGAATCGCTCGCCGGCACAAATGTCTCTCTAGGCTGGGCGACGCGGAAGCCGATCACCGTCGGCACAGTACAAGGAACCCTGTTGCAGTCGAACATCGGAGGCGCCAACCCGGTGAGCGAGATTGTGTGGCGGCTGCACGGCGTCCGCTACGACCTGCTCGGCTCGACCGGCACGAGCCTCGCCACGGTCCTGGATATGGCGGCGTCGGTGGCGTAAGAGGCGTCAGGCGTCAGGCGGGAGGCGTCAGGCGTTAGACGCTAGACGCTAGACGTTAGACGTTAGACGCTAGACGCTAGACGCTAGACGCTAGACGCTAACTGGCCGCTGACAGCCGGACACTGGGCGTTCGCAACTAACTGACGCCTGACGCCTCCCGCCTCTCGCCTGACGCCTGGAGGAAAATAAATGGGCATACTGACGCGCGAGGTGATCTTCGCGGAGATGGAGCGCGGCGGCATCGTGGTCGAGCCGTTCGCGCGCGACCAGGTGGGGCCGGGCTCGATTGATTTGCGGCTGGGCGACACGTTTTGGCTCTTCGAGAATCGTCACACCGTCCACGAGGTCTCCGAGGAGAGCGACTTTGAGGCGCTGACGCGCAAGGTCGAGCTCAACGGTGAGCGGGGTATCCTGCTGCAATCGGGCGAGACCGTGCTCGGCGTCACGGTCGAGCGCGTCAGGCTGGCGCCATACCTGTGCGGCTGGCTGGAAGGGCGCAGCCGCTTCGCGCGCTTGGGGCTGGCCGTGCACGTCACGGCGGGCTTCATGCAGCCGGGCATCGACAACCACCAGGTACTGGAGATGACCAACCTGGGGCCGAACTCGCTGATGCTGCGCCCCGGCGTGCGCATCTGCCAACTCGTAGTAGACCGCTGCGAGGGCGAAGCGGTCTATCAGGGGCGCTTCGCCCGGCAGTAAGTGGAGCGCGCGGACCCAGAACTGCCGCTGACCATGCAGGCCAATCTACTCGGCCTCAACCCGGTTTAGCGACAATTAGAGTTGAGACGTTAAACTTACGTCACTCCTGCTCACGCGGTGCGCGGCGCGAGGAGGTCGACCAGGCCCGCGAGGAGGCGCTCGCTCCCCGACGGCGACGACAGCGCGGCGCCCTCGGCGTGCAGCATGACCGCGATAACGACGTCGTAGAAGAGCGCGCCGAAGGCGATGCGCGCGACGGCCTCTGGGTCGGTGAGGCGCCACTCGGGGTGCGCCGCGAGATAGGCGCCGAGCGCCGCGATGAGGGGCTGGTGGACCCGCGCCACGAAGGCCCCCATGAGCGCGGGGAAACGCGCCGACTCGCCCACGACCAGGCGGATGAAGGCCACGAAATCCGGGTCGCTCGTGATGGCGGCGTGCATCGTCGCCAGCAGGTGGCGTAGCACGTCGCGCGGCGCTCCCTCGAACCGTGCGGCGTCCGGCGCGTCGAAGATTACCCCCGCCTTCTCGCGCGCCAGGTGCTCGACGAGAGCGGCGAAGAGGCGGTCCTTGTCACCGTAGTGGCTGTAGACGGTGGCCTTGGACACCCCGGCCGCGGCGGCGATACGGTCCATGCTCGCGCCGGCATAGCCGTGCGCCAGGAACTCGCGCACCGCCCCGTCCAGGATCGCGGCCGCTTTCGCCGGCGCCCGCGCGCGGCCCCCACGCCCCCCGCGCGCCTCCTCAACCGCCGCGCCATCCCGTCCCATCGTCCTCCTCTCGCTCGTATGGGCTTGGCGGTCCTACGCCACCCCCTTGACAGAATGATACCATACCGTTTAGTATATTCATGTCGGTACTGAACCGTTCAGTTTATATCGATAGAGGAGGGCGCCGCATGTGCGGCGCCGAACGACGGACATAGACAGAGGAGACCGATCATGAGCGAGACCGCGACCACCCTACCCGACCCACAGGCGCCCTCCGCCGCGCCGCCCATCCCTGTCCCGGCGCCGACCGCGCGGGCGGGCCAGGAGCGCCGGACCGTGGGCCGCGTCATGGCGCTCAACGGCCTGGGCCTGCTGGTCCTGGTCATCATCGGCTTGGGCGCCTTCTACCTGTGGCATCAGGGTTACTACTTCTACGCCACCGACGACGCCACCGTGTCCGCGCCCACGGTGCAGGCCGCCCCGCCGACCCCGGGCAGCATCGTCGCGGTTTACCACGGCCAAGGCAGCCAGGTCCACAAGAGCGACGTCATCGCCAGGCTGCGCGCCGCGACCGGGGGTACGGTCAACGTGACCAGTCCCCTCAACGGGACCATCATCCAGGAGGGGGCGACGCCGGGCGAGGTCCTCGCGGCCGGCCAGCCCCTCGCCCAGGTCGCCGACCTGAACAGCGCCTTTATCACGGCCTACGTCGAGGAAACGCACATCAAGGATGTGCGGCCGGGCCAGGGCGTCGACGTCACCGTCGGCGCGGTCGGCGACACAACGTTCCACGGCACGGTGACGCAGATCCAGCCCGTCGCGGCCGCGGCCCTCTCGCCGCTGCCCACGACCGACTACGCCAGCGGCAACTTCACCAAGGTCACGCAGCGCGTCCCTGTCCAGATCACCCTCGACGGCGCCCAGGGCCACACGCTCTACCCCGGCACGTCGGCCGGCGTTACCATCCACATCCACAGCTAGCCGCGCCAGGACAATCCATCACCCGTGACAACCACGCGCGATAAGGAGACAACTATGACCATGACCCTGGCTTCGACAACAGTCCCGGCGGCCCGAACCCTCCCCGCGACGCGTCCGCGCGCACGAGACGCGGCGACGCGCACGGGCGAGGATACGGGCTACAAGTGGTGGGTGCTGGTGACGGCCGTCTTCGGCGCCTTCGCCAGCATCCTCGACACCACCATCGTCAACACGGCCCTCCCCAAGATGCAGGCCGTCTTCGGGGCCGACCTGCACCAGATCAGCTACGTCGTCACCGCCTACACCCTGGCCCAGGGCGTCGTCATCGCCGCCTCGGGCTACCTCGCTACCCGCTACGGCATCAAGCGCGTCTACCTCGGCTCGCTCGCCCTCTTCACCCTGGGCTCGATGCTGTGCGGGCTGTCCTGGGACACGACCTCGATCATTATTTTCCGCGTCTTGCAGGGCGCGGGCGGCGCGGCGCTCTTTCCGCTCTCCTTCGCCCTCGTCTTCGGGGCCTTCCCCGAGCGCCAGCGCGGCCTGGCCGTCGGCTTCTTCGGCATCCCGGTCCTCTTCGCGCCGGCCCTGGGCCCGCTTCTGGGCGGCTACCTGGCCCAATACGTCGACTGGCGCTGGATCTTCTACGTCAACGTGCCGGTCGGCCTCGCCGGCGTGCTCCTGGGCCGGCGCGTCTTGCGTGAGTCTCCGCTTCAGCGCGACCTGCCCTTCGATTGGCGCGGCTTCGCGCTCATCGGCGTGGGCCTGGGCCTACTGCTCTACGGGCTCTCCAACCTGGCCTACGACGGCTGGGGCTCGCTCACGACCGTTTCCGGCCCCACCATCGCCGGCTCCCTGGTATTGCTCGTCTACGCCGCGACAGCGTTGCGCACGCCGCAGCCGCTGCTCGACCTGCGCCTATTCGCGCGGCGCAACTTCTGGGCCGGCAACCTGATCATCTGGCTGGGCACGATCAGCCTGTTTGGCTCCGTCTTCCTGCTCCCGCAGTATCTGCAGAATCTGCGTGGGCTCGACCCGTATCCGTCGGGCCTGCTGCTGCTGCCCTTCGGCCTCCTGACGGTCGTGGGGACGGTCCTGGTTGGCGGACTCTACAACCGCCTCGGTCCGCGCCTGCTCATCGCCATCGGCGCCCTGGTCCTGGTCGTCAACACGGCGCAACTCGCCCACTGGAGCACGCTGGACTCGGCCTTCGCCGCGCTGTTGCCGCTACTCCTCGTGCGCGGCCTGGTCGTACCCGCGCTGGTCCAGCCGGCCAACACGGCGGCACTGGAGGGGATCACGGGCGGCGACCTGCCCGGCGCCACGACGCTGATCACGGTGGCGCGCACCGTCGTGGCCTCGCTGGCCATCGCCGTGCTGACCAACCTGCTGCAGACGCAGGGCAGCGCCCACCGGGCCGACCTCACCGGCCGAGTGCGCCTCTCCGACCCGGCGACGGCGGCGCTGTATCGGCAGCTGGCGGCCCTGGCGGAGCGCCACGGTCTCGCACCGCGGGCGGCAAGCATGGCGGCGCTCAGGCAGATCGCGGGCCAACTCGCGCGCCAGGCGACCGCCCTGGCCTTCCAGGATATTTATTGGCTCGTGGCGCTCGTGACCATCCCCGCGATCGTGCTGCCGCTGCTGATGCGGCACAACAAGAACGCCAACGCAGAGCGGGCTGTCGCGCTGGGGTAACCGATTGCTGGTAGTCAAAATGCGCGCCGCGCGTTCGCTGTCACCGCGCCGCCGCCAGCACGTCGCCACCGCGCACGCTGCGGCCGCGCTGGAAGGCCACGGCCACGAACGAGAGGATGTAGGCGGCAATGACGAGCAGCAGCAGCAGGTGGTAGCCGAGTTGCAGCGAGGCGTACTCCAGCGCGCCGCCGAGAAAAGCCCCGAGCAGATTGGACGCCAGCGCGATGTCGGGCGACACCGTGTCGCCGAACAAACGCCCGAAGATCAGGTTGGCCATCAGGATCGGTGAGAACAGCACCGCGCAGCCCAGCGCGTAGCGCAGCGCCAGGTTGGGGACCAGCAACGTGTGGAACGGCAGCAACAGGTTGAGCGCCAGCGTCGCGGCCAGCCCGACGTAGAGCAGGCGGATGTCCAGCCGCAGCCGCGAGCGCGCGTTGACCCAGTTGGCCAGCAACACCGTGAGCAGGATGCCGATAATCACCAACGCGTTGACGAGCCAGGTCACGCCGAAGAGCAGCGAGAAGTTGACGATGCTCTTGGATTCGAGCAGCAGGAAGGCCAGCCCCGTGAAGAACAGCGCCGGATCGAAGCGCCGCAACGCGCGCCGTCCCGTGCTCAGGAACACGGCCACGATCGCGATGAGCAGCGTGACGGCCACGCCCTGCAGGTAGATCGTGGGCACGCCGCGCTGTGCGAGGTAGAGGAACGGCCAGTCGTCGGTGGCGTTCTCGATGCCGGCCTGCCGCGTGATGGTGTGCGCGCGGTACAGCGCCGGTGACAGTTCGCGCAGGCGCGGCCCGTCCATCAGCACGGCGGCCGACGAACTGGCGTAGAACCGGCCATAGGGAGCCTGGCCGCCAAAGGCATCGGTGAGCATGCCCGCGATCTTGTGTACGATCCAGGGCTGGCGGTAGTAGTTGTAGAGCACCAGCACGCCGTTGGCGCTGAGGTGGCTGCGCGCGGTCGCGAACGACTCCTGCGTGAACAGGTAGCTCTCCAGGCGCAGGTTGGCGAAGCTGG
>JAABUZ0100005275.1_pt1 | contig 17091 bp, 12 predicted proteins | sample 5562091 | NCBI WGS metagenome assembly JAABUZ01 (sample SAMN12813069, study PRJNA571459) | rock metagenome | isolation source: Antarctica rocks | place: Antarctica: Victoria Land, Linnaeus Terrace sud | collected 2015-12-21
GTACGCTTCGTCAGCTCGCTGTTCGGGGTTGCCGCAGTCGCAGACTATCGGACCATCAACAAACTGTGCCTCAGCCACTTAATGCAACAGAGGGCACTGTTGCATCTAACTATCACTCGCTCCAGGTGCAGGTCCGTCGTCGTGCCGTTGAGACGATAGTTGGCGGCCTATCCTTTTCCTCTTCCTACACCTGGTCGAAGAACCTGGACGTGCTGACGGAGGTCTTCGGGACAAACTCATCTCCTCAGAACCCGTCACGTTCGCCCTCCTTTGGCATACCGCTCGGATTTCTGGACTACGGTCCCTCCGACAACGATCGCCGGCACGTCTCCAGCACCATCGTTCAACTGCAGGTCCGTGGGCCGAAAAACCGCATCCTGAACGAGTTTCTTGGTGGCTGGTCTGTGGCTCCCATCCTCACCGTGCAAAGCGGTACCCCGTATACAGTGGTCAACGGCTTTGATCGCGCACTTGAGGGAGCAACATCGTACGCTCGTCCTAATATTGGCAACATCAAGGCTCCTGTTAACACGCGCGCCTTGGCTGTCGCCGCAAACGTCTGTCCAACCGGTTTGCAGAATCCAGTATTGGTGACCTCCACAAATAACGGTTGCGTCACCGCCAACGATGTGCACTTTGTCCAGGTCACGAGCTACCAGCCGAGCAGCCCGCTCATCGAATCTCGCAATTCCAACTACACGACCCGCTACCTTAACCTTGACGCCAACGTCCTGAAGACCTTCAAGATCACGGAACGTGTCGGAGCCGAGCTTCGCGGAGAGTTCTTCAACGTCACCAACAATCAAAACTTCGATACGCCGTCAGGGAACAGGAACGTTACCACCCCGAACGGCATCAACTTCCTCAACACCAACCTACTGAACGGCGGCAGCCGCACTATGCGCGTCGGAGGAAAGATCAAGTTCTAAGATCGGCTCGTAGCCTCGCCCTCATCTGAAAATGAGTGAGTGCTCCACATGACCTGGCGTAATGATTGCCACAACCAGCTAAACTGGATACAGCAGATCAAAAAGCCCCGGAAACGCTCCGGGGCTTTTCTGTTGCAGCGCAGCGAGTCGACCGCACAACCAGGCATACCAAGTCCGCTTAACCCCAGCCTTTCAAATATTTTGCACATAAAGTACGGGGGGAGGGTACCCCCCTACTGCTGCTGCGCCATCATCTGCTGCCGCGTCAACGGTGGAGGCTGCTCAGGCAGGGCAGTCGCCTTCTCCACCAGCGTCGACCAGTCCTCCGGCACCGGCATATCCTGATCGAGCGAGAACACCCCTTCACTCGGCGTAGTCCCGCCCAATCGCCGTCCGAATATGCCGGTCGCCCGCGATCAACAGATTCGTCGGATCGAAACCCACCCACCCAAGCTGTGGAATCAAAGCCTCGATCCACGCATGCGTCGCCGAGTTTACCGACCGGTCCGTCCCGTCCTCCCCGTGGTACAGGTACCCACTCACATAGCGGCAGGGAATCCGCAGCTTCGATCGCACCAGCGCAATCATGATGTGCGCGAAGTCTTGGCAAACCCCCGTCCTGTTCTCAAGCGCCAGATCAATCGGCGAGTCCACCTTCGTCGACTTCGGCTTGTAATCGAAGTATTCATAGATCTGCTGGTTTAGCTGCCCCAGCACCATCAACGGGTCGTCTCTCCGCCGCACATCGAGCTTCGCCGCCAGCTGGTCTAGCGCCCCTGTCGGCTGGGCAAACTCACTCGGGAAGAGCATCTCCCAATAGTCTCCCTGCTCGACCATCCCATCCAGATCCGTCCACGCATCCGGCGCCAGAAACGCCGGCACGGGAGCCGAGGGCTGCATCTCCACCAGCGACTCGGCAACAATAACCAGTTGCCCATGCTGCCCCGGTATGTCGAAGTGATGCACCTGGTTGGCCAGGTGGTCCCGGTAGCTGAAGACGCGGCATCGCGGACTCACCGAAAGATGAAACGTCAGGCAGCGTTGGCTCTGATCGCTGCGCGGATGCATCCGCGTCTCCATCATGCTTTCGCTGACATCGTTGCTGTACAGGAACTTCGTCAGGTGACGTATCGAGTAGTACATACAACTCCTCTCCAGACCTCAACCTCGCTCAGAAAGCCTTTGCCCGCGCCTCTTACCCGGCCAGCGCTGCTTGGATCGAGTAGTCCACATACAGCTCGTAGATCATCTCGTGGATCGCCCTGCACTGCGTCTGTATCCCATGCAGATGCGCTACTACGTCGCCGCGCAGGATGTCTTCCACGCTGCTGTAGCTCAGGCTCGCCTGCAGCCGGCCGCCCAGGCGCCGCAGCGGTTCAGCTCGCTGCCGCTCACTCTGTCCATGGATCCCCTCAAGCGCATCCTGCAGGCTGTCGATCGAGAATCGCAGTGAGTGCGGAAACTCTTCGTTCAGCAACAGAAACTCCAGAATCCGGTCGGGTGTCAGGTCGGCGGTATACACCTTGCAGTAAGCCTCAAACGCCGTCGCGGACCTCAGCAGGCTCATCCAGTCAAGGTACTCATTCGACTCCGGTACCCGGTGCTCCATCGGCTTCCAGACATCCGGGTAGTACGCTTCCAACAGCATAGCGATTGCCGTCGCACGCTCGATATAACGTCCGACCTGGATGAACTGCCAGCCCTGGCCGTGGCTCATCGTAGAGTCGCTCACGCCCTGAAAGTGGTGGACAGCCTCCATCACCTGCTGCAGAAAGTCTCCTGGCTGCTCTCTCCCGGCCATCTGCGCCTCCGCATGCATATCGCTCTGCATCTCTGGCCGCGTCACCTCGAGATACAGGCTATTCAGCTGATGCCACTGCTCCGTTGAGATCTGTTCGCGCACATGCCGTGAGTTCTCCCGGGCCGCGATGATGCACGCCACAATCGATGCTTTATTAAGCGGATCAAAGGTCAACGTATTCGTCAGGTCGTAAGGATTGCCCGTCCAGGCCACATGCTTCGGTCCCCCCAACGCCTTCAGAACGCGCTCCCACCGCCGCTCCGCGCTCGCCGCACCCTCATCCAGCATCAGGTTCAGATTCACATCCAGAATGCGCGTCGTATGCTCCGCACGCTCCAGGTAACGGCTCATCCAGTAAAGGTTATCGGCTACTCGGGACAGCATCTCGCTCTACCTCCATCAGCTCAGCACCCACGTATCTTTGCTTCCACCGCCCTGCGACGAGTTCACCACCAGCGATCCCCGCTTCAGCGCCACGCGCGTCAAACCTCCCGGCACAATCGTCACCTTGTCGCCATACAGAACGTACGGCCGCAGATCCACATGCCGCGGCTCCAGCTCATCGCCGATCAGGCACGGAGCCCGCGAAAACGAAATCGTCGGCTGCGCAATGTAGTTCCGCGGATCGGCCTCGATCTTGCGCGCAAACTCCTCGCGCTGCGAGGCCGTTGACTGCGGCCCGATCAGCATCCCGTAGCCGCCGCTCTCGCCCACCGCCTTCACCACCAGCTTGTCCAGATTCGCCAACACATGCTGGCGCTCCTTCGGCCGCGTCAGCAAAAATGTCTCGACGTTCTTCAGCACCGGCTCTTCACTTAGGTTAGTAGCGAATAATCGCCGGCACATACGCATAGAGCGCCTTGTCATCTGCCACACCGGTCCCAAACGCATTCGCCAGCGTCACGTTTCCAGCCCGGTACGCGTTAAAAAGTCCTGCAACACCCAGAATCGAGTCACCCCGAAACGCGAGCGGATCGATGAAGTCGTCATCCACCCTGCGATAGATCACATCCACCCGCCGCAGCCCGCTCGTCGTCCGCATGTACACCACATTGTCGTGCGTCACCATGTCGCGCCCTTCCACCAGCTGGATCCCCATCTGGCGCGCAAGGTACGCATGTTCGAAGTAGGCGGAGTTGAACACGCCCGGACTAAGCAGAACGATGTTCGGCTCCGGCCGCCCCTCCGGTGCCAGCGATCGCAGCGTCCCCAGCAGCAGCTGCGTGTACTGCTCGATCGGCCGGACGTTGTAGGTGCGGAACAGGTGCGGGAAGATCCGTTTCATCACCCGCCGGTTCGTCAGCATGTAGCTCACGCCGCTCGGCACACGCAGGTTGTCCTCAAGCACAACAAACTCGCCGTTCTCCAGCCGGATCAGGTCCGTGCCGCACACCGCGATGTACACGTTCCGCGGAACAGGCAGGCCGCACATCTGCCGTCGGAATTGCTTGCAGCTGTAAACGATCTCCCGCGGAACGATCCCGTCCTCCAGAATCCGCCCCTCGTTGTAGATGTCCTTGAGAAAAAGGTTCAGGGCGATGATCCGCTGCCTCAACCCCGTCTCCACCGTCTCCCACTCCGCACTCGTGATGATGCGTGGCAGCATGTCATACGGGAAGATCCGCTCCGTACCCTCCTCCCGTCCATAGACGGTAAAGGTGATTCCCTGGTTCAGAAAGCTGAGGTCGGCCGCCTGCTTCCGTCGTTGCAACTCCTTCGGAGCCAGCGTTCCGAACTGTTCCAGCAGCGGACGGTAGTGGTCATGCAGCTCGTCCCGCGCCCGAAACATCTCGTCATACGCATGGTCCAGTTGATAGTTCTTGAGCGCGGACTGCGTGAACTGGGTCGACTGGATTGGGGGCATGAGGAATTTCGAGTATAGCGGCACATCCCCCAGCCACCAACAGCTATTGATAGCCTTTAAGAGGCGATCCGGTGTCCGTCTTTGCTGAAGTAACTCAGCGCCCGCCGATAGCACCGCTGCTTCTCGAGGTCGAACGCGATGCAGCTGTCGAAGGGCTTCGAGTACACATGCAGGCTCACGCATCCCGTCGTCCCTGCATTCTCAATCTGGTGAATCGTCTGCAGCTTGTCCACCGTCACCATGCCCGTACCCTCCGAGCACACGACCGTCCCTACGCGATCCAGCTGCAGCTCCGTCGCTCCGCCTAGGCAATCGATGTTCACCACATTCTGGTTCTCCGGCGCGTTGCAGCTCGTGTGCCGGAACTCATGCGTCCGCACCTCGCCCTGCGCCACCGTCATCCACCCCAGCTGCCCGTTATGGGTATGCACCGCCGTCTTCTGGCCGGGCGACCAGCAGATCGTCATCACCTCGAACAGGTCGTCGCGGTAGATCAGGTTGCGCGTGTAAAGGCTGTCCCGCCACCACACATAGTCGCTCAGAGCCTCCGGCCGCAAGGTCGTCGCAGCCATGTACGCTGCGATCCGATCCTTGGTGATCAGATCCTGCTCCAGCTTGCGGAGACCCGCAACAAAATCTGCCACCGACGTCCGCAACGGATGCGTCTTCGCCTCTGTCCTACGGTCGCTGTCCATGGCTCTCTCCTGCCCCGCAGGCCACGCTAAGCTGCCTCGCGGGTCAAAACGCATGCAACTAAAGTTTCTCACGGACCACAATCGTTCCTTCAGTCTGGATGGAGGTCTCCGTTACAGTGGAATCGTCACCCCGGGGCCGCGGCCACCAGGGGACAGATTTGCGAGCTCACCCATGTGTCCCTTTCTCCCTGGTCTTCGTGTCTGCTGTCTGATCTTGCTTGCCCTCTTCCTCGCCGGGTCTTCTCCGGCCGGTGCCTACTCCGTCCTCTCGCACGAGGAGGTCGTCGACATGGCCTGGCTGCCGCACATCGTTCCCCTCCTGCGCGCCCGCTACCCCAACCTCACCGACGACCAGATCCGCGAGGCCCACTCCTTCGCCTACGGCGGTTCCGTCATTCAGGACATCGGCTACTACCCCTTCGGCAGCCACCAGTTCTCTGATCTCCTCCACTACGTGCGCACCGGCGACTTCGTCTCCGCCCTCATCCGCGAGTCGTCCAACCCCGACGAGTATGCCTTCGCGCTCGGCGCCCTCGCCCACTACTGCGGCGATGTCGTCGGCCACCCCGCCGTCAACAGCGTCACAGCGGCGGAGTACCCAAAGCTCGGCCGGCGCTTCGGCCCCATCGTCACCTACGACAACGACAAAACAGCTCACGTCCGCACCGAATTCGGCTTCGATGTCGTCGAGGTCGCGCATGGCCGCTACAGCCAGAAAAACTATCGCGACTTCGTCGGCTTCCAGGTCGCCAAAGAGGTCATGGAACGCGCCTTTCAAGAGACCTACGGCTGCCCGCTCACCTCCATCATGAAGCATGAGGACCTCGCCATCGGCAGCTACCGCCGCGCCGTCAGCGGCCTCATTCCGAAGATGACCACCGTCGCCCTCGTCAACTACAAGGATCAGATCGAAAAGGAGAACCCGGGCTTCGATCGCAGGAAGTTCGTCTACCGGCTTGGTCGCACGGAGTACGAGAAAGACTTCGGCAAGCAGTACGCCCACCCGCGCCTCGGTTCACACGTCCTCGCTTACATCTTCGCCGTCCTGCCCAAGGTTGGTCCCCTTAAGGTCTTTGCTCTCAAAGTCCCCAGCCCCGCAGAGCAGGACGTTTACATCAAAAGCGTCAACGGCACCGTGGACAAGTTCAACAGCTATCTCACTGGTCTTCAGGCCAGGCCCACGGTTGACGGCCACACGCCCACCTCCCCAGACCTCTCTGAGATTGATCTCGATACCGGAAAACCTTCGGAACTCGGTGAATACCGTCTCGCCGACGAGAGCTACGGCAAACTCCTCCATACCCTCCTTAACGATCCAAAACAGCCCATGCTCCCCGACGTCCGCAAAAGCTTCACCGACTTCTATGCCAGGCGCAGGGAACCCGTCTGGTATAAGAAGAAGCCGAAAAACTGGCAACTCCTCAAAGCCGACCTCGCCACCTTCGACGCAACTGGGGCAGCGGCGCCAGCACCGAACGCCGGGCAATAAATCGAGCCCTAAGCAGATCTCCCCAAGGCAGCCGGCCGCACACGGCATCTTTAGACTTGCTCGGATAGACCTGCTCGGACATCGCCTGCCGCGCAACAGTCCCGAACCACGACCTGTTCCTCCCTGTTCCGGGAGACTGCGTTATCCTTAGACTGACGGCCAAATCACCCAACGGCCCCATCTCAGACGCGCGCACAAAGAATAGGACGTCCCCCGCAGTGAGTAACTCTCCTTCCGCCCAAGCCATCCGCAACATCGCCATCATCGCCCACGTCGATCATGGCAAGACCACCCTCGTCGACGCCATGCTTCGCCAGTCCGGCACCTTCCGCTCCAACGAAGCCGTCGCAGAACGCGTCATGGATTCGAACGACCTCGAAAAAGAGCGTGGCATCACCATCCTCGCCAAAAACACCGCCATCCAGTACCACAACTCCAAGATCAACATCGTCGACACCCCCGGTCACGCCGACTTCGGCGGCGAAGTCGAGCGAGCGCTCAAGATGGTCGACGGCGTTGTGCTCCTCGTCGACGCCTCCGAAGGCCCGCTCCCGCAGACCCGCTACGTCCTCTCCAAGGCGCTCGAAGCCAAGCTCACGCCTATCCTCGTCATCAACAAGATCGACCGTCCGGACGCCCGTCCGCAGGAGGTCGTCAACGAGGTCTATGACCTGTTCATCGATCTCGACGCCGACGAGTCCGTCCTCGAGTTCCCCATCATCTACACCAACGGCAAGGCCGGCACCGCTACCATGGACCTCGCCACCCCCGGAACCGACCTCCAGCCGCTCTTCGAGCTCATCTTCCAGACTATCCCCGCCGCCACCGGCACCAACGACGGTGACCTCCAGATCCTCGTCACCAACCTCGACTACTCCGACTACCTCGGGCGCCTCGCCATCGGACGCGTCTTCAATGGCTCCCTGAAGAGCGGCCAGGAGGTCAACCTCGCCAAGCTCGACGGTACCCTCCAGCCAGTCAAGGTCACCAAGCTCTTCACCTTCAACGGCCTCAAGCGCGAGGACACCGTCGAGACCGCCGTCGGAGACATCGTGGCCGTCGCCGGCATCCCCGGCATCACCATCGGCGAAAGCTTCTGCGCCCTCGAAGACCCCAAGCCGCTCCCTCCCATCAAGATCGATGAGCCCACCATCGCCATCGTCTTCTCCGTAAACAACTCGCCCTTCGCCGGAAGGGAGGGCAAATTCGTCACAAGCAGAAATATCAAGGAGCGGCTCGAAAGGGAGCTTCTCACGAACGTCAGCATCCGCGTTGAAGACACCGGCTCTCCCGAGAGCTTCAAGGTCCTCGGCCGCGGCGAGCTCCAGCTCTCCGTCCTCATCGAGATGATGCGTCGCGAGGGCTTCGAGCTCATGGTCTCCCGTCCCACCATCGTCACCAAGCGCCTCAACGGCGAGCTCATGGAGCCCTCCGAGATCCTCACCATCGACATCCCCGAAAATTTTGTCGGCACCGTCATCGAGCGCCTCGGCCCGAGAAAGGGCGAGATGGTCAAGATGGCCAATCACGGCTCCGGCCGCGTCCGCATGGAGTTCAAGGTCCCCTCTCGCGGCCTCATCGGCCTCCGCAATGAAATGCTCACCGAAACCCGCGGAACCATCGTCATGAACTCCATCGCCGGCGAGTATATCCCCTATCAGGGCGAGATCCCGCAGCGCCCCTCAGGTGCACTCATCTCCGATCGCAACGGCGTCACGACCACCTACGCCCTCGACGGAGTCCAGGACCGCGGCATCCTCTTCGTCTCCGACGGAACGGAGGTCTACGAGGGCATGATCATCGGCGAGCACTCCCGCGACAACGACCTCGACGTCAACGCCGTCCGCGAAAAGAAGCTCACCAACATGCGCGCCTCCGGCTCCGACGACGCCCTCCGCCTCGTCCCCTACAAACAGCTCACCCTCGAGCAGTCCATCGAGTTCATCGCCGACGACGAACTCGTCGAGGTCACACCCAAAAGCCTCCGCATGCGCAAAAAAATCCTCCAGGCCAACCGCCGTCCCAAGGGCGCACGCGGCGGCTCTCACCTCGAATAACGCGCGTCTTCCCTCGCGGAGCTGGCGCAACGAAGAGGCCAACTCCGCTAAAATGGAAGAGGCGGCGGTGCAAAGGCCACGCCCGTTCGGTAGGCACCGGCAGCCCCAACCAGAGGAACCCTCGCGAGACCGGAGACCACCTTACCCCGTACCAGGTCCACCCTAAGCCGAATGCTTTGAAGACTTTGCGGACCAAAGTAGGGGGGGGTAGGGGCTAAGTTCCCGGCTGCACATAGCTCGCTCGCGCAATCAGCTGTCGCTCCTCGCCCCGCGGGTCATCCACCACCCGCGACCGCACATCCCACACCATCGTCGCCCTCTTTGCGGTGTCAAACCTCGCCCAGACCGGCAAGCCGGAGTGATTCGGATCGCCCGTCCGCGGAAAGGCGATAAACGTCGAGCTCACCTGATCCGCCACCCTCTGCGCCTCCTCCCCTCCGCCCGTCATCGCCGCTGCCAGCGTCACATTGTCAAACGCAAACGGGATATCCATCGTGTGCGGTGCGCCCCACCTGCCCCCGCCCACTGGGCTCTTCCAGTCAAAGTCATACACCCACGTGGGCCCCTGTTGTGCCGCCCTCCGTTCGCTCTCAATCACCAGCCCGTGCCAGCTCCGAAAGGCCGTCGTCACCGCAAAGAACACATCACTCGCCGAGTACGCCGGGTACCACCGCCGGTAGTCCGCCACGATCGCCTCCGTCTTCAACTCGCCCAGGAACTGTCGGTACCGCTCCAGCCTCTCTGGCAGCTGCTCCCACGCGAGCGAAAACAAGGACGCATCTCCCGCGCCAATCAGCAGCCGCGTCTCATCATGCGCATTGCCCATCATCATCGGCACGTCACGCGAGATCGCCGGAGCATCCGGGCTGAAAGGATCCCGCGGCAGCGACCGCCGATCGAGCACCGGCCCGAAGTACCCGCCGGCCCGCATCGCCGCAACCAGCCTCTCCATGGACACCAGCTTCGGATCACGGAGATCGTTCACCCGCTCCCGTGCTATCCCAAGCTCCTTCAGCACGGCTTCGGCAGAGGCCGTCGCATGCTCCGGCAGCCGCGCCGTAATCTGCTGCCCGCTCATTGTCGCTACCCGGTGAAACAAGCCCCTCGCCACCGGCATCGCCATCAGCGTCGCGCACTTGGCTCCCCCGCCGCTCTGCCCGAAGATCATCACCCGTCCCGGGTCCCCACCAAACTCCAGGATGTTGTCCCTCACCCACTCCAGCGCCAGCACCAGGTCGAGCTGTCCCACGTTGCCACTGTCCGTCAGCTCCGCGCTCACGCCAGGGATCCCCGCGAGGTACACGTAACCGAAAAGGTTGAGCCGATGGTTCAGCGTGACAACCACAACGTCACCACGTCTCACCAGACGAACACCGTTGTACACCGGTCCATTGCTTGAACTTGACGAGTAGGCTCCCCCGTGGATGTATACCATCACGGGCCGCTTTCGTCCGTCCCGCAGCCCCGCCGTCCATATGTTCAGGTAGAGGCAGTCCTCGCTATTTACCGGATCAGTCTCGTCCAGCGGCGAAAACGCCGATCTGCTGTCCCGCGCGTGCATGGGCTGCGGAGCCTGCGGCCCAAACGCCAGCGTTCTCCGCACCCCCGTCCACGGCTCCGGCCTCCGAGCCGGCATAAACCTCCGGTTCGCCGTATCCGCTCCATACGGAATGCCCTTGAAGACGTGGACGCCGTCCTCGATGAACCCCTGCACCTTGCCCGAGCTTGTCATCGCCACCGGTGAGGTGCCCGCAGCCAGCGCCCCTCGTGCAGTGATCGCTCCACCGGCGACCGTCATTGCATAGATCCGCAAGACCTCCCGCCGTGTCAGCACACCCGACCTCATTAGAAGACCTCCATGAAACCTACCCTAATACGGAGAGCAACCCGCAACCGCCCACAAAAGAAGGGCCACCGCAGTGGCCCTTCTCGTGTTCTGCCTTCGATCGCCAGCCGTTACCTCTGTTTCGCCGTCGCAAATCGCTTGTTCACCTCATCCCAGTTCACCACGTTCCACCATGCGGACAGGTAGTCAGGCCGCTTGTTCTGGTACTTCAGGTAGTACGCATGCTCCCACACATCGTTGCCAAGAATCGGGTAAAGCCCCTGCGATATGGGATTGTCTTGGTTCGGCGTCGTCACCACCTTCAGCTTGCCGCCATCGAACACCAGCCACCCCCAGCCCGATCCGAACTGCTTCGCCGTCGTCTCATTGAACAGCTTCTTGAAATCCTCGAACGACCCAAAGTCCGTCTTGATCTGTTCGCCGATCTCACTCATCGGCTCCCCGCCGCCCTTCGGCTTCATGATCTGCCAAAACATCGTGTGATTCACATGCCCGCCGCCATTGTTGCGAACCACAGTCCGCACATCCTCCGGAATACTGTTCAGATCCTTCAGCAAATCCTCCGGCGTCTTGCTTCCGAGCTCCGTATGCTTCTGCACCGCGCCGTTCAAATTCGTAACATACGTCTGGTGATGTTTGTCATGATGCAGCCGCATTGTCTCTTCGTCGATATAAGGCTCAAGTGCCGCGTAGTCGTAGGGAAGTGGGGGAAGTTCGTAGGCCATAGTCGTCTCCTTCTGATACTTATGTTTGCGGGAAATTCCGGTCGCGCGCATGCGCAAAAAAATCACGGCGGCGCAGCTGGGCCCGGCCGCCAAATCACATCCTATGTGATGCCAGACCTCCAGCGGGCGATGCTCCTACCTAAGGGCCGCCCCCGCGTCTTGCCCATCAGCTTTGGCGCCCCATTTCACAACTCCTTCTCTCACAGCATCGCCAGATAAGTTCTAATAAAGACCCATGAACGCACCCACGGATGCATACCGATGGCTTATCGACGCTGGCCGTGCCTTCGGGTCTCCCGGCCTCGAACCGCGCTGGACCTCCAGCAAGAAGGACGCCGTCTCCACCGCCTACGCCGCCTCCAGCCGCGTCTGGTTCACCGTCTCTCACGGCACCCTCAACGAAATCTACTTCCCCACTATCGACCGCCCGCAGACCCGCGACATGGAGCTGCTCTTCACTGACGGAAAAACCTTCTTCCACGAAGAAAAGCGTGACTTCGAGTACGAATTCAGCTACCTCGATCCCAATGCGCCTGCCGCCCGCGTCACGGCCACGGCACCCGGGGGCAACTACACGGTCACCAAGGAGTTCATCTCCAACCCCCATCACCCTGTAGTCCTCATGAACGTCAAAATCGACGCTGCGCCCGAGGTTCTCGCAACGCTCCGCTGCTACGTCCTCCTTGCCCCGCACCTCAACGGCGGCGGCGCCGGGAACTCCGCCCGCTCGATTGAAGTCGCAGGCAAGCGATCTATCCTCGCGTGGAAGGACAACGTCTCCCTCGCCCTCGGAACCAGCTGTGGCTTCTGCCGCTCCTCCTGCGGCTTCGTCGGAACCAGCGACGGCTACCAGGACCTCTCCTCCAACATGCAAATGGACTGGCACTTCGGCGAGGCTCTCGACGGCAATCTCGCCGTCATGGGTGAGATCGAGATTGGCCCCAACCATGAGTTCACCGTCGCCATCGCGCTTGGCAACGGCCACCACGCCGCCCTCTCCAACATGATGCAGACCCTCGCGACCCCCTACCCCGCTCACCGCGACCGCTTCCTCCTGCAATGGAAGCGCGCCAGCCTCCCTGACGGCATCGGGGCTGCCTCGACCGACAGTGGCAAGCTCCTCCGCATCAGTCAGAACGTTATCCTCACGCACGAGGACAAGACCTACTCCGGTGCGTTCATCGCCTCCGCCTCCATCCCCTGGGGAGCCTCCAAAGGCGACGCCGACCTCGGCGGCTACCACCTTGTCTGGACCCGCGACATGGTTCAGTCCGCCACCGCCATGCTCGCCGTCGGTCGCACCGACACCGCCCTCCGCGCCCTTGTCTACCTCGCCTGCACCCAGCGCCCGGACGGCAGCTTCGCCCAGAACTTCTGGATCGACGGAACTCCCTACTGGAGCGGCATCCAGCTCGATGAGGTCGCCTTTCCTATCGTCCTCGCGTGGCGTCTCTGGAAGGCCGACGCCCTCGGCAACTTCGACATCCTTCCCTTCATCGAGCGCGCCGCCGGCTTCCTCGTCCGCTATGCCCCCGTAACCCAGCAGGAGCGCTGGGAAGAGAACGCCGGCTACTCCCCCTCCACCCTTGCCATCGTCATCGCTGGCCTCATCTGCGCCGCAGAAATCGCCCGCGCCCGCAAGTCCGAAGCCCTCGCCAGCTACCTCGAGACCTTTGCCGATTGGATCGAGGCCAACCTCGACCATTGGACCACCACCACTGAAGGCGTCCTCCACCCTGACGTCAAGCACCACTACATGCGCATCCGTCCGCCAGCCCCCGGGCAGCCCTTCTATAACAAGGAAATTCCCGTGGGGTCCATTCGGATCGGCAATCGCGGCCCCGGCGAGAAGGATGTCTTCGAGGCCCGCGACATCATCGACGGAGGCTTCCTCGAGCTCGTCCGCTATGGCATCCGCCGAGCCGACGACCCGCTCATCGTCGACTCGCTCAAGGTCGTCGACCACGTCCTAAAGATCGACACCCCGAATGGCCCTTGCTGGCGCCGCTACAACCACGATGGCTACGGCCAGCGCAAAGATGGCGGCCCCTACGAGGGCTGGGGACAGGGCCGCGCCTGGCCCCTCCTCACCGGCGAACGCGCCCACTTCGAACTCGCCGCCGGCAACGACATCACACCCCTCGTCGCCGCCATCGAGCGCTTCTCCTCCGTCGGTGGCATGCTCCCCGAGCAGGTCTGGGACTACGCCGACCTCCCGGCCGAAGGGATGGTCCTCGGCCAGTCCGCCGGCTCCGCCCAACCCCTCGTCTGGGCCCACGCCGAGTACATCAAACTCCTTCGCTCCGCCAAGGACAAACGCATCTTCGACAGCATCTCCGTCGTCGAAGATCGCTACGCCGTCCCTAAGGGCAAGCGCTCCTTCACCAGCCTTATCGAGATCTTCGAGCTCAGCCGCCCCCTCAACGAGATCACCGCCGGCCTCACCCTGCGCATAGTCGATCCGCAAAGCTTCCGCGTCACCTACACCACGGATCAATGGGCCACGAAAGCTGATCTCGACTCGGACGTGCTCGGCTATCCCGGCTCCTTCGCCGACATCCCAACACGTCCCGATCAGACCGGAAGCATCGTCTTCACCCTCTCCTGGCCAGTCGAGGGCAAGCCCGACCGTTGGCTGGGCAGAAACATCGAAGTAGACATCCTTCCGCCATCTCCTCCCTCGTAGAGCTTGTGCAAACGCCCGTGGCGCTCGCTGCATTTCCCGCCGCGTTCGTCTTAGCCTAGCCGCTAGTACACTGTCCTTGAACGTCAAGATCCGAATCCAAAACACCACGGGCAGACCGCCGCGCCCTGCTCTCAAAGGAAAAGAATGAGCGATCAAAACGCCAAGCAGCAGGAGATCGATCAGATCTCCATCAACACCCTTCGCTTCCTCGCCGTCGATCAGGTCGAGAAGGCAAAGTCCGGCCACCCCGGAGCTCCGCTCGGCTGCGCTCCCATTGCCTACCTCCTCTACCACAAGATCATGAAGCACGATCCCTCCGACCATAAGTGGTCCGATCGCGATCGCTTCATCCTGTCCAACGGCCACGCCTCAGCCCTCCTCTACGGCGCTCTCCACCTCTCCGGCTACGACCTCCCCATTTCCCAGCTCGAGCAGTTCCGCCAATGGGGATCGCATACCCCGGGACACCCGGAGTACGGCGAAACCCCAGGCGTCGAGGTCACCACCGGACCCCTTGGCCAGGGCTTCGCCGAAGCCGTCGGCCTCGCCACCGCCGAGAAGCACCTTGCCGCCGTCTTCAACCACGAGAACCACACCCCGGTCGACCACCACACCTACGTCCTCTGCGGCGACGGCGATCTGATGGAAGGCATCTCGCACGAGGCCTCCTCGCTCGCCGGAACCCTCGGCCTTGGCAAGCTCATCGTCTTCTACGACGACAACCTCATCTCACTCGACGGCCCCACCGAGCTCTCCTTCACCGAGAACGTCCGCGAGCGCTTCGAGGCCTACCACTGGCACGTCCAGCACGTCGACGACGGCAACGATCTCGAAGCGCTCGAGCGCGCCATTCGCAACGCGCAGGCCGAGACCACGCGACCCTCGCTCATCGACGTCCGCACCGTCATCGGCTACGGCAGCCCCAAGGCCGGCACCAGCAAGGTGCACGGCGAGGCCCTCGGACCCGAGGCCACCAAGGCCACCAAGCGCAACCTCGGCTTCCCCGAGGACAAGAGCTTCTACGTCCCCGAAGAGGCTGCCAAGAACTGGGCCACCGTCAAAGAACGTGGCAAAAAGGCGCACGCCGAGTGGCAGGCAAAGTTCGAGGAGTACAAGAAGGCCTACCCCGAGCAGGGCGAAGAGTACGACCGCCGCACCTCCATGAAGCTCAAAGAGGGCTGGGAAAAGTCCCTCCCCGTCTTCCCCAACGACAAACCTGTCGCCACCCGCAACGCCGGCCAGGTCGTCATGAATGCCATCGAAAAGGTCGTCCCCGAGCTCTTCGGTGGTGCAGCCGACCTCACCAGCTCCACCAAGACCATCTTCAAGGACTCCCCGTCCTTCCACGTTGATCCCAAGGGCCGCAACGTCTTCTTTGGCGTCCGCGAGTTCGCCATGATGGCCATGGTCAACGGCATCGCCGCCCACGGCGGCCTCATCCCCTTCGGCTCCACCTTCTTCACCTTCTCCGACTATTGCCGCTCCGCCCTCCGCATGGGCGCGCTCCAGTCCTCACACTCGCTCTACATCTTCACCCACGATTCCGTCGGCCTCGGCGAAGACGGCCCCACCCACCAGCCCATCGAGCACCTGATGGCCCTGCGCGCCATCCCGCAACTCACTGATTTCCGCCCCGCCGACGCCAACGAGACCGCCGCCTGCTGGCGCCTCGCGCTGGAGCGCCACACCGCCAGCTTCATGGCGCTCTCCCGCCAGGACCTCCCCGTCCTCGACAATGACAAATACAAGGTGCAGCAGGGTGTCCCAAAAGGCGCCTATGCCCTCGACAACTCCGGCAAGGACATCATCCTCATCGCCACCGGCTCCGAGGTCTTCCTCATCATGAAGGCCGCCGAAGAACTCAAGAAAGAGGGCATCAATGCCTCGGTCGTCTCCATGCCCAGCTTCCGGATCTTCGACGAGCAGGAGCAGGCCTACAAGGACACCCTCTTCCCCGAGAACACCCCCAAGATCGCCGTCGAAGCCGGCGCTACCATGGGCTGGTGGAAGTACGTCGGCCACAACGGCGGCATCATCGGCCTCGACCGCTTCGGCGCCTCCGCTCCCGGCCCCATCGCGCTCGATAAGCTCGGCATCAACGTCAATGCCGTCGTAGAACTCGCGAAGAAACTCGTCGCCAACAAAAAGCAATAGCAGGCAAGAGGCGGGGCCAGGCGGCTCCGCCAACTTCGCATGGAGGCAACACGCATGCCAAATACCTGGAACGAACTCTCCTGGGCTGAGCTCCATCGGCTCGATCAGGCCAGCCCCCGCGAACGCAATACTGACTCCTCCGTCTCCGCCCAGTACGAAGACCACATCCCGCCAGACAGCACCTGGCAACACGAAGACGAGTCCTAAGTCCCTAAGCCCAAGGAAGATCCAGGAAGATCGCCCTTGCCGCCGACCCAGCCGGATCCGTTCCTTTTTGCACCTGGATCAGCGGCCTGGGCAACGGTTTTTGCCGCCTCTCCCGGGAGTCCCATCGCTCCCCGGATGCATCTCTAGACCATGACCAATTCATCCCAAACGAAAGTCTGGTTCATCACGGGCGCCTCCACCGGCTTCGGCCGCCTCCTCGCCGAGGAGGTCCTCAAGACCGGCGGCAAGGTCATTGCGACTGCCCGCAACCTTGGTAAAGTCGCCGACCTCGAGCAGCAGTACCCTGAGCGCGCGAAAGCCTACGCCCTCGATGTCACCGACCCGGCCCAGGTGCTCTCTGTCGTTGCCCAGACCACCGCCTGCTTCAGCCCCGTAGACGTCCTCGTCAACAACGCCGGATACGGCCTTGCCGGCGCGATCGAGGAGGCCACCGAAGACGAGTTCATGCCCGTCTTCAACACCAACGTCTTCGGCCTCATCAACATCACCCGCGCCTTTCTCCCGCATCTCCGCCAGCGCGGCGCCGGTCACATCGTCAATCTCTCCTCCGTCGGCGGTCTCATCGGCTCGCCCGGTTGGGGCTATTACAACGCCACTAAGTTCGCCGTTGAAGGCTT
>JAABUZ0100005276.1_pt1 | contig 17091 bp, 16 predicted proteins | sample 5562091 | NCBI WGS metagenome assembly JAABUZ01 (sample SAMN12813069, study PRJNA571459) | rock metagenome | isolation source: Antarctica rocks | place: Antarctica: Victoria Land, Linnaeus Terrace sud | collected 2015-12-21
CGAGGGGTTCATCCCCGCGTCCGCGGGGAACACCATGCGTCGAACCTCCGCAAATTGCATCGCTACGGTTCATCCCCGCGTCCGCGGGGAACACTTTTCCGCAGCAGTTCCGCTCGGTTCGCCAGGCGGTTCATCCCCGCGTCCGCGGGGAACACCTCGGTAGTGCTCATGTGCCTGATCCTTTCGCCGGTTCATCCCCGCGTCCGCGGGGAACACGTGTTCACGCTGAGCCCGGCCTCGGCCAGTAGCGGTTCATCCCCGCGTCCGCGGGGAACACACCAGCGCATTCGACCACGCCTGCGTATGGCCCGGTTCATCCCCGCGTCCGCGGGGAACACGACCGGTTCCGGAGTCGGGCTGATTGCGCCGACGGTTCATCCCCGCGTCCGCGGGGAACACCTGCTGCTCGGCCGTGAACACGACCATATCGCCGGTTCATCCCCGCGTCCGCGGGGAACACGCCGGAGGCGACCAAGAGAAGTTCCTGTCAATGCTGGTTCATCCCCGCGTCCGCGGGGAACACCATGGCTTCTATCAACTCAGCCATGCTGTCGGCGGTTCATCCCCGCGTCCGCGGGGAACACGATCGCTAAAGCCATCATCGGCGTTCCCGCCGCGGTTCATCCCCGCGTCCGCGGGGAACACGTTTACGGCTGCATCCGGAATTTCGGTGTAGCCAGGTTCATCCCCGCGTCCGCGGGGAACACGTAAAGGGGTGTGGCTGGTGAAGGAAGATGCACCGGTTCATCCCCGCGTCCGCGGGGAACACAACTGGGCGGCCATGCCGATGCCGTCGCTGCACGGTTCATCCCCGCGTCCGCGGGGAACACCAGGCACAGCAGTACGCGGCGATGACGTGCGACGGTTCATCCCCGCGTCCGCGGGGAACACTTCTCGGAAGTCGGCGAAGTATTGGCTCTCATCGGTTCATCCCCGCGTCCGCGGGGAACACGTCGGACGGCACCGAGACCTCGGCGACGATAACGGTTCATCCCCGCGTCCGCGGGGAACACTCTTCCTGCAACCAACTGTTTTCAGGACAATATTCGCATGTCAAAAGATCTACCGGCTTTTCCGTCCAGTCGGCCGGGCCAGAGAGGTGCCCGTCTCCGGCGCCCCAGTGAAGGCCACCAAGCGCAATCCGTCTAGATCCACCGGGACCCGGCGGTTGCGTCCGCACGTGTCGAATTCAAAACCGGCATCGTTCGCGGCCGCCCAAGCGATCACTCCGTTGCCGTCCTCGATGTACGCACACACCTGACCCCAGATCATCTCCCGCACGCGGCGGCCATACGTGCCCACGTAAACCCCCGCCCGCACCTCTAGTAGCCACACCGCCAGTCGACCCCGCAACCGGGGCGGCGCGTTCTCAACCACGATGACCAGCATCACTCAACCCTTCCGGCACAGGGATCGCCACCGGCATCGCCTCCTCTGACTCCGGTGGCACCGGCAAGCCGCCCGCCGCCAGCACGTCCTCGATCGCCGGGATCAGCTGTCCCAACGTGCCTTCGCGCCGGAATGTGTCGCGGCAACGGCGGCGAACAACGGAGACGGGGTTGCCCAGCGGTTCCCCGTCAAGCATGTCCCGCCCCTTCTCGACCGCGGCCGCCACCCTGAACGCCTCAGGCACGACCGTCTCGAACTTGAACAGATCAGCAATGTCATACACGAAGCTCTGCGGCTTACCACTGTGCAGGAAACCGATCGCCGGCGCATAGCCCGCCGCCAGCACCGCCGCTTCCGTGATCCCGTAAAGCGCCGAGGTGGCAGCCGACAAGCAGCGATTGACCGTGTCCGCACCGCTCCAGTTACGGTGGTCATACTTCCGACCGTCCCAGCTCGCGCCATGGCGCTGCGCCAACAGCCGATAGGTTTCGCGCACGCGCGCGCCCTCGATGCCCCGCAACTGATCCACCGACCGCCGCGCCGGAGCATCCTCGCCGAAACGACGGGCATACATGCGTCGCACCACGCGCAGGCGAGCATCGTCGTCCAGCGCCAGTCGAGCTTGATAAAGCAGTCGGTCCGAGCGCGCGCCGCCGGGTTGGCCGGCCGCATACAGCCGTACCCCCGCCTCCCCGACCCAGATCAGCAACGTGCCGGCCCGTGCCGCCAGCGCGACCGCGGTGTGGCTGACGCGCGTGCCGGGTTCCAGCATCAAGCAAGCCAATCCGCCAACGGGGATCACCGTCCGGACCCCGCGCACGTCCACGACGACGAACGCGCCGTCGATCACGTCGAGCTGCCCCTTGTCGAGGAACAGGATGGAGGCACGCTCCTTGATCGGAATGGGTCGCGGCGGCGGCAGGCCCGGGATGGCAGTCTCGGGCACGGCTACGCGCGGCGGATCAACATCAGGCCGCAGCCGAACGCGCGCGCCCGGCCGAAGCCCGCGGCCAGGGCCGAGAGAAACGCGGCCGGGTCCGTCACAGTCAAGCTGCCGGTGAACTCGACCCGGCTGAACCGCACCGGCCGCTGCATGTCGCGCGGCACCCGCATCGTCTCATAGCCGTCGACCTCCACTCGGTCGGGTGCGAACCCGTGTGCGCTCCCTTGTCGGTGCAGCCAAGCAAGGCCGGCGTTCGTGGCCACCGCGAACCGGGCGGTGGCTCGCTCCTCCTTTCGCACATGGCGCAGCCCATCCATGACCACGTCATGCCGCTTCCCGCGCTCGCCTTGCTGGCCCGGCGCTCCGACGCGGGCCACGACCGGGTTGGCGCGCAAGGTGAACCCGAGCCGGTCTCCGGGCGCCAGATCCGGGTTGAAAGCGGTGCTGTCGAGGTCGAACAAGCCAGGCACTGGAACAGGCGAGCGCGCGGAGAGCGTCATGAAACGGCCCGGCCCTTCCTCCCGCCACAGAAAGTCGCGCCGTCGGTCCGGCGTGTCGGCAAACAGCGCCCAGACGAGGCGATGCGCGGCGGCCACCCGGGGACCTTCACCTTCGGGTACCAGCAGCTGCGCTAGTGACCCGAGCGAAGCGGTGTCCCGTCGCAGTCGCGCGCGGCTTAGCCACATGCCGGTCATCCCGCATCCCCATCCAGCGCCGGCAGTCGCTCGATCACTTCGGGCCGCAAATCGAATTGCCAGAGGCGGCGGGACCGCGGCTGGTCGCGTCGGAACTCCGTGCGCAATCCCCGCCCAAGGTCGTCCTCGTCATCCCAATGATCGCGGGCTACCACCGTTTCACTGCCTGCGTCCGCCCAATGCCGGAAGCTTGCTTCTGGCCCGCTCCGGTGCCGACGGGCAAGCGCGATCCCGGGATCGGGCGCGTCGTCCAGAAGCGGGTGCAGCGGCAGACCGAGCGGGCAGCTCTTGCGTCCCAGGTATGGAACGAACCCCGGTGACCGCATGCCGTCGGCAATGGCGGGCAACGTCCAGCGCGGCGCCGGGTCGCGCGTCCACAACGCGCCAAGGTGCCAGGCGCCGGTGCGGTAATCCCGGCGCGACAGGATGGTGGCCAAATCCGGCGCCGCTAGTTCTTGCGCGCGCGTGGCGAAGCGACGCTTGCCGCGGGCGGGCGGCACCTGCGCGGTGTGATAATCGGCCAGCACCCGGCCGGGCGCGTGGCACAGTAAAGCGACACCGTAGCTTCCGGCCAACGCCGCCTGCCCATCGTCGTCCTCCCGCTCCACGCCCAGACAGGCGCCGACCAGGCCGAGCACGGCGGAACGCGCAGGGCGGTCCCAGGTCGGGCGGCGCTCGCCGACGGCGATGGCGCCGAACGCGGCCATAGGTGCGACGAGTGCGAAGGTCAGGAACGCGGCCATGATCCTTAACCTTTCGCGAAAGCGACGATCTCGGCCAGATTCCCTTCCTTGCCCACGTGCATGATTGTGTGCTCGTGGGCGGCGGGGCCGTACGCCGCATCGAGGTCCGAGCGGAACGTTATCAGCGCCGCCACCGAATCTTCCAGAAGATCGCTGCCCGTCACAGCTTTGCTGAACGCGCCGGCCAGCGTCCGCGGCTGCGCATCCCCGCGCTCGGCCAGGACGTATTGCGCGCGGCCATGGGCGGCGAAGCTGTTCTGCTTCCCGCTCGGGGCGGTCGTCGCGGCGGCCTCAGCCAGCGCGCCCAGGGCGGTGGCCGCCAGCGCCCGTGCGTCCGCGTCCTCGCCCAGGTTCTTCACCAGCAGGCCACGATCGATGCACAAATACAGGTAGAACACGCCAGAGCCGAACGCGGCCTCCCCCAGGAACCCGGCTCCCGCGTCCTCGGACGGGCGCTTCAGGTCGTCCACGGCGGTGTAGTAGTCATCCTCGACCGTCACGCGATGGGTCGTGATCGCGTGGGCGACCTGCGCGGCCGCTTCCCGATTATAGGCGGGATCATCAGCCAACATGCGGCCGAACAAGGCGATGTCGGCGGCGGTATCGGCGGTGCGGAGCAGCCCGGCCTTCCTGGACTCGATCGTCTCGCCGCTGGCGGCAGCGCGTTCGGCCAGCGCCAGCGCTGCCGCGCGCTCCTCGGGCGCGATGAACGCAAGCTGCTCGATGCGAGTGGCGTTGAGGTCTTTCTCGTCCTTCAGCTTGCCGAATACTGCGGCGACGCCCCGGGCGACCGCCTTGGCGCGGTCCGGCGGCACCTGGCGCTCCAGGAGGTGGGCCTGCACCTCCTCGCCCAGCCGTTGCGTGCGTTGGCCCATATGCCCATCGAGCGCGTGCTTGAACACATCCGACGTGCGCCACGCCCGCTTCAACGACTGCGAGGACAAGCGCAGGCGAGTCGTGCCGCCGACAACCGCCGTCTTGGGACGCCCCGTATCGTCGCGGTTCAGGTTGGCGGGCGGGAAAAAGGTCAGCAGATGCAGTTGCAGGAATCGGCTCATGGAACGGGGTCCTTGGCGGGAGCGGAAGAGGCCAGGGCCGCCGGCGTGCCTGCGTCCCAGTAATCGTAGGTCCAGCGGCGGCGGCGGCGCTCGGACCAGTCCAGCAGGGCGGCGGCGAGGTCGCTGACGGGCAGCGTGCCGCCCGCCAGCGCGGCCAGGCGGCGGAAACTCGTCAGCCGCTCGTCGAAGCCGTCCGCCTCCATCAACCGGCGGAAGCGCAGCGGCTTCAGCATGGCGGTCTCCGGCTTCTCCGGCGAGACAGGCCCGACGGCGCGGGCCACTGTGACGCCCGGCTTGTCCGCGCGCACATGGGCCAGCACGGCGGCCGTGAGCGCCACGTCGGGCAGCCTGCAGGCGCCCGACGCGCCCACGCGGCGGAACAGGGCCATCGTCGCCTCCTCCTGCATCGCTTCCGCGACGGTCGCGCAATGGCGGAGCCGGGCGAGGGCGGCACGGTCGCCGCGCCGCCCGGTGCCAGGGTCGGGCTGCAGCTCCCGCCACCAGGGCGCCGCGTTCCAATGTGCCGCGATCATGGCACAGCTCCTTTCTTCTGCTTGGCTTGGCGGGGCTGCGCGGCCGGCAGGCCGAGGATGTCGAACAGCGCTTGGCCGTCCTTGCCGAAGCCTCGCAGCCCGAACGACAGGCTGCGGCGCGCGCGCACCAGGCGGGGAACCGTCTCGCCTTGGCGCACCAGCGGCGGCACGTCGGGGTCCATCGGCGCGACCTCGTCGAACAGTCCGAGCGCGGTCATTCGCAGCAACCCGTGCCAGGCGCGCTCGACCGTGTCGTCATCCGCCACCGGGTTGCCCGCGAGCGCGGCAAAGAACGCCGGCTCAGTAGCCTCCCACAGCCGCTCACGCACCACGGAGAGGAGCTCCGTATCGCGCACGGTCGCTCCAGCGCTGAACAGGGCGAAGCGCACGGCGCTGCGGAGCATGGCAGCGACCGCTTCGGCCGAGAGCACAAGGCGGCGGGCCAGCGCGTCCAGCCGCGTCTGCGCCTCCCGATCCCGGCCGGACGGCAGCGGCATGATGCTTTCCACGAATCCGCGCGACTTCATGTTGTCCATGTCGAACCCGGCCGCCAGAAAGCGGACTTCGGCCCGCACATCCGGTTGCCTGTCGTCTCGCCACGCCGTCATGGAAGGTGCCGGCTGACGCAATCCGGTCCCATCCTTGAGCACCAAGCCGAGCCAGTGGCGGTATCCGATGCCGCCGGGTTGCGGATGGACCGCCAGGCGCTCGGTGCCCGGCTTCTGCTGGTAGGTGGGCGAGAGTGGATGCACGCCGCCCCAGGCCGCGTAGTTCGGACCGTGCGGGCGCTGGCGCCAGGTCGAGACGGCCACATCGTCGGGCACGCCGGTCAAGCCGCAGCGCTGCGGCTTGTCGAGCACGCTGAAATCAAGACGGATGCGGCGCGGCATCCCCCACCAGCATTGGAGCGGATGCGCTTCTCTGCCGGGCGTGACGACGCGGCCCTCCTTGGATGTCCGCGTGGGCGCGAGCCACGGAAAGATCAGGGCCATCTTATGAGCCTCTGCCGCCATACCGTCGGGCACGTTGGCCCACAGCGTCTGCCACAAGGTCGGCCGCGCGCCCGGCAGCACGAGCGTCACCAACGGGCCGCCACCGCGCAGGCCGGTCCGGTTGCCAGCGCCGCCGGCCGGCGCCCAGGACTGGAAGGTGTAAAGCGCCATCGCCGCGGCCGCGCGCCCCAGCGTGGAGACCCGGCCGCGACGGACCAGCAGGTCGGTGTTCTTGGACCGGGTACTGGCGCCGGGCGCCTCGATCAGCAACTGCTCGACCGGTTCCGCCTCGGACACCAGCTCTTCGCAGTCCTGCATGAACCGCGGCCCGTCGCCGTCCAGCGCAAACGCGGCCGCGAGCGGCGCAAACGCGTCAGCTAGCGCATCGGATTTGGGCGGCTGTTCCCAGCGATCCAACCAGTCGCGGCCCCCATCGGGCGGGTAGCCGGTCGCCAATAAACCGGTCAGGAGTTCCAACCCGGCCACGCAGAAGTCGGGGCGCGGCCAGTCGAGCGCCATGACTGGATCAGTGTCGTAACCGTCCGTGATGTCGCTCGGAGCAATGGTAGAACGCAGGCCAGAACGCCGGAGAACCGGCAACCAGTGTTCGGTCAAAAGCTGGAGCACCGACATTATCCCACTGCGCCTAGACGGCGCATCGATTAAGCATTACAGGCAGCAGCGAGTATCAGAGCCTCGGCTCCGATACCGCTAACAAAGCGTGCGTTACTTGCACGTTGCACCTCCTATTATCCAAATCAGCCAACTCCGCGCCGGCGACTTCACCTCGCCGGCGCACACGACTAATGCAGTCCTCAACCGCTCCGTCAACCAGTAAGTTCGGAAAGCACACTTAGACCGGGGTATGCGTCCAGAAACAGTTTCCAGAATCCCCGCTACCGCAGGGAACGCGTAAACACCCAAGTGCGGCAGGCACACGGGTCATCCCGCTTAAGGCGTCTCCTTCTAGCAGAGACCTTCATGCAGCGTGTAGCGAGCTTGGACCGGCGAACCGTTCCCTGCCTGCGCGACAAGTGTATAGACGCCCGCCTCGTCCGTCACCTCGAGCAGCGCCAGCACGAAACGCTCGCTCTCCCGCTCCCAGCGTCCCCACCCCTGCCGCGCCGCCTGGCTTGCTGCGTGCCACTCCGGCGATAACGGACACGAAGCCATCCGGTGCTCCGCTACCGACACCTCGGACAGCGACCAGGCGCGGCGCACATCGTCCCGGCTCCCGACCCCGACGACCGGGGCATAGGGTATGATGCGTCCGGCCTCCCGCCGCGCCAACCGAAGCGTGATCTGCGGACGATCCTCCAACCGGGTCGGCGTGTGCGTGTCAGGCTCCCAAGCGCCGGAACCGGGCGTGTAGCCGCGCCGGAACTCCAACACGTTCTGCCGGCCGATTCCGCCGGCCGCCTTGTCCGCGCCCATCGCGCGATAGGATTGGGCCGCCAGCCCCTCCGGCACCTCGCCTTCGGCGGCCGCCTCGATCATCGGCCGCATGTCGTCGGGCGTCACCAGCATGCCGCGCGCGAAGATCGCCCGGGCGCTGCGCCATAGCAAAGCAGGATTGCGATACACCGCTTCCGTCCCGGGCAGCAGGTCGGCAATCCACCCGGGCCCCGGCGCCTCGACCGGCTCGGGCGACAACACCACCATCTCCCGTTCGGTGAGCGTCCGTTCCCGCTCGTGCCGCCACAACCGCCCGGCCCGCTGGATCAGGCTGTCCACCGGCGCCAAATCGCTACACAGCAGGTCGAAGTCCAGATCCAGGCTGCTCTCCACGACTTGGGTCGCCACCAGCACCCCCGCACGCTCCAACGGCCCGGCATTCCGCCCGAAGCGCCGCAGCACTTCCCCCTCGATCCGCAGGCGGTCGCACAGCGCGAAGCGAGCGTGGAATATCAGCGGCTCGATCCCGTTGGCGCGCAGCAAGGCCGCAGCCGCCAGCGCGTCGTCGACGGTGTTGCGCACCCAGACGACCGCAGCGCCCCTCCGCGCAGCATCCACGACTCGCGCCAGCGCCGCCATCTCGTCGGGTACCCGCGTCACGCGCACCGTGCGCGGCAGGCCGTCCCGCGGGGCGCAGGCCCGTTCCACCACCGACCCCTCGGCGCCCGTCAGCGTCGCGAGCGGATAGGCGGTGCTCGCCAGCGCCACCCGCGGAGAGCCCAGCCCCTTGCGGAAAGCGTCCACCAACCGTTGCCGCAGCGCTTGGGGAAGGGTGGCGGAGAGCAGCACGGCGGACCCGCCCATGGCCGCATGAAACTGCAGTAGCGCGCCCAGTTCCTCCTCCATGTACGGATCGAAGGCGTGCGCCTCGTCCACGACCAGCACTTTGCCGCTCAACCCTCGCTGTCGCAGTGTGGCGTGGCGGACCGGCAACACAGCCAGGAGCGCCTGATCGATGGTCCCGACGCCCACCTCCGCCAACAGGGCGCGTCGTCGGTCTTCGGCCAACCACGCGGCGCAATGGGATTCAGCCGTTTGGTCGGCCGCGTCGCCGCGACCCCCTGCATCTCCGTCGGCCGGCTCCGCGCCTTCGAACGCGGGAGCGAAACGCCCATCCAGCGCCGCTCTACCGTGGGCGAGTACTAACGACGGGCCTGCCCCATCGTCGAACAAACGTCGGTACGCCGTTCCCATGCGGTCGAACATCGCATTCGCCGTCGCCATCGTTGGCAAGGCTAAGAACATCCCGTGCGCCCGGCCCGAATCCATCAGCCGATGCACGAGCGTCACCGCCGCTTCCGTTTTGCCGCTGCCGGTCAGGTCCTCGATGACGGCCAGCACCGGTCCGTCCGGCAGAGGGGTCTCTTCCGCCCAGCTTTGGACCGGCGAGGGAACTTCGACTGTCGGGAACAGCGCCTTCAGACCGCGAAACGGAGCCGGTCGCGTTTGAAGCAGGCCCGCAGCTGTCAAGGCCGCCGCCGCCCGCGGCAGCGCTTCCGTCCAAAAATATGCGGCCGGGTCCGCAACCGCGCCGTCGCGAACATATGGAAACCAGGCTTGCCGGGAGCCGACCCAATCCGCCAGCGTGGTCAGCCCCGCCAACTCCCACTCCAGGCGTGCCAGAGCACGCGAGTCCGCCGGGCACGGGATTGGCGGAGGCCGAAACACCGCTGTCATCGCCTCGATGAACGCACGTGCGGCTGCTTCGCAGCCCGGGCCGAGCACGCCACGGCCGATGTCCGGCTTCGCGACCGGGCGTCCGTGATGCCCAGCAATCGCGCGGAAGAGGTGGCTGCGATCAGCCTGCGTCCATCCGAAGCGGCCATCTCGCGGTGGAAAGACGCCCGCCATCAGGTCTCCAGCGACCTCGTCGAGGAGAACCAGGGCGAGCGCGTCGTGCTTGGGCCCGGACGGAACGCCCTCCGCATCAAGCACGCCCAGCCAAGCGTCCGGCCAGTGCTCAGGTGCTTTGGCTTGGAATGGACGCGAGAACTTGCCAATGTCATGCAAAGAGACAAGCCATCCAGCGACCCGCCCATCGAAGCCACCGTCCTTGTTCGGCAGCAATAGTGCTACTGCCGCAACATCCAAGGAATGTGCAATAAGAGGGTGTGCCGGCGATTTAGAACTTGAATGAGGGTGCGCCTTCCCCCAAAAACTCGAGCACTCTCCTGACACGCTCTATCTCTCTATATTTAGCAGCAGATTTTTAGCTCAAACGCTTTGCCTTAGATGTCTTCCCGAAAACCATATATCCGATCAGCCGCATCTATAAAGCTGGTCCGGACTTTTTCTGAGGCCTCAACGTTGAGGTGTGCTCTCAAGCTTAAGCAGAGAAGTGCTTTCTCCCAACATTTGACGCCGAGGACGGACAGATAGCGATATAGCCGGGACTTCGAAAATCCTCTGGGCCGCATTCGTGGCAGTCGTCCGGCTTTCGAGGTCGCGCCGAGATAGAACAGTGAGCCTTGTAGATGTGTGATACCGGTCATATGTAGCTGGGCTATCGTTGGTTTTCCGCCTCAGTCTCGATGCCGGGCCAACCGACCTTCTCCAAGGCCCAGCATGGCCGGTTGAGCGACGCCGACCTGCTCCGGCAGGTGTTCGAGACCGTGGTCCGCCGCTGCATAGCCGAGGGCCTGGTGGAAGGCGAGGGCTTTGCCGTCGACGACAGCCTCATCGTCGCGGACGCACGTCAGCAGAATGGCGTGGCCCATCCCAGCGAGCTGAAGCCCGAGGCGAGCCGGGCTGTCGCGGAGTACCTGACCGTGCTCGATGACGCGGCCTTCGGCGCCGCGACGACGGTCCAGCCCAAGTTCACCTCGCCCGTCGATCCCGCCGCACGGTGAACGGCAGCCAGTGGGGGACCTGCCGTGTTCGCCTACGCGGACAACTACCTCATCGACCTCAAGTGCGCTGTCATCCTGGATGTCGAGCCAACCACCATCGTGCGCCAGGCCGAAGTCACCGCCGGCAAGACCATGATCATTCGCACCGCCGAGCGCCTCAATATCGAGCCCGCCCGGCTAGCCGCCGACACCGGCTACGTGTAGCGGCTCGCAATGATGATCGTTCCGGCGCGCAATGAAGGGCGGTTCCCGGCTCACATTGCTTAAGACGCATCGGCGCGGCCGGCGCACGTTCGGTGAAACGCAAACCACGATCGTTGCGACGAACGCACATTGCTGATCCTCTGGCGCAGGAACGGTAAAAAGTGGTGGAAACCGGACTGTCAGGTATCGGGTGTAAGGGGGTTAAAAGCAGCCGTTCCGCAATTTGCGAAATACTTCTGCCTCTGGATCAACGGCAGATGTCGTAGCAGCCCAAACGACGCATGTTGTTTCCTGCGCATAGACGGCTATCCGACTGCCCGGTCCACTCCCACTGTGTCCGATGGGACCCTCTGACGGGTTGGTTGCCCGCAGCATCAGCCCCAATCCGTATGCAGGGTCGGGATGAAGCTCTGACCGGAATTGTGGAAGCGGCCTGCCTTGCAACATCTTCGCGAGAGTCTCTTGTTCGACGAGGCCCCCCATTAGCAAGCTACGAAGAAGGCGAGCGGCGTCCATCGCCGTGCCGACCACCAACCCATGGTAGACCCAGCCCGGGTGGTAAGCGACCGCATCTCCCATGCAAACGTCAGAGCCTCCGCGAGAGTTCGGTCCGATGCCTGCTCGATGAGGCGTGCCGCCTCCAAATAGCCGATGTTGGAATAGGCCCAACCGTGACCGGGTTCATATCGAAGCCGATCTGCCTGGGCCGCGTTCAACAGATCATTGATGGGCCAAGGTGGGTGCCCTGCTCCGACATCGGCGTTATAGCTCTGAAGGGACCCGTAGTCCGGCAACCCGGCTTCGTGCCGTAGCAGTTGAGCAGCCGAATACGATTTGTCTCTGATAGCTTTGTCGAGATCGATCCGGCCCTTTTCAACCAGGCGCATCAAAGCTGTCGCGATAACCGTCTTAGTAAAGCTCCACCAGGGCACCGAGGCAGTTAAGGGCTCGGAAGGATTTAACCGAATCGGCTCGTGTTGGAAAAACGAGTCTTATCCTTGTGTTATGCTGCTCCGGTCGATCAGTTGATTGCTGACGACCCCTAAGCCTTTAGCTTCCGCTACGCCGTTCTTATAGATGACCGCCCTTGCTTCCATGCCGCATCATACGCCGCGGGCGATTATCGAACGAGAGCCGTCCGCTTTTGAGATTGTGTCCAATGTTCTGAAACGTCTCCAAAGAGGTCGATAGCAGACTTACGCAGGCTCGGGGATCACACTCTAAGCTGGTGAGTTCCAGCGTGGGATTTAACGTCGCCCTGCTTTGCTGCCGATCGTTTCATCCCAGCGGCGGAATGCCAGAATCAACTGGTCAGGCTTGAGTGGAAGCTCGATCGGGTAATCGGCAATCAGGGCCGCATATTCCGGCCGGCCGTAATCGCGAATGACAGCTTGGCTCGCGACTGGCGCGAGGTCGAGCGGTACGTTCTTCACCGCCGGGCCGGGATACAGATAGCCCTCGTCGTAGGCGTAGGCCTGCATCTTCGGTTGCAGCACGTATTCCATCATGTCCAGCACCACCGCCAAATGATCGGGCGGCAAGCCCCTCGGAACCACCATGTAGTTCGCGTCCGACACCCAGTGATGCCCTTTCATCACGGCGATCTTGGCCTCCTTAGGGACAATCCCGAGGGCGCGGGGATTGATGTCCCAGCCCGTGGTGGAGACGATGAGATCGCGCGAGCCGTCGCCCAACTCTTTCATCGTGACGCCCGTCCCGGTAGGATAATATTCGATTGCGCCGCCGAGCTCCTGCAGATAGGCCCATGTCTTGTCCCAGCCGTTCACCGGGTCCTTGGGCTCCTTATCGCCCAGGAGATAGGGCAAACCCATTATGAAGGTCCGGCCCGGGCCGGAGTTGGTGGGGCGGGCATACATAAAGCGGTTCGGGTTCGCCTTCGCCCAGGCCAACAGCTCCTCGACGGTGCCAGGCGGGGTGACGACGGTGTCCGGCAGGTATTCCAGCAGCGGTCCGGACGGATAATACGAGCAGACGATTCCGACATTCCCGCCCTGGGCACGCTGCAGGTTCAGGGCCGCTGGAAGGTAGTCATTATAGAGGTTGGGAAACTTCTCTTCGTATTGCGGCAGGATGGGCTGCCATAAATCCTGCGCGAGCCCGGCCGATAGCCCGTCGCTTGCGGTCAGAACGAGATCGAGATCGCTACGCCCGGCATCCTGCTGCGCCTTGATCTTGCCGGCCAGCTCCGGCGCCGGTGCCTTGACGAAAGTGATGCGGGATAGGATCTCGCCATGTGCCGCTCGATAATTCTCGAACGCGCGTTGGTGCAGAGCGAGCGCGCCGGCGACGTCCATGATGCTGATCGCGACCGGGGATGTCGGCATTGGCGGCAGCGCCGCGCGAGACGGGCGGGACAGGCTGCCCAGGGTGGCACCGGCTAGTGCAGACCCGGCGAGGCCACGGGCTACAACACGGCGCGGCAGGAGACGGTCACGCATCGGGTTTGGCTCCTTCTGAAAGTGTAAGTTTCGTCAGTCGTGGTGCTGCTTCCGCGGAGTTCGGGAAGCACCGCTTCACGGGACCGACGCGGATGCGGGCTGGATGAAGCCCGGGCCACCATTCGGCGTCGCCCACCGGCAGGGTAATGCCATGGGCGTCCATCGCTGGGGCAAGCAGGGATGCTGGCACGGTCGAGGCCAGGTCGAGCGCTTCCCTCGCCGTCGCGATACCCCATCGTACGACGTTGCGGACCGCCGCATCCAGGCACAGGGACGACCCGGCCAGCACTTGCGCGCCCGGCACCCGCACGGCCCCATCGGCGCCGCGCTCCACCGTCAGTTCACCAAAGCGATAGAAGCCCGGCACCGCAGCGGCCGCGGCTGTCGCATCGGTGACCAGGAACGCCCCGCCGGGTCCCTTGGCGCGGATCATCGCCTTCAGGGCGAAGGGGGGCAGGTGAATGCCGTCGGCGATAAAGCTGGCGTGAAGGCGGTTTTCGGCCAGTTGGGCGAAAACCGGGTTATCGAGCTTTGGCAATATGGGCGGTAAGCCGTTGCCCAGATGGGTGGACAGGCTGGCGCCGGCGGCGGCGGCTCGTGCCACGGCTTCGCCCGTCGCCGCGCTATGGCCGATTGCCACCAGCTTGCCCGCCTTCCTGGCGGCCGCGATACACGCTTCGGCTCCCGCAAGCTCCGGCGCGAGCGTCAGCAGCAGAATTGGGCGGTGCAGCCCGCTCTCAAGATCGCGGATCAGCTCGTAGCTCGGGAGCATCATCGCAGTCGGCGGGTGACAGCCAGCATAGCCGTTCGCCGGGTTGAGGAACGGGCCTTCCAGGTGAAAGCCGGGACACATCAGCGGTCCGAGCCGGCTATTCGCGACGGCGGCATCCAGCACTCGAAGCCGACGGGCCAGTACGTCCGCCGGCGCGGTGATCACTGTCGGTAAGCAACACGTCACCCCCGTCGCCAACATCGCTTCCAGCGCGCCGTCGAGCGCGTCAGCGGTCAGAGGTGGCGAGTCGTCGGCGGCGTTGAAATCGACCCCGGCGAAACCGTTGACCTGCAGATCGACAAGGCCACCCGTGATCATGTCTGTCGGCCACGCAGCAACGAGCCCGCTGGGGGATCGATGAACAACCGGGTGGCGGGATGGCGCTGCAGCGCCGAGCCGGGGTGCAGCGGTGTGACCGGTCCCTCCACGGCATCGCGGACCGCACGTGCTTTCCGCGCGTCAGGCACGGACAGCACAATCAGTTCGCTGCGCATGATTTGCGGAACGCTCATCGTGATGGCCCGGCGCGGGACGTCATCAAGGGTTGCGAACCAACCTTCGCCAAGCTGCTGTAAGCGGCAGGCTTCGTCGAGCGCCACGACGAGGAACGCTCGATCGGTGGTGAAATCCGCTGGCGGATCGTTGAAGGCCAGATGACAATTCTCACCCAGTCCGGCGAAGCACAAATCCACCGTTCGGTCGCCAATCAGTGCGGACAACCTGTCCGCCTCCGTCTCCGCGTCGGCGGCATCGCCGTCGATCTCATGCAAGCGGGGATGGCCGCCTAGGCGTGCCATGAACCGCTGCCGCAAATAGCCGCGAAAGCTGGCGGGATGGTCGACGGAAAGGCCGATGTATTCGTCCAAGTGGAAGGCTGTGACACGATCCCAATCGATGGCGGGTAACGAGGTCAGGACCTTCAGAGTCTCGAATTGGCTGGCCCCGGTTGCGAGGACGATCGTTGCTTCACCCCGCGTCGCGATCGCCGTGCGGATCGCGTCGGCTCCGGCCTTGGCAGCCTCACGACCGAGGGTGGCCGGGTCTGAACAGATGCAGGGTTCGAGCATGTTGTCGTAGGAGAGCCTATCGGAATCACGCTTGCAACAGCCGATCAGAGCACCGGGCTACGACTGCGTTCATTCAGACCAGGTGCCCAGACAGCTCCGCAGCTCCTGCTCGTAAAGTCTGGAGCAGGCGTCCCGTCATCACGAGGCGGTCTGCCTGTTCAACACGGGCGCCTACACTGATCGCAGCGACTACGGTGCCGTCGAAGCACTTAGGTTAGAAGAAGGCAGCCGCACCGCACGTTCCTCCGCATTGCCATACTTTGTTCATCGGGAGCGCTGATCGCTGCCCTCGCTCATGACCAAAACCGGTGATCCCGTTCGCACCGATTGAGACGAGCCTTTCCCCAGACGGAGGGAGAGGAGTTGAGGCATGAGCCTGCTACCGCTAGCGCCGCCCGCGCGACAAGGGTGCGTCGCTGCCGCTCCCGCGCTGCGCGCGCCCTTGTCCCACGCCCGGCTCGCGGTCGCGGGGAGGCATTCCGAGAAGAGGAGTGCCGGAGAATGAGCGGGCCAGATGACCGAGAACTCGAGGAGCTGAAGTCGGTGAGTTGCGCGGTGCTGCTGGAACGGCAGGCGCCTCCCTACACGTTGGACAAGACCGAGAGCAGCCGAAACTGCCTGAAATATCGGCGCGGCAAGGGCGAGATCATCCTCGTCACGCATGGCGGCCGAGGCTGGTGGGACCCGGGCACCGCCACGGCGCGCGGAGACATCTTCAACCTGGTGCAACACCTCCAGCCGGGACTGAACTTCGGCCAGGCCCGCAAGGTGCTGAGGGACTTTGTCGGGATCACGCCGAACTACACGCTCCACCAGAAGCCGCGCGACCGGTCCAAGCCGGAGGTGCCGATCAGCACACGATGGGCGCGGCGACCGGTCGTGTGGTGCGGTTCTCCCGCATGGGGCTACCTGACCGGCACGCGCCAGCTTCCTCGATCGGTGCTCAAGGCGGCGATCAGCCACCAGCAGCTCCGCGAGGGACCGCACGCGAGCGCCTGGTTCGCCCATCGCGACCATGGTGGGCGGCTGACCGGCATCGAGATCCGTGGCCCCGATTACCGGGGCTTCTCGTCCGGCGGCGACAAGACCCTGTTCCGGTTGCCCGGCGCCCCGCTCGGCGCTCGCACGGCCGTGACCCGGCTCGCCGTGGCCGAAGCACCGATCGACGCCATGAGCCTGGCAGCCATCGAACAGCTCCGCCGCGACACGCTCTACGTGAGCACGGCGGGCGGCATGGGGCCGCACACGCTGGAAGCGCTCGGCCAAGCGCTCCAGGATCTCGCTCAGCAGCCAGCCGCCCGCGTCGTCGCTGCCTTCGATGCCGACGAGCAGGGTGCGCGCTATGCCGGGTTCCTCGCCGAACTGGCGGCGAGCGTCGGCGTGGCGGTCGAGCGGCTGATCCCACCGGAGGGTCGCAAGGATTGGAACGACGTGCTGACGGGGAGGGCGCTCGCATGAGAACCGATCGCGCGTGGGTGCGGCTCAGCTCCGGCCGCCGCCTCGATCTGCTCGATCTCCGGCCCGATGCGTGGTCGGACGAGGACCTCGCGACCGGGCTGTCGCGGACCTATCGCTGGGGCGGGCACTCGACATGGGCGCTGCCACTCTCGGTCGCCCAGCACAGCCTCGCCGTGCTGGCGATCCGTCAGCGCCAGGAGGGGAGGGACCTCGCCCCCGGCGCCGCGCTGCGCGAGCTGCTGCACGATGCCGATGAGGGCCTGCTCGGGTTCGACTGCATCAGGCCGCTCAAGCCGCATCTTGGTGCCGCCTACGAGCGGCTGTCGGGTCTTCTCCGGACAAACATCGCGGAGCGCTACGTCCTGCCAGACTGGAAGCAGGAGGACTATCTGCTGCACAAGCAGGCCGACCGGCTCGCCGCCATCAGCGAGGCCGCGCATGTCGCCGGCTGGTCACTCGCCGACATCTATGAGG
>JAABUZ0100005277.1_pt1 | contig 17086 bp, 8 predicted proteins | sample 5562091 | NCBI WGS metagenome assembly JAABUZ01 (sample SAMN12813069, study PRJNA571459) | rock metagenome | isolation source: Antarctica rocks | place: Antarctica: Victoria Land, Linnaeus Terrace sud | collected 2015-12-21
ACAAACATGTCTTTAGCAAATATGGCCTCGAAACGCCGACGACCTTCGCCCAGTTCGAGTCCCTCGCCAAGAGCATCCGCGGTCACGGCATCGACCCGCTGGGCGCGACGATCGACGGACGCTGGCCCGGCTTCATCTATTTCGAGTCGCTGTTGGCGGGCAGCAATCCCTCGCTCTACAACAACCTGATGGCCGGCAAGGCCAAGTACACGGACCCAGGCGTGGTCAAGATCATGACCCTGTGGGCCGATATGATCAAGGCCGGCGACTTCAGCAACCCCGCGATCGTCACGGGGAGTAACCCCAGTTCGCCGCACGATGAGAACCGCCTCTTCATACAGGGCAAGATCGCCATGATGGAGGGCGGGACCTGGAATGAGCCAAATCTCATCGCCGATGGCTTCAAGCCGGGCACGGACTACGGCGTTTTCCTCATGCCGGACGTCACCCCGTCGGCCGGCAAGGTCGCCATCTTCGAGACGAGCCCGCTCATGGCCAGTTCACAGGGACAGCACAAAGACGCGGCGATGAAGGGCCTAGCCTATTTCATGTCGAAGGCGGGCCAGCAGGCCTGGGTGCGGAGCAGCGGCTTCATCTCCGCGCGTAAGGATGTGCCGCCGACGTCGGCGGTTGATCAGCAGCTCACCTCGACGGTCAACACGGGCCACTACACCCTGTTGCAGCGCTACTGGGAGGCCACGCCGCACGACATCGTCGAGGTGGCCGTCGACCAGTTCGACAAGTTTATGCTCCACCCGAGCGACGCGACGAGCGTTCTCACGACCATCCAGAAACAGGCCGGCCAGACCTGGGCCAGCATGCGCTGACACCGCGTACGCACGGCCAGCCCGCTCCATACCGGGGGCGGGCTGGCCGCTGAAATAGTCCCCGTCCTATATTCCACCTGACTTGTCCATGCCATGGAGCGCCGTGAGAGGTCCTATGACAGCCCGTTTATCGCCGGAGCGGCCGGCCAACCATACGGCGCCCGCCGTCCCGGCGACGGCGGTCGGACGGCCACGGCGTCGCGCCGTGCTGACGCGCTTTCTCTATCTCCTGCCCATGCTGGCGCTGGTCGGCGCCTTCCTGTTGTATCCCGCCCTGGATACGGCTTGGGTGAGCTTCACCGACTGGAACGGCTTGACCGCTCCCGCCTTCGTCGGCATCCAAAACTACATCACTCTCTTCTCCGACCCGGCCTTCAGCACGTCATTCGTCAACACCATGCTCTGGGTCTTCGGGGTGCTCGTGCTGCAGGTCGTGCTTGGTTTGGCCGTCGCCGTCGTCTTGAACGGCCGGCGCGGCGGCGAATTCCTCAAGACGGTCCTCTACTTACCGTCGACCGTCTCCGCCGCGGCCACTGGCGTGATCTGGTACTTCCTGTTCGATCCCACCGAGGGGATCGTGAACGTCACGCTGCATCTCGCGCATCTCGGCGGCCTGGCCCAGAACTGGCTGGCGACCCCGCCGCTCAACACGTATGCCATGATCGTCGCCTCGACCTGGCAGGGGCTGGGTCCCACCATGCTGCTGTTCCTGGTCGGCCTGCAAAACATCCCGCGTGACCCGCTCCAGGCGGCCATGATCGACGGGGCCGGCGGGTGGCGTCTCTTCCGGCACATGACGCTGCCGCTCCTGCGGCCCATGCTGACCGTCGTCGTGGGCATCGCGCTCATCAACAGCTTCAAGGTGTTCGACCTCATCTGGGTGATGACGCAGGGCGGCCCGTATCGCTCCTCGGAGACGCTGGCCGTCACCATGTACCGCGAGGCGTTCGTGAGCTTCAAGCTCGGCTACGGCGCGAGCGTGGCGATTGTCCTCTCGCTCATCGTGCTTGTGCTCTCTATCTTCTATCTGCGCTCGATGTTCGGGCGCGACAAGGAGGTCTACTGATGGTTGCGGAGGCGACGCGCACGCGCGCATTAGCCGATTCCAGCGGCCGCCGGTCGCGCGCGCGCCTGGGCTCATGGCTCACCTGGCCGCTCTTCGTGCTGGCGGCCTGCCTCTGGCTGTTGCCCTTCTGGTCGCTCGTCACCTCGGCCATGAAGAGCGCGGCGGAGTACACGCGCACAAGCGTCTGGGCCCTCCCGGCGCATCCCTTGACGCTGTTCCACAACATGCAGGCGGCGTGGCAGCTCGGCGGGCTGGGTCCGGGCTTCCTGGCCAGCCTGTTCTACGGCATCGTCGGCGCGGCCCTCGCCATCGTCGTGGCCTCGTTAGGGGCCTACGCGCTGACGCATCTGCACATCCCGCGCGCCTTCCTCTGGTTCCTGATCGTCTTCAGTGGGACGATCTTCCCGTTCCAGATGTATCTCATCCCGCTGTTTCAGAGCTACACGACCAGCGGCCTCTACGACACGCAACTCGGGATGCTCCTGTTCTACGCGGCTATCTCCGTCCCCTTCTGCCTGTTCGTGATGCGCGGCTTTTTCGCCACTGTCCCGGCCGAACTCCAGGAGGCCGCCCGGCTGGACGGCTGTCGCGACTTCGGCGTGTTCTGGCGCATCTTCATGCCCTTGGCGCGCGGCCCCGTCGCCGTGCTGTTCCTCTTCCAGTTCACCTGGATCTGGAACGATCTGATCTTCGGCCTGGTCCTCGCCAAGTCCGACGGCGTGCGGCCCATCATGCCCAGCCTGGTGGGGATGCAGGGCATGTACGCGCAGATCGGCCCCACCACGCCGCTGGCCGGCGCGCTCCTGGTGTCGCTGCCGACGATGGCGCTGTTCCTGCTGCTTCGCCGCCACATGATCCAGGGGCTCACCGTGAGCGTCGGCGCCTGAGAGCGCCCAAGATGAGAGAGAAAAGAACGGGAAAAATGAGATGAGAAGGGAGTGCGACGCGTGACCAGCCGTATCCAGACCGTGTACTTTTTCCATCACACGCACACCGATATCGGGTACACCCACCCGCAGGAGGAGGTGGCCGAGCAGCAGGCGGCCAATATCGCCCTGGCGCTCGACTACTGCCGCCGCACGGAGGACCGTCCGCCCGAGGCGCGCTTCGCCTGGACCGTGGAGACTGGCTGGACGCTGGCCCGCTTCTGGGAGCGCGCCGGCGAGGAGCAACGAGCGCTCTTCGCGCGCTATGCCCGCGCCGGCCGTGTGCAGATCACTGCCAGCTACTTTCACTTGACCCAACTCGCGCCGCCGGAACTCCTGGTTCGTTCCCTGGACGAGACGCTGTCTATCGCCGACGCCTGTGGCGTGACGGTGGACACGGCGATGAGCAGCGACATTAACGGGGTCAACTGGTTCTATCCGCATCTGCTCGCACAGGCCGGGGTGCGCTACCTCAACACGGCGGTCAACACGACGCGCGGCGGGTCGCCGCTCCCCGATGAGCGCCCCGGCGGCTTCTGGTGGGAAGGGCCGGCCGGCGACCGCCTGTTGGTCTGGAACAACGACCACTATATGACCGGCAACGACGTGCTCAACTTCCCGGACGCCCCGTCCTTCGAGGCGCTCCAGAGCTACCTGGCGCGGCTGGAGGAGCGCGGATACCCCTACGACGTCGCGATCATCCCGCTACAGGGCTATGTGATCGACAACGCCATGCCCAACATCGCGGTCTGTGATCTCGTCGAAGAGTTCAACCACCGGGCTGGCCGCACGCTGTGCCGCCTGGCGACGCTGGGCGACGCCTTGCGCGATGTCGAGGCGCGCTACGGCGATCGCCTGCCCGTCCACCGGGGAGCATGGCCGGACTGGTGGGACGACGGGATCGGCTCCTCCGCTTTCGAGACCGGCCTGGTCCGCTTCGCGCACAGCGACCTGCTGGCGGCCGAGAAGGCGGCCGCCCTGGTGACCGCCCTCGGCGCCCCGAACCCCTTTCAACAGGGCGAGCTTCAGCTCCTGCGCGAGAATCTGTTGCACTACGACGAGCACACTTGGGGCTGGTGGCGCAGCGTCGAGGATCCCCACTCCCTGGAGACGCGCGCGTTGGGCCACCGCAAGAGCTTATACGCCGAGGACGCGGCGATGGAGGGGCGGCGCTATCGCGACCGCGCGGTGCGCGCGTTGGCCCAACGTGTCGTCCCGCCGCCCGTGGATGGCGCCACGGCGGCTGGCGAACAGGTGATCCTGTTCAATCCGTTGGCCTGGCCTCGCCGCGAGGTCGTGCGCTGGAACGCGCTGTGGCGCAACCCGGCCGATGCCACACCGCCGGCGATGCGTGTCGTTGGCCCCGATGGCCACGAGGCGCCAGCGTGGAACCGCCTGGAGCGCTATACGGGGCACCTCCGGCCCTATTGCGACCTCTGGGTCGACTTCGAGGCCGAGGTACCGGCGCTGGGCTATGCCGTCTATCGCCTGGAGCCGACCGATCAGGTGGTGGAGGCGCCGCGCGAGGACGACGGCCGGGTGATCGAGAACGACTTCTACCGTGTGGAGATGGATGAAACGGGCGCGGTGCGCAGCCTGATCGATAAAGAGCTGGGCCGCGAACTGGTCGCGGACGGCCCCTGGCGACTCAATCAGCTCGTCTACGAACAGATCACCAGCCCCGGCGGGCGCGCCGACACCCTGAGCGAGGACTATCCGCCGTTCGACTTCGCGCCGAACCGGGCCACGGTGTCGGTGCGCTCCCCCGAGCGCGCCGAGGTGCGGGTGGCGCGCGATAGCCTGGGCGCCACGCTCGTCAGCCGCAGCCGGATGCCGCACTTCCCCTCCGTCGTCCAGGCGGTGCGCCTGGACGACGGGCGCAAGCGGGTCGACGTCACCACGCGCTTCGTCAAGGATGAGGTGGATGAGACCGAGGCGCTCTATCTCGCTTTTCCCTTCGCCATCCGTCCGCGGTCGGTGCGCTGTGACATCGCGGGCGGGAAGTTCACGCCGGGGCGCGACCAGATCCCTGGGTCCGCCACGGACTGGTACAACGTACAACACGGCGTCGAGCTGGTGGGCGAGGGAGTGGCGCTCACCTTGTTGTGCGGCGAGGCGCCGCTCATCGAGTTCGGCGAGATGAAGACGGGCAAGACGCCGTCGGCGCCGATCCTGGACAACGGGCTGCTGTTCTCCTATGCCCTGAACAACCACTGGATGACCAACTTCTTCGCGCGGCAGTCCGGCGCGTGCACGCTGCGCTACCGCCTGCTCAGCGCCCCGCACGCCGCGCCGGACGCGCTCGGCCGCGCCGGGCGGGAGTTCCTGGAGCCACTCGTCGCCGCGCGGATCGGCGCGCGGAGCGCGCGCGGCTCTGGCGTTGAGACTGGCGCCGCGGCGGCAGGGGGAACCATAAGCCAGGCGGCAGGGGGACGAACGGCTGGCTTCGCCGAGATTGTTAGCGGGTTCGCCGCGCTCGACGCGGTCAAGGTGGCGCGCGACGGCGACGGCTGGATCTTGCGTCTCCATGAAACCGGCGGTCGAGAGGGCATGACCAGCGTGCGCATAGCCTGGCCTCGGCCGGTCCGCGTGCTGCGCTGCGACATCTTGGAACGGCCGCGGGAGGAGATCGCGGCCATTGCCACGGAGGGCGAGGCGCGGATCGCCCTCAAACCATTCGGGACAGCGACGCTACGGCTGCGTCCATGACCTAACGATTGGGTTCCCGTATAGGGACCTCGATTAGGGGAAGAAATGACGCCACTACCCGCCGCTTCATTGCCGCTCTATTGACAGAACCGCCTGCACACGTCATAATACTCCTAACCTCGACACATCATGATGACATCAAGGTTTTGGGACTCAGCTTTTAAAGGGGAGTAGCGTGGCGACGCAGGTCATGAATCCCAGGGGCTCCGACAATGGGCGCGCCCCTGTTCCGAAGTATTTTCGCGTCAAAGAGGCCGTGCTGGCGCGCATCGTCGACGGAACATGGCCTCCCGGCGCGATGCTGCCGACCGAGCCCGAGTTCTGTGACGAGTTCGGCGTCAGCCGCATCACCGTGCGCAAGGCTATTGGCGACCTCGTCCACGAGGGCAAAGTCGAGACCGTTCAAGGAAAAGGGACCTTCGTGGCGACACCCAAGCTGGGGGAACGTTTCGTGCAGCGCGCTTTCGGGATCTACGCGGATATGGAGCAGCGCGGACTGCGCCTCACGACGGAGGTGCTGCGCCAGGAGGTGATCGGCGCGCCGAGCGACATCGCGGAACGTCTGGAGCTACGGGCCGGCACCCCGGTCCACGTCTTGGTCCGCCTGCGTTCGGTGGCCGGCGAGAAGCTTCTCATTTCCACCACGTACATACCCGAGGCGCTCTGCCCCGGCCTGATCCATGACGATCTGTCCACGGGATCGCTCTACACGCTGCTGCGGGAGCGCTACGGCCTCAAAATCGGGCGCGGCGAACGCAGCCTGGAGGCTGTGCCGGCCGCGCAACGGGAGGCGCGCTTGCTCGACCTGGCCCTGGCGAGCCCGCTGCTGCGCCTCGATAGCGTGGCGTACCTGCCGGACGGGCGCGCGTTCGAGTACTCGCAGACGCTCCAGCGCGGCGACCGCGCGCGCGTCGACCTGGAGTTCCTGCCCGCCCCCGACGAGATGTAAGCGGCGCGGCCGCGCGGCCATGGCGATACCCGTATCTTGTGGCAGCATAATGTCATGTTTTATACGCATTACGTTATAAGGAGATAGCAAACAATGACACGTTCATCGCGTATCATCCTATCGGTGGCGCTCGCCGGTGCATTGATCGCCGGACTGACGCCTATGACCGGCAGCGCCCACCAGGCGTCGACGACGCGGAACGCGCACGCCGCCGCCGTTACCCCTGCCCACGCCCCCTCCGCCGCGCCCGTGGATATCCACGTTGGCTGGTATGACACGCAGGGAGGCGTTAACCTGTCCAAGGGCCAGACGCAGGAAAACAACCAGGTCGTCCAGTATGTCCAAAAGCGGCTCAACGTCCGTTTCACCTGGGACTTCGTGGCGCCGCAGGCGAATAACGCGTACGACCAGAAGGTCTCGCTCGTGCTCGCCAGCGGCCAGATGCCTGACGTGATGTGGACCAATCTCCAGGAGTTTCACAAGCTAGCCAACGCCGGTCAACTCGCCGATCTGACGCAGGTCGTCAAGCAATACGCCTCGCCGTACATGAAGAGCCTCTTTGCCGTGGCGCCACGCTCCATGGCGGCGGCCACCATCAACGGCAAGCTGATGGCTATCCCCGATGAGCAGCCCGATTACCAATATGACATGCTCTGGGTGCGCCAGGATTGGCTGAACAAGGTGCATATGGCCGCGCCGAAGACGGTCGCCCAGATGATCGCCGTGGCCAAGGCGTTCGTCAAGGCCAAGCTGGGCGGGTCGGGCACCATCGGCCTGATCGGGCCGAGCGGTTCCACCACCCTCACCTCGTACAACGCGATGGGCGGCTTCGACACGATTATGCAGGATTACGGCGCCTATCAGGGCTATTACCTGCGCAAAAACGGGCGGATCGTGTACGGCTCGGTGCAGCCGGAGATGAAGACGGCCCTGGCGACGTTGCGCCAGATGTACCAGGCGGGGGTGATCGACCCCCAATTCGTTAGCCGCACCGCCAATGACGAACTCGCGCAGGTCGTCAGCGGCAAATGCGGGATGTTCCTGGGCCCGTGGTGGGCGCCGACCTATCCGCTCAACAGCCAGATCGTCAACGACCCGACGGCGAACTGGCATGAATACGCGGCCCCGATCGGCCCCACGGGAAAAATGGAGGCGGCCGGCCCTACACCATCCTCGGCCTTCATCGTGGTGCGCAAAGGCTTCGCGCATCCCGAGGCGGTGATGAAAGTGCTCAACGTGGATCAGGACGGCATTCGTGGGCGGCTCACGGACACGGCTGGCAAGAAAGCCTTTTCCATCATCCAGCAGAACGCCGCCCTCTGGCCCAACAGCCCGCTCCTCGTCCAGTTCGACTACGTCGACATCATCAAGCGCACCTATGAGGAGGTTGAACCGGCCGTCGCGGCGCACAATAGAAGTAAACTCGCGGGACCCAACGCCGCCCGGAACGAGGTGTGGTACGACGCGATCATGGGCCTCGCCAAACACGAGGCCCATCCGAACCAGGACGCGTCCGATTGGGCCAGCGCCATCGCCTTCGAACAAGGCCTCGCTCAAATCGTCCATAACTCCGGTACGATCCACGAGATCTACCCGCTGACCTACTACCCGACCACGACGATGCTGCAGCGCCAGGCGACGCTGCAATCGCTGGAGCAGCGTACCATGTTCGGCATTGTCACCGGACAGGAGCCGTTGAGCCAGTTCGACAGTTTCGTGCGCGAGTGGCATGCTCTCGGCGGCGACCGCATCGTGCAGGAACTCACGCAGCAAGTTGGGTAACACGATGTTGGAGGGTCCGTGAAAAGTCGCCGACTTTTCACAGACCCTCCACCACGATGGTGTAGGGGCGCGACGGCGCCATTCGCAGGGCCGCCGCGCCCCCGTTATCACGCGTAGCGCAAGGGGGCGCCATGTCACACATGTCGGACGCACAGCTACAGCCGGTCGAGGGCCGCTCGGCCGGCCTCATCGGACAGCGGGCGCGCACACGGCGTCGGCGCTTGCGGAGTGGGACGCTCGATTATCACCTCATGCTGTTGCCGGGCATTGTCCTCCTTATCCTCTTTGGCCTCGTGCCCATGTTCGGCCTCGTGCTCGCCTTTCAAAACTTTCAGCCCGAACTCGGCGTCTTCAGGTCGCCGTGGGTTGGCCTGGATAATTTCACGTCGTTCCTGTTTGTGGACCCCGAGATCGGGCAGATCTTTCTGAATACCGTGATCATCGCGGTGTCCGAAATTCTCCTGGGCCTCCTTGTGCCGCTGGCCTTCGCGCTGTTGCTCAACGAACTGCGCGTGGCCTGGTACAAGAGTACGGCCCAGACGATCGTGTACCTGCCGCATTTCTTGTCCTGGGTCATCCTCGGCGGTATCTTCCTGCAGATCTTCTCGTTGGGCGGCATCGTGAACCAGGCCCTACACATCTTCGGCGTGCAGCCCATTTTTTTCATGCAGAGTAACACCTGGTTTCGGCCGATTGTCATCGGAACCGACACATGGAAGGAGTTCGGGTTCAGCACGATCGTGTACCTAGCGACCCTCACTGGTATCAATCCATCGCTCTACGAAGCCTCGGCGATCGACGGCGCGAGCCGCTGGCAGTCGCTGATCCATGTCACGCTGCCGGGTCTCATCCCCACTATCGTGTTGTTGGCGACGTTGGCCCTGGGCAATACGCTGAACGCGAACTTCGACCAGATCTACAACATGTACAATCCGACCGTCTACCAGACCGGCGACATCATCGACACCTGGGTCTACCGTGAAGGGCTGGGCGGCGGCCAATTCTCGATCGGCGTGGCGGTGAGCATGCTCAAAGAGGTGATCGGATTCGTCCTCATCATCGTGTCATATCGGTTAGCGGCTAGGTTCGCCAACTATCGCATCTTCTAAGGAGGAACGCCGATGGTCACATCACGAACACTCTCAACCCGCGTCGTCAATGTGCTGATCTATCTGATCGTCGGGAGCGTCGCGCTCCTGAGTCTCCTGCCGTTGCTCAATGCCGTGGCCATCTCACTCAGTTCCAGCGCGGCGGCCAGCGCGGAGAAGGTGTATTTCTGGCCGGTGGACGCCACCCTGGCGTCATATCACCAGATCCTACAAGACTCCGCTTTCTTCCAGGCGTTCACTGTGTCCGTCGTCCGTGTGCTCGTGGGCGGCCTCGTCAGCTTCGTGGTGACGGTGCTGATGGCCTACCCTTTATCCCGCGACCCGGCCGCTTTTCCGGCGCGCCGCTACTATATGTGGTTCGTCGTCTTCATGTTCGTGTTTCCGCCCACACTGATCCCCTTCTATCTCACGGTCACTGCGCTGCACCTGCTGAACACGATCTGGGCGCTGACCGTGCCCGTGTTCGTCTTCCAGTTGTTCAATGTGATCATCCTGATGAACTTCTTCCGCGGCTTGCCGCGCGAGTTGGAAGAGGCGGCGCGCATCGACGGCGCGGGATCGTGGCATATCCTGTGGCGCATCTTCGTGCCGATCTCGGTCCCAGCGCTGGCGACGATCACCCTTTTCACCGCTGTGTTCCACTGGAATGACTGGTTCTGGGGAGCCGTGTTCGAGGGCAACCCCCAAAACTGGCCGCTACAGACGTATATCCAGAGCTTGAATTTCGTCCAGTTGAACGGGACGGCTCTCGCGGGGCTGGACCCCAAAGTGCTGGCGGAACTCCAGAAGGTGTCCGGCCTGACCTTCACCGACGCGAAGATCATCGTCGCCATCATCCCGCTCCTCATCGTCTATCCCTTCCTGCAACGGTACTTCGTCAAGGGCCTCGTCCTGGGCTCCGTCAAAGAGTAGCGTGATCAGACCGAATGTATAGGAGGAAGAAACATGACCGGACACGACAGCGCCACGGCGCCGCATGAAGGATGCTCGATGATACAGGCGTGTCTCGCCAGACGCGGACTGGCCGTGTGGCTCGCGCTTGCCGCGGCGTCGCTCGTGTCCATGCAAATGCTCCTCGCGCTCCGTCCCGGCGCCGCCCATGCCAGCGCCGGCAGCGCGTGGCCCCGTCCGACGATCCCCCCGCTGCCCGCGTCGGAACCCGGCGTTGCCACGCCCAGCGTCAGCCTCGACGGTACATGGTCCTGGACCAAGACGCCGCCCGCTAACTTCTACGACAACACAGTCGATCCTTCCTCGTGGACGCCGGTCCCGATCCCCGGCGACCTGGCCTACCTGGGCCTGTGGACCTATTGCGACGAGCCATGCACGACCGACAAGAACGTCGAGTACCCGTACAAAAAGTCGATTGCTATCCCGGCTAGCTTCCAGGGGCGCGAGATCATCATCCGCTTCGAGGCGGCGCAAACCATGGCGCGCGTATGGGCCAACGGCCACCTCGTGACCACGCATCGCGGCGCGTTCTCACAGTGGGACGCCGACATCACCCCCTACGTGACGCCGGGTAGCAACGCCTGGATCACCATCGGCTTGACCATGGAAGATCACTCGCCCGCCTTCCGCCATGTGCGCGGGATTACTCGCGACGTCACCATGATCGCCTTGCCGAAGAACTACGCCACGCGCCTACAGGCCACGACCACTTTCGACGCCTCCTATACCAACGCGACGCTGGCCGTGACGACGGGCGTCTCTTTCACCGGCGGCACGACCGCGACGGTCAAGTTGCGGCTGACCGATCCGTCGGGCGCCGACGTGCCGCTCAACCCCGGCGCGATCAGCCTCAGCGCGTCTAACCCCGATGGGACGGCGGCGATCCCCGTCGCCAAGCCCAAGAAATGGGACGCCGAGCACCCCTATCTCTACACGCTGACGGCCACCTACAACGTCGATGGCGTGGATGTCGAAACGGTGAGCAAACAGATCGGCTTCCGCACGATCGTGGTCAGCGGCAACCAATTACTGGTGAACGGCCACCCCGTCAAGCTGCACGGCGCCGATTACTTGCCGGACTCAGCCGATAAGGGCATAAACGTGACGACAGCGGCCGAGGATTTCCACAACTTGCAGGAGTTCAAGAACGCCAATATCAACTACATCCGCACGTCGCATATGGCGCCCTCGGAGGCGACGCTCGACGCGGCCGACAAGTTGGGCATCTACGTTGAGTACGAGACCTCCGTCTTCTTTGTCGGCCAGGGCAATGGGACCAACACGCAGAGCGACGCGAGCTGGCTGCCCGAATATGTGGGCCAGTTCGCGGAGAATATCACGGCCGACCAGACGCACCCCAGCATCCTATACTGGTCCCTGGGCAACGAGAATACGGTGTGGGGCTCCAACATGCAGGCGGAGCTCGACTATGTGCGGCAGGCCGACCCCACCCGTCCGACCAAGTTTAGCTATGGGTACGCGGCGCCGACCAACAGTGTGGACATCTACAGCGTCCATTACCCCGGCCCCGGCGTCGTGGGGCTCTTCACCAATACCTCCGAGCCGGTCATCAACGACGAGTACGCGCACGGCTTCGCCCCTCCCGTCGCGGGGCCGGCGGCGACCAAGGCGTTCGATCCAGGCACGCAAGACTGGTATGGGGCGTATCTGCGCCAGTACTGGGAGCCCATCTACGCCACCCCCGGTCAACTGGGCGGCGCTATATGGGCCTCGATGGACAGCTACAATCAAGGTCCGGGCTACAACGGCGTCAACACCTGGGGGACCTTGCTCGACGCCTGGGGGCGCGAGAAGCCCGAATACAATAACGTCAAAAAGGAATACAGCCCCGACTACATCGCCGACCAGGCCCCGCTAGACAATCCGGGAGCGGGCCAACCGCTGCTGATCCCGATCCAGAACCGGCACAATAACACCAACCTGAGCGACGTGACGATCACCTATCAGGCCGGCGCCGGCGCGGACTCCGGGACGGTCAGCGCCGACGTCGCCTCAGGCGCCAAGGGCTACCTGACCTTGCCGGCGCAAAACTGGTATGCCGGGGAAAAGGTCGCCCTGACCTTCACCAATAGCGCCGAGGCCGCGATTCTCGCCACCAACGGGATCACCGGCTACAACCCGATCGAGGATGTCTACAACCTGACGATCGGACAACCGACGCCGGACTTCACCGGCCCGACCGGCCCGGCGCCGGCGATCACCTCGGATGCGTCGAGCATCACGGTGTCGAACAACGCGACGTTCAGCCTGACCTTCGATAAGGCGACCGGGTTGATCTCCAACGGAACCTACAAGGGAACCACGGTGCTCACGGGCGGCCCGATCTTGAATCTGGGCAACCTGGCCCAATCCAACCAGAGCCTGCCGGCGTGGTCGCTCTCGTCGATCACCACGACAACATCGGGTGACGAGGCGATCGTGACGGTGGCGGGCAGCTATGGCTCGACCGGCGCGACGTTCGCGTTGCATATCGATGGAACCGGCCTGATCCGCACGACGTACACAGTCACCAATCCGCCCAGCGGTAGCACCGAGGTCGGCGTCGCGTACGAGGTAACTGGCGCGGCGTCGACGTTGACCTGGCAGCGGCGCGGCGTCTGGTCGTCATATCCGGCCGACAACATCGGGCGCAACGCCGGCACGGCGACGGAGCAGAACCCGGCGGGGCCGGGCGCCTATGGGGTCAGGCCGGCGTGGTCATGGTCCCTGGACCAGAAGGATTATATGGACTTCGGTCCGAACGATCCCGGCAACCGCGGCACGAACGACTTCCGCGGCTCCAAGACGAACTTTATCACCGCCTCGCTCGTGGTGTCGGGGGCGAACGAGCGCCTGCGGGCCGAGGGCGACGCGACCGGTTCGGCGCGCGCGCAGATAGACGGCGCCAACATCCGCTTCAACATCAACAACCTGTGGTCGGTGACGAATCAGACCCCTTGTTGTAACAGCCTGTTCAAGACCTATAGCCTGCCGAGTTCATACTCGAACACGGTCCAGATGCGCCTGACCGACTCGGATAGTACGCATACGACGACGACCTATGAGCCGCCGACGGTGTCGCCCGGACTCAACCTGGCGCCGAGCGCGACGGTGGACGCGCCCGGCCTCAACGGTGACGCGCGCACGATCCAGGACAACGACGACACCACCGGCGTCCCCAGTTATGATAATCCCACCCTCCCCCAGGATATCACCTACACCTGGACCACGCCGCAAACGTTCAACCAGGTGTTGCTCTCCACCACCTATGCGGGCGCGCAAGGGATCACCAACTTCGATGTCGAAGTGTCAGCTGACGGCCGCACCGGCTGGACACGCGTGGCGTCCTCCGGCCCATTGACCTACGCCACCAACGACGCCACGGTCGAAGCCAAAATACTTAATTTCCCGACACAGGTAGGGATGAAAGGGCTGCGCGTCACGGTCAACAGCGCCAACCTGATATATAACCACTTCGCCATCATCGAACTCAAGGTCTTCAACGCGCCGCCCCAGAACCTGGCGACGAGCGCCACGGTGGACGCGCCGGGCCTCAGGGGCGACGCAGGCACGATCCAAGACAACGACGACTCCACCGGCACTGTCAGCTACGACAACCCTACTTTCCCGCAGTACATCACCTACACTTGGCCCATGCCGCAGACGTTCAACCAGGTGTTGCTCTCGTCCAACTACGGAGGAGGGCAAGGGGTTACCAACTTCGATGTTGAGGTGTCGGCCGATGGCCAGACCGGCTGGACGCGCGTGGCGTCCTCCGGCCCATTGACCTACGCCACCAACGACGCCACGGTCGAGGCCAAGACCGTCAATTTCCCGACACAGACAGGCATGAAAGGCGTGCGCATCAGGATCAACAGCGCCAACCTGACGTACAGCCACTTCGCCATCGTCGAGTTTAAGGTCTTCGACAACCTCGCGCCCGCTAGCGCGCCCGCCACCTGCTCGACCGCGACGAGTGGCTCGGGGGCCCAGAATCTCGCGCCGAGCGCGACGGTGGACGCGCCTGGTCTCAACGGCGACCCGCACACGATCCAGGACAACAACGACGCTACCGGCAGTCCCAGTTACGACAATCCGCCCTTTCCGCAGTACATTACCTACACCTGGACCATGCCGCAGACGGTCAACCAGGTGTTGCTCTCGACGACCTATGCGGGCGGCCAGGGGATCACCAACTTCGATGTGGAGGTGTCGGCCGACGGCCGCACCGGCTGGACGCGCGTGGCCGCTTCGGGCGCGCTGACCTACGCCACCAACGACGCCACAGTGGAGGCCAAGACGGTCAGTTTCCCGACGCAGACAGGCATGAAAGGGTTGCGCATCAAGATCAACAACGCCAACCTGGAGTTTAACCACTACGCCATCATCGAGTTCAAGGTCTTCGATCAGCCCACGCCCACTGGCGCGAATATCTGCGGCGGCCTCTCCGCGCCGCCCTCGCCGCCCGCGTCGGTTGACCTGACTGCCGAGGGTACGGCCGACTGGAGTGAGTGGGGCGCGGCCTCGGCCACCGACTTTAACCACAAGGCCAACGTCCCCGCGCAGATCGGCGCGTTCACGCCGGTTGGGCCCGGCACGGACAGCCAGTCGGGCGGCGGCGGCGCGATCGCCACCTGGAGCGACGGCACGCCTGTTATCAGTGGTACGAACAGCCAGCGGGGTGTCTTCGTGGCGGGCGCCGGCAACGGCTTCCGGCTGACCCTCCCCGCCGATCCGGTCACACGCACGGTGCGCCTCTACACCAACGTCTTCGCCGCGCGGGCGGTTATCACCGCGACGTTAAGTGACGGCAGCGCGCCGGCCTACAGCGATGACGCGCTCGTCGACACGAGTGACTCCTTCGACAACGGCGCCAAGGCCGGCGTCTACACGTTGACTTACAGCGCGGCCTCGCCCGGCCAGACGCTCGCCATCACGCTCACAACGGAAACAGACTACGGCGTCGTGGGCAGCGCGAACCAAGACGGCGGCGTGGTGCTGGAGGCGGCCACGCTGCAACAGAATACAACCACATCGCCGACCGCTACGCCGAGCAGCGGTACCGCTACGGCCACCGCGACGACAAGCCCTGTCGCCACCGATACAGCGACCGCGACTGGTACGGCGACGACCGGGCCGTCCGCGACGAGCACCAACACGCCCACCTCACCGACGGGCACGACGACGGCTGCCCCAACGGCGACGGGCACGATAACTCCAGCGACAGCGACGAGCACGCCGGCTTCAGCAACGGCGACGACGACCGCGGTTCCGCCAACCGCGACGACGACCAGTACCGCCGTCCCGTCGACGGCCACAAGCACGGCCGTTCCGCCGACCATGACCAGTACCGCTACCCCTGTGCCGGCCACGGCGACCAACACCGCTGTCCCGCCGACAAGCACGAGTACCGCTGTGCCACCGACGGCCACGAACACGGCCGCTTCGCCGACAAGCACGAGCACGCCGACGCCGCCGACAAGCACGAGCACGCCGACGCCGCCGACAAGCACGAGCACCGCCGTCCCACCGACAGTGACGGGCACGCCGACGGCCCTGCCGGTGTGCCAACTCTACGCGCTGCCGGCCTTTGACATCGTCCCGCGCGGCGGCAATCAGGCCCTGCTCGTGGACGCCGCGCCCGGCTCCGCTATCACGCTCACCGTGCGGGCCACGTACCCGGCCAACGCGACGCTCTACACCGACAGCAGCCTGGGCGCGTCCACTGGCTTCGGCGCCACGCTCAGGGGCAAGCGCGTGGCGGGCGGCTACCGCTACAGCTTCCACGTCGCGGCGTCGGGCCTGGCGCTGTTGACCTTCACCATCCCCCACGACGCGCGGCCAGGCACGGTCATGCTACAGATCGCGGCGCGGGAGCCGTGCGGTTTGTTCAAGACGTTTACGACCTTCCAGGTACACGGAACGGTGCGTGGCGCGGCGCGCGCGCCGCGAGGGGGCGCGGTGACGCTGGCGATCCCGCTGCCGCGCGGGGACGCGCCGCCGGCGAACGCGGGCACGTTGACGCGGCGGGGTCTCCTGCGCGTGGCAACGCAAGGGCCTGGCGCCATGGCGCGGCGCGTCCTGCGCATCACTTACCATCCACGGTCGCGGCCAGCGCACGCCGTCACGCCGTCCAAGGCGGGGCGGCCGCCCGGAGGCCGCTGACATCTCACCCGTGGAAGACCGTCGGGCGCGTGTCGTGCATGTACTCTTCAAGACGCACCTGGATATTGGGTTCACCGATCTTGCCCGCGCCGTGGTCGAGCAGTACATGACGCGGTATATCCCGGCGGCGCTCGACCTGGCGCGCTTGCTGCGTGCGCGCGGCGGCCCGGATCGCTTTGTGTGGACGACCGGTTCCTGGCTCATCTATGAGTATCTCGAGCAGGCGTCGCCCGCGCGGCGCCTGCGCATGGAAGAGGCTATCGCCGCCGGGGACATCGCTTGGCATGGTTTGCCGTTTACCATGCACAGCGAGTTGGTCGAGCCCTCTCTCTTCCGCGAGGGGCTGCGCATCGCGCACGACCTGGATCGGCGCTTCGGGAAGCGCACGATCGCGGCCAAGATGACCGACGTACCCGGACACACGCGCGGGATCGTTCCACTCCTCGCCGAGGCTGGCATCCGGTTCCTGCACATTGGGGTTAATCCGGCCTCGACGGCGCCGGACGTGCCGCCCGTCTTCGTTTGGCGCGACCCCAGCGGCGCCGAGGTCGTCGTCATGTACGATAAGGGCTCCTACGGCGCCACGACGGTCGTGCCCGACC
>JAABUZ0100005278.1_pt1 | contig 17084 bp, 11 predicted proteins | sample 5562091 | NCBI WGS metagenome assembly JAABUZ01 (sample SAMN12813069, study PRJNA571459) | rock metagenome | isolation source: Antarctica rocks | place: Antarctica: Victoria Land, Linnaeus Terrace sud | collected 2015-12-21
CACAGCTCATGCAAGTGATACAGGTCTAGTAATACCAGAGTGGTGCTCTATCACTCTACACGTTTTCCGCTGACTATACTTGAATATATAGTGTGTCTATTATCCCCTCCTTGCGCAGTTCCCAGTTTATATTTCAAACTGAACAGGGAATGTCTATCTGCAAATGACACAAGTCTCGCAGACACACTCTTCATTTAGCAATCTCACCGTTGTTTGCTTTTCTGAAGCAATTTCTTTTACGATGACAGCCACTGATATAGATGTCTCGCAGGGCATTTATCTCCATGAGATTCCTTGTGCTCGTTGGATTGCATTGGTCGCAACAGAATAGACATAATGCACATGTGGTGTAGGCCAATCTGGTTGTAGTTTTTAAGTGGTTGTGAGCTTGTGTTGACTCGGCCATCAAAACTGGGATACAATAGTTGATATTGGAATAGCATTACTTCCTAACTTATGCGACGGGGGACTGCTTTCAGTCAAAGCTGCCGAGTGAAGGTTAAATGTCTCCGTTTGCTTTAGAGGGGCGAAGCTGGTTGGCAGGGCATGTAAGGAGCTCTCATTGCTCGCTACACCATTCGAATTTATGATGTTTGGCGTTGTCGGAATTCCTACGAGGAGACTCTCGTTTATAATTTCAACCAGCAAAGGCAGATACCGCTCCGCATACCGCAGCGAGGCAAACATATGGAAAAATTCCGAAACTGTCGCTTTGATTTCCTCCATGTTGAACGTGCTCGGGTTTTGCGGTGCCAGGCGGTAAATGTCGCCGACTGTGCATGCCACATCAAAAATCTTACTGGCCAGGTTCGCGTTGTGCGGCTCAAAAGCAGACTTTTGAATGGACCTGGTCAAGGTGATCATTTCTTTAGCAACGGTAAGTGGAAAGGTAAATTGTAAGCTTTTATCTTTGGCATCGGAAGATAATAAACCATGTTGTACACATAGTTGCCAAACGCAGATGCGAAGCCATTGTTTAGAGATAAGGATGTCTACCCACTGTACGTCACTGATTATTTCATGGCCGACAATAGCCGTATCTAACTTCCGTTGTAGAGCAAGCATGATACTCGCACCACTAGGCTGTTTCTCTCCATTCCATAGTGAAAGAAAATCCGCATCAACATTATAAAAGACGTGGATGAGGTTGATAAAGCCTGGAAAGCTCGCACGTAGTTCCTCGCTTACGTCTAGCTCCGTTGGCAAAGAGACTGTCGGTCCGAGTAGCACAGAGAGTTTGTTCTGGATGCCCATTGCTCGTTCACTAACGAAGAGAAGCCAAAACATGCAGCGCAGACGAGATGCTTGCAAACCGTCCATGAATGAGTATGTATACTCGCGATCTAGGCGCTGAAGTTGTAGCAGTGAAACAGCTTCTCGCATGTAAAACCAGGAATTATGCAGTAGGCCATTGCGTCCATAGAAAAAAGAAATGAAGTAACATGTCAGTAGGATGTACAAATTTGCTCCTTCGGTGTTGGGAAGGTGAACACGACAACACAAAGCTTCGTCACAAAGCTGTTTCGCGAATTTGGGTGAATCATATGAAAATGCTGCACACAAGCTTAATATAAACACATACTCCACAGTTTCTTGTTGGAGATTGTCAACGATTTTCTGTAATTGTCCACGATCAAGCATTATCACCGTTTGCGACATTTCTCGTAGAAAAGTTTCGATGCATTTGGCTATGCAGGAGGTTGTAAGAATATCGTCAATTGGCTTGGTAGTCTCTGGAGAACTGACGTCATCATTTCTCAACTCCTTTATTACAATGTGCCTTTTCCTTCGTTTCGATGGCTTCCTAACAAAATTTTGAAAGACACAAGGAATAGATTTCTCTGCGCATCTTATGCACGGTTGCTTCTTATCGCAGCGCACTTTTCGCTGTCGACATGCCCGACAGGCCGTTTTGAAAGACCTTGCGGCTTCTCCGGACATTATTTGTGCATTTTGTGCGTGGAGTTGAATGTGGAGAAGTACCGGCTCACTCTGGCCCGCGCAAGCGAAAGGAGAAAAATGAAAAACAACCAAATCAATGTACGAGTACAACTAGTAACCACTGTTAAGCCTTTAAATGATGTTCACGAATCTTCTCTGGAGCATTTGTCTCAACACCAGCCAAAGCAAACAACCCAACTTCACGCGCGATGCCTATCTGCATCTCTGACTCAATTCTAGAATCCTCAGACTTGTCTCCGAAGTGACGGTCGATCTCTTCCAAAGACTGTCCTTTGGTTTCCGGGAGGAAATAGTAGACGTAAAGCGCTCCGAGCACGCAGATCATTCCGAGGAAGATATACGTCCCGAAAGTCGCGGTTGCCACAAAATCTGGAGTGGAAATACCCACAGCGAAGTTGTTCAACCAGTTTGCAGAAGCTCCAAGTGCTAACCCCTTCGCTCGCAGACTTAATGGAAAAATTTCGCTGATGATGGTCCAAGCCCCGGGGCCCCAGGAATAGCTGAAACAGCCTACAAACAGCCATATAAATACAGCAGCGACCCATCCTGCGTCTTTATGTGCAGCCCAATTGCTTTGACACTGTCCAATAATTCCTGCAACAACAAACAGACAAACAGCCATGGATAATGCGCCCGAAATTAGAGCGGGTCGACGCCCCATCTGATCCAAGAATAACACAGCTGGGATTGTTGCCAACATTTCTACAATACCCACAACCCCGGAACTCAGAAGTGAAGTCGTCGTTCCGCCAAGCTGCAGATCGGTGAATATAAATGGTGCATAATAAAGAACGAAATTAATTCCGGTCCATTGTTGGAATGTCATAATTAAACAAGCAATCATCGACCGTTTGAGGTTTCTGCGGTTCGTTACAAGTGAAAGATACGAATGTAATACGAGCATAAAGTTGCTCTTCCGACTGCCATCTTGATACCGTGGGAAATCGCGTTGTGAGATTCTTTGCTCGAATATATGTTGGACTTTGATTTCCAAGAACTCAAGGTTAACCAATAGATGGTCGCTTGGCAGGTTACGAAGACGCGAGATGACAGATAGACATTCCTCTTCTCTACCTTGGCGCATCAACCACCGTGGACTTTGAGGTACAAACAGCATTCCGGCTGCTAATAGCAAAGCAGGCACAAGCTGGATGGTGGTAGGCACCAGCCAAGCAGCATTGCTTTGAACTCCATCCGCCATATGGACGAAATTGGTTCCATATGTAATCCAATAAGACACGCACGTACCAGCCGCGATACTGAATTGGTAGAAAGATACGAGGGAGCCCCGGATCTCTGGAGGGCTGAGTTCAGCATTCTTGGGTTAGCAGGGAGCTTCATCGCAATTACGTATAGCGGGACATTAATACTGTAACCACCAACTCCAAGCCCGGCCACAAAACGTCCTCCGTAGGTATACGCAGGATCGGAATTCCTGGCGCACGCCTGCACGACTATCGATAGTAAACACCCCGCTTGCAAAAATCATGTTCCACCGGCGTCCAAGCTTATCTGCGAGGTAACCACTACAAAGCACACCAATCCAAGCCCCAAGCTCAAGAATAGCGGTGAGAAGTCCTCGAGTGACAGGGTTTGTAATTTCATTGGCGCCTATCCGTTGCTGAAAGGATGTCATGCTAAGTACTTGACCAAACATTCCTTGATTATAGCCATACACTAGACCTCCTAGAGAAGCAAAAATCGCTAGTGAGAAGGTTCTTCCATTCGCAATAAGACCTCGAATGCCTGGTCTACCAGCAACCTCAAGGCGCTTCTTGACAATGAGATCTTCCAAGGCTGACATGACTTCAATAGAATGCTACAAAGTAAGGATTGGGATCCACTAGCTACATTTGGACAGTTAACGACTTATACGCCCCGCAATACGAAATTCGGTGTGGCTCTTATTTACGTCAGATTTCTGGAATCGCGCTACAATGGCGAGCTCTGATTGGCGCGTTAAATGGAATTTCCCCAGAAAGCTCTGATTGGCGCATTTTGTTTAATTCCCACATCTGCCGACATGCAATCAAGCAATTAGGCTACTGAAGTCACGCTCCTATGAAACACCACCGTGTGATTTATTGCGTGCTGCACATCTAAGGAGCTAGACTCACTCTCTATAATTCAAGTATTTTCTAGAGTACCATTTCTTCATGTCATGCCTTCCGCAGCCCTCAGTAGACTGCAAAGCACGCCACAACGATGGCGCCGCTCGCCATGCTGACATTTCTTAAAATACTTGCGACGCATTTGCTGCTAAAAGTCTCGTACTTGAACGTCACTGCATCTCCTTCGTTGACTTTGAGAAATGGAACTTCTGGCCGCTCCTTGCCCAAAAAAATCACAATGTGGATCCCAGCCCTCTTTCAGGCTAAATTCCAGAAGCCACTCCTTTGGTGTGATGGCTCTAGCATGTGCGTAATGGTCCCGATAAACGTCTCTGACATTATATTGTACTTCAGCTTCCCGGAAATATCCATCTTTATCTGCAAAAACACGCGCCCACATTTTCGAGAAAGGAGCAGAGAATTGGAGGTCAAGAAGTTATAAGATTAAATTTGGTGAGCTGAAATAGAGCTCGAGTACTTCTTCATTGAAAGTTTCATGGCAGCTATATATTTCGCGTTCTACAAGCACAACCTTTGCTTTCGGGTATGTATCCATAGCTCTTAGCAAAGCAAACACATGGAAGGTCGGTAACCGCTCCGTAGTTTCCAAGGAGATTGTCCCAGTCGTGGCGAGAGAAGGCTGGTCGGTAGTGGGATTACTCTTTATTGCAGCCATGTCCTAAGTCTGCACATTCTACTCCTCAATGTATCCTTATCGATTGCAGTGACTTCCTCCCTGTCGCTATAGCTATGGGCGCTTCATTCTCCACACAGAACCCCCCAACCTGACTTCGTCTGGCCCAAATCTGACTGAACCTGGCTCCCTGACTTTTTTTGCAACATCTTGTATCTGTACTTGTGTTCGAGAAACAGGCACGGCGCAGAAGGTGCGATGGCCTGCTGTGGCGGCCTTGATCCCGACGGGTCGCTATGAATCTGCCTTGCGGAGGACGCGGTAGAATCGACACAGGACCTTACCAGAAAGGGCCGAAGCATACACGCCCCATTTCGGCAGGGGTCGGATGGTGTTCCAGCTCCTTTCGTATTTGAAATCCTTTCCGCCGTTTTGTGCCGAAAAAGTTCTACGGCCGTAATCCGCCGGCTGCATCATAAGTGCGCTCGTTTGGTTAGCTTCCAAGAGCCTTCGAGCCAGTTCTCGTGATATCTTAACACTTCTTCGGCAGGATGCTGAAAACATAATTCGTCGGTTGTTGCTGGACTGTCGCAAATGGCTTCCACCTCCAGCGGTTGGAAAGCGATAAGCACCGAGGCAATTATTAGTTGCCGAATCTCCCAAGCCCTCGCCACATCTGACCAGCGCGCAGCGCTCCCAGTCGGAGGTCTTGACGTACAAACGTTCTAGAACTCTCGTTTGATTCAAATCAAGGCAACTTTATCTCCGCAATGAGACACGACATGGTTGACGTAGACAGCTCTATGTGGTGTCTCTGCGCGTATGTACCTGACTGTGGGTATCGGCCCGGTATGGCTAAGTACACCCGGATCGAGTATCGATCGTCGTGCGGAGTTGAACCGACGACCTCTAAGACGACAACATTGACATTCACACGTCAATTGAAGGGCAACAATAAACTAACGGCAACCCAAATCAGCTACCTATTTTAATCTCTCTCTACACCGCTGTCATTTATTCAAGAATCAAGGACAAAATGGGAAAACCAGAGGGAGTGAAGCACAGTGTCGATAGCCGGTTTTATAAGCGCCAACGCAGCTTCGCTCAACATGGGCATGGGATGCCCGGAGGAGTGTATAGTTTAAAAGGGGACACAGTGCAGGTGGCGCATGGTAAACTCACTGCTTCTCTAGCAAAGAACGCCTCCGTGCATGATTCTGCAAACACCGCAGCGTCAGAGCTGTCACTTACTATGTTTTTCCTAACAAACGGCTTGGCACGCATTAGCATTGCGGATACAAACCGTATCCAAAGTCAGGAATTACACGTTAAAGCTGCGAAATTGACCGTTAAGGGAGATCCCAACGTGGATATCAGTGTAGCGGTGGAGAAGGACTCCAAACAAACAAACGTATGCTATGGGAAAGCTAAAGAATTTAAAATGATACTTGATCATAAAAGCCTACAAATCAGCTTCCAGCGAAACAATGAAACTCACGTGCTACTGAATGGTGGTGGTTGTCTCAACATTGAAGGAGGGTCGGCGGAAAACAAAGGCGACTGGGCGGAAAAGTTCCTAGAGTTCACGGATTCGGTCCCTAGGGGCCCACAATCGTTAGGACTTGACATCAACTTCCCGGGTTACAAGCACGTCTTTGGAATTCCGGAGCATACGAGCCCATTGTCATTAAAAGGGACACGTGGGGGACAAGGAAACTATGACGAGCCATACAGGATGTTCAATCTTGATGCGTCAGATTACGAGGTGGATAGCCCTGCTGGGCTTTACGGCTGTATACCATTTATGCAAGCTCACAAGATGAGTTCCGATGTTGCTGTCTTTTGGTTAAACACTTCAGAGACATGGGTGGACGTGGACAAAAATGAAGAGGAGACACAGACCCATTGGTCGTCAGAAACAGGCATTATGGACATATTTGTCTTTCTCGGACCTAGCTGTCACGAAGTATATAAGAATTTGGGAGAGCTTGTTGGCTTTACTGCCCTTCCGCAGGAATTTGCTCTTGGTTACCACCAATCTAGATGGAACTACGAGGACGAAGATGACGTAAAGCAAGTTGACGGGAAGTTCGACGAATTCGATATTCCCTACGATGTAATATGGCTCGATATTGAGTACACGAACGGTAAAAGGTACTTCACCTGGGACGCCAAACACTTTCCTACTCCTGATAAAATGTTGGCTTATTTAGAGGAGAGCAAACGCAAACTTGTCGTGATTATAGATCCTCACATCAAAAAGGACGATGCATATTGGGTCTACAAGGAACTTATCTCTAAAGATCTTGCAGTCAAAACTCCAGAGGGGAAAGCATTCGAAGGTAACTGCTGGCCAGGGAACTCCGTATGGGTTGATACGCTACACACTGGATTCCAAGAATGGTGGAAATCTCTCTTTCATAGCCCAAAATTCCTTGGATTCAAAAGCAATTTATTCATCTGGAATGATATGAATGAACCTGCCGTATTTGGAGGTCCCGAGAAGACATCGCCCAAAGATAACGTACACTATGGTGGGTTCGAACATCGTGATATCCACAACATATATGGGTCACTGTATCATCGCGCTTCAGCCAACGCTATTGAGGAACGCGCAGATGGTGCGCACCGCAGGCCGTTCATCCTTTCAAGATCCTTCTATGCAGGAAGCCAGACCACCACCACAATCTGGACAGGTGACAATCAGTCTAACTGGGAGCATTTGCAAGTGTCTATTCCTATGCTGTTATCCAACGGTATCGCCGGCATGACGTTTTGTGGGGCAGATGTCGGTGGTTTCATTGGTGAGCCGTCTACCGAACTGCTCACACGATGGTATCAAGCTGGTGCATTTTATCCTTTCTTCAGAGGTCATTCAGACCATAGTACGAAACGCAGAGAGCCTTATTTGGCGGGTGAGCCTTCCACATCTATTCGCCGGGCAGCAATCAAACTTCGCTACTCCCTCCTGCCAATATACTATACATCAATCCAAAGGTCGAGTGTCGACGGAATGCCAATACTACGCCCACAGTTTGTTCAGTTCCCCGACGACGAGCAAGGTTTCCACATCGATGATCAGTTCTATATCGGCGACTCGGGACTGTTAGCCAAACCTATCACGACAGAAGGAGCCACCTCCGAGCAGATGTATATTGCTGATGACCAAGTGTATTACGATTACTGGACGCTTGAAAAGAGCGGCAAGCGAGGTTGCAACAAATTTGATGTTACCATGGACACTATCCCTCTATTGCTCCAAGGTGGCCACATCCTCACCAGAAAGGATAATGTACACGGATCTTCACTGAAAATGCGGGCCGAGCCATATACACTTGTGGTTGCTATCTCCAGAGAAGGGACTGCAAAGGGAGAGATTTACTCGGATGATGGGGAAACTTTCGCTTTCCAAAAGGGTGATTTTATTCACAAAGGGATGGAATTTTCCCAGGAAAAAATGCAAATGTCCTCGTTTGACGTACGGAAGGGATCTCCTCACTCTGCTTTCGCCAACGTCATGATTGAAAAGGTCATATTTCTCGGCTTTCAAGGACATGTTGAAGCAGTCAAAATCGAGCAAAGTGGATCATCATGGGAAGCATCTGTGCACAAAAGCAAATCCGTCTTGACGATTGTTGAGCCGAAGCTGCAAATTTCCAACAATTGGAAAATCCACTTCTGAGACTTCACAGCCATAGAGGAGAAATAAAAGGTACCGTACTTCTGTTGCTTCTGCGTACAAAATATCGGTAAATCCACTTATGCACAAATTTTCCAAGCTAGATGTTACAGTGTTTCGTGAATGCGCTGAATGGCAAACTAGTGTTGTTTGGTCCTGTCCATGGCTCGCTAACCCTCCTTCATTCCATATTTACCGACCCAGCCGGACTTGAGGATAGTCTTTGAAAGTTGGACAAGTCTTCAGCCGAATCAGGCTTCATTCGTAACCAACTCATTCGCGGACCTGTCTTTGCACGCTCTGAAACTTTAAAGCCATATATTTTCGGTTGGTAGAGCTTGGTCTGCTTGATCTTCGGTACCAGATCCGGAAAAGATTCGAAAAACAAGTTGGCAAACGTCGTCCCAAAGTAAGCGCCGTCAATATCTTGAAATCGAGAGTTGGGAGGAGTGTAGATGTCACCACACGATGGACAGAATAACTTCACATTCTCGTTTCCAGGTGTATCATACCGTCCGACAGGAAGCACCAGCGTCGAGCTACAAAATACCCGCGGACAGTGCCCAAAATGACCCAAGTCGTATTTTTCTGCCATTTGTTGAATACCTTGTCTCGAAAGAATGTAGCGCTGATGTATCAGACCGTAGAGTAGCTCTGCTGAATTTTCAATGAGCATGACGTCCGGAGTCCTCGTCCCATCCTCAGGTTCTACATCAAGAATCATCTCCAAAGCCTCTTTGTAATGGGGCACAAATGCGCTCAGTCCGGTCAAATTAAAATCGTCTTCAATGAAATCCTCTGCGATCTCTGCAAAGTATTCATGACCTGATAAAGCACAAAAGGCGCCAATCCATGTATCCATGTCAGGAGAGAGATCGCTCTGACTCTCATACAATTCCGAGTCGTCCGTGTTTTCTTCCATGTCACGATAATCTTACGAACGGCGTTGATTATCACCAGCAATAACGAATTTAGTACAAAGCAATACGAATGCGCTAGCCGGGTATGGTACTATATGAAAAACAATCATAAAACCAAAATGTAGTATTTTCTCCATCTAAATGAGCAGAACTGATGGCAAGATGATTGGCTTACGAAGTGGAGCATCGTACTTGTTTTCAACACGACAGTTTATGAAGATATCCGAGAAACACCACTGTTTCTATGTAAACTTAAATTGCCTTAACGAGTTAATGTCATATCGAGTGCAGTCATCAAATTTTTGACACTTCAGCCCCTCAGTATGTCATATAAATGGTCTCATTGCCTCCATTGATATAAATTTGACCACCGTTCGGAATAACCAGATGTGGATCTGTATGTCCAAAATCCATGTTGAGTATGACAAGCATACCTGGATGATAATGCTGAACGGCTTTTGTCACTGCGTTCTCCTGTTTTTCCACAAAAAGCTTTTTTGCAGCAGCATCATTTGGGCATTCGAGAGACCATGCTTTCGGGCGACCCATCAGTAATGCAGAAAACATTCGCAGTAATCCCCTTTCCCCCATGCACATGAGCATACGATACACATACACATCGGATTGCAATCCCTCATCAGTCTCAAGATAGAGTATCATGTCCCGGTATTCCTCATTGGCCAGTATGTGCTTGTTGGTAGCCAAGTGTTCCAACATCACTGCAAGATTGCCACCCCATGTGATTCCTTCAATTACCTGCTTTCTATTATTGACCCACTTCCACCCAGAATTGGAATACATTGTAGGGATTGGTGCTGAAGGATTTCCCCAGTCCTTGTCTTCATCGGTAAACTCAGCAGCAGCATCGACCTGATACTTTCCATGCGAGAACATGGCCAATGATAGCGACTCCCGGGTAAAGGGGTGGACACTGGGCTCACGAGCAAGCTGAACCAATATTGATCCACCATAATATGTCACTATTCCTAAGTTCCACATAAAAATGTGGATGTTTGTATTGTCGCTAAACCCAAGAAAGCGTTTCGGATTGTTGCGCACGATAGAAGGATCAAGCAATCTAAGTAGCTGCAACTCATCTTCTCCGCCAATTGAACAGAAGATACACGAGATAGAGATATCTTTGAAAGCTTGGTGAAGATCTCGAGCTTTGTCTTCATTGGAGGCTTTCATGTCCCGCGTAGTCGGATATTCGACTGGGACGAGGCCAAAAAGATCCCTTAGTCTTTGTAGACCTCGTTCAAAAACATCTGGGAATACTCCCGGGATGCCTTTGGAGGGCGATAGAATGGCAATTCTATCGCCTGCTTTGACCTTCTCTGGATATATAAACTCTCGCATATCGATGCGCTCTCTCTTTTTCCTCTAATCAATCGTTTTCCCCCCTGTCAACTGAATCTAAATAATACCCCAGATCTGTCCTTCGAGGGCTGGGAGATAAATTGAAAATCATCAAACACAGGCATGCATGACTCAGAGTGAGTCATACGTAAAAAACGAGAGCTTATGGAATTCGAATATGGTTATCCAAATTTGTCACGGGACTCGGCTGTCCAAAATTTCATGTCTGCCAAATGCCAAACAAATCGGCATATCCATTTCGGGTCCGATTGAGCAGAACGAGCCGCTTACTCGTAGTTATTGGGGCAATATATGATATTAAATCTTATGGCGATTGCTTGTTCTATGCCGCAATCATCTTGAGGATAGTCTTGTTTTTCTATGGTATCTACCAGGACAATCACTCAGCTTTAAAATTCACAGATATTGACTACTACGTATTCACAGATGCGGCCGAATTCGTTGCTAATGGTCAATCTGCTTTCTCGAGAGAAACTTATAGATATTCACCGCTTCCTGCGTGGCTTCTCGTTCCAACGTCATGGGGAGTTTACTCGTGGCACCTCGGAAAGGTTATATTCGCCACTGGAGACTTAGTAGCAGGCTATCTTCTTGTGGAAGTTTTACAAGATGGCGGTATGGTCACTTCGAAAGCTCAAAAATTAACCACTTTGTGGCTATTAAATCCTATGGTTGCTATTGTAAGTACTAGAGGGAGCTCAGAAGGACTTTTGTGTGCTATTGTTATAGCAACTGTTTGGTCGGTTCTGAAAGGGCGTTATGTGCTTTCGGGTTGTTTCTTAGCTCTGGCGACACATCTGAAAATTTATCCATTCCTATACGGCGCCTCGTTGCTTTGCTATCTAGACGAGAAGAATTGTATTCGGCAGCACGGTAGAATTTACGCCCGCCTCCCATGGCTCACCAAGTCTCGATTGGAGTTTGCTGTCTCTGCAATCTCTTTTTTCTTTTTTCTTACCTTTATTGCGTATTGGGTGTGAGTTGCTTGTCTGAATTATTAATGAAAGTGAAGGAAGACCTTATTTAGAGCATGCTTTTCTACATCATCTCACTCGCTCGGATCATCGTCACAACTTCTCTGTTTATAATATGTCGCTGTTCTGGACCTCATTTGAGGCTTCTCACACGAAACTAAATGTCTCAAGCTTAGCTTTTCTTCCCCAGTTGCTCATCTGTGCGGCAATCCTCCCTCTGAAATATGCTAAGCACAATCTTTCCGGGACATTGTTTGTGCAAACTTTCGCATTTGTTGCCTTCAATAAAGTCTGTACTAGCCAGTATTTTCTTTGGTATCTTGTCCTTTTACCACTGTATCTTGCGCGTTCACAGTGGATCAAAAAAAGTTCCAAAGAAGCCATTCTTGCGCTGACAGCATGGATATTTGCTCAAGTCTTATGGTTGTATAATGCTTACAAACTCGAGTTCTACGGTTTCAATACTCTCTTAAACGGACTCTTTTTAGCGGACATTGTGTTTTTTGGAGTTAATATCTGGATCTTGGGACAAATGCTGGCTGATCTCGATGCAATCTGTTTCAGCTGACAAGGGCGAATTCAATTAGAGTTTGATTGTCATAAAAGATGGTGTGCAGATCAAGCTTGACGATCTCAAAGTCCTGCACTTTGCTCAGACGTTGGAAGATTTTATGGGTGACTTAATCTGAAGGAGTATTGTGCAAGGTACAATTTCGTTAATATATTTCATCGATACAGGACCCTCGTTTCGCATTTTATACCCTGCTGCGCTTTGAGATAGAGGTGGAAACAATCCGCGCTGGAATTACCAGAATTAGTGCAACTCGGAACTCGGAAATGTGCAATTGTGCTCGTGATACGACGTTATCAGAAAAATGAGCTTTGTCCACTAAAATTATGTACGCTTGCGTGACTTTTAAGTCTTGGCGGGCAATTTAGGGTTGAATTAAGCTGCGCGGCAAATTAGCGATTGGCTGACCATCCCTGAGCGGAATAATACTCTGCCTAATTAAGCTTTATTTGACTTGGCTCAGAGAAATCCTTTAGTGCACCCCGGATGTGCTAAACTTCGGCGCAGTAATTACGCATGAAAGAGAGGCTTCTCTAGGAGTTTTTGTGGCGTTAGTGAGAATTAGAACAGCCATCTACCACTTCGGTTTTTCTCCGCTAGCGGAAGCACTTCTCTTCAATGTGAAGCCCAAGTAGTTCTCTCGGAAAACTAGTATCTCTTGGCTGAACCAAAAGCAGCTGAACTTTAATACAAAGGCATTGTTGGAGCCAGCTGTGTGTGGAGATAATGGACTGACACTATGTTCTTAGGCAATCGGCTCTGTTCCGTATTTGGGACGGACCTTTGGTATCTAAGGCGCATGTTTGAACGAACGACTTCTGTCGCACTCATCCCTTACTAAGTAGATCAGATGAGGAAAAGGCTGATCTTGCTTCTCTGAGTAACGGAACTAGTGTCTTGTTGAGTATCCGAACCTTCCGTTGGTTGACGATACTGCAGAGAAGATCTGCAAGGATTTTCAAGATAAGTCTGCAACCCTTTCGCTATCACTGCCTGACGCTGCTACGTGTATTGGTGAGTTATTTTGTCATTGTCTGTGCTTCTAGCGGAGAGAGAGACATGGGTCTTTGTCGGACTCCAACGCAGCCTGGAACTAAAAGATGCCATATGTCTCTAAGGGTGTTGATGATGGCTTTCTGTTTACTTGTATCTGTCAATGGTACTAAAGAAGGTACACAATTTATCTTGGGACAGGTGAAAGTTTCACGAGAAGTCACGGATCCTCATCGGCCTAAAGGGATTGAGGATGCACCACTCCACATCAGCGATATCATTAAATTCGAAGCTAAGTGGGAGATAAGAAATGCAGAGAGAGGATATACTTTTGAAATACTCCTTGACCCGGCTTTACGTGGAATTCGAGACCCGTTTCGATTAGTAGCTTATGACGATAATGATATACCCAGGTTTGCTGTTGGAGACTGTGATGTACTACCTTCTTTACTCTTTTTACGTTGCGAGCTGAACTACGAAAGTCGTCGTATGAGAGACATGCGAGGACTTATCAAAATAGATGTGACCTTGGCTCCAGAACACCTGGGTACTGCGCGCGAGAGAGAATTTTTGATTGGAACGTCCAATATATCGCAACCTCTCGTCTCCACGGGTGTAGTCCCGCTCGCTGATATGAGGTCGCACGGTCCGGACCGTAGAGAAAGCGACGGTCTTCTGAGACTTTGTTACTGGATGCCCTCGGAGAGACGCATATTTATATGCGCTATTATTTTACCTGTCGATTTCACAATGCTAAATGTACGGGTCCATGACGAAATCCAAGGTTCCAAGGCGAATCCTACTGAGGCGATATTTGTACGCGCAGACAGGAATGACTACACTAAGAGGGAGTATGTGCCGAGCAATGTTTACTCTACCTCTTTCAAACTAAACCACTTTCATTTAAATGCCACTTCTCTAGATGTAATGGCATTCCGTTACCGCATAGATGTGTTATATGAACCGCTTGACGATTATGATGAAAAGGTTGGATTTAGGGGCAAAACGACTGTGACACTTGGAGGGGACCGACCGATTGATGTTCAGTCTTTTCTTCCTTCTTTCGAAGCCTGGGGAAAAGTGTTTCCACTAAGCTTTGAAAACGGTAAGGCCAATCACAGCAGCCAAAATTCGAGAGCCACTGGAACTTTGAAAGTTGACGACGATGTGCAGCCGCACATCACCCCGCCATCTGTCGAAGAACGTCCAACAGATGCTGAACATCACAAAGGGCCGAAGATTGGTCACATTATTTCGCCAAATGCCCCCGACCTACCGTCACAAAGTGTTGATAGTGTCATGACACAGTCCCGAAGTCCTGATTTTCCTTCTAGTACGACAACTAATCCGCATGAATCTGGAAAGGATACCAGGACATTAAAGAGACCAAAGAATTCTGATAATTCTCAGAAACCTAAGAAACCGAAGAAACCTAAGAAACCTAAGAAATCGGAAGAAACTCGAAGGACATCAACTTTAAACTCGTCAGATACAAGTACAAGCAATACTATCCAAGATGGTAATCCAGAAATTCATGCGACCGTATTACTACCCAATGGTTCAGTGTCTAACACAAATGCTTCATTAGCTTACATTACGACTACAGCAACTGGTGCATTGTCCCTCTCTACGAATAGCACAATGTCGATTACTTCCTATACATCATCCACTTCCCAAAATGGGACAATCAATCCCAAGCCACGGTCTACATCAAATTTCTCCCCCAGAGCAGAAAGTAGCGAGCCTTTTGACGTAAGGACTCCAACTGACGGAACAGGAATCGAGCTGCGACCCTGAGTAGCAACTCATCCGCGGCTAGTATGACTATCTCATCAAACCAGCATCAAGCAATACATGTCACTGTCGGCGCTGGCAATACTTCCGTATCTAACACAAATGCTTCAATAGCTTACATTACGACTACAGCAACTGGTGCATTGTCCCTCTCTACGAATAGCACAATGTCGATTACTTCCTATACAACATCCACTTCCCAAAATGGGACAATCAATCCCAAGCCACGGTCTACATCAAATTTCTCCCCCAGAGCAGAAAGTAGCGAGCCTTTTGACGTAAGGACTCCAACTGACGGAACAGGAATCGAGTTTTCTACTACTGCGACCCTGAGTGACAACTCATTCGCGGCCAGTACGACTATCTCCTCAAAAGATCACCATGCAATACATGCCACTGTCGCCGCTGGCAATACTTCAGTATCTAACACAATTGCTTCAGCAGCTTACACAATAAACACACCATCCGAAGCACAGTCTTTCTTGCCAAACACCACAAAGGAGATTTCCTCAGTAGCAGCACCACTTTTGCCAAATGAGAGTATCGATCCCAAAGCACAGTCTACATCATTTTTCTCACCCGCTGCGGAAAGAAGTGCGTCTCTTCATGTGGAAACTGCAACCGACGGAGCGAAAGTCCAGTATTCCCCTACCCCAACCTTGAGTAACAACACATCCGTGGTAATGATGACCAACTCCTCAGTTGAACGTCAAGCAACGCATGATACTGTTACCGCTGGCGCTTATGTGCTAAATACGACAATAATCTACATTTTATCGACTTTTTCAACCCCGGTTTATGACAATGTCGTGGAAACCTTGAGCCTAACCGGGGGATTGACAAATTCAAATTCGACAAACACGTCGACTAGGGATCTTTTATCACCTTTCTTGGCCAAAAACACGTCGAATAATAATCTAGCGCCTATGTTGATCACAACTTTGACTAAATCGTCCACTCCGGAGCCTCACTCAAAAACTGACCGGATACCTGATAATACTATAACCAGTGTTGGCTTTGCAAAATATACTTTGGAGCAATCAACGTCGTCATCTAAATTTCAGCTGAGCAGCACTATAAGCGACTCCACTGGAAGCCAAGCAACTTCTTTTTCCTTGGAAAATAACCATTTGTTGAAAGAAAGTAATCTCGTCCTGCCGTCAAAGATTACTACAACAACATTTTCACCACACGCAGATACAGATACAGATACCGTGACCTCTGGAGTAAACGTGACTCACATAGATAGCGAAGCAACGCTCTCGGAGACGTGTGATCGAGTCACAGGGTGTCAAGTTCACACAAGTGAGATTACGGGCACAGAACAAGTGCTTTTTATTGTACATTCCGACCAGAGTCAAGATTCCTCAGATTCTCAGACCGTTGACACTATTGAGTCGCAAACCTCTGAGAAGCCGGCTACATTGGGTTATGTCACCAAGAATTCTCAAGAGACATCAATTTTGAATTGTTCTGGGAAAGACCATTGCTATGCATTTAGTACTATCCACCAACCCAACGTGACCAAGACTTTTGCTGCAACTCCTCACTCATTGCTCAATTTGGATAATTTGATCCTCGTGAAAAATACGATACTCACCCTACAGTCTCCTCTGACAGAGAGAACATCACCTTCGTCTAATCAATTTCTTTACTCTACTTTTTCAAAAGGTGGGTCGATAACAAGCCTTCCTTTTAGCGCCTCAAATAAGAAGTTAATCAGAAGTAATAGCCAGAAGTCTAAGAATTCGCCAAGGCTTAATACCAACAGAGCTGGATCTCATAATGTTCCGCATTTACAAATATCATCCAACTTCTCCATCCTACCTTTTCATGTTTCAAAGACCATATTTGGATTCAATAACGAGGCAGGTTCTTCTACCGAAGATTGGAATACTCTTGAAAGAGGTAACCGCGCTCTAACAGAACATGTTGAGAAACGGCCGAGCGGAATTCAATTCCACCTTACTTCCCAATTTCCAATTTTTTTTGACCCACATGAAAAGTGGCTTTCTCATACCTTAGGCAGATCACAGGATGTCTTACATACAACATACATATCGGAT
>JAABUZ0100005279.1_pt1 | contig 17078 bp, 13 predicted proteins | sample 5562091 | NCBI WGS metagenome assembly JAABUZ01 (sample SAMN12813069, study PRJNA571459) | rock metagenome | isolation source: Antarctica rocks | place: Antarctica: Victoria Land, Linnaeus Terrace sud | collected 2015-12-21
CTGCTGCGGGTAGGGCCAGAAGCCGAAGGTCAGGACCTTCTCGTACGTCCCGCGACCCATGACGAGGTGATCAACGCTGGCCAGATGCTCCTCGTACCCCGAAATCACCGGGGGATCCGCGGGCGGCTTCGCGTGTCCGGCGATTGATGGCGGATCAGTTAGCCAGGCGATGTCCCCGTCGCCTCGGGCGGTGTAACCGTCCAGACTCGTTGCGATGAAGACCTTGCCCTGCCACCTCCGGTGACCACTCATACGCCCTGCCTACCAGCAGGCGCCGACATCGGACCGTCCACCACCATGATCACGCGACCCGTTGTTCCTCCGGCTGAGAACTCTTCACCGTTCGACGCGCCCTCCTGCAACGCACAGCCCGCGAACAACGCACCGCCGAACACGAACCCGTCACCCGCCTGACCGTCGCCCGACGCGCCTCGCGCCTCCTCGAGCAGCAGACCCGCGACGCCGCGCCGCACCCACGAAGATGACGAAGCGGCGATCGGAGACGCCAAGCTGGCTAACCTCGAAGTCGAGGGAAACCACGTCGAGGACCGGCAAGCGATGACTCAGAGCCGGAGTGCCTCAACCGGTCGTCCCCTACCGCAGCGCTGTAGGGCAGGTCCGCCCGGTTCGCCGCTCCACCGACACGCAGTACGCGTAGGTCCGGATGTGCAGGATGGTGACCTTCGCCGGGTCGGAGTCGGGGGCTTTGCCCGATCGCCGTGTCGTAGGCACTGGCCCACTTTTGCTGCTGGTCGCCGCTCGCCCCGTTCCACTGGCTCAGTGCGGTGCTCAGCGCCGCGGAAGGCGGCAGCTGTGCCAGTGGTCCGATGACGAAGTCGATCGCGGGATCTCCCGGGAGGCGGTAGCCGCCCCAACGGGCCAGTGGCAGCGGGCCGAGTGTGGGCCGTCGGCGGCGTCGTTGTACGGCGACTGAGCGCACCGGCTCCCGCTTCCGCGCCTGCCTAGGTCAAGTGCGGGAAGCCCGGGACGGGCCAGCATTCTCCCGCGCCCGCTTCATGCGCCGTGCAGCACCGTGGAGCGGTCCGACGTGGCGACGATGCGGCCACCCTTGAGGACAGCCGTGCGGACTGCTCGGTCGAGCAGCGCGTCCGGCCCAGTCGGGCCGTCCAGTACGACGAGGTCGGCGCGGTCCCCCGGAGCCAGCCCGTAGCCCTGGCTCACCCCCGTCACTCGAGCCGCCTCGTAGGTAATCGTGCGCATCAAGCGGATCAGGTCGGGCGGGCTGCCAGGTGCGCCGTCTGAGCAGCGAAGAGGGCAACGTCCATGAGGTCAGCGTTGCCGAACGGGGTGAAGGCATTGCGCACGTTGTTGCTGGAGATGGCCACTCGCACCCCGGCTTCCCACAAGGCGCGGATAGGCGCCATGCCACGCCGCACGTTGCACGGGTCGGTACGCGCGTTCAGGTGCATGTCGGTGAAGGGCAGGACGACGACGTTGATGCCTGCCTCCCGCAGCCGGGCCAACACGTCCGTGCGTCTGTCGTAGTTCAGGGCGCCCAGTGACGAGACGTGGCTCAGCGACACGTGCCCCTGCATCCCCCGGGCGACTGTGACACTCGCGATGTACGAGGCGAGAGCGAAGCGCGGGTCGCGATCATCGACCGCGAAGTCCGCATGGATGTCGACTGGTACACCGAACTCCTCGGCAAGGTCGAACACCGTGTCGACGTGCCGCTTGCATGCCTCGACGTCGACTTCGCTGTAACTGCATCCGCCGACGACGTCGACTCCTCGTTGCAAGCACATACGCATCAGCTCGTACGTCCCCGGCGCCGCCTCGATGCCCTCCTGAGGAAACGGGCACTACCTGAATGTCGACGCGACCGCGGTACTCCTCACGCAACTGCAGCATGGCCTCGACACCAATGAGGCGGACGACGGGATCGACGTCGGCATGTGCGCGAAGGAGCGTGGTGCCGTGCCCGATTGCCTTGTCGAGCACCTCGCGGGACCGGGTTAGTACATCGTCCAGCGTGAAGACGGCCTTCAGCTCGTTGGTGACGCCCACTGCACCGGCCAGGTCGCCCTGAACATTGGGCTTGCGGGCGTCGAGCAGCGCCTTGTCCAGATGCAGATGCGCCTCGATGAGCCCCGGATACACCGCACGGCCACCGCAGTCGAACACCGGCACCTGCCGAGGCTCGCCGTGCGCATCAACAGCGGGCACCACCTCCGCGATCAGACCACTAGCGACGAGGATGGTGGAGAGCTCCTCAGCCCCTTCACAGCGGGCGTTGGTCAAGACGAGGTCAGCTAGCTTCGTTGCTGGTCGCTGCTCTGGACTCGCAGCGGCGCTCACCGAACTCCGTGCGGGGATGACTGCAGCCGTCGTGCGGCAAGTTTGTGCTGGCCGAGCACCTGATCAAGGTCCTCGCTGTGGGGAGCACCATCAGTGATCACGGGCTTGCCGCCGACGACGACATGCCGCGGCGCTGACGGGCCACAGCGCAGCCATGCCTCCACCGGATCGGAGACTGCCCCCGCCCACGCCAGGCCTTCGACCGGCCAGACGGCGATGTCGGCGTTGGCGCCGGGGGAGAGCTCGCCGATCTCACCGGCCCGTCCAAGGCAGGCGGCGCCGTTCCGGGTCGCCATCGCGAGCACGTCCCTGGCGTTGGAGGCTGCCGGTCCTGACCGGAAGCGCTGCGCGAGCAGCACCATGCGCGACTCCAGCCACATCGACGAGGAGTCGGAGTTCGACGAGCCATCCACGCCGACCCCCACCGGCGCTCCCGCGGCAAGCAGATCGACTACGGGAGCGATGCCGACGCCCATCAGCAGGGCGGCGGTGGCGCAGTGGGCGATCCCGACTCCGGCCGCGCCGAGTCGCTGCACTTCTGCTGGGTTGGGGAAAAGGGCATGAGCGACCCAGGTACGACCGCTCAGGTACCCGACCGACTCGAACCAATCGACAGGGCGGCACCCGTGCAGGTCCTGGCAGTACGCTTCGTCGGCTTGGTCTCCGGACAGGTGAGTGTGCAAGCGAACATCGAGCTGGTCCGCCAGCTCTGCCACGCCCGTCATCAGCGCGTTTGTCGCGCCGAACACCGAGTGCGGCCCCAGAGCGATCCGCAGAAGAGAGGCTGGCGACCGGTCGTGGTGCCGGTCGATGACACGTGCGCAGTCCGCTAGCACGTCGTCGCGGTCCTCCAGCATGTCATCGGGCATAGGGCTGCCATCGCTACGGCCTCGGTCAACCGATCCACGGGTCGCGTGCAACCGGATGCCTGCCTCCCCGGCCGCGAGCACCTGAGCGTCGAGCAGGCTCTCCGTCCCCGGACGCTGGAGATAGAGATGGTCGGCTGTGGTGGTGCACCCACCGGTGGCCAGCTCGGCCATGGCCACCCGGGTGGACAGGTAGACGTCCTCGGCTGTGACCCGTGCCCAGATCGGATAGAGCACGTCAAGCCAGCCGAGGAAGTCCGTGGAGGTCATCGGTCGGTAGCTACGGGTCAGGTTCTGCCACATGTGGTGGTGGGTGTTGATCAGGCCAGGGGTGACCAGGCAGCCGCTCGCGCTGATCCGGCGACGACTGGACGGCTCACGCCCCGGCTCACCAACTGCCTCGACTAGCCCGTCCCGGACCGAGACCCACCCACCGGGGATTTCCCTGTCGGAGGCGTCGACTGTTGCAACCAACGTCCCACCGGCGATCAGCAGGTCAACTGGTTCATCAGACCCGACGGGTGATGAGGCCCCGGGGCTCGGGTTCGCTGGCCACGTGCCTAACCTCTCGGGCCCGAGGCTTCAGGGCGGTCCGCGTAGGCCTGCTCGACGGCCTCCATGGCTGCAGCCGTGTCGCCCGCCAGCCGGGCCAGACCCAGGTCCTCGGCGCCGACGATGAGCTCAGCGGCGAAGTCGTGAAGGAGCCGCTCCCATTCGGGCCCTACCAGCACCAGTCGCGCGGCTCCCGGCTCGGTCTGCAAGCAGGACCAGACGACTGCGGCCTCCGCCAGGGTGCCGACCCCACCTGACAGGGCGACCACCACGTCGGCCCCGAGGATGTGCTCTAGCCGCTCGCCGTAGCCGCTGCTCCAGCGCAGCTCGGCGACATGCTCGCTTGGTGTGAGACCGACCCAGCCGGTCATCGGCAGCCCGACGACGTGAGCACCTGCTTGGGCGGCACCCTGGGCGGTAGCGGCCATCAGTCCGCCGTACCCACCGGTCATGACCATCCAGCCACGCGCCCCGAGCGCAGCTCCCAGGGCGCGAGCCTCTTCCCACCGCGTGTCACCGGGCCCGAGCCGCGCCGAGCCCAGAACTGCAACTGTTCGCGTTGCGGGGTCAGCAGCACCGGCCAGCCGTTGAGCCGCGACTGTCGGAGTCAGTGACGCCAGAGCGAGGGACCCAGGACGCTCGATGGACCACGCAGCGGTGTGCGTACCGCGCACGACGGCCTCGGCGAGTGTGAGGCCCGCAGCCAGACCTCCGGCAAGCGCCCCGCAGAAAGTGTCGCCGGCGCCCGTGACCTCGACCGGCTCCGCTACAGCAGCAGGCACGCTGCGGGACCCGGCGGCGTCGTGGATGCGCGCCCCCTCCTCGCCCAGCTTCACTACGACAGCCGGGAAGCCCAGCCCTCGAAGCCCCTCTGCTGCTTCCTCGACCGCCTGCGGGCCCATAAGGAGCGCCAGCTCGTCGCGGCTCGGTACGAACACGTCGATCCCGTGAGCGAGGACCGCCAACGCCGCGTGATCGTTCGGCCATGACTCGTGCGGGTCGACGATCACAGTCGCACCGGGCGAAGCCCGCCGGACGTGCTCGACCAGGGCTTGGACCGCCGCTAGCGGCATGGGCGCGATGAGCACGACGGGCGAGCCATCCGCGAGCCAGGCGACCGGGATGTCGGACGGCTGTACCCAGCGCGTCTCGTGGGCCGGACGGGACCGTGCCAGGAACCGGCGGCTGCCGTCATCCTCGTAGAGCAACCAGGACCGGGCTGTGGGGACGTCGGTCTCGACCACGCCCTCGAGGTCGACCCCGAAGCGGGCAAGCTTGGGGAGCACGTCCGGCGGCAGGTCCGGGCCACGACGGGTGACCACGCCGACCGACGGATTCCACAGGCGGGCACCGAGGGCTGCATATACAGCGTTGCCGCCGGCCTGTCCCATCCTCGTCCGGCCGTCCGCCCTGACCACGTCGTCGATTGTTAGGTTGCCGACGACGATGACGCGGCGAACTAGGTGCGGTGGCGCGTCGGCGCTTGTCGTCGTCACGGGCCCGGCGTGGCCAGCTGCTTGGTGAAGGCCGGCCAAGCATGCGGGTCGTGCCCGGGAACCAGCTGGTAGCCGCTTCCGGCCGCGATCGACTTCAGCCGGCGGATCGACTCGACCCCTTGCTCGGGCGAGGAGTCGACCATGCCTCCGGGCGAGAGCTCCTCGTCGATGTTGCGCTGCAGATCGGCAGCATCGAACGCGAGAACGAAGCCCGGCGCGCCGTACTCGTCGGCGGCGGCCGGCTCGAGGTCAATCACGAAGCTCTGGTGGCCCGGCGTGTGCCCGGCGGTCAGCACCGCCCGCACACCCGGAGCGATGTCGACGTCGTCGTTAGCAAGGATCCAGTCGATCTGTGGGTCGTCGTAGTCGATGCGGAAGAACCCGTGGTTCTCTGGGCTGTCCCCGGCTGCAGTTGGCGCGGACAGCCCGTACTCGAGCTCGCGGCGTTGCAGGTGAACCGGACACCGGTCGGTGAACCATCGCAGACCGCCGGAGTGGTCGTTGTGCAGGTGGCTCAACGCAACCAGGGTGACGTCGTCAGGGCTGATCCCCACCGTCTCGAAGGCCACCTCGAGGGAGTCGCGGTCGCCGGGCAGCAGCTCGGCGTGGATGTCGCTGTTGCGGCCATGGAACCTTTCGCGAAGAAAAGAGTCCCGGACGAGCGGCACGTTGAACCCGGTGTCGAGCAGCAGCCAGCCGCCATCGACCTGAACCAGGACACCGGGCACCGGCTCGCGGTATCGACGCGACGGGTCACCGCCGCTGATAGAGATCGTCTCCGGCAGGTCCTCCCATCCGAAGGTCAGGGGGACCAATCGGTTCACGCCCGCCATGCGCCCGCTCCCGGCCGGACTGACACGTGCGCGGACAGCACCCGCCAGCCGGTGAGGCTGCGGATCCAGGCTTGGGTCTGTCGCCCGGTGTCAGCAGCTTCGTCGAACTCGGCGGTCACGACAGCGATGTCAGTGCCCACGGACGTGACGTCGTAGCGGCGCAGCGGGGACCGTCTCAACGGCGGTGCCGCTTGGCGCCAGGCGGCAATCTGAGGTGCGCCGTAGAGCTCCTCGCGCAGACCGAAGCGGACGGCTTCAGGCCCGTCGAAGAACCAGCCACCCACACCATCGATGTCGTTGGCAAGTAGTGCGGAATCGTAGGCGTGAAAGCACCGCGTGACCTCGTCGCGGACCCGCGCGAGGTTCAGCGTCGGCGCGCTCTGGTCACCCATTGCTGAGCCGCGACAGGTTGACGTTCCACGGCATCGCCGGCACGTGGGAAAGGCCGCTCAGGCTCGACCGGGTGACGATCGAGTCCTGGACGTTGGCGATGTCGATGAAGCAGCCGTTCTTGACCAGCAGGTTGCCGGCCGCCCCGTAGTGCGCGTCGACCTCGGCCGTCGTGCTTGACGCGAGGCCGGCGTCCAGTTCCTTGTCCACGGCGGGGTCCTTGCAGGCCATGTAGTTGGCCCCCCCCCCCCCCCGGAGGAGCTCATATAGATCCGGGCCCAGGTGTCGGGGTGCGCGGCATCCGGCGGAGTGGTCTGGATCAGAATCGTCGGCGCCGTCGCGGGGTGCGACGAGATCGCAAAGATTTGCGCGATCGGGATGGCCCGGGCTGTTGCTTGCAGGCCTAGACCCTGGAGCGTCGTCTGGAGGAAGTTCGCCATCTCCTGGTTGTTGGGGTCGGTCGTGTCGTAGCCGATGTCGACCTTCTTCGTCGGCAGTCTGCTCGCCATGTTCTTCAGGTTCGAGGGGTCGTAGGTGACGATCGACGTGGTAGCCGCGAGGGGCAGCTCATTCGGCGGGTACAGCTGGGTCGACGGGGTCGCCGTCGACCCGAAGATCTGCTGCGTTAGTTTCGTCTTGTCGACCGCCTGTTCGAGCGCCTGGCGTGCCGCTGGCGTCGAAAAGGCGCCCTTGGTCGGATTGACAAAGAGCAGGTTCTTCAACGTCGTCGTGTAGGAGTGCACGGTTAGCCCAGGCTTCTTCCGCAGATCCTCCAGACCTTGGGTGGGCAGCCCGTGAGTGATCATGTCGAGCTGGCCGTTCTGCAGCAGGAGCTCCTGCGTGGAGATGCTCGGCACGATGGAGATGTCGACCTCGCGGAAGTTGGCTTTCGGCCCCCAGTAGTTGTCGTTCCTGGTGAGCACATATTTCTGGCCGGTCACGAACGAGGTGATCGAGTATGGCCCGCTGCCGGCGTCATGGCTGGAGAGCCACTTCTGGCCATGGTCATTGCCGACCGTGTGCTGCTTGATCGCAGTCGGACTTATGACCTTCGGACCCCAGGGTGAGGCCAGGTAGTCGAGGAAGGCGCTGACCCGCGCCTTCAGGGAGACCACCATCGTAGTGGGGTCTGGTGTCGCGACTGACTTCACTTGGGCGAGCATGTAGGACGGGCCTTGCTGGAGCGCGGTCCGGCGAGCGAAGCTGGCTGCGACTGCCTCCGCGTTGACCGGTGTTCCGTCATGGAACGTGACCCCTGGGTGCAGCTTGAACGTGTAGGTCCTGCCGTCCGCCGAGACCGTTGGGAGGTCGGCGAGGTCGCCGACAACCTTGTTGGAGTCGTCCGCGTACTGCAGCAGGTTGTCGTAGACGCCATTGGTGACCATCAGCCCTTCGGCGGCGTAGAACACGTCCGGGTCAGGAACGCCCATGTCGTCGAAGAAGGGGATGCGCAGCACGGTGGCCGTGGACGCGGCGGTCGCCTTCTTGGCAGTGCTCGAGCCGCCGCACGCGACGAGCGCGAGCGACCCGGCCAGCGCCAGGCTCAAGCCGGCCAGGTTGCGGCGGCCTCCTGCAGCTCGTGCCTGGCGGCACTGGCTCGTGGGGCTGGACGTCATCGTGGGCTCCTACGTCGGGGTCTTGCAGCGGCTGACGGCTGCGTTGCTGATGGCTGGATCGCTGATGGCCGGATTGCTGAAGGGCTGACCGCCTGTGCTAACCGCAACGGTTGCCGGTCTGGGGGCCGACACGTCACGGCAGCAGGCGGTGCGCGAGGGGCCGCCCGGGCTGCTGACGTATCGCGCCCAGAGCGCGCTGCTCAGCGGATGCGTCAACTACGGCGACCCCTGGGGGCTCAGGCCAGGCTCACGCCCGGCACCGACCTCCCGGGCTTTTGTCCCGCCGTGGCGCGAGAATGACTCCCGCGTGCACCTCTCGGACCAGACCCGTGGAGACGGCGGAACCCTAGGCGCGCCCCAGCCTGGCCGGCTGGGTCAACACGGACACTGCCCGGCCCGTGTCACCGGGTGGCAACCCTGCAGTTAATGCTCGGTTACAGACCTCGCACTCCTTCCCAGGTCTGGCAGGTGAGCGAGGAGGGCTACCTGTGCTACGCGTCGCGTGCGGTCCGACGTAGGTGCGCTCGCCAGCCGCCGTCGCTCGTCACGTCCGTGCCCGGTACGCCAGAGTCAGCGGCCGCGACGAAGCCCGCAACCTCTGTCCCGTCATGCAGCATCACGCGACCCAGACCGAGTGGGGCCTTCACCACGTCAAGCAGCGCGCCCACGCCCTGCTGAGGAAGGTCCCAGATCTCCAGGGGCAGGCCAGCGTCAGGGCCGTCGCCGGTGCGGACCAGTGCAGGTCGAGGCACCGCTCCGCCAGGAAGGCGCAGCAGCCGGTAGCCGGGTGCGGTACGTGCCCGTGCGTGCAGGTGGCCGCCATAGGACAGCAGCTGCGGATTCAGTGGCAACCCCGCCATGTGCGCGCCGGCCACCGCGACAAGGGTGCGCCCCGGTCCGACTGCTGGAACCTGTTGCCGGGTTCCGCACCAGTGGGCGGCCAGGTCCAGCAGTGGCGTGTCGGCGAAGGCAGGCGCCACGAGCTGCACACCGAACGGCAGACCGTCTGCGCGGACCCCGGACGGGACAGCGACCGCGCACAGGTCCAGCAGGTTGACGAAGTTGGTGTATGTCCCGAGTCGGCTGTTGACGCCGACCGGGTCCGCTCGGACCTCCGTCAGCCGGGGGTGGCCCGGCGTGACGGGGAGCAACAGTGCGTCGACTTCTTGCCAGACTGGCTCGGTCGTACGGCGCAGAGCCGCCAAGCGGTCAAGGCCGCGGAAGGTGTCAGCGCCGCTGACTGTCCGTCCACCGAGGACGATCGATCTGACAGTCGGGTCCAGATGGGGACCATCCGGCTCCAGCAGGTGCCCGAAACTGGCGTACCGCTCAGCAACCCATGGTCCCTGATAGAGGAGTTGGGACGTCTCCAGAAAGGGGCTGATGTCGACGTCGACAAGGTGCAGACCGAGGCTGCGCGCATGGGTTAGCGCCTGCTCCCAGGCCGCTCGGTGCATGGGGTCCAGATCGAGTTCCTCCGCCGACGTCGGCACACCGAGGACCTGCATCCGCCGAGGGACAAGCACAGGCGGGACCGGAGGACTCGGCCTCGACCACTGGTCGCTGGGGTCATAGCGCTCCAGTGCAGTCAGCGCGTCTCGGGCTTCGGCGACGCTTCGGGTCAGCGTGGTGACACAGTCCAGTGATCGACAAGCGGGCAGCAGCCCGCGGGTCGATACCAGCCCGCGCGTCGGCTTCATGCCGACGAGGCCGTTGAAGGCCGCAGGAACCCGCCCCGAGCCAGCCGTGTCTGTCCCGAGGGCCAGCGGAACGATGCCCCTCGCGACTGCGATAGCACTGCCCGAGCTGCTGCCCCCCGACACGTGTGCCGAGCTCACCACGCTGGAGCACGCCCCGTAGGGACTGCGCGTCCCGACCAGCCCGGTGGCAAACTGGTCGAGGTTCGCCTTAGCCACCGGCACCGCGCCCGCGTCGAGCAGCTGATGCACCGCGACTGCCGAGTCGGCCGCGCCGGGACCCTTGGCCAGTAATGGGCAACCTGCGGTCGTCGGAAGGCCCGCGAGGTCAAGGTTGTCCTTCACCGCGACCGGTACTCCTGCCAGTGCCCCTTGGCACCCACGCCCAGCGAACGCGGCCACCTCGCCCGGCGTCAGGGGTCGAATGAACATCGGCTGCCCGGCCCGAGCGGCCGCGTCCTGCGCAGCGAGCACGCCACGGTCGACGTTCACTCGTCCACCCCCCTCGACCGCGCCTCTCGTGCACGTTGAAACGCGCCATGGGTCTGAGTCCGTTAGCGGCGGTCGGGGGCCCTCAAAGAGTTGCTCACCTCCTACCGGCCGACGTCCCGCGGGTGATGCCGGGAAACAGTATCCGCGGTGGACGGCGGTGAGCCCGGCCGCGTGTGCCGGCTCCATCCACGGCCCGCGGCTCCCTGGACATGCTTCTCCCGCCCGGAATTGAATATCCCTGCGGTAACAGTTTGGCTGCGGAGGTTTGGTGCGTTCACTGCGACGGCTGGTGCTCGCCCTCCTGGCCACGACATGCCCGCTCGCTGCGGCCGGCCTCGTGGGATCGTGGGCGCAGGGCAGCCACGTGGATCTCCGCCTAGTTGGCACGGTGGCTCGGCTCGACCTGCTCATGGGAGGTAACCGAACCGCGGCCTGCAGCCGCCCGAGACATTTGCTCGAGGAATCAGTCACTCGACGCACTCGGGCCTGCCAACGTCCCGCTTGTCGAGGTCCTCACCGGACACCCAGCCCCACCCCCACCCCCACACCGGGCGGACCAGGCGGCAGGGGCCGCCAGGGACGTGCCCGCCTCGCAGCAGACCAGGGCACTGCGGCGGCTGACCTCCTCAGTCGCGAGCCGGCGCACCCGCCCGGGCACCGACGCGCCGGCCGACGGTGCCCGCCGGCTGCGCCACAGGGACTACGAGGTCCTCGCCCTGGCCCTGGACACCACCCCGGCACGCCTGCAGCAGCTGGCAGCCCAGGCCGAACCCCACCCCGCGTAGGCCCAGCCAACCCCTCTAGCCCCCGGCCTACCAGGGGCCTGCACCGCAGTGCTGTCACGAGCGCCTCCGCCGCGGTTCGGCGAGCTGTCTACCGGCGCACAAGGACCGCTGTTCCATGTGCGGCGGCGAGGTGTAGTCGGCCCGCGGTGTCGGCAGCGGTCCCGGCTCCAAGCAGACCCGGGCCATAACGGGCCACTGGCGCAACTGCCCCCTCCGCCGCAACCAGGTCCAGATCACGCGCGTCGACAAACAGGCGAGGCCGGGCGGGCAGGAGGTCACGAAGCGGCGATTCGGCCGAGCCGTGACGCGGCCGACCCCGCGCCGAAATGGCGCTGTCACCTTCGGGCTGTTTGCTTCCGGGGACGCCGAGAGTAAGGACCTCATTTGACCAGCAGCGGTGAGCTTGAGGCACAGACCCTGTCAGCGGCCATCGGGCGTCGTTCCCTGCTCCGTGCCGCGTCGGCGCTGGCGGCGGCAGGGGTGGTGGGCCCAGCTGTGTTGGCCGGCAGCGCCGACGCCGCACCTGTGGCGGCAAGGCCACCAGGCACTTTCCCGGTACTACAGCCGGGCGTCGGCCGCACCCGGGGCACCTACCTGCGTTCCACCCCGTCGACTGTCAGCTGGGGCGAGCTGCCGAACCGGACGAGCAAGCCCGCTGCGGTGCTGCCCTCCGGGGGCATCCTGACCCTGGACGGCGTCTCCCACGAAGGCATCCTGGAGGACCAGGGCAAGAACCCGGTCGCCTACTTCGGTAGCAAGGGCGTGCCCCGCCGCCAGGTCCTCAACGACGCTGTCGACATCGCCGCCCACAAGCCGCACACCGGGCCGGGTCCGCACATCATCACCGGCCCCGTCGCGGTCAAGGGTGCGCACAAGGGCGACGTCCTTAAGATCGAGACCCTCGACCTGGCGTTGCGGGTGCCCTATGGGGTGATCTCCAACCGGCACGGCAAAGGCGCCTTGCCCGGGGAGTACCCGGAGAAGTTCGCCGGCGTCGCCGCCGACCGGCCCTTCTTCATCCGCGACGGCAACATCAGCGTGTTCGCATCGGTGCAGAACAAGCGCGGGCACCTGCGCGGGGTACTGCCCGGCCGGGTGCCGGTGAGCTACCCGCTCAACCCGTTCATGGGCCTGATGGGAGTTGCCCGCGATACTGCTGCCACGGTCGACTCGGTACCCCCTACCGATGCCGGCGGCAACCTCGACATCAACGCGCTCGGGGTCGGCAGCGCGCTGTACCTGCCGGTGCAGGTGCCCGGGGCCATGTTCTTCTCCGGCGACTCGCACATGGCCCAGGGTGACGGCGAGGTGGCGCTGACCGCCATGGAAGGCTCCCTACGCGCCACGTTCCGGCTCACCGTCATCAAACCCGGCGGCCGGGCGCCGTCGGTGGCCTTCCACTACCCGTTCGCCGAAACCTGCCAGCACTGGATCCCCATCGGGCTCAGCGACCCCGACGGACCCGAAGGCGGCGCCCAGGTCAAGACGCTGGACGCGGCGATGAAGACAGCCGTACGCAACGCCCTGGCCTTCCTGACCCGTGACCTGGGGATGGAGGGCCCGGTCGCCTACGCCTACCTCAGCGCCGCCGCCGACTTCGTCGTCTCCCAGGTCGTGGACCGCACCACCGGCATCCACGGCCTCCTGCGCAAGGCCGACTTCGACCACATATAGCCGGGCGGACGCTAGATCGCCAGCGAGGTCGGGCACCAGTCGAGTGCTGGCCGCCGCTGCACCCAGCGCGCACCGACCTGCCGATGGTCGGACCTCAAAAGGAGTGCGGCGGCGTTAACCGGCGAGGATCCGCACGTCCCGGTGCCGCAGGGCTGTACCGGGCGTCCTTCTGCTACCCGGCGTGAGGCGGCTCCGCAGCCCCGACACGCGTGGTCATCATCGCCGGCATGAAGACGACTCAGGGTTCAGTGTTCAAGAGGTGCGGGTGCGTGGACCGGCCGCCGACAGCGCCGAAGCCGTCGCCCGCCTTATCCGCACCGCCGCCGTCTACCCACCCGGGCACCACGACCAGACCCGACACCGCTGAACTGCCAGCTACTGGGCGGGCGGTAGTGGCGGTCAGGACTTGTGGCCCCACACCGACCCCACTCTGCCCCCAGCACCTGGCGCGAAGGAGTACCTCACTGGGCATACCTGCAGGCCAGAGCGGGGTGGGCCGTCGGGGGATCGAACCCCGAACCCGCGGATTAAAAGAAGCCTGACTCCCCTACCGGGCTATGCCAGCCGCTGCCCCCTGGTGCCGTCTGCGCAGGTCAGCACCCCAACGCTGTACCAGCCTGTCCGGCTGGTGCTGGCTGCTGCTGAACCGTGCGTAGGCCGCAATGTAGGCCATCTGCCGGGCGCTGCCGCCTGCTGCCAGGTCGTCCGCGGCTGGCTCCACACGCTGCTGGGCGGAGGCCGCCGTGACTAACACGATGACCTTGACCTCCCCCACGGCAACCGCCCCCACGGCAACCACCCCCATCGCGAGCAGCCCGGCTTTGTCCCAGCTGCCGCTCTCGGGCCGGGAGGACCTGCTCGTCGAGCAACGGTTCGCCGTCGTCCCCGAATGGATGCTCGACTCCGCCGTCTCCGACACCGCCTTCCGGCTCTACGCGATCCTCGCCCGCTACGGCAACACCTCAGGGGTCCGGATGCCCGGCCGGGCGCTGCTCGCCCGCCGGCTGCACCGCTCGGTCGACACCGTCGACCGGGCCCTCAAAGAACTCACCGCCGCCGGCATCCTCACCATCGAACGACGCTCCCACGACGGACGCAACCTCACCAACCGCTACCACCTGCGCACCTTGGACCCGACAACCAACCCCGACAGCGCTCCCGGCAGCCCGGCAGACGGGGGTGGCCGCAGCGCTGCGGCCACCCCCGCCACGAACCCGCAGGCCCAGGACACCGCCAGCGGGCCTGGTAGCCGCACCGGTGCGGCCACCCCCCGCCGCAGCAGTGCGGCCAGGGTGGCCGCAGCCCTGCGGCCCGACCCAGACGTCCCTACCGAGACACCACCTCCACCCACCACACCCGCAGCCACACCCACCCCGCCGGTAGCCGCGGGCCCCACGACGAGCCGAACGGAGGAGGAGGATCTCGACGCCGGCACCAACCGAACCAGCCGCACGGGTGACGGCCCGCTCGACGGCTGCCGGACCCCCGACCTGACCGCCCTGGCCGGCACCGTTCAGGGCCTGCGCCGCGACCTCGGACAGCCCTCGGTCCGCTGGTCCGCCCCCTGCCTGGCGACCGCCATCGACTTCGCCACCAAGGTCCGCGGCTGGCCCGCCCAGCACGCCCGCCACGCCCTGCTCCTCGTCGCCGCCGACCCCCAGACACGCAGCCCCATGCGCCTGGCCGAAGCAGGACCCTGGTGGGACCACGCCCAACAACCCGGCCTCACCCGCACCCGGCAGGAGCAGGCCGAACTCGACGGCCTCGAAGCCACCCTCGCCGACGCCGACGACCGAGCCCACCTCCAACACCAAGCACGTCAGCAGCTCGCCGCCGCAGGCGAACCCGTCACCCGACTGACCGTCGCCCGACGCGCCGCACGCCTCCTCGAGCACGGCATCAGTGGCCGGTAGAGGGGGCGCCCGCGGTCTCCGCGCCCGGCTGGGCGCTGGGCGCCTACAACACGCCGCGCCGACGAAGCCGCCGGGCTGCGAACACGCCGAATGGGACGGGTAGCCAGAAGGTCACCAGACGGAACAGCAACACCGACGTCAGTGCGTGGGCAGCGCTGTCGTGAGCGAGCAGCAGGACGGCGACGAGCGCTCCCTCCGTGGCGCCGACACCCGCCGGGGTCGGGACGGACGACGCAGCTGCGGAGCTGACGAGGAAAAGCAGGAGCAGCGTTGTGGCACCTGCCGTGCCCCTGTTTCCCGTAATCGCTGACAGGCTGACGAGGAAGGCAGCTCCCATGATCAGCGCCGTCGATGCCGACGCCGCCATCAAGATCGCACCTGCCCATGGCCGCCGACGGATGGCCAGGGCAGCCGACAGCGCCGTCCGGATAGCGTCCGCAAAGCGCAGCGAACTCGCTCGGCGGCGGCTGCTCACCTGCCACAGCACACCAGCGAGAACGAGCAGCACCACGAGCACGACCAGACGAAGGACCGGCGACGGCGCGAAGCCGGCGACGGAACGGGAGAGCCTTCTTCCCAGCAGACCTGCCGCGGAGTCACTGGTCGGTCCGCCGCGATCCGCCAACCAGACCCCCAACGTCGACAGGAGATCGGCGAGGCCACCGAGAAGGCTGAGTACTGCCATCGCGCCGATCGCCTCGCTCACCGCCCGCCCTCGTCGGGACAGGTACCGGACGTTCACCGCCGCCGAGCCCAGCCCGACGGGGGTGAGCCGGTTCGCCGCGGCGGCGGCGAGCTGCACAAGGCAGGTCTCGCCGAGTCGTCCCCGTAGGTCGCCGGCAGCCCGGACGGCGATTGCTGCCGCGAGGTAGTGCAGCGCCGCGAGCGCACCCAGAGCCGGAAGCAAGCCCGGCCGCACGGACTGGGCAACGCGGCCCAGTCCTCGGATCGACGCGGCCGCGATCAGCGAACGCGTCAACTCGTCGACGTCGAGCTCGTCAGCGACCGGCTCTCCCAGCGCGGCTGCTCCGACGACCACGAGTAGCGCCGCCAACCCGATCCGCCACCGCCGGCGACCGCGCCGACGTTGAGCCGCCTGGGCCGCGCCGGCCTGGCCGGCGGTGGAGCGCCCGTCGTCGATCACCGAACCCGGCACGCTCACCACAAGAACGCTAGCGCCGCACCACACGGGCATCCGCAGTGGAAGCTTGAAGGCGGAACCGGGCTGCTCAGCGCCGTCGACGAGGAGTTCGTCCACCACCTGCTCGTCGGACTCCTGATCACCCTGCTGCTCGCGGCGCTGGCCGTGTGGCTCGTCGTCGGCCGCTCCCTGCGCCCGGTCGAGCGCCTCCGCATGACCGCCACCGCCATCACGGCCGCCGACCTGTTCCGTCGCGTCCCCGAACCCACGACCTCCGGAGCGGCCTGCCGGCCCATCCATTGCACCTCGACATCACGACCAGCCCGGACGCGATCGTCACCGGCGACCTCGACCACCAGCGGCGCCTGCTGGGGAACGTGATCGACAACGCGGTCCGGTACGCCCGGACCCTACCGACACACCACCTCCACCCACCGCACCCGACCGCCCGGCCGGTGCCGCCGCGACGGCCGGCAGCGAGGCCGAGGCAGCAAAGCGAAACAAGCCGCCAGGGGCGGTCACGCGGACCTGCTCACCGGCTGCCGCATCCCCGACCTCGACGCCTTCGCGCGCACCGTCCAAGGCCTGCGCCACGACCTTGGCCAGCCCTCGGTCCGCTGGTCCGCACCCTGCCTCGCCACCGCGATCCAGTTCGCCGTCAGGGTCCGGGGCTGGCCAGCAGCGCACGTCCGGGACGCCCTGCTCCTCGTGGCCGCCGACCCGCACACCAGAAGCCCCATGCGCCTGGGCGAAGCAGGGCCCTGGTGGGACCGCGCCGAACGACTCGGGCTCACCCGCACCCGACAGGAGCAGGACGAGCTCGACGGCCTCGAAGCCACGCTCGCCGACGCCGACGACCGCGCCACTCTTCAACGACAGGCCCGCCAGCAGCTCGCCGCCGACAGCGAACCCGTCACCCGGCTGACCGTCGCCCGACGGGCCTGCCGGCTGCTCGAGCAGCAGACCAGCCGCCCCGGTGTCGACGGCCCGATCAGTATCAACCGCAGGATCAGTGTCAACCGCAAACCCTCAACGCTGCCCCCGAAACCGCCATCATGAGCAGCCGCAAAAGCTGGACCACCCCGGGTCCCTCGTGGGCAACGAATTCCCATCCGCACCAGCCGGTCCGTCCACGACTACACAAAGCCGCTTCAAGGCACGGTCGGACGGCAGCTCGTCCCCGCGGGCCTCGGCCAGCACCCTCCGCACGGCCGGCGCCGCCGACCTGCTGCCTGTCCCGCGCTGTGGCCGTCTACGCCAAGCACGGCAATCCCCACGCCCGTACTGCCACGAGACCCATCGGA
>JAABUZ0100005280.1_pt1 | contig 17074 bp, 14 predicted proteins | sample 5562091 | NCBI WGS metagenome assembly JAABUZ01 (sample SAMN12813069, study PRJNA571459) | rock metagenome | isolation source: Antarctica rocks | place: Antarctica: Victoria Land, Linnaeus Terrace sud | collected 2015-12-21
GTGATACCACAGTTGCGACTTCTGCCCGAAAACGCTCGAAATCGAGTATGCCAATTCGCGTCGTTGTTGCCAGGGTGTCATGCCCAGTACATGGGCGGTACCAGCCGTTGGATAGAGGATACCAGTCAGCATTTAGCCAGAAAGCGTTGTTGAGTTTCCCTATGTGTCTCGTTCCAAAAGCTGCGTAGTGTATGAAAAAAGCCCCATGTATCTATGGGGCTATGCTTCGTGTACGGCTTGCACCATCTGTTCCGCTTGTGCAATCGGACGAAGTTTGTAGATTAAGACTTTCCGAACATGGGAATTATCCTCAATAAAGGGAACAAGTTCACTGACTCGCAGTACCCGCCGATGGGGAAAATACCGATCAATAAAACTCTTCGTTCCTTCCTCGCAGTTATCGACCGCGTAACTATCTGCTCGGATAACTCGTACATCCTTATGCTTCTCACACAGCCGCTTTAATGTCTCGTGCATGTTCTACTTCTCCTAAGTCTGGAATGACAAAAGGAGAGTATACGAAACCAAGCAGGCGAAGTAAAGAAGAAGATACTACTCTTTCCCATTGGAGGATGCGATACTACAGATGTTTTTTGTCATGTCTGAGAGAGGCCGCTCCCAAGCAATGGTGACACAATGAAACTGCTCCTTATCTGGTTTGACTAATCCCCTATCATTTTTTTGTTTATTTCTTGCACCGTCGCCTGAACCACATGCGCGGCGAAACGGAGTGGGTGGAGATGTGAAGCGAAGCGGAACATACTACCCCGAAGTTGAGGAGCCATGTGGTACCGTCAAGAGCAAGAAAAACAAACTACTCCCTCATTTATGGGTAATACCGTACAAACAGGGAAGTTACGCAATGAAAATTCTGTTATTTTGTCTTAATATAACGGTATAAGGTAGATCGTGAGATAGTAAGAGTTTTACAAATATCCTCAATGGTATTGTTCTTGTTATCGTAGAGTGATTGCGCTAATGCTACTTTCTTTGACGTATTGAGTGTTTTTGCTTTTGGTCTTCCCCCTAATCGTCCTCTTGCTCTCGCTGCTTGTAAGCCCGCATTCGTTCGTTCCCGAATAATATCTCTCTCAAATTCTGCCAATGCACCGAAGATATGAAAGATCAGTTTTCCTCCACTGGTTGTCGTGTCGATGCTTTCCGTGATACTCTTAAATCCTATTTTCCTATTATTGAGTTTCGTAATCGTCTCAATCAGGTGTCTCAGTGATCTCCCTAAACGGTCTAACCGCCAAACAACAAGCGTATCACCTTCTCGTACATATTCTAATGCTTCATCTAGTCCTTTTCGTTGTGTTGTGGAGCCACTGATAGTATCAGTAAATATTTTATTGCACCCTATTTTTTCAAGTGCATCCTGTTGGAGGTTGAGGGTCTGATCTTGGGTCGAAATGCGGGCGTAGCCAATAAGCATATAGGTAATGTCTGAAAATTAGAAGATAGCCAATTGTCCATTTTTCATTTGCTGCTTTCGTTGGAAATGTAATCCAAGTACTGCTTTGTACATGACTCTTGCCATCAGAAATACCTGTTCGATTTCTTCTGTTTTGGGGACTCTTCCTAATTCATCATGGAGGGCAACAGCAATTTTTGCTTTAAGGAGTTTTTTCTTTTGTTCAGGCAGTGCCATATCTGCTTAATTGTCTCAAAACTCAACATCAATGTCAAGGAGTAAGACGATGATAAAGAGATAAGTTTTAGGACTTTTACATAGGTTCATACCTTATCATTTAAGGAAAACGATTATAGTGTCACAAAAACGTTCCTTTTTGAGATGATTGGATGATAGCTCTTTACGTTGGATTGACATGACTGGTAAGATGAAACCATTATTTCAGTGAAATGGATAGGACAAGTTGATGGAGTGAAACCTTCTTGTGATTGCCGTTGTGGGTAGAACTCATAAATTTAGTCCACTACTTGAGCACCTCAGTACTTAGTTTATTTTCTCCCATTTTGTATTTTACTTTGAAAAACGTATAATACGTGGATAGATTTAGGATTTACAAATAGCATGAATAACTTTAAAGAAAAAGCAAATCTTATTTGGGGTATTGCCGATTTATTACGTGGTGAATATAAGCAGGCTGATTACGGCAAAGTCATTTTACCTCTTGTCGTCTTAAAACGACTTGATGAAGTATTAGCTCCAACAAAAGAAAAAGTACTTCATCAATATGCACAGGTTCAATCTATGAAGGTTGAAAACATTGACCCAATATTAAATCGGGTTGCAGGCTTAAACTTCCACAATAAAAGTAAATTTGACTTCCAAAAACTACTCGCCGATCCAGACAATCTTGCAGCGAACCTCAGAAATTTTATCACTGGCTTTTCCACTACAGCACGAGATATCATTGAGCATTTCCAACTTGACAGGGAAATAATAACCCTTGATAAGGCAAATCTCCTGTACTTAGTGATAAAAGAAATGAACACCGTTGATCTTCACCCAGGCAAAGTTAGCAGTATGGAGATGGGGTATATTTTTGAAGAACTTATTCGCAAGTTTGCAGAAGCTTCCAATGAAACAGCAGGAGAGCATTTTACCCCTCGTGAGGTTATTCGCTTGATGGTGAACTTACTATTCGCTGACGATAGCGATGCACTCACGAAAAAAGGTATTGTGAAAACATTATATGATCCTGCATGTGGAACAGGGGGTATGTTATCTATTGCTGAAGAATATTTACACGAACTAAATCCTGACGCACAGTTGGAGTTATTTGGGCAAGAATTAAACCCTGAATCCTATGCCATTTGTAAGTCAGACATGCTCATTAAAGGGCAGAACGCGAATCACATAAAACTTGGTAATAGTTTTACGCAAGATCAATTGGAAAATGAGAGATTTGATTACATGCTTTCCAATCCTCCCTTTGGTGTCGAATGGAAAAAGGTTGAGAAAGAAATAAAGAAAGAGCAGGAGCAGAAAGGGAAAAATGGAAGGTTTAGCGCAGGCTTACCAAGAATCAGTGATGGAGCGTTTCTTTTCTTGCAGCATATGATTTCAAAAATGAAGACTTCTAATGGAGGAGCACGTATTGGGATCGTTTTTAATGGCTCACCGATGTTTACGGGTGGGGTTGTCAGTGGAGAGAGTGATATACGGAAGTGGATTATTGAAAATGATTGGCTAGAAGCAATCATTGCCATGCCTACAGAGCTTTTTTATAACACAGGAATTGCAACCTACATATGGCTTATAACAAACTAGGAAGGATGAAAAAAGAAAAGGGAAAGTTCAGCTCGTCAATGCAGTGAGTTTTTACAAGAAGATGTCAAAAAGTCTTGGAAATAAACGCAACGAAATTAGCGATCAGCAAATTAAGAAAATAACCAGGCTTTATGACGACTACACAGAAGGAGAATACACAAAAATATTTGACAATGACGACTTTGGTTACTGGCAAGTAACTATAGAGAGACCGTTAAAAGATAATCAGGGCAAAGTTGAATTAGATAAAAAAGGCAGTCCGAAAGCAGACCCGTCACTTCGTGATACTGAGACTATTCCTCTGAAAGAGAGTATTGATGAATATTTCAAAAGAGAAGTTTTACCCCATGTGCCAGATGCCTGGATGGATAGAAGCAAAGACAAAAAAGGCTATGAGATTAATTTAACAAAATATTTTTATAAATATCAGCCATTACGATCTCTGGAAGAAATAAGGAATGATATTTTGCAACTAGAAAAAGAAGCGGAAGGGCTATTAAAAGAGAGTATACAGATATGAAAAAATATTCAACATTTAAACCTTCCGGCATCGACTGGCTGAATGACCTCCCCGAAGGGTGGGAGGTAAAGCGGCTGAAGTATATTGCTAACACCAGAGTAAGTAATGTGGATAAAAAAAGTGAAGATGAAATACAGGTAAAATTATGTAATTACATGGATGTATATAAAAATGAATTTATTGACGAAAAAATCGAATTCATGGTTGCAACCGCAACAAGGAGACAAGTTGATTATTTTCAATTAAATAAGGGCGATGTAATTATAACAAAAGACTCTGAGACACCTGACGACATTGGTATTCCTGCGTATGTATCTTTAGAAGATACAGAAAATATTGTTTGTGGGTATCATCTAGCAATATCAACTCCGATCAACTCTATATTGCTGGGTAAATATCTATTTAGACTTTTTCAATCAAATGTTTTTAGATCGTATTTTGATGTTAGTAGTAACGGGATTACAAGATATGGACTAAGCACTTATTCCATACTTAATGCCATTATACCTCTACCATCTTATTCCGAGCAATGTATTCTTGCTGATTTTCTAGATCAAAAAATCAGCAAAATTGATGATTTAATCTCCAAGAAACAAAAACTAATTGATCTTCTCAGAGAAGAACGGATTGCCCTCATTGATCAAGCGGTAACAAAAGGAATAAATCCTGATATAGAGATGAAAGATTCAGGTATACATTGGCTTGGGAAAATACCTAAAAATTGGCGATTAGTTCCACTTAAAAAATACTTAATCTCTGTAGTTGATTATAGAGGTAAGACTCCTACGAAAAAAGAAGATGGTGAAGTATTTCTTGTTACAGCCAGAAATGTAAAAGGCGGCATTATCAATTACTCCCTTTCGCAAGAATATATTTCTAAGGACGAATATAATCAAGTTATGCAAAGAGGAAAACCAATTATTGGCGATGTACTATTCACAACAGAAGCTCCTCTAGGTGAAGTTGCTAATGTAGATAGGGAAGATATTGCGCTAGCTCAAAGAATTATTAAATTTAGAGCGAATCCGAAATATTTGGATAATTACTATCTTAAAGAGTGGCTTACGTCTCAATCATTTCAAAACGACTTACAAAGTTATGCTACTGGATCAACTGCTCTTGGTATTAAAGCAAGTAAGCTAAATTTTCTAAAAGTATTATTACCTCCACTAAATGAGCAAAAGGAGGTTTTAGATTATGTAAATAAAGGCAAAGAAAAGATTGATACCTCAATTGGTAAGATAGAAAAAGAAATTGATCTTCTGCAAGAATACCGTACAGCCCTTATTTCGGAAGTTGTAACAGGTAAGATTGACGTGAGAGATGAGGTGGTTTCATGGACATAAGAAAAGAAATTACATTTGAAGATGCGATTGAAACATATTTAATCGAACATGGAGGCTACCAAAAGGGAAATCCGCAGGAGTTTGATAGAACCTTAGAATATAACAAAAATACCCTTCTTGCGTTTTTGCAGGAGTCCCAACCGAAAGCGTGGAAAAAATTAGCAGACATTCATGGGAAAGCAATTGGAACAAAAGTTACTCAGCGTTTATACAAAGAGCTTGAACTACGAGGAATGCTAGATGTGTTGCGGAATGGCTTTACAGATAATGGTGTTAAGTTCGACACAGCCTACTTCAAATCCGAAAGCTCTCTCAATCCAGAAACAATACGTCTCTATAACCTCAATAGGCTGGAAATAACAAGACAGGTAAAATACAGTCCCAAAAGTGAAAAATCACTTGATATGGTGATTAGTCTCAATGGTCTCCCAGTCGCCACGTTTGAGTTGAAAAATCAATTCACGAACCAAAATGTGAATCATGCTATGAAGCAATTTAGGGAGGACAGAGACCCTCGTGAGGTACTGTTTCAATTCAAAAAACGAGCACTGGTGCATTTTGCAGTTGACTCTGATGAAGTGTACATGACCACGAAATTAGATGGAGCAAATACCAAATTTCTCCCCTTCAATAAAGGATATAACAACGGCGAGGGCAATCCTCCTAACCCGTATGGATATAAAACATCGTACCTGTGGGAAACAATATTACCACGAGATAGCTGGATGGAGATACTTGGCAAATTTCTCCATTTACAGGTAGAGGAATTTACTATCGAGGGAAAAAAGGTAACGAAGGAAACTATGATCTTCCCACGATTCCATCAATTAGATATTGTGCGTAGGTTGGTTGCAGATGCGAAGCTGCATGGAGTTGGAAAAAACTATCTGATTGAACATTCCGCAGGAAGCGGCAAAAGCAATTCTATTGCATGGCTCGCGTATCGTTTAGGAAGCTTACATAATGCCAATGACGATAAGGTATATAACACTGTCATTGTCGTCACAGATCGAAACGTTTTAGATACGCAACTGCAAAACACGATCTATCAATTTGAACACAAACTTGGTGTCGTGCAAAAAATAGATAAAGATTCAACGCAACTCGCACAAGCTATTGCAGATGGCACAGGCATCATTATTACAACCCTACAAAAATTTCCCTTTACCATCGGCAAAATCAGTGAGTTGCCAAACAGGAAATACGCGATTATTGTCGATGAAGCACATAGTTCACAAGGCGGTGAAGCCAGTCGAAAGATGAAAGAAGTGCTCTCAGCCAAGTCACTGGAAGACGCAGAACGGCAGGAGAGTGAAACGCAGACAGAAGATTATGATGTTGAGGATGAAATTCGACAGGTGCTACTTTCACGAGGAAGACAAAAGAATCTCAGTTTCTTTGGATTTACTGCAACACCAAAACCGAAGACCCTGGAAGTCTTTGGCGAAATAGGAATTGATGGAAAACCCCGACCCTTTCATCTCTACTCTATGAGGCAAGCCATAGAAGAAGGATTTATCTTAGATGTGTTGGAGCACTACACAACATATAAGACCTACTTTAAGCTTTCAAAAGCAATTGAAGATGATCCAGAACTCAACAAGAAAAAGGCGAGTACTGCTATTGGAAGATTTGTCTCGTTGCACCCGACAAACGTAGCCCAAAAAACGGAGATTATGGTTGAGCACTTCAGAACCGTCACTGCGAAAAAGATTGGAGAAAAAGCAAAAGCAATGGTTGTGACAAGCTCACGGCTCCATGCTTTGAAATATTACCAAGAGTTTAACAAATACATTAAACAAAAGGGGTATACCGATATTAAAGTACTGGCAGCTTTTTCAGGAGTGGTAAAAGATACAGAAACCGGAGAGGAATATAGAGAATCCAAACTAAATGGATTCGGCGAGAAAGAGCTTCCCGAAAAGTTTAAATCAAACGACTATAAAGTGTTGATTGTTGCTGATAAATACCAAACAGGGTTTGATGAGCCTTTGCTTCATACTATGTATGTTGATAAAAAATTATCCGGCATTAAAGCAGTACAGACCCTTTCACGATTAAACAGAAAAATTCCTGGTAAAGAAGACACCTTTGTTTTAGATTTCGTGAACGAGACAGATACCATTCTTGAGTCATTCCAACCATACTACGAAATGACGTTGTTGGCAGAAACAACTGATCCCAATTTATTGTATGACCTCAAACTACGGCTTGAAGATAAGAAAATATTTACTCAGGAAGATATTGACGATGTTTGCACCATTTTCTTTAAGTCTGCAATCATCCAAAGCTCAAAAGATCAGGGTTTATTATATGCAAAAGTGCAGCCTGCTGTAGATCGCTTTATCGCGCTTGCCACACAAGAGGAAAAGGACGACTTTAAACATACCCTCGCTTCATTTCTTCGGCTCTATGCCTTTTTATCACAAATTGTACCTTTTCAAGACTCTGCGCTTGAAAAACTGTATGCCTATGGAAGGCTACTCCTGAATAAATTGCCAAAGGATGCTGATACAAAATATCAGCTTACTGATGATATTGCGCTTGAATATTATCGCTTGCAAAAAATTTCAGAGGGATCAATTAAGCTGGAAAAACAAGGCAGTGTGGAGCTACAACCAACGTCAGAAGCGGGGTTGAGCAGGGAGAAAGAAGAAAAAGCCCATCTTTCTGAAATAATACAAATACTCAACGATAGATTCGGAACCGAATTTACAGAAGCAGATCGGTTATTTTTTGACCAAATAGAGGCAGAGCTTGTGGCTGATGAAAAACTCTCTGATAAAGCAAAGAGTAACACTATTGATAATTTTAAATTTGGCTTTGATGAAGTTTTCATGACAAAGTTAATAGACAGAATGGATCAGAACCAGGATATATTTGCAAAAATTTTGGACGACGAACAATTTGCAGAGACAGTAAAAACTATTCTTATGAAACAGGTTTACAAAAAGCTCAATGATTTAAAACCAAGTACTACATAGTTTAACAGGCTCACGAGATAAACAATAACCTCTTCATGCGTAAAGTTGTTTCCTTAATATGCATTTAGGAATGATTTCTAACAAATCGAGGAGAAACATATATACATGCGTCAAGATACAGCTTCACTCAGGTTATTAGAACCATCCTTGCCAGGAGCATGGTTAGCCGACTACCGTCATATTTGGCAAATGACACTCCTTAGTGCGAGGGAATTAGCGCGGTTTAGTCAAGATCGTGGTTTGTCGATCACTTCTGAAGAAGATATCATCCATCTTTGGCAGCTTAGGTTATTAAAAGCCGATCTCGTTGTAAGTCGTAGGAAACTTAATCTGGTTGGTCTGGTGGATCGTGGTGTCGATGATTATGGGCATCACATTTACTCCGATGAGCGACAGCTTCATCAGCATCCTAAAGGATGGGCGAATGCGGAAAAAACAATTAGACCTTTGCGAGCAGGCATAGAGCTTCTTTTTCATCCATTTCGCTATTATGTTCTTTTTGATTTAAATAGAGTATTTGATTTACATATTTCACGAATGCAGATGTTTCTACAGGAAGGCTACCATCGTGTTCTAGATTTTATTCTGTCATCCTTTAACCAATGGTCGGGTTCAGATCAATTTGCCTCACGAATTGAGGCATGGAATGATGTTGCCTCCCTTGCTATTGTAACTGAGCCTTGTATGTATATTCGTATTTTCCGCTCCATAAGGTTTTCTCTTCAGTTTGTCGATACTATGGATAATGGTGCCGAGCAGATGAGCCAACAGATTGATGAGTATTGGAAGAAACATGTTGTAGCCCTTTATGAAAAGATAGGCATTGAACGATTGGAAAAAATCCGGCAAGAACTTTGTATTGCAACACAAATGCTCGATTCTAACCGCTGGGTACAAACGATGCTTTGTCTTGGACGAGGAAACTTACGGACAGAGTTGAAAGACCGATTGGGAGGTGCGCTTGTCCTCCGAACAATGGCAGAAATGCTTAGGAGAGCAGCAGAAAAAGTGTTTGATTTGAAGCTGCGGGAGGAAGATGAGCTAGGATTTGGATGGATGCCTGAAGATGTTAAGGCTAAAGTATATGGATCAAACAGGTTGTTAGATGGTGATGAAAATGTGGCAAGGGAGTTTATGAGGCAATACGAATTGCACTACGGCCTTCGTCTGCGATTTTATGTAGAAGGTGCGACAGAATGGGCAGCGTTACGCCATCAGTTTCAAGCAGTCGGAGCGAATTATATTGAGGTCATCAATTTAGCGGGCGAAGTAGCACAAAAAAGGGGAAAAGGTGTAGCCTTTCGAGAAAATTTACGATCCGACATTGCAATGCATGTGTTTAGCATCGTGCTTATAGATGGTGATCGGGATGATTTCGTTTTCGCAGTGAAAAAAGCAGCTTCGGATGATGAGATTTGTGGAAGTTTCTTTATATCTGCTAAAGATTTTGAGTTTGCAAGCTTTGATTTGTCTGAACTTGAAGAGATACTTTGGTCAATAGCATTAGAGGATCAAGATAACAAAGTGATCGAGGAAAATCGTCAAATGCTCCATGAGGCTATAAAGAATGCTGAGAATGCTGAAGAATTGAAAAAGAAAGCAGCAAAAGCTTTACCTCAATTGGCTCAATTTTCCAAAGGTGAGAAGTGGGGTGAAAAGCTAATTGAATACGCTTGGGAACATCCATTGAGAGAGGGTAACGAACGACAAGTAATTCAAGCGATCCGAGTAGCGTTGACGACAAGGACAGCAAGCTACCAAGTAACAAGACATGATTATCGAGTTGATGAGAATACAGGACAACTTGTTAAACGCACTGGAAATAACCCTTAACATTATGCTCACATACTATGAGCGTTTCTAACGCAGTGGCATGTCATAGTTCATCAATTGTGCAAAGTACTAATTACCCTATCTTATGTCAGCAATACTTACGTAGTAATTTCTGCTCGGTCAAGCAAATGCATTGCTAAACTACTTAAGGTGAGGTATTCATACGCATGTTGAGGATCGGTTATATTTCCGTCAGACGTATGACTTTTCTCATTCCGAAACTTATCAATTGCCATAGTCAAAAATTTCACTCCTTCATTAAAGTCATGATCTACATTTGTTGCAGCAGCACCTTTAATGTGTAATTTTCCCTTTCCGAACGCCTCAGAGCCGGTTTCATGACTCGTTAAACTTCTGAGCCTATCCCGGACAACTTTGAAGCTTTTCTCAACGGCTTCTGGGTATGCGCCCGTTTCAAATAAATGCTGACATTTACTAGTAATGGCAGGATGAAACAGTGATATATCCAGAAGGCGAGTTTGTAGGTTAGGATTAGTGTATTCAGTGTTTTGTAGCTGAAACCATGTAATAAAGTGCCTATATTTCTTCAAGAATTGTTGAATGTTGCTGACCAGAGATTCTGCTTCATATATAACAGCCTCGTAGTAAATAATGGCAGGAACCATTATACCCTGTGCCAGTGCTTCACTATCTCTTGTCATAACGTTCTGAGGTATAGAGCTTTTTATAAAAGATTTGAGTTTCTTTTTGGGTTCAACTCTTTCAAATCCTGCTAATGGATGAGTAGAGTTCTTGCCTGCGATAGAAGATATAAGAAGTTCTACATTTATCTCAAAATCTTCAATATCCCCTGCCAAGTTTTCAATTGCTTTTTCAAAGCTGTCTACGCTAAAATTTTTGCCAACCAAGTCTCCTATCGCTTTCTTTACATCCTCAGACGTTCGTTCTCCCCATACTTCTGAAATGCCATTATGACCACCCCACTCGACACTGAACATTTCGCCTCGTGGTGGCTTCTGAAAGTTTCTGTAGTAGAGTTTGCTGTGGAAACCAATACATGAGCCGCTCCATGAGTCCTTAACTCTATCGCAGGCGATCTTCATTTTTTTCGCATTGTGGGTAATTTCTTCAATTGAGGAGGAATATTTCGCATTAAAATCCGTTAGTAATGCTTCTAATTGCTGCATGACATTTCCTCTATCCATAATGGAGCAAATTATATCACGTACACAGGCTGAGGAAGACAGTATGGTACTTTTTAATATATTTTCTTTTAGACATGGTTTAGAACCATATCTTAGTAAATCATTTCAACTGTGTCACCCTCAAGGGTGGAGATGGGATTGCCATCAAAGTTTGAGACATAAAGATGTCCTTGAGAATCCATCGCAATTCCGCCAGGCGTTCTAAAACCGTCTGCAATATATGTAACTGCCGGACTACCATTAGTTAATGTAACCTTCAGAATCTTGCCTGAATAGAAAAGAGGAAGATAAATCGCGCCGCTCTGGTCAATCAAGATATCAGATGGATTCTCTGGAACAACATCTTGTATGGTATTTATGAGTATACCTTCACGGTTGTAGACATGAATGGATTTTGTGTTGTGTGATGGTGTATATATATTTCCTTCCTGATCCAGTGCAAGATATATTACCATGTCACGAGTAGGGAAATAACTTTCTGAGCCATCTGGCTTAATATGTATAATATTTCCTTGATTTGGATTTCCGCTCATGACCGCTACAAAAACATGACCTTCTTGATCTACTACAATACTTTTTTTAGTACCATGTATTTCTGTGCCAATGGGAACAGGATTTTTATAATGCTTACCATCCCACCCAAAACGTAAGCATCCTCCTGTACTCAGGTCATTAATGTAGAGATTCCGATCTTTATCAATAGCTATACAATCTATACCATAAGGCATCTTTTCCAATTCTGGAAGCCGAACAAGTTCCTCAAAACCGCCACTACGTAAAACGCGGTAGACCGACGCTGATTGATTACAGATGTAAAGGTTATCGTCTGCATCAAATCTAATTTGTTGTAAGCAGCGTAAACCCTGAAAGTAGACGATCCGCTTCCCTTTCGGATAGTATCCTACATTGATTTGTGTGCTGGTGACAAAGCCTTTGTAGTGGCATTCTACAGTTGTTTTTCCCAAAGTTTTCGGGTACATTATGCTTTTGTTGGCATGTGCAATACTGCTATTGGTAGACTTCCAAGAAAGATCACTTACATTACTCAAGTCAACTTCTTTACGAATACTTCCATCTTTTCCCCATCCTAGTACTCGAAGTGTCCGCTGCTCACTAAGTTGTGCTTCAACATGTCTGGGTAGAACTGCTATACCACCAAGTACAAAGTTGCCTGCTTTACAGATCGTTTTAGGAGTAGCGACAGCAGAGCCTGACCAAGCAGAACGAATGTCACCTGTATGGGGATCACGGTACCAACTTTCTCCTACAACAGTGCCCATCTCAAAGGGGCCGTGTGTTACATAATATCCCGTATGGTACATACCTGGACGAGTAGGAACGATTTGAAGAAATTCGCGCCCAACATCATTACTGAGTAGAAGCAGGCCAACAAAATTTGCTCGCTGCTTCATACAGGCAGAATCTTCGTATAAGGGAATATCTACGCCGATAACTTCTCGCCAGCCTTCTGGTCTTTTCTCTGCTTGTGCATCGCATGAAACTACATTGCTTTCATTCTCGTCGATTACGACCCTTATTACTCCACTAAAATTTCGTGGTAGTGATACTTCTATCATCGTAGGATTAAATTGATTAATCCTTAATTCAGTTCCTTGAGCCGTTACTTTCGCTCTAGCAGTAAAATTTCTACCTGTAATCTCTGCTAATGGTTGGTCAGAAGTGCCAAAGATTCTGATAGACTCAATATACGGATAGATATTTTTATCCTTGCTCAAGAGATAAAGTAAAAGGCTTGCAAAAGAGAGGTAAAGGAGACACGTCTCAAGGTTTTTACAGGGAATTGCAGGAGTTTCCTTATGTCCACGGTCATTCCGTATATTGGAAAAAGCTCCAGAAAAAAGCTCTTTAATTCCCTCTCTATCCTGTTGGTTTTGCGAGATCAAAATTTTTGGAGATACGACATCGAAAGCTTCATTCAATAACCCTTTGCCTATAGTTGTGCTTTCAATCCGGTTCTGGATTTCACCCTCGATATATCGGAATGCTTCAAAAATTGCGGTATCGAACTTGCCTACTTCTGCAATATCCTGCGCTACTTGGCGTATTGACGGATGTATGTTTTCCCACATATTTAATGCTTGAGTGACATCATTACTCTGACTATTCTCTGAGTCATGAACTAAATGATTAAACGACAGATGTTCTGAGTTATCAGCTTCACGTCTTCTCTCTAAATATTGTTCAACTGACTGAACCTCATCAAACCACAGTATGTATCCAGAAATGGAGTATTGCCAACTTATATCTGAGCCGGAACCTCCGTTGATAATCCTGCCTCCCTCCAATACGAGCAATTTTTCCATCATTTTGATGGTTGCTTCTGACATGTTCAGATGAGTGCTCAAATCAGTATTGGAGATTGCTGGCTTCTCTTCTTCAGAATTTAAATACTTCTCCGCACAGTGACGCACAACCCGCACGAAATCAGGAAGAATATTATGAGCATCCCTACAATTAGACATGCCTGGAACAGAGAGTATAATCTTTGTATCATCACTTATATAATGCTGGTGTATATTGAATATTAATTCAGGAGAAATACTTTTTGCTATATCCCTGAAAGAAGGGCCAATTGCGCGATAAAATTTACGATTTAAATACCTCCAAACAGGCCATTCTCCTTTATCCAGAAAATAATCAAATACTAACTGCATGATAAGACATTGGTTCTCTGTTAGATTCATTCTTTCCCTACTCTTCCACTAATACGGTATCAGTATTGATTAATACGAGTATAGCAAAGTGGTCAAGAAGGCTACACTGATACTATTTCAGAGTTTGAACGTCCCCCGCATCTACGAAATCTCCAACCCACTCCGCGATGTGTTATAACGGCTTTCGCCGAAGCGACTGAGCGAAGTATACTGCATAGACATCTGCCATGTCGCTTCGTCTTCCTAGCCTAACACATCGCTGCGGGGTAGTATTTCTCCGATGCCCTCCCCAAGTACGTGCCTCGCTCCCTCGCTCGTGCCAGCATGGTTGAGTTTATTTTCTTTTTCCTTTTTTTCCGCTAAATGATTTTTATACATATCCCTATTTCAAGAGCATCATCCACGCACATGAGAAGGCATACACACTATCCAGGAATAGCAAAAAAGCGATTGGCGTGGCAATCAGACACCATAGCACCCGACTAGATAGAAGAAGCCATTTCATTTTACTTACTATTTACCACAGGACTCAAAAGGTTTGCGTAGTCATTCGCAGGTTTATTGATCTCAGGAGAAATTGCATGTGTTTTCATTTCTTCTGCATCAAAGGGAGTTAACAGAGGTAACAATCGTTCTGGTTCCGTGATATCAGGATCGAGCCAAGTACGTTCCTTTTCTTTTGTCAGCATCACAGGCATACGCTCATGAATTGGTTCAACAATTGCATTTGCATCAGTTGTAATGATGGTGTACGAGCGTATTTCTTTACCTTCTGTATCATGCCAGACATCAAACAAGCCAGCAAACGCAAAGACATCTTCATTTTTCAGTTGAAAATAAAAGGGTATTTTCCCTTCTTTCGTCGTCTTCCATTCGATAAACCCCGTAGCCGGAACCAAGCATCGGCGCATAGACAACGATTTTTTATATGACGGTTTTTCAGCCACCGATTCAGCGCGGGCATTTATCATTTTATACCCAACGCTCATATCTTTCGCCCAATACGGAATTAGCCCCCAGCGCATCATCTCTATATGATTATTGTTTTCATGCACAATGACAGGGAGTGTTTGCGAAGGAGCGATATTATAGCGAGGCTTGAAATTGACCAGCTCATTGTCAGTCAGAAACTGAGCTTTTAATTTTTCAGGTTTGGTAAATCCATAACGGCCACACATATGAAGATGATTATATCACAGCAGTATTTTGATATATATTGATGTAGTTGCAAGGAAACAAACGTTTCCTTTATACTGCTTGCTAGGCATGGAGTTAGCACTTAATCATAATAGACCCACCATTATGCATATCGACTTAAACAGTTGTTTTGCTACCATTGAACAGCAGGCTAATCCTCTTCTTCGAGGAAAACCTATTGCAGTCGCTGCCTACACTACCCCGAACGGGTGTATAGTCTCCCCTTCTATGGAAGCAAAAACGTATGGTATTAAAACAGGCATGACAGTCAGAGAAGCACGGTGTCTTTATCCCGATTTAATAGTTCGCGTTCCCGATCCGCCGAAATACCGTTTCGTGCATCAGCAATTCAGTAAGATTTTTCGTGACTTCTCCCCTGACGTTGTACCAAAATCTATTGACGAAGCAGTGATAGATTTCACCTCGACAACCAGTATGTACAAACAGGATTTGACCGATATCGCAAAGCAAATAAAGCGACGAATGAGGCAGGATATAGGAGAATGGATCAGTTGCAGTATCGGTATTGCGACGAACCGCTTCTTAGCAAAGACGGGTGCAGGACTGATAAAACCCGACGGATTAGAAGTGATTGACCACACCCGAATACCTATTGTCTATGCTTCCCTCTCACTCATTGATTTATGTGGCATTAATACACGGTTTCAAGCCAGACTCAACGCCTGTGGTATTTTTACGCCCATCGACTTTCTCAATGCTTCCATTGAAAAACTACAGAAACAAGTATTTCAAAGTATCGCTGGATATTATTGGTATGTCAGGCTCAGAGGTTGGGAGATTGACGCGGTAGACTTCGCCAGAAAATCATACGGGCAGTCCTACGCATTGCAAAAGCACACCGCAGATAGCAAAGAGCTTGCCCCCCTCTTAATGAAACTGACTGAAAAAATGGGACGACGTTTGCGACGTGCTGGACTTGCAGCGAGAGGTATCCATGTATCTTGTGTGTACCGTGACTGGACACATTGGCATACTGGACGCACGTTTGATATCGAACTGTACACCACCCAGGAACTCTATAGAAAAGTGTTCCTTGTCTTCAATCGCCAGCCAGAGAAAAAAGTGATAGCCAAACTTGCCGTGAGTTGTTTTGACCTTATTTCCTCGACACGGATGCAGGAAGATTTATTTGATACGGAACGAGAGAAAAAACGCAGGGTATCTGACGCACTGGACAAAATAAATGACAGGTACGGTGAGTATGTTATCACTCCCGCCCTCATGCTTGGCCTCAATGAGCAGATTATAGACCGAATCGCCTTTGGTGGAGTCAAGGAGCTGGACGAAATATATGCAGGATAAAGAACAGCGATTGCAAGAGAACAGTAATTTGCTATAATACCACTGTCATGAAAACTCAACAATATTATCAAGACCGCATCGTCGCTCAACCTAATATATTAGCTGGAAAACCAGTGATTAGGGGAACTCGTATTCCTGTCGAATTGGTATTAGAGCGGTTAGAAGAAGATATGGATACCAAACACTTGTTTGAAGACTACCCGCAGCTTCATACAGAAGACATCAAAGCTTGCTTGTGGTATGCAAAAGAGGTAGTGCGAGGCGAGGAAGTTTACCCCGTTTTCCCTCATACTGCATAAGTATGAAATTTTTACTTGACGCCAATGTTGAATATCGCCTTGCTCACTTCTTAGTGTCTCTAGGTTATGATGTAAAAACTATTGCTTACGACTACCCCGCATACCTGTCAGATGAAACCGTGTTATCCTGTGCCGTTGAGGAAAAGCGTATTCTAATCACCAATGACCGAGACTTCGGAGAACTGATCTTTCGACAGCACCTACCCCATACAGGCATCATCTTATTTCGCCTGAAGAACTTCAAAGATATTACTGAAAAGCTCCATTGGCTAGAAATACTTCTCCACACGTATAGAAATGATCTCCATCACTATCTTGTTGTCACGCAACATGGAGTCAGAATACGCAAAACAGCTACACTTAGCGCAGCCTAGACCACTCATTTTCTATTCAACGTGAGTTCTGGATAAGCCAAGCGGATCAAGCAGCCAGGAGAGCACGCTCATCGAGATGCAAGCCCGGTTTTTTGTCTTGATGGCTGTAGGCAAGAAGC
>JAABUZ0100005281.1_pt1 | contig 17073 bp, 14 predicted proteins | sample 5562091 | NCBI WGS metagenome assembly JAABUZ01 (sample SAMN12813069, study PRJNA571459) | rock metagenome | isolation source: Antarctica rocks | place: Antarctica: Victoria Land, Linnaeus Terrace sud | collected 2015-12-21
TGCCCCAGGCGTACGTGCCGCTCATCGCGATGTTCGTGCTCGCCGGCGGCTTCGCGGTGTTCTCGGTGACGGCGGCGCCCTACATCGGCCCGCGCCGCTACAACCGGGCGAAGCTGGACTCCTACGAGTGCGGCATCGAACCCTCCCCGCAGCCCGTGGTCGGCGGCGGCCGGGTGCCGGTCGCGTACTACCTGACGGCGATGATGTTCATCCTCTTCGACATCGAGTTGGTGTTCCTCTACCCGTTCGTCATCACCATCGACGCCCTCGGCCTCTTCGGACTCGCCGAGATCGTGCTGTTCATCGGGACCGTCGCCTTCGCCTACGCCTACGTGTGGCGACGTGGCGGCCTGGACTGGAGCTAGACCGGAAAGGAGGTCACTGTGGGACTCGAAGAGAAGCTCCCCAACGGCATCGTCCTGGCGAGCGTGGAGAGCCTGGTCAACTGGACGCGCAAGGCCTCGCTGTGGCCCGCGACGTTCGGCCTTGCCTGCTGCGCCATCGAGATGATGACCTCCGGCGCCCCGCGCTACGACCTCGGGCGCTTCGGCATGGAGGTCTTCCGGCCGTCGCCGCGCCAGGCCGACCTCATGATCGTCGCGGGGCGGGTCACGAACAAGATGGCGCCGGTCCTGCGCCAGATCTACGACCAGATGGCCGAGCCGCGATGGGTGCTCGCCATGGGCGTCTGCGCCTCCTCGGGCGGGATGTTCAACAACTACGCCGTGGTGCAGGGCGTCGACCACGTCGTCCCCGTCGACATGTATCTCCCGGGCTGCCCGCCGCGCCCGGAGATGCTCATCGACGCCATCCTCAAGTTGCACCAGAAGATTCAGAACGAGCCGCTCGGACCGGTCCGGGCGCAGCTCGCCGCCGAGCGCAGGGCCCAGGGCGAGACGCTCGAACTGATGCCCTCGTCGGTGAAGTACGGGCGGGGGGAGCAGGTCCATGGTTGACGCCGGGGCTGAGGACTCGCCGTCGGACCGTTCGAAGCAGCCGGGCGTCCTCGGCGTCGGTGCCGGCGGTGCGAGCGGTCCCACGGGGGCCACGAGCAGCTCCTCGCCGGGCGCCGCCGCCCAGGGGCCGCAGGAACTGCTGCGCCCCACGACTCCCGGAGCGGCCGCCGGTCGCGCCCGACAGGGGATGTTCGGCACCTCCGGGTCCGGCGACACCAGCGGTTTCGGCCGCCTGCGCCTGCCCGCCTACGCCCCGCCGCCCGCCGAGCGGCCCTTCGGGGGCTGGTTCGAGACGGTCACCGACGCCCGCCTGGTGATCGGCTACCTGCACACCGGCCTGCCTGTCGATCGAGCGCCTGCTCGGCGTGCGAGCCGGGGACCTGCAAGGACACCCCGCTCATGACCCCGGTCCACGGTGACCTGGTGGACGGGCCGACCCGCACTCGCTCATCGAGGGCGGCGAGATCGTGCACGCCCTCCGCCGGCTGCACGCCGCGGTGCGCGAGGCCTACGACGCCGGCCACCTGCATCTGTGGTGAGGAGACGGCGCTGCTGGACTCCCTCGAGGGCCGGCGCGGACAGCCGCGCCTCAAGCCGCCGTTCCCGGCCACGGCCGGGCTCTACGCCGCGCCGACGGTGGTTAACAACGTCGAGACCATCGCGATCGTCCCGGCGATCGTCGCCGGCGGCAAGGACTGGTTCCGCTCCATGGGCAGCGAGCGTTCGCCCGGCCCGAAGATCTACTCGCTGTCCGGGCACGTCGAGCGGCCGGGCCAGTACGAGGCCCCGCTGGGCACGACGCTGCGCGAGCTGCTCGAGATGGCGGGCGGCATGACCGACGGCGTCGGGCTGAAGTTCTGGACGCCCGGCGGTTCGTCCACTCCGTTGTTCACCGCGGAGCACCTCGACGTCCCGCTGGACTTCGAGGGCGCGGCGGAAGCCGGGTCGATGCTCGGCACCACCGCGCTCATGATCTTCAACGAGACCGTCTCCGTGCCGTGGGCGGTCATGAAGTGGACCGAGTTCTACGAGCACGAGTCCTGCGGCAAGTGCACGCCGTGCCGGGAGGGCAACTTCTGGCTGGCCGGCATCCTCCGGCGGATGGTCGACGGGCACGGGACGGAGTCCGACATCGACACGCTGCTCGACGTCTGCTCCAACGTCCTCGGACGCTCGTTCTGCGCCCTCGGCGACGGCGCGGTCTCGCCGATCACGAGCGGCATCAAGTACTTCCGCCAGGAGTTCCTTGACCTCTGCGACCGCCAGGACCGGTCGGCCGAACGCACGCCCGCGATGGCCGGAGCACCCTCATGACCGTGGCCCCCGAGGGTCCTGTCCCCGAGGGTCATGTGCGGCTCACCGTCGACGACCGCATCGTCGACGCCCCGAAAGGCGAGCTGCTCATCCGCACCTGCGAGCGGCTCGGCATCGTCGTGCCCCGCTTCTGCGACCACCCCCTGCTCGACCCGTCGGGCGCCTGCCGGCAGTGCCTGGTCGAGGTGGAGATGGGCGGGCGCGCGATGCCCAAGCCGCAGGCCAGCTGCACCATGACCGTCGCCGACGACATGGTCGTGCAGACCCAGTGCACGTCGGCGGTCGCGGACAAGGCGCAGCAGGGCGTGATGGAGCTGCTGCTCATCAACCACCCGCTCGACTGCCCGGTCTGCGACAAGGGCGGCGAGTGCCCGCTGCAGAACCAGGCGATGTCGTCGGGGCGTTCCGACTCGCGGTTCGTCGAGGAGAAGCGGACCTTCGCGAAACCGATCCCGATCTCCGACGAGGTACTGCTCGACCGCGAGCGCTGTGTGCTCTGCCAGCGCTGCACCCGCTTCTCCCGGCAGATCGCGGGCGACCAGTTCATCGAGTTGCTCGAGCGCGGCGTGCACCAGCAGGTCGGGACCGAGGAGACCGCGTTCGGCGAGGGCGAGGGCTTCCAGTCCTACTATTCGGGCAACACGATCCAGATCTGCCCGGTCGGGGCGCTGACCTCGGCGTCGTACCGGTTCCGGTCCCGCCCATTCGACCTCGTCTCCAGTCCCGGCCAGTGCGAGCACTGCGCGTCCGGCTGCGCGACGCGGCGCGACTGGCGCCGCGGCGGCGTCACCCGGGTCCTGGCCGCCGAGGAGCCCGAGGTCAACGAGGAGTGGCTCTGCGACAAGGGCCGCTTCGCCTTCCGTTACGCCCGGTCCACGCAGCGCGTCGTACGCCCACTGGTCCGCGGTGCGGACGGGGAGCTGCACGAGGCGTCGTGGACCGAGGCGCTGGAGCGCGCCGCGGCGCTGCTCCTCGCCGCCCGGGACGGCACGGGGCCGGCGCCGGTCGCGCTCGACACCGAGACCCGGGAGGAGACCGAGCTCGCACCCAAGCGCGGTGTCGGGGTCCTGCCCGGCGGCCGGCTCACCGTCGAGGACGCCTACACCTACGGCAAGTTCGCGCGGGTCGCGCTGGGCACCCACGACGTCGACGCCCGCGCCCGCGCCCACTCCGACGAGGAGCTCGCGTTCCTCGCCGCGCACGTCGCGGGCACCGGGCTCGGCGTGACCTACGATGACCTCGAGGCGGCGGGGACGGTCCTGTGCGTCGCCCTCGACCCCGAGGAGGAGTCGCCCATCGTCCTGCTGCGGCTGCGCAAGGCCGCCCGGACCGGGACGCTGGTGCACCACCTCGGGTCGTGGTCGACACCGGGTGTGGTCAAGACCGGCGGCCACCTCGTCCGCACGGCACCGGGCGCCGAGGCACAGGCGCTCGAGGAGCTCCCCGCCGACCTGCTCGAGGCGCTGGGCATCCCCGGCGCGGTGGTGCTCGTCGGCGAGCGCGCCGTGGAGGTCCCCGGACTGCTCGACGCCGTGGCCGCACTCGCCGGACGCACGGGCGCCTCGATCGCCTGGGTGCCGCGACGCGCCGGGGAGCGCGGCGCGGTGGAGGCGGGCGCGCTCCCGACGCTGCTGCCCGGCGGGCGCGGCGTCGAGGATCCCGCGGCTCGCGACACGCTGGTCGCGGCCTGGGGCGTCGCGCCCGACGCGTGGCCCACGGCCCCGGGGCGCGACCTCACCGCGATGCTGCGCGCCGCGGTGGACGGCGAGCTCGCGGGACTGGTGGTCGGCGGCGTCGAGCTCGCCGACCTCCCCGACCCGGCCCTCGCCCGCGCCGCCCTGGAGGCGGCCGACGTCGTGGTGTCTCTGGAGCAGATGACCTCGGAGGTGACCGAGCGCGCCGACGTCGTGCTCCCGGTGGCCCCCGCGGTGCACCGCGCCGGCAGCTACCTCGACTGGGAGGGCCGCGAGCGGCGCTTCGCCACGACCATCGACCCCTCCGGCGGCGCCTCGGGCCGCGTGGGCGGGGTGGCGACGGTGACGCCACCGGACTGTCGCGTGCTCGATACGCTCGCCGTCGAGATGGACGCGGACCTGTTCACCCGGACCCCGGAGGCGGTGGCCGCGGAGATCGCGCGGCTCGGCGTGTCGCCCTCCGGCGGCGGACCCCCGCGGTCGGGCCGGGCTGTTCCCGAGGCCGGGCGGCACGGCTCCCACCCCGAGGGCACGGTGTTACTGGCCACCTGGCGGCAACTGCTCGACGGCGGAGCGTTGCTCGTCGACGAGCCCGAGCTGGCCGGCACGGCGCGCCCGCCGAAACTGCGGGTGGCCCCGGAGACGGCCGCGCGCCTCGGCCTCGCCGAGGACGGACTCGCCGAGATCGCCGCCACCGGGATCGCCGCCACCGGGATCGCCGCCACCGGGATCGCCGCCACCGGGCATGAGGGGGAGGCGCCGGGCACGATCCGGCTGCCGGTCGAGTTTGCCGACCTGCCCGCCGACGTGGTCTGGGCGCCCACCCGGATCGTCGGTCCCGACGGTGCGGTGACTCCGCTCGCCGCGCTCGGCCTGGCCCACGGCCACCCGGTCGGCGTCGTCCCGGCGGCCACCGGGACGATCACCGGGACGACGACCGTGCCATCGACCGCGGGGGGGCAGCCGTGAGCGTGCCGACGCAGGTCCGAGCCCCCGCGCCGGGGAGCCCGGGCTACACGGGGGCACTCCTCGCCGACGATCCGCTATGGTTGATCCTGATCAAGGTCGTCGTCGTGTTCGGCGGGCTGATGGTCGTCACGCTGTTGATGATCTGGTTCGAACGCCGCGTGGTCGGGCGCATGCAACAACGGCCCGGGCCGAACTGGCACGGCCCGTTCGGCCTGCTGCAGTCGCTCGCCGACGGGCTCAAGCTCGCCTTCAAGGAGGACATCCGTCCCGTCCTCGCCGACAAGGCGATCTTCTTCCTCGCGCCGGTCATATCGACCATCCCGGCCTTCGTCGCGTTCGCGGTGATCCCGCTCGGACCCGAGGTGTCGATCTTCGGGGAGCGCACCGCGCTGCAGGTCGCCGACCTACCGGTGGGCATCCTCGTCGTTCTCGCGTGCTCCTCGGTCGGCGTCTACGGGATCGTGCTCGCGGGCTGGGCGTCGGGCTCGCCGTACCCGCTGCTCGGGTCGCTGCGCTCCGCGGCGCAGGTCATCTCCTACGAGCTCGCCCTCGGGCTCTCGGTGATCGGTGTGGTCCTCTACGCCGGGTCGCTCTCCACCGCCGATATCGTGGCCGCCCAGGAGTCGGGCTGGTACGTGTGGCTGCTGCCGGTGAGCTTCGTGATCTTCGTGGTGAGCATGGTCGGCGAGACCAACCGCGCGCCGTTCGACCTGCCGGAGGCCGAGTCGGAGCTGGTCGGCGGCTTCCACACCGAGTACTCGTCGCTGAAGTTCGCGCTCTTCTTCCTCTCCGAGTACGTCAACATGGTCACCCTCTCCGCGGTGGCCACGACGCTGTTCCTCGGGGGCTGGCGCGCGCCGTGGCCGCTGTCGCTGTGGCCCGCCGCCAACGAGGGCTGGCTGCCGCTCGTGTGGTTCCTCGGGAAGATGGTCGTCTTCCTCTTCGTCTACGTGTGGCTGCGCGGGACGCTCCCACGCCAGCGCTACGACCAGTTCATGTGGCTGGGGTGGAAGCTGCTCATCCCGGCCAGCCTGGTCTGGATCGTGGCCGTGGCGACGCTGCGCGTGCTGCGCACGTCCTACGGCGGCACCGTCGGCACCGTGCTCGTCGTCGGCGGGATCGTGCTGGTCGTGCTCCTCGCGGTCGCGTTCCTCGTGCCCGACAGCGCTCCCGAGGGCGGCCCCGACGGCCTCGGCTACGGCATCGACGGCACGCGCGGACTGGCGCGGACCGTCTCCGACTACCCCGTGCCCCCGCTGGACCTCGCCGTGCCCCCGACCCCGAAGCGACGACGCGCCGTGGCGTCCGGCCGGCACGGTCGCCCCGAACCCGAGCCGGCCCCCGACCCCGGCACTGCCGGCGAGGCGACGACCGACACCGTCGGCGCGTCCTCCGGTGGCGGCACCACGACCGACAAGGGAGACGCGTGATGGGGATGTTCGACGGCCTCGCCGGCTTCGGCGTGACCTTCTCCACGATGTTCCGCAAGGTCGTCACCGAGGACTACCCGCGGGTGAAGAAGGTGACCGCCCCGCGCTACCACGGGCTGCACCAGCTCAACCGGCACCCGGACGGCCTGGAGAAGTGCGTCGGCTGCGAGCTCTGCGCATGGGCCTGTCCGGCCGACGCCATCTACGTCGAGGGCGGTGACAACACCGAGGCCGAGCGCTTCTCCCCGGGAGAGCGCTACGGCGCGATCTACCAGATCAACTACCTGCGCTGCATCGGCTGCGGTCTGTGCATCGAGGCCTGCCCGACGCGCGCGCTGACGATGACCAACGAGTACGAGCTCGCCGACGACGATCGGCAGGACCTGATCTACACCAGGGAGCGTCTGCTCGCCCCCCTGCTGCCGGGCATGGAGCAGCCGCCGCACCCGATGCGGCTGGGTGCGGACGAGCAGGACTACTACGTGCAGGGTCCCGAGCTCGCGCGCCCCGGGGGTGGCCCGACGTGATGACGGCCGGTGAGACCGTGGCGTTCTGGATTCTCGGCCCGGTCGCCCTGGCCGGCGGGCTGGGCATGGTGTTCTCCCGCAACGCGGTGCATTCCGCGCTGTGGCTGGTGCTCACCATGCTCTCGCTCGGTGCGCTGTACATGGCGCAGTCGGCGCCGTTCCTGGGGTTCACCCAGATCATCGTCTACACCGGTGCGATCATGATGTTGTTCGTCTTCGTGCTCATGATGGTCGGGCGCGACGCCTCGGACTCCCTGGTCGATGCGCTGCGGGGCCAGCGGCTCGCCGCCGCGCTGCTCGGGATCGGCTTCGCCGGGCTCACGGTGGCGGCGGTGGGCGACGTCCTGCTCTCGGTGGGGACCCAGGGTCCGCCGCTGCCCGCCGATCCGGCCACCGGCGGGAACGTCGGCGAGCTCGGCCTGCTGATCTTCCGCCGCTACCTGCTCCCGTTCGAGCTCACCTCGGCTCTGATCATCACTGCCGCGGTCGGGGCGCTCGTCTACACCTTCGCGGGTCGGGCGAGGCAGACGGCGGCGAGCCAGCGGGAGCGCGTCGCCGACCGCCTCCGCGGCCCACTGTCCGACCACGGCTCGCGCTCGGGTCCCGGCGTCTTCGCCACCGCGGACTCCGTGGCCACACCGGCGCTGCTGCCCGACGGGTCGGTCGCCCCCCGGTCGCTGTCGAGCATCATCGAGGCGACCGCGCGGGAGCGTCTCGACGCCGACGTCGACGCGGTCGCGCACCCGATCGAGCGCGACGCACACGCGCTCCGCGGCACGGACGACGGTGCGGACGGCGCCGCGGAGGGGGTCGTGACGACGAAGGGGAGCGGGCGGTGAGCCCGACGCTCTACCTGCTGCTCTCGGCTCTACTGTTCTCCGTGGGCGCCGTGGGAGTCCTCGTCCGCCGCAACGCGATCGTCGTGTTCATGTGCATCGAGCTCATGCTCAACGCCGTGAACCTCACGTTGGTGACGTTCGCGCGGATCAACGGATCGCTCGACGGCCAGGTCATGGCCTTCTTCGTCATGGTCGTGGCCGCGGCGGAGGTCGTCGTCGGGCTCTCCATCATCATGTCGATCTTCCGGACGCGTCGGACCGCATCGGTCGACGACGCCAACCTGCTGAAGTACTGACGGGAGCGCAGCAGTGTCGTTGCTGTCCAGTGCGTGGCTGCTCGTCGCGATCCCCGCGGCGTCGGCGGCGGTGCTGCTCGTCGGGGGCCGACGGACCGACCGGTGGGGACACGTGCTCGGCGTCCTCGCCGTGCTCGCGTCCTTCGTCTACGGCGCGGTCCTCGTCGCGCAGGCGCTCGCGGAACCCGCCGAGGGACGCACGCACGACGTGGGAATCTACGACTGGTTCACCTCGGGTGCCCTCTCGGTCGAGTTCGGCCTGCGGATCGACCCGCTGTCGTTGACGTTCGTCCTGCTCATCACCGGCGTCGGCTCGCTGATCCATCTCTACTCGGTGGGCTACATGTCCCAGGACCCGAACCGGCGGAAGTTCTTCGCGCAGCTCAACCTCTTCGTCGCCGCGATGCTCGTGCTGGTGCTCGGCAACGGGTTCGTGACGCTCTACCTGGGCTGGGAGGGCGTCGGGCTCGCGTCCTACCTGCTCATCGGCTTCTACACCGGGCGGCCGGCAGCGGCGAGCGCGGCGAAGAAGGCGTTCCTCATGAACCGGGTCGGCGACGTCGGCCTCGCCCTCGCGATCTTCCTGCTCTTCGCCGAGCTCGGCACCACCCAGTTCACCGAGGTGTTCGCCCGGGCCGGCGAGATCTCCCCCGGCGCGCTCGTGGCGATCACCCTGCTACTGCTGCTCGCCGCCTGCGGCAAGTCCGGCCAGTTCCCGCTGCAGGCCTGGCTCCCCGACGCGATGGAGGGCCCGACCCCGGTCTCCGCCCTCATCCACGCCGCCACGATGGTCACCGCCGGGGTCTACCTGATCGCCCGCGCGAACCCGCTGTACGACCTCTCCCCCATCGGGCAGCTCGTGGTGACCGTCGTCGGTGCCGTCACGCTGCTCATCGGCGCCGTCGTCGGCTGTGCCTACGACGACATCAAGAAGGTCCTCGCCTACTCCACGGTCAGCCAGATCGGCTACATGATGCTCGCCGTCGGGCTCGGCCCGGTCGGGTACGCGGCCGCGATCGCGCACCTGCTCACCCATGGCTTCTTCAAGGCGGGACTCTTCCTCGGCGCCGGGTCGGTCATGCACGGGATGGCGGACGAGACCGACATGCGCCGCTTCGGTGGGCTTTACCGGCACATGCCGATCACCTTCGCGACGTTCACCCTGGGGTACCTGGCGCTGATCGGCTTCCCGTTCCTGTCCGGCTTCTACTCGAAGGACCTCATCATCGAGGCCGCGCTCGGCGGCCCCCCGGTACGCGGGTGGCTGCTGGGGGGCGCCGCGCTGCTCGCGGCTGGGCTCACGGCGTTCTACATGACGCGACTGATGCTCATGACGTTCTTCGGGCCGGAGCGCTGGCGCGACCTCACCCCGGCGCGGTCCCCGGAGGAGGCCGAGAGCGAGGCCGATCCCGCACACCCGGAACCGGGCCACGAGGCGTCCTCCGACGGGAGGAGCTACCACCCGCACGAGTCGCCCCTCTCGATGACGCTCCCGATGCTCGTCCTGGCGATCGGCTCGGTCGGGGCCGGCGCGTTCCTGGTCAGCGGCGAGCGCCTCGGCGGCTGGCTCGAGCCCGTGCTGGGCGCAACGGTCGAGCCCGAGACCGCGACCATCCCGACCGGGCTGGTACCCGTGATCGCCGTCGTGCTCATGGCGCTCGGGGTCCTTCTCGCCTACCTCACCGTCGGGCGCCACCGCGTTCCGGTGGAGCGACCCGCCCGCGTGTCCTTCCCGGTCCGCGCGGCGCGGGCTGACCTCTACGCCAACGCCGTGAACGAGAAGCTCGTGGCGCGCCCGGGCATCTGGCTCTCGAGGGCGCTGGTCTATCTCGACAACCGCGGGGTCGACGGCGCCGTCAACGGCACGGCGGCGTTGCTCGGCGGTAGTTCCGGACGGCTGCGGCGGACCCAGACCGGGTTCGTGCGTTCCTACGCCCTGACGATGCTGGGAGGCTCGATCGTGCTGGTGGCGGTCCTTCTCGCGGTCGCTGCCCAGGGGGGGAGCTGACGATGAGCACTCTCCTGCTCGTCCTCATCGCGCTCCCGGTGCTCGGCGCGATCGCCTGCGCGATGCTGGCCGCGAACGCCCGGGTCGCGAAGACCGTCGGCCTCGTCGTGGCCCTCGGCGAGCTGGTCGTCGTCGGGGTCGTGTGGACGATGTTCGCCTCGACGCTCGGCACCCCGGCGGGGTCGGCCCGCTTCCAGGGCGAGATCTCGATCTCCTGGATCCCGTCGTTCGGGGCCCGGTTCTCCCTCGGCGTCGACGGCATCGCCCTGGTGATGATCGCCCTGCTCGCGGTTCTCACCCCGATTGTCCTCGGCTACACCTGGGCCGAGAAGTTCGATGCCGCCGGCCTCCCCGAGGGCCGCACCGCGGGCGGCTTCACCGCGCTCGTGCTCACCCTCGAGGCGGTGCTTGTGGCGCTGTTCAGCGCCACCGACGTGTTCCTCTTCTACGTCCTGTTCGAGGCGATGCTCGTCCCGATGTACTTCCTCATCGGGCGCTTCGGCGGGCCCCGCCGGCAGTACGCGGCGGTGAAGTTCTTCCTGTACTCGTTCCTCGGCGGGCTCATCATGCTCGGCTCGGTGATCGGGCTCTTCGTGGCCAGCGGTACGCGGCTCGGGGAGGCCACCTTCGACTGGGCCGCGTTGCAGCGCATGGCCTCGACGCTCCCGCTCTCCACCCAGATCCCGCTGTTCCTCGGGTTCTTCGCCGCCTTCGCGATCAAGGCGCCGTTGGTCCCGCTGCACACGTGGCTCCCCGACGCCGGGGCGGAGGCGCCGATCGGCGCGGGCGTCATCCTCCTCGGCGTCCTCGACAAGGTCGGGGTGTTCGGCTTCCTGCGCTACTGCCTGCCGCTGTTCCCCGCGGCGTCCCGTGAACTCGCCCCGCTCGTGCTGACGTTGTCGGTGATCGGCGTGCTCTACGGGGCGCTGCTCGCGGCCGTGCAGTCGGACATGAAGCGGTTCGTCGCGTACACCTCGATCGCCCACTTCGGCTACATCGGGCTCGGGATCTTCGCCTTCTCCACGCAGTCGATCGCCGGCGCCGCGCTCTACATGGTCAACCACGGGATCTCCACCGCGATGCTCTTCCTCGTGATCGGGATGCTCGCCTCCCGTGGCGGATCGGCGCAGATCGCCGACTACGGCGGCGTCGGAAAGGTCGCGCCGGTGCTGGCGGGCATGTTCCTCGTCGGCGGCCTGTCGATGCTGTCCCTGCCGGGCACCAACTCCTTCGTCTCGGAGTTCCTGGTGCTGCTCGGCTCCTTCGGGCCCGAGCCGGCGTTCACCGTGGTCGCCACCGTCGGCATCGTCTTCGCGGCGCTCTACGTGCTCTGGGTGTACCAGCGGACGATGACCGGCCCGCTGCGCGGCGCCGCCGTCCTCGGCGCCGGTCCCGGCGCGGCCTCGGCGACGACGATGGGTGCCGCCGCGGGAGGTGGCGTCGCCTCCGCGGAGGGATCGGACCCGCCCACCGACACCGGGACGGGCGAGCGGCGCCGGGCCCGGTTCGGTGACCTGAACCGCCGCGAGATCGCCGTCCTCACCCCGCTCGTGGCGCTGATCCTCGCCCTCGGCTTCCTGCCGGGGCCGGTGCTCGCGGTGCTCGACCCCGCGGTCACGGCCACCACGGCGGAGATCGGGGCCGCCCCGACCGCCGGAGCCCCGACCGCCGGAGCCCCGACCGCTGGAGCCCCGACCCCTGGAGCCCCCCGATGACGCCGTCGATCGCCGATGCCCTGCGCATCGACTACACCCTGATCGCACCGGTCTTCGTCGTCCTCGGCGGTGCCTGCGCGTCGGTTCTCGTCGAGGCCCTCGTGCCGCGTCGGGCGCGGGCACGCGTGCAGCTCCTCCTGACCCTCGCGGTGCTCGTGGTCGCGCTCGTGATCACCGTCGTGCTCGCGTCCGGCGCGACCCGGTCCCCGGTGGTGTTGGGGGGCGCGCTCTCGGTCGATCCCGCGGCGCTGTTCCTCTGGGCCACGCTGCTCGCCCTCGCGCTGCCGTCGGTGCTGCTGCTCGCCGACCGGTCGGTGGAGCCCGGCGGGGCGTTCGTCGCCGACCCCGAAGCGCTCGCGGAGGCGACGGCCGCGGCGCCCGCGCGCCCGGCCCGGGGTGGGACGGCCGCGGTGGCCCTCCCGCGGGGCCGGCGCCCCGGCGGGGGGCGCCGGAGCTCCATGGAGGGTGGCCGCGACGCGGCGTCGGCCGCCGCCGCGCCCGGGATGCACACCGAGGTGTTCCCGTTCGTGCTCTTCGCCCTCGGCGGCATGCTCGTCTTCTGCGCGGCCGACGACCTGCTGACGATGTTCGTCGCCCTCGAGGTGCTCAGCCTGCCGCTCTACCTGCTGTGCGGGCTCGGCCGGCGCCGGCGGTTGCTGTCGCAGGAGTCGGCGGTGAAGTACTTCCTGCTCGGCGCGTTCGCGTCGGCGTTCTTCCTCTACGGGGTGGCGCTGCTCTACGGCTACGCCGACTCGGTGCGCCTGCCCGACATCGCCGCCGCCGCGTCGGGGTCCCTGCGACCGGACACGCTGCTGTTCGCCGGACTCGCCCTGCTGGTGGTGGGGCTGCTGTTCAAGGCCTCCGTCGGCCCGTTCCACACCTGGACCCCCGACGTGTACCAGGGCGCCCCCACCGCGGTGACCGCGTTCATGGCCTCGTGCACGAAGGTCGCGGCGTTCGGCGCGATCCTGCGGGTGCTCACGATCGCATTCGGCACCACCGCCGCCGAGTGGCGCGGGGTGATGTGGGGGGTCGTGATCATCTCGATGGTGCTCGGGGCGGTGCTCGGCCTCACCCAGACCGACGTGAAGCGGATGGTCGCCTACTCCTCGGTGGCCCACGCCGGCTTCCTGCTCCTCGGGGCGATCGCGCTGACGCCCCAGGGCCGGTCCGCCACGCTGTTCTACCTGCTCGCCTACGGCTTCACCACGCTCGCGATCTTCGGGCTCATCTCGCTCGTCCGCGGGCCGGACGGCGAGGCCGGGCACCTCTCGGCCTGGGCGGGCATGGGCAAGCGGGCGCCGGTGCTCGCGGCGTCGATGACCTTCCTGCTGCTCGCGCTGGCCGGGGTCCCGCTCACCAGCGGCTTCACCGCGAAGTTCGCCGTGTTCTCCGCGGCGCTCGCCGACGGGATGCTCCCGCTCGTGCTCGTCGCGCTGATCTGCAGCGCGATCGCCGCCTTCTTCTACCTACGGCTCATCGTGCTCATGTACTTCTCCGAGCCCGCGTCGGACGGCCCGACCGTCAGTGTGCCCGGCCCCCTCACCACGGTGGCCGTCACCGTCGGCGTCGTGGTGACCCTGCTGCTCGGCGTCGTCCCCACCACCGCCCTGGAGTGGGCGGTCGCCGGGACGTTCGTAGGCTGACGATGTGACCGTGCAGAAACCGCCCCGGACCGCGCCGCAGGTGGCCGGGGTCCCCCTCGGGGACCCGACGCTGGCCGCTGCGGTGGACCGCGGGCTCGACGCGGTGGAAGAGCTGCTGCGCCGTGAGGTGCATTCGGACTACCGGTTCGTGGCCGACACGTCGCTGCACCTCATCGAGGCCGGGGGCAAGCGCTTCCGGCCCCTGCTGACCCTGCTGGCCGCGCAGCTCGCCGGGGGTACCTCGGAGGCCGTCGTGGTGGCGGCCACCTCGGTCGAGCTCGTGCACCTCGCGACGCTCTACCACGACGACGTGATGGACGAGGCGACGATGCGTCGGGGCGCCCAGAGCGCCAATGCCCGGTGGGACAACACCGTCGCCATCCTCACTGGCGACTATCTCTTCGCCCACGCCTCGCGACTGGTCTCCGAGCTCGGGCCGGAGGCGGTCCGGATCATCGCCGAGACCTTCGCCGAGCTGGTCACCGGGCAGATGCGTGAGACCCGGGGGCCGCGGGGCGAGGACCCGATCGCCCACTACGTCGCGGTGGTGGCGGAGAAGACCGGGTCGCTGATCGCCACGTCGGGGCGGTTCGGGGCGATGTTCGCGGGGGCGCCCCCCGAGCAGGTCGAGGCGATGCGCCGCTTCGGGGAGATCATCGGCACCGCCTTCCAGGTTTCCGACGACATCATCGACATCGCCTCGCCGTCCGGCGCCTCGGGCAAGACCCCCGGCACCGACCTCCGGGAGGGGGTCGCGACGCTGCCCGTGCTCCACACGTTGGCCGGGGGCGGGCCGGAGGCCGCGCGGCTGCGTGAACTCGGCGTCGGCACCCGGGAGCTCGACGACGACGCCGTCGGAAAGGCGTTGGACCTGCTGCGCGATTCCGACGGCCTGCTACAGGCCCGGGCCGCGCTGGACGCGCAGGCCGAGGCGGCCCGTGCCGAGCTGTCGTCGCTCCCGGCCGGACCGGCCTGCGACGCCCTCGCCGCGCTCCTCGACTACACCGTCGACCGCATCGGCTGAGGACGCCCCGGAGACGATGACGACGGCGCGGTTTCGACGGCGCGGCGCCCGGAAACCCGTGCACGCCAGGCGCACCGATCCATGGGAGCCCAGTGAGTTCACCCGCCGCCGAGACCGGCCGGACTCGGTCGCCCGAACCACCCGCACCGCGAGGGGATGCACCCGGGCTCGTGGCGGATCGGTACGTCGTCGGCGACCTGATCGGGCAGGGTGGCTCGGCGGAGGTGTACCGGGCGCTGGACCGGGTGCTGGACCGGGAGGTGGCGGTCAAGCTGTTCCCGCCCGGGGTGACGGGCCCGGAGCGCCACCGCCAGGAGCGAGAGCTCGCGATGCTCTCGCAGCTGCACCACCCGAACCTGGTCGAGCTCTTCGACGCGGGCGAGTCCGGCGGTCGGGCGTTCCTGGTGATGCGCCTGGTGCACGGGGCGACCCTCGCGGACCGGGTGCGCGACGCCCCGCTTCCCGTGCCGCTGGCCGCCGCCCTCGGGTCGGAGCTCTCCGACGCCCTGGCCCACGTCCATGCGCGCGGCATCACCCACCGCGACGTCAAGCCGGCCAACGTCCTGCTCGGCGAGCGGGCGATGCTCAGCGACTTCGGCATCGCCCACCTCATCGACGCGACCCGGCTGACCTCCACCGGATACATGATCGGGACGGCGTCGTACATGGCTCCCGAGCAGGTCCGGGGCGAGCCGGTCGGTCCTCCCGCCGACGTTTATTCGCTCGGGCTGGTGGTGCTCGAAGCCGTCACGGGCCGCCGCGAGTACTCCGGGAACGCCGCTGAAGCGGCCATCGCCCGCCTCACCCGACCCCCGGCGGTGCCGACCGACCTCCCGACCGCACTGGGCTCGCTGCTCGAGCGGATGACCTCCACCGACCCGCACGCCCGACCGACGGCAGCCGACGCCGGCCACGAGCTCCACGCCGTGGCCACGGAACTGCACGGCGGGCCCCTCGCGGTGCCGGCGTTCCTCGCCACCCACCAGCACACCCGGGCCGTGGACGCGCCGGCACGCCGGACCGGATCCCAGGTACCGCACCCCGAGCCCGCACCGGTGATGGCTCCGCGGGCACCCCACCCGCGGGCACCCCACCCTCGGGCCGCCCTCCCCCCGGAACACGCGAACGCCGTCGCGCCCGTCGGAGCAGCACCGGAACGGGGTCGGATGAGAGCACGCGGCCCGCTCCTCGCGCTCGTCGGAGCGCTCATGCTGCTCGCGGTGCTGTTCGCCCCGTCGTTGTTCGGTGGTTCCGCAGCCACTCCGCCCCCCACGATCGTCGCTCCTCCCGTGGGCACGCCGGTCGCGGTCGATCCGAGCGGTGCTCCGGCGTCGCCTGGCGCGGTGAACCCGGAGAGCGCCGGGAACACCGCGCAGAGCGGTGGCACGGGCAGTGGGAGCGGCCCGTCGGGTGACACCGGCTCGGACGGCTACGGAGCCAGCGGGAGCCAGGGCGCTCCCGGTGGCGGCAGCTCCGCCGGCAGCGGTGGCGGCAGCGCCCCCACCGCCGGTGGCCCCAGCGGGGGGGACGCGGGACAGGACGCCGCCCCCGGCGCTCGCCCGCGCGCCTCCAAGAGTGCCCCGACCGGCGGCGGCGGGCAGGGGAAGAAGGGCGGCGGCTGATGCGCGCTGCCCCGGCCGGTCCTCCCGCGGGCGTGGTGCGAAGACCCGTCGTGCACCCGGTCCTCGACATCCTGCTCGCCCGCCGCGCCCGCCGCGACCGGCCCGGCGACCGTGGCGACGATCACCGGGTCGTCCTCGCGGTGGAGGGCGGCGGGAGCCGCGCCACCCTCTCGGGCGGCATGGTGCTCGGGCTGGCGGAGTGCGGGCTCTCCGATGCATTCGACGCCGTGTACGGAGCGTCCGCGGGGACGGTGAACGCGGCGTGGTTCGTCGCGGGAGCGACGGACCGCGGCATCCCCGCCTGGTACCGCCCCGGCGTCATGCACCGCGTCACCGGGGTCCCGCGGGTCCTGCGGGGGAAGCCGGTGGTGGACATGTCCTGGGTGGTCGACGAGCTGTACGAGCACGTCGTCCCACTGGAGTGGGACGCGGTGCGGGCGTCGGCGACGCCGCTGCACCCGATGGCGACGGACGCCTACTCCGGCGCCTCGGTCGACCTGCGTCCGCTCGTGCACGACACCGCGACGCTCAAGGCCGCGATGCGGGCCAGCACCCATCTCCCGATCCTCGGTGGACCGGCGGTCGAGGTCGCCGGGCGGCGTTACCTCGACGCGGCGCTGGCCGAGACCCTGCCCTTCCGCACCCCGCTGGACCGGGGTGCGACCCACGTCCTGCTGCTGCGGACCCGCCGGGCCGACGACCCCGCACGCCCCCCGTGGCGCTCGGGTGACCTCCTGGCCCGGGCCCTGCTCGCACGGACGTCGCCGGGCGCCGCGACGGCGTGGCGCACCCGCTACGAGCGCCAGCTCGCCGACGACGCCTGGCTCGACGGACCCGGGAGCGACCTGGTGCTCTCCCTGCGTCCCTCCGCGGGGTCGGCGGGCGTCAGCCAGCTCGAGACCGACTCGATCCGGTTGCGTCGGGCCGTCGAGGTGGGCCGAGGGGTGGTGCATCACGCCCTTAACCCCGAGAAGGGATAGGTTGAGAGTTCAACCGAGAGGTGAGGGAGTCACATGAAGATCGGAATGGCCGT
>JAABUZ0100004622.1_pt1 | contig 17063 bp, 14 predicted proteins | sample 5562091 | NCBI WGS metagenome assembly JAABUZ01 (sample SAMN12813069, study PRJNA571459) | rock metagenome | isolation source: Antarctica rocks | place: Antarctica: Victoria Land, Linnaeus Terrace sud | collected 2015-12-21
GGAGGGGATCGCGCTTGCCAAGCGGCGGGGGGTGTATCGCGGGCGGAAGAAGGCGCTCGACGCCGCGCAGCGGGCGGAACTGCGAGCGCGGGTGGCGGCGGGGGAGGGGAAGGCGGCGACGGCGCGGGCGTACGGGATCAGCCGCGAGACCCTCTACCAGTACCTGCGAATGATCGAGTAATCGACGCCGCAGCAGGGATCATGCGCCGGCGGTGCCAGATGCGCGATCGGCCGATCCTTGAGCGAGAAACGTGTCTGTTCGGTTCGGTCGGGCGTACCGGCTGTCGGTCGCGGCCCGGTTGCCACCCCTGCGCATCGGCCCTATCGTCGCCGCATGAAGACGGTGAACGGTATCCCGATACTCGGTTTCGGTACCTGGCCCCTGAAGGGGGATCGGTGTGTCGCGGCGGTCGATGCCGCCCTCCGGGTCGGCTACCGCCACATCGACACCGCCGACGGTTACGAGAATCACCGGTCGGTAGCGCGGGCGATCCTCATGCGCGTCGGGGCGGCTCGCGGTAGCGCGGGTCGCGGGCGAGTGAAAATTCCATGTGCGCCGCCATCGCTGCGCGTGCGCGCGTCAGGATCCCGCGCCGGATCTCCGCGTGGGCTTCCATCACGTCGAGGTAGTCATTGAGATGGGCGAGATTCAGGTAGAAGATCGTCTGGAGCGGATACGCCACCTGCTGGAGCGCGCCGGAGAGGAAGCGATTATCCGCGTGCTGCCAGATGATCCGATGGAACGCGAGGTCGAAGTCGGCGCACCGCTTGTGATCGCCCGCTCCAGCGGCGATCCGCCAATGCGGGAAGAGCGCCGCCAGTTCGCGCGCGCAGTCCGTCGCCGCCCGCTCCGTCGCCAGGGCGGTCGCCTCCGCCTCGAGCGGACGGCGGACGGCGAAGAGATCGAGGATGTCCCGCCACCCCCACTCGGCGACTATCGCCCCACGGTTCGGCGAGAGCAGGACCAGATTCTCCCGGACGAGATTGCGCAACGCCTCGCGGATCGGCCCGCGACTGACGCGGAGCAGGTCGGCGAGGTCGCCCTCGATCAGGTGGGTCCCCGGCGGCAGATCACCGGACTGGATGAGCGCGCGGAGCGATTCCGTCGCTTGCGCCCCGAGTTGGGCCGGCGAGATCGCCATGCTCGGTCTGTCCTGCACCGGCAGATCGCGCGGTTTCACCATGCGGCGTATTCCTTCTCTTACTGCGCGTGTCCGACCGCTGCTTGACGACCCTTCGGATGCATTGTATATTGTAAACAGTTTTCTGCAACACGATCGGTTCCGTTTCGGCAGCGTTCGGTGCGTGTTCACGCCCTGCGGCATCATCCGCCGACAGAGAGCGCGGGCAGCGTACGGGCCGCCACATGGGGAGAGCGATCTATGCAACGGCCTACTCGGGAGGGGCGCAGCTCGCGCCGTGATTTTCTTCGCATGGCGATAGTCGGTGTGGCCGCCGTCGCTGGGACCAGCATCCTTGAAGCTTGTGGCGGCGGCTCGTCTCCGACCACGACGGCGGCGGCGACCACATCCGCTGCTGGCACGCAGGCACCCAAGCCGACGACCGCAGGTTCGTCCTCCCCGACGACCGGGCAAGCCCCGACTGTTGCGGCTGGGAGCGCCAAGCGCGGCGGCACCGCCACCATCGCCGTCGTGAACGACTGGGTGACGCTCGATCCCTTGTTCAACAGCGCCGAGCAGGGCGGCGCGAACATGATCTACGACCAGTGGGTTCATTGGGCCCCCGATCCGAAGACGAACCTGTGGGGGCCGCAGCCCTATCTCGTTGCCGAGTGGGATCTCAAAGATACCGCGGCGACATTCAAACTCCAGAAGGGTGTCAAGTTCACCGACGGCACGCCGTGGGATGCGAAATCCGCCAAATGGAACCTCGACCGGATGATCTTCCACCCGGCATCCACGATTCGCGCCAACCTCGGCGGCGTAGACATCTCCAAGGAAGACAAAGCCGCCGTTGATAAGCTCAAGGAGAATCTCGGCGGGCCGTTCGAGTATTCCTCGAAGGCGATCGAGATCGTGGATGATTCCACCGTCCGCATCAACCTTGCGACGCCGATCGCCAGCCTCCTCGCTATCCTCAGCGATACCTCGCAATACAGCAACCCGATCAGCCCTGCCGCCTACAACAAGGCGGGTAGGGACGCCTACGGGCGCAACCCCGTCGGCACGGGTCCGTTCAAGTTCGTCGAATGGAAGACGGGCAGCCAGATCACGCTCGAGCGCAACCCGGACTACTGGGGGAAGGACGCGAGCGGCGGCGCATTGCCGTATCTCGACAAGATCGTCTACCGCCTGATCGTGGATGACTCCGTCCGCCTGCTCGAACTCAAGAGCGGTAACATCCAGTTCATGGAGCTGGTTCAGGGGAAGGACATCGCCGGGGTCAAGAGCGACGCCAACCTCGCGCTCCTCCAATCGGAGACCTCAGGCAATAACTACCGGATGATCTTCGACTCGACGAACAAGAACAGCCCGTTCTTCAAGCAGAAGAAGCTGCGCCAGGCGATGCTCTACGCGATGGACCGCGACGCGATGCTCCAGGTGCTCGGCTTCGGCGCCGGCGTGCCGCTCAAATATCTGCCCCCGAAGGGGATGTTCACCTACGACGAGAGCCTGCCGTTCTACGGCACGGACAAGGCGAAGGCGACGCAGCTCGTCAAGGAGGCGGTCGCGGCGGACCCCTCGATCGCCGGGAGCGACGGCAAGGTCGCCACGACCCTCAGCGTCATCAACCGCGCGCTGGACAAGCAGCAGGCGGAGATGATCAAGCAGTTCGCGGACGGCGTCGGCTTCAACGTCAAGATCGAGATCCTGGAGCGTGCCGCGTGGGTCTCCAAGCTCGTCACCACGCCGGGGCAGCCGGGCGGTGAATATGAAGTCGCGACGATGCGCAACCCCAACACCGCCGACGACCCGGACGGCGAGGTCCGCGCCTTCTATTACTCCAAGGGGAGCTTCAACGCGGGCCACGTTAAGGATCCGAACTTCGACGCACTGATTGATAAGGCGGCGGCGACGTACGACATCGAGGCGCGCAAGAAGATCTACCTCCAGCTCGCGCAGGCCGCGTACGACGACCCGATTTACGGCTTTCTCTGGAAACAGAACTGGAACTGGGGCTACGCCAAGAAGCTGAAGAACTTCCGGGAGCCCGTCACGAACCACTGGATGTTCACCGAGACGTGGCTGGAGCAGTAGGAAGGAACGAGGAACGAGTAGATGGCACCGGCGATACGACTCGTTCCTCGTGGGGGCTAGCCAATGACGAACTACATCGCCCAGCGACTCTTGCAGATGATCCCGGTGCTGCTGCTCGTCAGCATGATCTCGTTCGCGCTCCTTTTCCTGCTGCCCGGCGACCCGGCGCGGTTGATCCTCGGCGATCAGCAGGCGAGCAACCAGGAGGCGTACGCGGCCGTGCGCAAGGAGCTCGGGCTGGACCGGCCGGTGCCGCTCCAATATGTCTACTGGCTCGGCAAGACGCTGCGCGGCGACCTCGGCAAATCCACGCGTGACCACCAACCCGTGATGCAGGGGATGCGCGAGCGCCTCCCGGTGACGCTGGAACTGGCGACCCTCGCCCTGCTCCTCGCGCTCGTGGTTGCCGTCCCGGCCGGGATCGTCTCGGCGGTGCGGCCGAACTCGTGGTGGGATCGCGTCTTTAGCGTCCTTTCGCTCACCGGCGTCGCGATCCCCAATTTCTGGCTCGGCATCTTGCTCATCTACGCGCTGGCGTTCATCGTGAAGCTCCTGCCCCCGTCGGGGTACGTGCCGTTCGGGGACAATCCGGCGCAGAACCTCTCGCACCTGATCCTCCCCGCCATCACGCTCGGCCTGGGGATTTCCGCCGTGATCATGCGGCAGACGCGCTCCTCACTCCTCGAGGTGATGCATCAGGAGTACATCGTCGCCGCCCGCGCGAAGGGGCTGTCGACGCGCGCGGTCGTCCTATGGCACGCGATGAAGAACGCTCTCATTCCCGTCATCACCGTGATCGGCTTGCAGGTCGGCCTGCTCTTCGGCGGCGCGGTGATCACGGAGAGCATCTTCTCCATCCCCGGCCTCGGCCGCTGGGCGGTGGACTCGATCCTCCAGCGGGACTTCCCGGTGGTGCAGGCGGTCTGCCTCGTCATGGCTTTCGGCGTGCTCTCCACGAACCTGATGACCGACTTCGCCTACGCCTTCATCGATCCGCGGATCCGCAGGCGATGACGACAACGGGGCGCCCCGCGACCGGGGCCATTGCGTTGGGCGAACCGACGATCGGCCGTGCGGCGACCCGACCGTCGACGGCGCGCGCCTTCCTGCGCCGCCTCCTACGGACGCGCATGACGCTCGCCGCGCTGATCGTGCTCGGCGTGCTGGTCTTCTGCGCGGTTTTCGCCGGTGCGATCGCGCCGTACGACCCGGTGACCGACCAGGCGTACAGCGTCGCGAACAAGGGGCCGATGGCGGGGCACCTGCTCGGCACCGACTACCTCGGGCGCGACATCCTCAGCCGGGTGATGTACGGCTCCCGCATCTCCCTGCTCGTCGGCGCAATCGCCGTCGGCATCGGGTTGCTCGTCGGCGTGACGATCGGCGTGACTGCGGGATATGCGGGCGGTGCGCTGGATGCGTTCCTCATGCGCTGCACCGATGCAATCTGGGCCTTCCCCGCGCTGATCCTTGCCCTCGCGATCACCTCCGCGCTCGGGAGTGGGATCGTCAACGCAATGATCGCGATCGGCGTCGTCAACATCCCCTTCTTCGCACGGCTTTCCCGCGCCTCGACGCTCTCGGTGCGCGAGCAGGAGTTCGTCACGGCGGGCCGCGCGCTCGGGGCGTCGAGCGGGCGCATCGTCCTGCGCTACATCCTGCCGAATATCGTCGCGCCGATCATCGTGCAGGGGAGCCTCCTCCTGGCCGTCGCGATCACGACGGAGGCCGGTCTCAGTTTCCTCGGCGTCGGCGTGCAGCCTCCGACGCCGAGTTGGGGCGGGGACTTGCGCTACGGCTACCAGTACCTGGAGATCAACCCGATTCTCGCCTTCGCGCCGGGGGCCGCCATCTTCATCACGGTGTTGGCATTCAATTTTCTCGGCGACGGCCTCCGCGTCGCGCTCGACCCGCGGCTCTCGCGACGCGGGGAGTGATCCGTGTCGAGGCGGCGCGCGCGCCGCCTCTTGCGATTAGGTGTGAGATATGCCTGCGGAGAGGGGTGCCGGAATGGTCGCAACGCAACGCGCGGGGTCCGCACAGACCACTCGCCAATCTCCGGTGATCGATTGCGATGTGCACAGCGTCGTCCCGTCCGCTGCGGCGCTCTTCCCGTATCTCTCGGACTTCTGGCGCGAGTACATGACCCAGTCCGCCTTCGATGGGCCGTACGAGGACCCGTATCCCGCGAGCATACCGACCTCGATCCGCCCCGATGCGCGGCGGTCGGATGGCATCGCGCCGGGGACGACGCTGGCGGATCTCCAACGCGGCGCGCTCGCGGGCGCCCTCGGGTGGGAGGGGAACGTCGCGTGCGCCATCCTCAACTGCTCATACGGGATCGAGAGCGTCCACAACCCGGACGCGGCCGCCGCCCTCGCCAGCGCCGTCAACGACTGGCACATCGCGGAGTGGCTGGAGAAAGATGACCGGCTGCGCGCCTCGCTCCTCGTGCCGGCCCGGCAGCCGGAGATGGCGGCGCGGGAGATCGAGCGCGTCGGCGACCATCCCGGCTTCGTGCAGGTCTATCTGCCCGTCCACACGCTGACGCCGTACGGCAATCGCATCTACCACCCGATCTACGAAGCGGCGACGCGTCATGACCTCGCCATCGGCATCCACTACGGCGGCGCGCCCGGCAATCCCCCGACACCGGTCGGCTGGCCCTCCACATACGTCGAGGGGTACGCCGACATGGCGCAACTCTTCCAGTCGCAACTGCTCAGCCTGATCGTCGAGGGGGTGTTCGACCGCTTCCCGACGCTGCGGGTGGCGATGATCGAGGGCGGATTCACTTGGTTGCCGTCGTTCATGTGGCGGTTCGACAAGGAGTGGAAGGGGTTGCGGCGCGAGGTGCCCTGGGTGCGCCGCCCGCCGTCCGACTACGTCCGCGAGCATGTCCGCTTCACCACCCAGCCGCTCGACGCGCCGCCGACGACCGCGCAGTTCCTGCATATCCTCGACCAGATCGGTTCGGAGGAGCTCTTGATGTTCGCGACCGACTACCCGCACTGGCACTTCGACGCGCCGGAAGAAGCCTTCCCCTTCGGTGCCCTGCCGGAAAGCGTGGCGCGCAAGATCATGTCCGAGAATGCACGGGCGTTCTACCGGCTGGGCTGATGATTCGATTCCGCACACCCGTCATCGGGAAGCATCGGTCAAAGAGGAGATGCATCATGGCACAGACACTGACCCGGGAGACGAAGCTGCGACGGACAAAGGCGCAGGTAGTGGACGCCGACATCCACATCGCCTCGGTCTCCGACGAGTCGCTCTACCCGTACCTGCCGGAGCGGTGGCGGCAGTATCACGCGCAGTTCGGGCGGCGGACCTTCGCTGGCGGCATCTATCCGCGCGCCAACCCGAACGCCGCGCGCACCGACGCGTGGCCCCCCTCCGGTCGTCCACCCGGCGCCGATCTCCCCTTCCTTCAGGAGCAGTTGCTGGACGCGTGGAACATCGAATACGGCATCTGCAACCCGATCTTCGTCAACCAAGGGCCGCATGTCGAGTACATCGCGGCGCTCTCCCGCGCGATCAACGAGTGGCAGATTGCCGAGTGGCTGGCGCCCGAACCGCGTCTGAAAGGCTCGATCGTCATCGCCCACGAGGGCGGCGACCTCGCCGCGCAAGAGATCGACCGTGCGGCGCGGGACCCCCGCTTCGTGCAGGTGTCGACGCTCATCCGCTCGCGCGAGCCGCTGGGCAAGCAACGGTTCTGGCCGATCTACGAAGCGGCGGAGCGCAACGGCCTGCCCGTCGGCATACATTTCGGCGGTGCGGGCGGCAACCCCTTCACCGGCGCGGGCTGGCCGTCGTTCTACCTCGAGGATCACGGCGGCACCTCGCAGGTCTTCCAGGCGCAGATCGCCAGCTTCGTCTTCGAGGGGGTCTTCGAGCGCTTCCCGAAGCTGAATATCGTCCTGATCGAGGGCGGATTCGCCTGGCTCGCCCCGCTGATGTGGCGACTGGACAGCGCGTGGAAGAAGCTCAAGGAGGAGGTGCCGGACGTCAAGCGTGCCCCCTCCGAGCAGATCCGCCAGCAGGTCTGGCTGACGACGCAGCCGATGGAAGAACCCGCCAAGCCGGAGCACTTCGTCCAACTGCTCGACCACCTCGGCATGGCCGATCACCTGATGTTCGCGACCGACTACCCGCACTGGGACTTCGACGCGCCCGACAAGGCGATCCCCGCCCGCCTCGCCCCGGATGTCGAGGCGGGTATCATGGCGGGCAATGCGAAGCGGCTGTACCGGCTGGATGAGGAAAAAGTCGGATGTTCCTAGCGATCGTCGTCGCACCGGACGTCCTCGCCCGTGCGGCGTGGGTGTTTGGGCCGCGCTGATGACGAAACACATCGTCGCCACCGTCGATGAGGTCCCACCGGGGGGACGGAAGATTGTCGAGATCGCCGGGCGCTCGATCGGCCTCTTCAACGTCGGCGGGGAGTTCTTCGCGTTGCGCAATAGCTGCCCGCATCAGGGCGGCCCGCTCTGCACCGGGCGCGCCTCCGGCTTCGTGATCGGCGAGACGCCCGGCGAGTATCAGTTCAGCCGCCAGGGCGAGATCCTGCGCTGCCCGTGGCACGGCTGGGAGTTCGACATCCGCACCGGCCAGTCGTGGTTCAACCCGGCGAAGGTGCGCGTCCGGCGGTATGACGTCAGCGTCGAGTCCGCCACCGTGGCGCCCAACGAGGATCCCCCGGCACCCGGACTGGAACGTGGTCCGTACATGGCGGAAACCTACGCGGTCTCCGTGGAGCGACGGCATGTTGCGATCGAGATGCCGGGATGATCCCGGTTCCCCGGTGTCGTTCCGATGCGGAGCGAGGAGGAGACACTCGATGGTCATTGAGCAAGGAACGTCTCGGCAAATCGGAGGTATCGCGACGCAGCTGCGTGCGATCGACACGGACATCCACCACGATTATCATGACTTGGACGACCTTTTTCCGTATCTGTCGCAGGTCTATCGGGAGCGGCTGCGCGACTACGGCTTCGGCCTCGGGGGTGGCCTGTACGCGAATAACGGCGGCGTGCTCGGCAGGCGAGGCGATACCCTCGACCCCGAAGATCCCGAAGATAAGGCGACTGCCGCGAAGAACGTGAAGAACGTCGTCAAGAATCTGCTAGATAGCGCCGGGATAGATCTCGGCATCCTCACCGGTGCGTCCATGTATGGCGCGAGCGCCATGACGGATCTGGACTACGCATCTGCCCTCTGTCGCGCCTTCAACGATTACTCGATTGATCACTGGCTCGCCGCCGATCACCGCTTCCGCCTCGCGATGGCCGTCTGCTCGCAGGACCCGCAGGGTGCGGCGGCGGAGATTGACCGCATCGGTGATCACCCCGGCGTCGTTGCGATCATCTTGCCCTGTGGTGCCCCTCGCCCCTTCGGCCAGCGCTTCTATCGCCCGATCCACGAGGCATGCGCGCGCCATAATCTCACGATTGCTCTTCACTTCAGCGGCGAGGGCAGCGGCATCAATCCCTCACCGACCGCTGCGGGCTATCCGAGTTACTACATCGAGTCTCGCCTCGCGCGACCCTCCTTCTATCAGGCCCACCTCGCCAGTTTCGTCTTCGAGGGCGTCTTCGAGACCTTCCCGACGCTCAAAGTGGCGATGCTCGAGGGCGCGGTTGGCTGGATTCCGTCCTATGTGTGGCGCATGGATTCCGACTGGAAGGGATTGCGCCACCAGACCCCATGGATCGCGCGGTTGCCGAGCGAGTACGTCTACGATCACTTCCGCTTCGCCTCCCAGCCGATGGACGAGCCGGACACGAACGAAGACTTGCTCACGATCGTCCGCTGGATGCACGGTGAGCGGACCTTGATGTTCGCGTCGGATTATCCCCACTGGGACTGGGACGACCCGGCACAGTCATTCACGACCTTCCCGAAGGATTTGCGCCACCGCATCTTCGTCGAGAATGCCTTGGATGCGTTCCCGAAGTTGCGGGGATAGGGGCAAGTGGCGGCGGCGAAACGGTACGTCGTCTGCCCGGCGGTCGCGTTGCCGCCGGGCGAACGGAAAATCGTCGCGGTGGATGGGCGTAGCATCGGTGTCTTCAATGTCCACGGTACCTTCTACGCCTTGCGCAACAGTTGCCCGCACAAGGCTGCGCCGCTGTGCGAAGGGGTGCTGAAAGGACTCGTTACCGGCCCGGAGCCGTATCGGTATGAGATTGAGCGCGAGGGGGAGATCCTTCGCTGCCCATGGCACGGCTGGGAGTTCGACGTCACGAATGGTCGGAGTGTCTTCAATCCCCATCGCGTCCGTGTGAAACGCTACGACGTGACCGTCGAGCCGGGGGTGCCCGGGAACGAGGAAGATCCGTCGATCGAGACGTATCCGGTCTCCGTCGAAGGAGAAATGGTCGTGGTGCATCTCGATCGGTAGGCAATGCGGCAACGCCGACATGCGCCAGTATACCGTGACTGCTAGTCGTCGTTCATCGGGATTCTGAGGGAGAATGGGGTTGCTGAGACCACCTTTCGCCAGAGGAACGACCTCGGCAATCTATCGTCTATGCCATGCGTCACATTCGGCCATAGGAAAGTGGTTGTCGTCGAATCGGCAAACTCTTCCGCGTACAGCACCGCCTCGCGGTTCTCTCAATCTTTGTCATACCTAAAGCGATTGTTTCACCCGAAGACGCCCGAAGTCAACCGGGGAAGAGCGAAGTGTTTCAGGGAGACACCCGATTGCGCGGCTCGGTGTTCCGCTTGGCTGGTATCGCCGCGAGTACACCTCAGATAGACATCCCGTTACACGCTTGATGAGAAGAATCGGCAATCGAGCACAGATTCTCTTCATTGCACTTGACACGGGTGTATTCACGGTGGTAACGTGAAGGCACGTTCTTCGTTTCACCAGGACAGCGCCGATGCCATCCAGCAGTGATCGCAAACGACTCGAGGTCCCAACCCATCTCTATGATCAGCTCGTCGAAATCGCCGTCGACGAGGATCGCACTGTCGCGAGCGTCGTCCAGGAGATCCTCTCTGCTGGCCTCGCCGCCTACGAACCAGCGCTGCAATCCGATCGGGAGATCGCGCGCTTCACCGCGTCTGCCCGCGCAGCACTCTCCTATGCCCGCGAGGAGACGATCCCCCTCAATCACAACTACATTGGCACCGAGCACATCCTGCTCGGGCTGCTTCGTGCCGAAGACGGCATTGCCGCACAGGTTCTCACCACCCTCGGGGTCGATCTCGATCGATGCCGGGAGTTCATCGGCTTCATGATCGGGCGCGGTAGGGGTGTTGCCTCCGCTGTCGAGCATCGCCGCTTCGTGCCACGCGCTCGGAAAACCCTTCGGCTGGCGATGGAGGAGGCGGAGCGCGCCGATGCCGCGTTCGTCGGCACGGAGCATCTCCTGCTTGCCCTCATCCGGGTCGACGATGGCATGGCCGCGAAGATCCTCGGCAGTCTCAGTGTCCTCGGTGCGGTACGCAAGGAGACCCTGCAGGTGATGCGGCAGTTCGGCGACAACGCGGCGCGGGTGACGGCGGTGTGAAACGCACCGCACGGGTGACGGGATAGTGGAGCGTGCAGCGCGTACCGGGGGGGGGAGCATACCGTGACCATCCCACTCAGACAGTATTGGATACTGCTCAGGATCTACCTGAAACCTGCATGGCTGAAGGTCACCCTCCTCACCATCCTCCTCTTCGCGAACACTGGATTGCTCCTCGTCAATCCGTTGCTGCTGCGCCGCTTTCTCGACAGCGCGCAACGCGGCGACGCACTGACTGCCCTCACGCGCATCGCGGCGACCTTTATCGGCGTCGCGGTAGTCGCGCAAATCCTCGGTGTCTGCGAGTCCTATGTCGCCGAGGACGTCGGGTGGACGGCGACGAATCGTTTGCGCGGCGACCTGATGCGCCATGTCCTCGATCTAGATATGGGTTTCCATACTGCCCATGTCCCCGGCGAACTCACCCAGCGCATCGACTACGACGTCAGCACCCTCGCCAACTTCTTTAGCCGCTTCATCCTCCGCGTCGTGGCGAGCCTCCTGCTCCTGCTCGGTGTCCTGCTCGTGCTCTTCGGGATCAATCCGGTAATCGGCGTCACCTTCGCTGGCTTCGTGGTCATCGCATTGGTGGCGCTGCGCAGCATCCAGCGCGTGATCGTGCCCTTCGCCAAGGTGGATTTGCAAACGGTGGCAGCGTTGTTTGGTTACCTCGAAGAACGCCTCACGGGTACGGAAGATATCCGCTCGCGCGGCGCGATCGACCATGTCCTGCGCGGTCTGTACGGCCATATGCGGACGCGCATGCGGGCGCGGCGCAACGCGGATCTCATGTACACGGCCCTGCTCGGCATGGTGGGATTGCTCACCGCCATCGGGACGGCGCTAGCCTATGCCCTCGGTGGCTCCTTGTTTCGGCACGGCGCGATCACCATCGGCACTGTCTTCGCCGTCGTGTCGTACATCGCCCTCGTGATCGCGCCCCTCAACCAGTTGACGCAGCAGGTGCAAGATCTCCAGCAGGCGACGGCGGGGATCATCCGGGTACAAGAATTACTCGATACGTCGTCCGCCATCCAGGATGGTCGCGGCGCATCGCTCCCCGTCGGCGCGCTGTCCGTGACATGCACACATCTATCCTTTGACTACCGGCAGGATGCACCAGTGCTCGATGATCTCTCGTTTACCATTGAACCCGGCACGGTGCTCGGCATCCTCGGTCGGACCGGCAGCGGCAAATCGACACTCGCTCGCCTCCTCGTGCGTCTGTACGACCCGACGCATGGGAGCATTCAGCTCGGCGACGTTGACCTCCGGGATACGCGGCAGCGCGAGATTCGGCAGCGCGTCGGCCTCGTCACCCAGGAGGTGCAACTCTTCCACGGCTCAATCCGAGACAACGTGACTCTCTTCGACCCGGCCATCCCGGAGGCACAGATCCTCCAAGCATTCCGCGACCTTGGCCTGTGGGACTGGTATACCGCGCTCCCTGCGGGCCTGGAGACCGAGCTGGCGGGCGGGGACGCCGGTCTCTCGGCGGGCGAAGCGCAACTCCTGGCCTTCGCCCGTGTCTTCCTGCGTGATCCGGGATTGGTCATCCTCGACGAGGCGTCCTCGCGCCTCGATCCGACCACCGAGCGCCGCATCGAGCGTGCAGTGGATGTCCTGCTGCGCGGACGGACGGGAATCATCGTCGCGCACCGGTTGGGGACGGTGGAACGCGCGCAGGCAATCCTGATCCTCGACGATGGCCGGATCGTCGAGCAGGGCCGGCGTGAGTCATTGGCGGCAGATCCGACGTCGCGCTACGCGGGGCTACGACGCACCGGGTTGGCGGTCATGCCATGACCCTGTGGCAGATGGTGCGTCGCCTCTTGGGCTATCAACGCGCGGGCTACTTACTGAGCGCCACAATTACGATCGTCGGCGCGGCGATGCTGCTTATTCCCGGTTTCATCGCCCGCGCGTTCTTCAATACACTCGCCGGCCGTCCCGCATCGCATCTGAGCATCTACGCCCTAGCGGCCCTCCTCGTGCTCGCGCGCCTGGTCCTTGTCGGGACGAGTCTCGGCTCCATCGCCGTCAACCGGACGGCGATGATGACGGCGAAAGCGCTGGTGCGCAAGAACCTGCTCCGCCTCGTCCTCACGCAGCCCGATGCGCGCGGCCTGCCCGCCTCCGCAGGCGACGCGATGAGCCGCTTCCGCGACGACGTGGACATCGTCGAGTTCATCCTCACGCAGGTGCTGCTCACGTCGGGGAACCTGCTCTTCGCCGTCGCGGCGCTGGGGATCATGCTGCGTATCGATGCGCCGGTCACCCTCCTGCTCTGCATCCCGCTCGTCGTGATCGTCGCCGCCGCCCAACTCGCCGGCAGGCGGCTCACGCGCTACCGCAAGGCGGTGCGCGAAGCGACCGGCCGGATCAGCGGAGCGCTCGGGGAGGCCTTCGGCGCGGTGCAGGCGATCCAGGTGGCCGATGCCACCCCTCATGTCGTGGCGCGGTTCGCGCACCTCAATGAAGCCCGCCGAAAAGCCGGTTTGCAGGAACGGCTATTCACCGAGATCTTCGGGGCCATCGGCGCCAATGCGGTCGCCGTCGGCACGGGGCTGATCCTGCTGCTCACCGGCGCATCCATTCGCTCCGGCGGCTTTACCATCGGCGACTTCGCGCTCTTCACGACGATGCTCGCGTTCGTCACGGGGATCATCCCGCAGTTCGCCACCACACTGGCGATCTACCGGCAGGCAACCGTCTCGCTGACGCGCGTGCTGACGCTCGTCGACGGGGTGCCTGCGGAGCGCATCGTCGAATACGGGCCGGTCTATATGCGTGACGACTGCCCGCCTAGTGTAGTGCCGCCGCGTACTGCTGCCGATCGTCTCGAGCAGCTGGTCGTATCGCAAATGAGCTATCACTTTCCCGATGCGCGCGACGGTGGTGCACAAGGACTTGAAGGCATTAACCTCCATCTGACGCGTGGTTCATTCACCGTGATCACCGGACAGATTGGCGCCGGGAAAACGACGCTCCTGCGCGTGCTGCTCGGCCTCTTACCGGCAGACGGTGGCACGATTGCCTGGAACGACCGCGTGATCGCCGATCCCGCCACGTTTTTCGTCCCGCCGCGGTGCGCGTACACGTCACAGGTGCCACGGCTGTTCAGCGAAACGATGCGGGAGAATATCCTGCTGGGATTGCCCGACGACTGCGTCGATCTGTCAGCGGCGCTGCGGATGGCGGTGCTGGAGCGTGACGCGGCGGACCTGCCCGATGGACTGGAGACGGTGATCGGGCCGCGGGGTATCCGGCTCTCGGGCGGGCAGCGGCAGCGCACCGCGGCGGCACGGATGTTCGTCACCGATGCGGAACTGCTGGTCATCGACGACCTCTCGAGCGCGCTCGATGTGGAGACCGAGCACGCACTCTGGGAGCGGCTCTTCACCCAACGGGACCGTACGGTGCTCGCCGTCTCACACCGACGCCTCGCCCTGCGGCGCGCCGACCAGATCATTGTGCTTAAGGAAGGGCGGATCGCCGCGACGGGGACGCTCCCCGCGTTGCTCGCGGACTGTGAAGAGATGCGACGCTTGTGGGATGGGACGATTGATCCACCCGTCGACGCGATGGGTCAAGAAGTCATCAGTCAGTAGTCAGCCAGCGTCACAAACAATTGTGTCGCTGGCAGCGCTATCCTCGCCCTGCAGAGTGATTGGACGAAGAAACAGTGCCGATTCAGAGCAAACAGTATCCCTGATAGGCCAGGCAGACCGCTTATGTGCCGTTGGAAGGACCGCAGACGTGGGAGCGGTCGGAAATAAACGAGGCAACTGCAGTATGATGAGCCTTCATAGGAGATAACTTTTGCGTGTTTCGAAATTGGCAAGGAATGAATATGACCTGCCCCCCGAATCTTGGTCCACCACGATATGTTAGAAATAACGTTATCGAGAGAGGAGGACAGGATGCGGACATCACGGTTCACGGAGCAGCAAGTCGTCGCGGCCCTCCGTCGGCACGACCTCCTCCCACAGTGGAGTACCACCGGCTTCAGTCGCCTCTTCCCGTGTGGGGAGATCCTCTTGGCGTGCCTGCTTGCGCTTGGGGTGACGCCGCTTATCACCGCGACTGCGGTGGTTGTCGTTTTCCTTGTGTTCCTCGCTGCGCGGGCAAAAGTGCTCATCACGAAGGGGGATGGGGCATGCGGCTGCTTCGGTGACACGGTAACAAATCAGCCAGACGGGGCTAATGTGGCAACGTCGACAGGATACGTCGCCCTTGCGGGCTTGCACTACTACGTGGTCGCGACGACCGCCGAACCAGCGCGCAAATCGTCGCGAGGCCCGTGTAAGCCGTTAATTCGGGACGAGAAACATCCCGTTCGGGCGGGATTCCGCACATGCGGTGATGGGTCTGTAACATTTTGTCCCTTCGCGCGACATGTAAGGTAGAGACGCCGCCTGAAGTATCGCGAAGGCACCATATGGAGCAGAACGTACCAACAGTGAGTCGGGTCACGAGGGACGAACCGAGAAACCGTCCGCCCGTGAGTGCGATAGACCGCGCGGCACTTTACCGCTCATACGTGACACCGCTCTATCGCTACTTCTATCATGTACTTACGAATGTGCAAGACGCGGAGGATTTGACGGCGAGTACCGTCAGTAAGGCGCTGCTAAGCCTTGAAGGGTATCGGGGAGAGGGAGAAATCGGCGCATGGCTCTTTAGCATTGCGCGCCACACGCTCCGCGACTTCCAACCGCGACATCGCGTTGCTCGATGTCGCGGTTCTCACCCCGCCGCCAATGGATCCTTCGCCGTCCCCCGAAGCGCAGCTGCTTCAAGCGGAACAGGCGGCCCTACTCCATCATCTCATTCGGCAACTGCCCGACGACCAGCGTGAGGCGATCAGGCTTCGCTATTTCGGCGCACTACGGACGGCAGCGATCGCTGAGGTCCTTCATCGAAGCGAAGGAGCGACTAGGCTCCTCATTCATCGGGGGCTGACAGCCCTGCGCCAGCAGTATTTCATGGAGGAACAGGGATGAGTAATCCTGTACGCGACGATGGGACGCAACCGGTTGATGCGAGCCTCTCGGACATTGACGGAACACTCCGCGTCTTGGCAGAGAGCATCACGCCTCGCGCCTCGTTTGTCGCCGAGATCGAAACGAACACGCGACCGACTCAGAATGTCGCGACTTCCCATCCATTCCTCGGCGATGTATCCCGGCAAACGGGTCCGGATCCGAGGCGGCATCAGTCGCATGCACGTCCACTCATCTCCTCCTGGCGCTGGCGACTCTTCAGTGGTCTTGCGGCGGCGCTTGCCCTCATCATCCTCGCCACTTGTGCCGCTTGGTGGACGCAGCGCCCACAATCAGTGAGCGCACAAGCGATCCTGCAGGAAGCGTCGGCGCTCTCACCGACGAATCTCTCCTCCGCCCAGGTACAGAGCTTCCACGTTAAGCGGGAGAGCAGCGACTCCATCACGCTTCCCAACGGGCAGCGGGACACCGCAACGTATTCTGCGGAATGGTGGGTGTCGCTCCCAAATCATTGGCGGACTGAACTGAGGACACACACCACGCTCGGTAGCGACGTTGCTACCGGCACCGGTAGTGATGGAGACACGGAGTGGAGCTACCAGACACAAGGTGGGAAGACCGCAACGCGTATCGGTGCGCTGCCGGGTGGAACGACGGTGCCCCTCCCATCGGTCACTCTTCCCGCAGGGAATGGGCGACCTGGCACGCAAGTAGACTATGGGAAATGCTACCACGCGAAACTGACGGGGGAAGCGACGATACTGGGGCGATCGGTTTACGTCCTTGATCTTGGACCGAATCTTTGCGCTCAGGCTCTCCCGCCGAACCCAAATGGTACGGCGATACCGGCCTCGCGTGGATCGGCTGTGCAAGGCGGGAGGACGCTCGTGTGGATCGATAAACAAACGTTCTTCGCGTTGAAGCAGGAGAGCTACGGTGCCGATGGAACGCGAGAATCGCGCGATGAGGTCACCGAGATCGAGTATAACGCCGCCATCCCCGACCATACCTTCACCTTCTCGCCGCAGCACGGTGACTCCGTCGTCGACCTCCGTCCGCAGCCATACAGCCCACCAATCACCCCGCCTATAGTACGATAGGGCAAGTACGCAGAAGCGCACCGCCAATCGTCATCCGCTCCCGATAGTCGCGAGTCTGAGGCGGATTGACATGATGGATGAACGTCAACTAGTATTCTGACACAGACGATTTACAGCATTGACAGGGAAGGGTGATCGGATAGAGATGTTTGAGTTTGATGCGCGCATCGGCGGTCGTGAACCGCCAGTCGATCCGGCTCGCCGCCGCGTTGC
>JAABUZ0100005284.1_pt1 | contig 17063 bp, 16 predicted proteins | sample 5562091 | NCBI WGS metagenome assembly JAABUZ01 (sample SAMN12813069, study PRJNA571459) | rock metagenome | isolation source: Antarctica rocks | place: Antarctica: Victoria Land, Linnaeus Terrace sud | collected 2015-12-21
ACAGCCGCCATCCGCCGCGGCAACACGACGCAAAACGAAAACGGCCGGGAGTGAGCCCGGCCGCTGCTAAGTTACTTAAAGTAAGTTCAGGCTGACTCGACGGACACCGCTTCCGGTCCGCGACGGCCATCGGCCACCTGCATCTTGACGGTCTGGTTCGGTTCGAGCCCGCTCATGCCGCCCCGGTTCAGGGCCGAGATGTGCACGAACACATCCTTGCCGCCGCCATCGGGCATCACGAAGCCGAAGCCCTTCTCGGAGTTGAACCACTTCACGGTCCCGCGCATCTCGACGGCCGTGCTCATGTCCACCGGCTGGCGAGCCGACGGGCGCGGGCGGTCGAAGCCGCCTCCGGCACCGCCGCCGCCGCCTGCATAACCACCACCGCCACCGCCACCGGCGCCACCGCCACCGCCACCGCCCCCAGGGGTCGCCGTGCTCTCGTCGACGCTCACCACGTCAGCGATCTGCGGACCCTTCTGACCGGGCGAGACCGACACGCGCAGCGTGGCGCCCGGCGAGACCGTCTGATAGCCGACACGCGACAGGACGCTGATGTGCAGGAACGCGTCCCCGCCGCCGCCTTCGAGCTCCACGAAACCGAAGCCCTTCTCGGCGTTGAACCACTTTACCGTGGCACCCGTCTCCGGGCCGCCTGGGGCGCCAAAGCCGCGCGGCGCAGCGCCGAAGTTTGACGGACCGCGGTCACGACCGCCGCCGGCCGGCACGTATGCGTCCCTCGGCACGTATGGCTCATCTCGCCCGCCTCCTTTTGCGCCGAACTCATCGAAGCGGTCTCTGCCTCGGCCACCGCGGCGCGGGCTATCAAAGGAACGGCGATCAGGTGTGCGCATATTGGGTCTCAGACGGGGTGAACAGAACAATTGGTACGGACGAGCCGCCAGCAAGGCCGGCTGGGCAGCTTCACGCCACGACCATAGACCGATTTGTCAACCGAAGCCAACCATCAACGCACGGCAAAACACCGGGCCCGCGCCGGCGCCGCCATGAAGTCTCCGAGGACCTGCGCCACCTGGCACGCGCTCATCCGCCGGGTCGAGCGCGCCGGCTGGCGATGCGTGTTGATCCGCAATACGCCGCCGCCGGCCAGTTGGATGCGCAGGGTCCCCTGCCGGATCGCTCGCACATAGAGCGGCATGCCAAGACCCGGCGGCGGCGTCCGCCCCTGGGCGATCGCCGAGACCCGCTCGCGGTAGTCGGCGGCCAGGGCCGGGGTGCGGGAATGATAGTTGCCGACAGCGTCGAACCAGTTGCCGCCGGCCTCGTCACGCAGCCGGATCAGGAAGCGGGCGGCGTAATCGGCGTTTGCGGCCGGATCGAAGGCTTGCTCGACGCCGGCAAAGGCGGTCGGGTGCCATTGCAGATTGATCTGCATGCAGCCGACGTCGATCTGCGAGACTCCGCGCTGCAGCGCCTGCTGCGCCCAGACCACGGCGGCGGCCTTGCTGTCGAAGTAATACGCCGCGCCGTCGGCATTGATCGCCCAGGGCCAGGGCTGCAGGCCAAGACGCGGCGGGATTGGCCGGCCACTTTCGGCCTTGGCAATCGCGGTGAGCAGGCCCGGGGCGGTCTGGTGCCGCGCCTCGGCCTGTGCGATCGCGCTTTTGCACATGTCGCTCTGCTGCTCGGCCCAGGAGCCCGGCTCCGCGCGCACGCCAGGAGCGAGCAGGAGCAGCAGGCACAGAACGGGGATCAGGCGGAGCACGGCGCCGGTGTAGTCGATGCGCGGGGCGCCGCCAAACCTAATAGGTCGGCCACAACCCCGGCGCTGCGACCTCGAGCGAGTGGCCGTCGGGATCGCGGAAATAGAGGCTGGTGCCGCCATGAGTCTGCACCACCCGGCTCTCGAGCGGGATGCCACGCTCTTGCAGGTGCCTGACCCAATCTTCCAGCCCGGCCAGAGGAATGGCAAAACAGAGATGCTGGGTGCCGCGCCCATCATGCGGCGGGATGATCCCGCCCGGCGTCTGGCTCGGCTCAGTCGAGCCGTGGGTGCGGAACAGCAGCAGGATGCCGTCGCCCGGCACGTCCATGCCGATCATCCGCTCGTCGCGCAGCAAAGTCGCGAAGCCGAAGGTCTCGGCATAGAAAAGTTCGGAGCGGTCGAGGTCCTCGACGTAGAGCGAGGTCTCGAGGATGCGGCTGATCCGCGGCGGCATGATGGTCTCGATCATTGGGGTGCGGCGCTAACCGCCGCACCCCAACGCTGGTTCCTGCATCAGCCGGCGATGCGGCCGCGGCGGCGGACCAGCGCACCGGCGAGGCCGACGCCGAGCAGCGCCAGCGAGGCTGGCTCCGGCACCGGCGCGAAGGCGACGCCGCGGTAGACGACGCCCGCCTGGGCGCCCTCGACCACCGAGAAGCTCTGCGACACCGGCAGCATGGTGGCGCTCAGCAGGTCGGTGATCCCGACGATCTGGTTGGGATCTGCGCCGGCATCGCCGCTGGTGCTGTTGGTCGAAGTCGAGGCGTAGAGCGTCACCGTCCCGTCCGCGTTCACCCGGCCGGCCAGGTTACGCAGCCCGGTCACGTAGGGGTCGAGACCGGCCGGGTACCCGTCCACGGCATACTGCGTGTAGAGGTTCAGCCCGCTCTGCAGCGTGTAGTCCAGCATCCAGGTGCCATTCACCAGGCTCCACTTCTGCAGGCCGGCATGCGGGTCGGCGATGGTGCCGGCGTTGCCCTCGTCGGCCACGTACAGCGTGCTCGAGTTGGCGAAGAACAGGCCGAACGGGGCGAAGTAGTTGGTGCAGTTCGTGGCGGTGCAGGTCTGCGCCGACGCGGCCGTGGTGGTGAAGCCCGGCAGGACGCTGATCGTGGTGTTGCCGGTCGGCAGGGTGCCGGCGGTGCCGACCTGGTAGACCGTGTTGATGCCGTTGCTGCCGCTGCCCTTGCTCGTATAGAGCGTGTTGTCGTTGATGGTCAGGCCGCGGAAGTTGTTGTCCTTCAACAAATAACCATCGGCCGCGCCGGTGAACTGGCCGGCCTGGACCGAAATCCCGGTGCCCGGGGTGACGAGCTGCACGCCGGTGGTCGCCAGGAGCTGCGCGCCGATCGAACCGGGCGTGATGACGCTATCGGTCGCCTTGACGCCGTTGCCGCTGTTGCCGGCGGTGTAGAGGCCGTTAGCGGTCGAGATCGTCGCGCGGATGTTGTTGCCGGAGTAGGTGTTGGTGTCGGTCACCGTCGTCGCGCCGTTGGCGTTGATCGACACGACCGAGCGCGAGGTCGGCGCCGCGATGTCGGAGTTGGTGGGGTCGATCACGCCCGGAGTGTTGGCGTTGGAGCGGTCGAGCGAATTGACCGCCGCGTTGTAGCCGCCCAGCGTCAGTGTGCGGCCGTCGGTCGACAGCGTCACCGCCAGCTCCGACTTGGACGGGAAGCTGGTGGCGACCCCGGTCGCGGCCGTCACGTTCAGCGTCGGCGTGCTGGTCGCGGTGATCTGGTTCGGCGCTTTGACGTCCTGCAGGAAGATCGGCGAGAGAATGCCGAAATTGCCGTCCACGGCGGCGTTGTTGAACACGGTGGGATAGGAACCGTTGCTGTTGGCGACGGCGCCGTTGCTGTTCGGCAGGCGCTGGCCGACCGCGATCGTCGCGGCCGTGCCCTGATAGACGCTGTAGGACACGACGAGGTCGCCGGCGGTGAACAGGGGCGCGGCGTGGACCGTGATCGGGGCCAGCAAGGTGGCGAGCGCGGCCAGGCGCGCGCTGGGCGAGAGTATCGTCATTTTATCGTTTCCAATTCGTCAGCGTCGCGATTTCGCGCGAAACTACTCTGGCCAGAGTAGATTGAGAGATGTCGGAACGATGACAGTGTCGCAGGCTCACGGCTTCGTGCAGGAACCCTGGTCTAATACAGCCGAACCTAAGCGGCGTTGGCCAGACCACCCTGGACATGACGCGCGAACAGCGCGAACAGCCGCCGCGCGACCGGGCCGACCTGGCCGTCGCCCACCGCGCGCCCGTCGATTGCCGTGATCGGCTTGACGAAGCTGGTGGCACTCGTGAGGAACGCCTCACGCGCGCCGCGCATCTCCGCCTCGCTGAACGGCCGCTCCTCGAACGCGATCCCTTCGGCGTCCAGCAACAAGGCCAGCGCCGCGCGGGTGCAGCCCGGCAGGATCGCATGACCCAACGGCCGGGTCCGCAACACGCCCACGGCGTCGACGATCCAAAAACTCGTCGCCGCCCCCTCGGTGACCATCCCGTCGGCGTCGATCAGGATCGCCTCGGACGCTCCCTGCTCGCGGGCCGCCTGGCGTGCGAGCACGTTGGGCAGCAGGCCCGTCGACTTGATGTCGCAGCGCGCCCAGCGCAGGTCCGGCTGGGTGATGGCGCTCGTCCCCCACTGCTCGACGTCGCGTGGATAGGGCGAGATCCGCCGCACCGTGACCACCAGCGCAGGCGGGATCGGCTGTACCGGGAAGGCGTGATCGCGCCGGGCCACGCCGCGAGTCACTTGCATATAGAGAAGACCCTCGCTGACCCGGTTGCGCCGCGCCACTTCGGCCAGCACGGCGAGCAACGCGGTCCGCGGCATCGGCATGGCGATGCGCACCTCGCGCAGCGAGCGCTCCAGCCGGTCGAGATGCAGGCCGGAATCGACGAAGCGGTCGCGGTAGAGATGTACCACCTCATAGATGCCGTCGGCGAACTGGTAGCCGCGGTCCTCGATGTTCACCGCGGCGTTGCGCTGGGCGACATAGGCGCCGTTGACGTAGGCGACCCGGCTCAAAGAAGGCCGCTCATCAGGGCGCCGCCCGGTCGTCGGAGTTGACGCCGAGCTGCTTCAGCTTGCGATGCAGCGCGCTGCGCTCCATGCCGACGAAGCCGGCGGTACGGCTGATGTTGCCGCCAAAGCGCAGCAGTTGCGCCTGCAGGTACTGCGTCTCGAACAGGTCGCGGGCCTCGCGCAGCGGCAGCGACATCAGGTCGGCCGAGGGATCGAAATTGAGCAACGCCGGCGCGCCCTGGCTGATCTCGGCCGGCAGCATCTCGGCGCGGATTGGGTCGCCCTGCCCGCCCGGCGCCATGATCAGCAGCCAGTCCATCAGGTTGCGCAACTGCCTGACATTGCCGGGCCAATCGTAGGATTGCAGCGCCGTCAGCGCGTCGGTCGAGAGCTCGCGGCTGGGGATGCCCGAGCTCTCGGCGGAGCGCTCGATGAAGAACCGCGCCAACTCCGGCACGTCCTCGCGCCGCTCCTTCAGGCTCGGCATCCGCACCGGCACCACGGCGAGGCGGTAATATAGGTCCTCGCGGAAGCGCCCGGCGGCGATCTCGGCCTGCAAGTCGCGGTTGCTGGTCGCCAGCACGCGGACGTCGACTTTCACCCGGGTCGTGCCGCCGAGCCGCTCGAAGGTCTGGTCCTGCAGCGCGCGGACGATCTTTCCCTGCGTTTCCAGGGGCATGTCGGAGACTTCGTCGAGCAGCAGGGTGCCGCCATGGGCGCGTTCCAGCACGCCGGCGCGCCGCGGCGTGCTGGACGCGTCCGAGCCGGCCTCGACCCCGAACAGCTCCTCCTCGAAGCGCGCCGGGTTCAGCGTGGCGCAGTTCAGCACCACGAACGGCCCGTCCGCCCGGCGCGAACGCTCGTGCACCATGCGCGCGGCGACCTCCTTGCCCGACCCGGCCGGCCCGCTGATCAGCACCCGCGACCCGGTCGGCGCCACGCGTTCGACCGCCGCTTTCAGCTGCGAGATCGCCGCGCTGTGCCCGAGCAGCTCGGTGTCGACGCCGGCGCGCAGCCGCAACTCGGCGTTCTCGCGCGAAAGCCGCGCCGCCTCGAGCGCGCGGCGGACGATCAGCAGCAGCCGGTCCGACTTGAACGGCTTCTCGATGAAGTCATAGGCGCCGTGCTGGATCGCGGTGACCGCGGTCTCGATCGTGCCGTGGCCGGAGATCATCACCACTGGGACATGCGGCTCCTCGGTGTGCAGCACGTTGAGGATGCCGAGCCCGTCCAGCCGCGAGCCCTGCAGCCAGACATCGAGGATCACGAGGGCCGGGCGGCGATGCCGGAAGGCGGCCACCGCCGCGTCGGAGTCGCCGGCCTGCCGGACCGTGTAGCCCTCGTCGCTCAGCACGCCGTCGATGAGGATCCGGATATCGGGCTCGTCATCGACGATGAGGATTTCCTGCGCCATTGCCCGGTCTCTAGGCCGGAACCGGGTCAGGCACAATCAGCGGCAGCGCCAGAATGGCGACGGCGCCGGGTCCATCGGCGCGGTCGTCGAGTTCGAGCCGGCCGTGGTGGTCCTCCATGATCTTTTTTACGATCGCCAGACCCAGCCCGGTGCCCTTCGGCTTGTGCGTCACATAGGGCTCGGTCAGCCGCGCGCGGCCCTCTTGCGGCAGACCGATGCCGTCATCGTGCACCTCGATCACCGCCATCCCGTCGCGCGCATGCACCGCGACGGCAATGCGACCGACCGGCTCGCCGGTCTCGCGCGGGCGCATGGCCACCGAGTCGGCCGCGTTCTGCAGCAGGTTGGTCAGCGCTTGGCCCAGCAGCCGGCGGTCGCACAGGCCCATCGGGCCGCGCTCGGGGATGTCGGTGCTCCAGGCGATCTCCGGCCGGGCGCTGCGCTGCAGGATGAGCGCCTCGCGGGCGATGCGGCCGACATCCTCGACCTTGAGCACCGGCTGCGGCATGCGGGCGAAGGCGGAGAACTCGTCGACCATGCGGCCGATGTCGCCGACATGGCGCACGATGGTGTCGGCGCATTGCGCGAACGTCTCAGGATCGGACTTTATCTCCTTGGCAAAGCGACGTTTCAGCCGTTCGGCACTGAGCTGGATGGGCGTCAGCGGGTTCTTGATCTCGTGGGCGATGCGGCGAGCCACGTCGGCCCAGGCGGCTTTGCGCTGGGCCGATTGCAGCTCGGTGATGTCGTCGAAGGTGACGACGTAGCCGTCTAGCCGGCCGCCGCGCAGGTCGGTGCCGACGCGCACCAGCAGGGTGCGGCGGCGCTGGGTCGGGCCGATCTCGACCTCCTCGGTGTGCGGCCGCTCGGGATGGGCGACCACGGCGCGCAGCAGCGGCGCGAACTCCGGCACCAGCTCGGCCAGGTTGGCGCCGATGGCCGCGATCAGGTCCATCGCCAGCAGCTCGCTCGCCACCCGGTTCGGCAGCTCGACCCGGCCGGACGCATCAAGCCCGATCACGCCGGCCGAGACGCCGGCCAGCACCGTCTCGGTGAACCGCCGGCGCTCGTCGATCTGGCTGTAGGCGTCCATCAGCTCGGTCCGCTGCGAGCCGAGCTGACCGGTCATGCGGTTGAAGGCGCGCGACAGGCCCGCCACCTCGTCGTCGCTGGCGATCTCCGGCACTCGCGTGCTGAGGTCGCCGCCGCGCACCCGCTCGGCCGCCAGGATCAGCCCGCCGATCGGGCGCGCGATCTGGTTGGCCAGCACCAGCCCGATCAGCACAGCGGCCATCAGCACCAGCAGGGCCACGAGCGCGAAGATGAGCGCGAAGCTGATCTGCAGGCCGGTTCGGTTCTTGTCGAGCCGGTTGTATTCCGTCACCGCCTGCTCGGTGCGGACCATGTGGTTCAGGATCTCCTGGTCCACCGGGCGGCCGATCAGCAGCATCAGCATGGGCGTGGCGTTGAGCTTGACGACGGCGCGCACCCGGTCCTCGTCGGGCGAGCCCAGCACGGCGACGTCGCCGTTGCGCGCCTGCTCGACCGCCGATTGCGGCGGCAACTCGACGCCCAGGCCCTCCATCGGCCCCATGCCGGCGATCACCTGGCCGGTGACCGGCTCGAAGATGATCGCCTCGGTCAGGCCGCGCAGCACCGTCTGTGTCTGCAGCACCTGGCCGAAGGTGTAGGGGTCGTTGACCAGCATGGCCCCGGCCCGGTTGAGGTCGTTAGCCATGCCCAGCGCGTCGCCGCGGATGTTGTTGCGGTGCTCCTCGAGATAGCCGCGGCTAGCCTCGAGCCCCTCGTTCAGCGCGGTGCGGACCCGGTCGTTGAACCAGGCCTGGATGCCGAGGGTGAAGAACGCGGTGGCGAACAGCGCCACCAGGATCGTCGGCGTGACGGCCACGACGCTGAACAGCAACACCAGGCGCACATGCAGCCGGGACCCGGCCGAGCCGCGCCGCCGCTCGACCCACACCCGCGTCAGCCGGCCAGCCAGCACCGCGCCCAGCAGCAGCAGCACGGCGAGGTTGGCGACCACCATGACGATCAGCGCGCTGGGCGTCAGCTGCAGCCGCACCCCGCCGGAGAGCAGCACGAATGTCGCGATGCCCAGCGCCAGCGCGATCGAGGCCAGCACAAGGGTCATGACCTTGCCGAGCAGGACGTCGGCGAGGCGGCGTTTGGCCTTGGCTGGGCGCAATTGCTCGGGCTTGTTCGACGCGTTCATGCCCGCGAGCTTAGCCGATGCCGCGCACCACGGGGATATCGAGATCCCTGATCTTCTTGCGCAGCGTGTTGCGGTTCAGGCCCAGCATGGCCGCCGCCTTGATCTGGTTGCCGCGCGTGGCCGATAGCGTCATCTGGATCAGCGGCCGCTCCACCTCGGCGATGACCCGGTCGTAGATGTCGCGCATCGGGATGCCGTCGCGGTTGGCGGCCAGGAACGAGCGGATGTGCCGCTCGACCGCGACCGCGAGCGATTCCGGACTACCGCCGGACGCGACCGGCTCGAGGTCGCCGCCGGTCTCCACCAGTTCGGCCGCGATCACGTCGGCGTTGATCGTCTCCTGCGGATACAGCGCGGCCAGGCGGCGCATCAAGTTCTCGAGCTCGCGCACGTTGCCGGGCCAGCGGTGCCCGCGCAGGCGCTCGATCGCCGATTGGTCGAGCGACTTGCCGGGCAGCCCGCTCTCGCGCGCCTTTTCGAGGAAGTGCCGCGCCAGCACCGGGATGTCCTCGAGCCGTTCGCGCAGCGGCGGCAAACGAATGGGAACGACGTTGAGGCGGTAGAACAGGTCTTCGCGGAACTGGCCGGCGCGGATCGCCTGGCGCAGGTCGCGGTGGGTGGCGGCGACGATGCGGACATTGGCGCGGATCGGCTGGCGTCCGCCGACGGTGGTGAACTCGCCTTCCTGCAGCACGCGCAACAGCCGGGTCTGGGCCTCGGCGGGCATGTCGCCGATCTCGTCGAGGAACAGCGTGCCGCCGGCGGCCTGCTCGAAGCGGCCCTGGGCGCGGTTGAGCGCGCCGGTGAAGGCGCCGCGCTCGTGGCCGAACAGCTCGCTCTCGATCAGCTCGCGCGGGATGGCGGCCATGTTGATGGCGACGAAGGGGCCGGAGCGGCGGCGGCCGTAATCGTGCAGCGCGCGGGCGACCAGCTCCTTGCCGGTGCCGGATTCGCCGTTGACCATGACGGTCAGGTCCGTGGTCGTGAGCCGGGCGATGCTGCGGTAGATCTCCTGCATCGCGACCGAGCGGCCGATCAGCGGCAGGCGCTCCTCGTTATCCGCGCCCTGGCCCTGGGTGGTGGCATCGATGGGCGCGGGCGCGGCCAGGGCACGGCCGACAATGGAGAGAAGTTCTTTGAGATCGAAGGGCTTGGGCAGGTATTCGAAAGCGCCGCGCTGGGCTGCCTTGACCGCCGTCATCAGCGTCGACTGCGCGCTCATCACCACCACCCGCAGATCCGGGCGAACCCTGCGGATGCGCGGGATCAGGTCCAGCCCGTTCTCGTCCGGCATCACCACGTCGGTGATCACCAGGTCCCCCTCGCCGTCCTCGACCCAGCGCCACAGCGTCGCGACATTGCCGGTGGAGCGCACCTGGTAGCCGGAGCGGCCGAGCGCCTGGGTCAGGACGGTGCGGATGGAGCGGTCGTCGTCGGCAACGAGAATGGTCGGCAGGGTCATCAGATGGGTTCCGCGTCCGCTTCCGACATGACGGGCAGGCAAAGGCGGAACTCGGTCCGCCCCGCGCGGCTGTCCACCTCGATCAAGCCGCCATGGTCGCCGACGATCTTGGCGACCAATGCAAGCCCCAGGCCGCTGCCGCTGGTCTTGCTGCTGACGAAGGCCTCGAACAGATGCGGGCGGATGTCCTCGGGGATGCCGGGGCCGTTGTCGCGCACGCTAACCACCAGCGGCAGGTGGACCCGGTGGCGGCTGCCGGCCACGGCCAGGCGCATGCCCTGCTGGTAGGAGGTCGTCAGCACGATCTCGCCGCGATCGCCGACGGCCGGGTCGCCGGCGATCGCCTCGGCCGCGTTCTTGACCAGGTTGAGCACGACCTGCACCAATTGGTCGCGACTCGCCCAAACCGGCGGCAGCGACGGATCGTAGTGCTCGACCAGCCGCATACCGGCGGCCACCCCGTTCTGCGCCAGCCGGCGGACATGCTCGAGCACGCGATGGATGTTGACGGGGCGGCGCTCGATCGGCTTCTCGCCGAAGATCTCCATGCGCTCGACCAGGTCGCGGATGCGGTCGGCCTCGTCGCGGATCAGGTCGGTCAGCTCTCGGTCGGCCGAAGAGACGCCGGCCTCGAGCAGTTGCGCGGCGCCGCGGATGCCGGAAAGCGGATTCTTGACCTCGTGGGCGAGGATCGCCGCCATGCCGCTGACCGACCGGGCGGCGCCGCGGAAGGCGATCTGCCGGTCGAGCGCGCGGGCGGCCGAGGCGTCTTGCAGCGTCAGCAGCACGCAGCCGGGCTCTTCGGGCAACGTTGTGACGTGCACGCTGATGTGCCGCTTCTGCAGGCGCGGGCTTTCCAGGTTGAGGTCGTGGTCGGAGATGGTGCTCTCCGACGCCCGGACTTGGGCGATGATTTGGAACAGCGGGTTGTCCTGCGGCAGCAGCGCCGCGAGGTTCATCTGCGTCAGCTGCAGCAGGGAGACGCCGAAGAACTGCTCGGCGGCCTGGTTGGCGTAGCGGAACTGCTCCTGCGGCCCGAGCAGCACGGCGGGCACCGGGAGCGCGCCAAGGATGGCCATCGAGTCGACCGCGACCGGCCGGCGGGGCCGCGAGACCAGGGTGGCATTGCCGGACGGCGCGCCGTTCATGCCGCCCGCACGCTAGTCATGCCGCGCGCACGCTAGTGCACCGAAGCAAACGAAGCGAGCAGCTTCGTTTGCTTCAGAGGTGCACTAGCCTCATTGACGACGTGCAGCTTTGACCCAAACGGATGTGAAGCATCCGTTTGGGTCGCTGCACTAGGGGCGCCGCGCTCGATCAGCGGATCGTAGAACCGGTGGATCAGCGTCTCGACGGCGTCGGCGTCGGCGCAATGGTTGATGGCGGCGCGGAACTCGGAGGAGCCCCACAGCCCGTGCGAATACCAGGCGACGTGCTTGCGCGCGACCCGCATGCCGGCGTCGCGTCCGCAATGGGAGAGCATCGCCCGGTAGTGCGCGAGCAGGATGCGTTTCTGCTCGACCAGGCTCGGATCGGCGACCCGGCGGCCGGTGGCCAGGAACTCGGCGACCTGCGCCGGGAACCAGGGCCGGCCGTAGCAGCCGCGGCCGACCATCACGCCGTCCGCGCCCGATTGCCGCATCGCCTCGGCGGCGTCGTCGGCGGTCAGGATGTCGCCATTGGCGATCACCGGGATGCCCACCGCCGCCTTGACCCCGGCGATGAACGCCCAGTCGGCGCTGCCGGTATAGAATTGCTGCCGTGTGCGGCCGTGCACGGTGACCATGCGGATGCCACAGGACTCGGCAATCCGCGCCAGGGCCGGCGCATTGAGGTTGGCGTGGTCCCAGCCCATGCGCATCTTCAGCGTCACCGGCACCGGCACCGCCTGCACGGTCGCCTCGAGGATGCGCGCGGCGGCGATCTCGTCGCGCATCAGCGCCGAGCCGGCGCTCTGGCCGACCGCGACCTTCTTGACCGGGCAGCCGAAATTGATGTCGACCAGGTCGGCGCCGTGCGCCACCGCGACCCGCGCCGCCTCGGCCATCGCCTGCGGATCGCAGCCGGCCAGCTGCACCGAGGCCGGCCCGCCGCAGCCGTCGACCTCGGCCATGCGCAGCGTGGTGCGGTTCTCGCGCACCATCGCCCAAGACGCGATCATCTCCGACACCACCAGCCCGGCGCCGTGCTGCTTGGCCAAGCGGCGGAACGGCAGGTCTGTCACGCCCGACATGGGCGCCAGGATGACCGGCCGCTCGATGCGGACGCTGGTGGCGCCGGAGCCGAGCGTGATCGGCGCGAGTTGCCCTTTTGGTTCAGTAATGCCCATGATTTGGGCAAACTAGTCGCTGCCTGTGACTTGTGCAAACGGTTCTCGTGTCGCCGTGACGTGGGGTTGACGCCGCAGCCGCCGGACAGCATTGCTGCCGCCATGCGTGTAGCGGCAATTCTGGTCGCGGCCGGGTCCGGGCTTCGGTTCGGCGCGGACCGGCCGAAACAATTTTCCGCCCTGGCCGGCAAGCCGGTGGTGCGATGGGCGGCGGAGCGTCTGGCGGCCCAGGCCGACCTGCTGCAGCCGGTCGGCGAGGCGGCTTCCCTCGACCCGGCGCTCGCCGGATTACGGCATCTCCCGGTCGTGGCCGGCGGCGCGACGCGGCAGGACAGCGTGCGCGCCGGGCTGGAGGCGCTGGCGCCGCATGCGCCGGACGTCGTGCTGATCCATGACGCCGCGCGGCCGTTCTTTCCGGCCGATGTCGTGCCGGCCTTGCTCGAGGCGCTGACGCATCTTCCCGGCGCGATCCCGGCGGTCCCCGTCGCCGATACGCTGAAGCGGGCCGCCGATGGCCGCATCGGCGCGACCGTCCCGCGCGACGGGCTGTATCGGGCGCAGACGCCGCAGGCGTTCCGGTTCGATACCGCGCTCGAGCTGCATCGCCACTATGCCGGCGCGCCCGGCCTGACCGACGACGCCGCCCTGCTCGAGCGCGCCGGGCTGGGCGTGGCGCTCGTGGCCGGGCACGACGACAACATCAAACTCACCTTTCAGGAGGACGCCGTGCGTCTCGAGCGCATCCTCGGCGGCATGATGGAGCCGCGCACCGGCACCGGGTTCGACGTGCACGTGCTGCAGGCCGGGCGCGCGCTGATGCTGTGTGGCGTCGACGTGCCGCACGAGCAGGGCCTGGCCGGGCATTCGGACGCCGATGTCGGCATCCATGCGCTCTGCGACGCGATCTATGGCGCGCTGGCCGAGGGCGATATCGGGCGCCACTTCCCGCCCAGCGAGGCGACCTGGAAGGACGCCGACAGCGCGCGCTTCCTGCGCCACGCCGCCGGCCGGATCGCGGCCCGCGGCGGCCGTCTGGCCAATGCCGACGTTACGCTGATCTGCGAACGCCCGAAGATCACGCCGCATGCGCCGGCCATGATGGCTCGGCTGGCCGACCTGCTCGGCGTCGAGGTCGGCCGGATCTCGGTCAAGGCCACGACGACGGAGCGGCTGGGCTTCGCGGGCCGCGGCGAGGGGATCGCCGCCCAAGCCGTCGTGACGGTGCTGTTGCCCGCTTGAGTTCCGATTGACCGGTTGGTCGGAGCGGCGGGATTCGAACCCACGACCCTCAGTCCCCCAGACTGATGCGCTACCAGACTGCGCTACGCTCCGCCGTCGCGGGTTTTAGCAGCATGGTCAAAGCTGAGCAACGCCCGCAGCTGGATCATCTCGTCCAGCACCTGCTCGAGGGCGAGGCGCAGGCGCAGCGCCTCGGGCTCGCGCCGGGTGGGCGGCGCGGCTGGCGGCTCGGGCGGCTCGGGCGGCTCGAACCCGGGCAGACTGGGCGCCAGCGCGCCGCGCTCGGCCTCGGCGGCAGCGCGCTCGCCGGGCGGCGCGGGCGGGATGTCCTCGGCCAGCTGGCCGCCGCCCTCGCGCAGCAGACGCTGGACGCCCTTGATGGTATACCCCTGAATATACAGCAAATCCGAGACTCGGCGGAGCAGCTGGATATCGTCCGGACGGTAATACCGGCGCCCACCGCCGCGCTTGAGCGGCCGGATCTGCGGGAACTTCGTCTCCCAGAACCGCAGCACGTGCTGCGGGATGTGCAATTCGTCGGCGACCTCGCTGATGGTACGGAACGCGTTCGGCGCCTTCTTGGCCCGGGTGCGCGGCTGTTCCGGATCCTCCGGCAGCAGGTCTACATTTTCGCTCACTCGTCTTCGTCGCCGATGGCGGGGATCGCCAGCCCGTTGACCTGGGCCTTGAGCACCTGGCTGGGTCGGAACGTCAGCACGCGCCGCGGCAGGATCGGCACCTCGACGCCGGTCTTGGGGTTGCGGCCGATCCGGCGCCCCTTCTGCCGCACCGAAAACGTGCCGAAGCCGCTGAGTTTGACGGGTTCTCCCGCCTCCAGCGCCAGGCACATGCGCTCCAGCACCGTTTCCAGCAGCTCGGCCGAATCGTTGCGAGACAAACCCACCTGCGCGTAGATGGTCTCCGCCAATTGCGCGCGAGTAACCGTGTTCATTCCGCCACGCTATGGGCGGACTTCACGCTGGTCAAGCAAGAGGCTTGAATTAAAAGAAGAACATACCGCCTGTGGCAGAGCTGCTACATGCGGACGCTCTAGTGGGTCCGCTACATGCGGACCAGTGCGCTGCCCCAGGTCAGGCCGCCGCCCAGCGCCTCCATCAGCACAAGCTCGCCCCGCTTGATCCGCCCATCGCCGTAGGCTTCCCATAACGCCAGCGGAACCGAGGCCGCGGACGTGTTGGCATGGCGGTCCACCGTCACGACCACCCGCTCGGCCGCCAAGCCCAGCTTCTTGCCCATCGCATCGATGATGCGCCGGTTGGCTTGGTGCGGCACGAGCCAGTCCACGTCGTCATGACCGAGCCCGTTGGCGGCCAGCGCCTCGTCGACCACCGCGGCGAGCTTGCCGACGGCATGGCGGAAGATCTCGCGGCCGTTCATCACCAGGTGCCCGGGCTTGTCCGGCTGGCCGACGGCGCCATCGACGTAGAGCAGGTCGCCGAGCCTGCCTTCCGAGTGCAGGTGGGTCGACAGGATGCCGCGCCCCTCCTCGCCCGCGCGCGCCCGGCGTACGAACACCGCCCCGGCGCCGTCGCCGAACAGGACGCAGGTGGTCCGGTCGGACCAGTTCATGATCCGCGAATACACCTCGCTGCCGATCACCAGCACGCCGTCGACCTGCCCGGCCCGGACCATCGCGTCGGCCAGCGACAGCGCATAGACGAAGCCGCTGCAGGCGGCCGAGACGTCGAAGGCGAAGCCATGGTCGATCCCGAGCGCCGCCTGCACGCGGACCGCGGTGGCGGGGAATGCCTGGTCCGGCGTTGCGGTGGCCAGGATCACCGCGTCGACGGCCTCCGGCCCGGCGCCGGCGTCCAGCAACGCCGCCCGCGCCGCCGCCGCGCCCATGAAGGCGCAGCTCTCGCCGGGCCCGGCCAGACGGCGCTCGAGGATGCCGGTGCGCTCCCTTATCCAGGCATCGGTCGTATCGACCCGGGCGGACAGGTCGTCGTTGGTCACGACCTCGCTCGGCAGATAGCCGCCGATCCCGGCGATCAAGGCCCGCACGTCCATGCTCAGCCCGAGGCGGCCAGGTCGGGTGGGGCCAAATTGGGTGGAGCCGGATTGGGCGGGGCCGGAGTGGCAGGGTCGGCGCGCACTTGGTCGATCTGGCTCAGCCCCTCGCGGATCTTCGCGTTGAAGCCATGCACGACCATGTCCATCGCCACGTCCATCGCATGCGCGAACCCGGTCGCGTCCGTCCCGCCGTGCGACTTCACCACGACGCCGTTCAGGCCCAGCATCACCGCCCCGTTGTAGCGCCGCGGATCCAGCCATTCGCGCATCCGCTCCAGACCCGGCCGCGCCAGCAGGTAGGCGAGCTTGCCCATCAGGCTGCCGCGGAAGATCTGCCGCAGCAGATCGCCAACCAGCTTCAGCGCCCCCTCCCCGGTCTTGAGCGCGACGTTGCCGGTGAAGCCGTCCATGACGATCACGTCGGTGGTCCCGGCGGCGATGTCGTGCCCCTCGACGAAGCCGTAGAATTGCGGCCCGATATGGCTCAGCCGCAGCAACTCGGCCGCTTCGCGCACCCGCTCGTCGCCCTTGAGCTCCTCGGTGCCGACATTCATCAGCCCGATCGAGGGCGACGGCAGGCCCAGCACGGTGCGCGCGAACACGTCGCCCATGACCGCGAACTCGACCAGATTGCGCGCGTCGCACTGCACGTTGGCGCCGAGGTCGAGCATGACGACGTCGCCGCGCGCGGTGGGCGCGATCGCCGCCATGGCCGGGCGGTCGATCCCGGGCAGCGTCTTGACGAAGATCTTGGCCAGCGCGAGCAGCGCCCCGGTATTGCCGGCCGAGACCACGCCGGACGCCTCGCCGCCGGCCACCGCGTCGATCGCCAGCCGCATGGAGCTGTCGCGCAGCCGCAGCGCGGCGGTCGGCTTCATGTCGGACGGCACCGCGGTGGGCGCGTGCCGCAGCGTGCAGGACGCCGCGACACGGCGGCGCTCGGCGATCAGCGGCGCGAGCCGGGCTTCATCGCCGATCAGCAGGAAGCGTGCCTCGGGATGCCGCTCCGCGGCCAGTGCCAGTCCGTCGAGCACGATCAGCGGCGCGTTGTCGCCGCCCATCGCGTCGATCGCCAGTGTGAACGCTGCGCTCAATCCAGGCCGACCCCAACGGGCTCAGGCGCGGACGGCGCCCTTGAGCTCCTTGCCAGCCGCGACGACCTCGCGACCGCCATAATAGCCACAGTGGCTGCACACATGATGCGGACGCTTCAGCTCGCCGCAGTTCGGGCAGTCGTTGTGGGCCTCGCCGACCAGGAAGTCATGCGCCCGGCGCATACCGCGGCGGGACGGGGAGGTTTTCTTCTTCGGAACGGCCATGGGAAGCGCCTCTCAAGACGTGACGCGCGGCGCGCCGGAGAGCGGCGACTGGATCACGGGCGGTTGGGGATAAACGAGGCGCGGGCCTTACCAGAGACCAACCGTCGCCGCAAGATGGCACCGGCTTATTGCTTGGAGCGGAGCGCTGCCAAAGCGGCAAACGGGCCGGCGGGACCACTGACTTCGTCGGGCAGATCTTCGGCGCCGGGCTTGTGCGGATAGGGGTCCAGCGCCAGCGCCAGTTGCTGCGCGGCGGTCTCGCCGAGGTCGATGGCACT
>JAABUZ0100005285.1_pt1 | contig 17058 bp, 14 predicted proteins | sample 5562091 | NCBI WGS metagenome assembly JAABUZ01 (sample SAMN12813069, study PRJNA571459) | rock metagenome | isolation source: Antarctica rocks | place: Antarctica: Victoria Land, Linnaeus Terrace sud | collected 2015-12-21
AGAGAGTGCGTGCAATGCCCGGCTCATCGGCTCGTCCAGCCTTTGATCACTTACGGCTATCACGGATTGCAGAGATATCGGAATGTCTTCTGGCCGGTCGTTTGGCGACTCGTCAGGTGTTACTGGTGGACTGAGGTGAAGGCGATACTCGACGTCTTGCAGATCGTTCAGAGCGGCCTTTAAACGCCGTGGTCGTCCGCTCGCCGCTTGAAAGCGCAGGTACTTTCCCATAAGTGTCAACGCCAGCGGAAGTCCTCCTACGGAACTCACAAGCTGTCGGGCAACTTGTTCCTCTTGCTTAAGGACGGTTGGAGCAAAACGTGCTAGCAGGGTAAGTCCGTCGCTTTCAGGCAGTTCTGATACAATTATTGCTCGATCAGGGGTGAAAGATGTGGCAACGCTGGCAACGCGTGTGGTGAGCAAGTATGCACAGTTGGGTCCGCCAATTTGCACAGCCTGCGCCTCTTCGAGTTGCCACACATCATCGATGACGATCAATAACTTGCGCATCCCTATGAAGTCTCTCAGAAGAGTTGCCCATGCATCTGCACTATTTAGAGTCTCTGTTATACTTCCGTCTATCCCCAACAGAGTCCCCCAGTGAGAGAAGAGTCTCAGGAAATGCGGCTGGCGTCCAATGCCAGCCCAGAGCACACCATCGCTAAATTCTGTCTCGATCTCCTCATCGTGCGCCAGCGCCACCGCGAGCGCAGTCTTGCCGCTTCCCGGCAAACCATAGAGAGCAGCAGTCTTGTTTCTCTTTATCTGCTCTTTGATAGTAGAAAGCAGCTCATTCCGCCCAATCAGTTTATCCTCGTGCAGCAATGGAAGATCTGGATCATAGAGTGCAGCGCTTCCATGCACAGCAGTCTGCCCGCTCTGGATAAGCAGTCTCTCTCCATTTATCTGGTCATGCTCACGCTCTGGCTGGGTAAGGTGCTTTCCCCCTTCTTCCCTCTCATTGGCTACGAAGAGAAAGGCTGCACTTGAGTTATCTATGCCGTCCTCTTGTCCGAAAGCTTCCCCTGCCTCCTGAATATCCAGGTTGAAAAGCTGGCGTACCCGCTCCCACTGGGCAGGTGAAGGAAGAAGCTTCCCTTGCTCCCATTGCTCCACAACACCTATCGGTATGCTGAGCCTTCCCGCCACTCCGGCTACCGACCACCCCTTCTCTTCCCGCGCTCGCTGCACTGCCTGCGCAAATCTATTTGCTTCCGTGATGATTTCTCCACGCTGAAGTTAATTAAATACATACATACGCATATATAAACTTACTATGTCATTATATCAGCAAAGAATGCAGACCTGCGAGAACGTACCAATTCACCTCACTCGCCAACAGAAAACAGGTCCACATTGAGAGCCCGCTGCTTTAGCACGCATTGTTCACCTTTCTCACTCTTCACTCCTTCTACATCTATGGCTCTTTTGAGAGGAGAAAAGCACGTGTTTGTATGAAAAAGGAGCGGTCCTCTGGCGCGAAACGGACGACGTGCTAAAGCAGCGGGCTCTCGCAAATGAGGTTTCTGAATCGCTCTCCATGCAGAAGCAGTTGTCCTCTAGTTGTCCGGTACTTGAACTACGGTATCCGTTGTGTTCACAACCTCAACCAGGCATAATTAAAGCTATAAGGGATTTAGGATTTGCACTCATACAAGATTCGAAGAAGGGATGCCTCGAAATGTATAACTATAAGATTACGAGCAATGCGCTTATTTGTTTTGGAGAAGAAGGATCAACTGGCACAGGAAACTGATCCGTTCCCTCTACTCTTTGTCTTGTCTCTGTTTTATAAGGGAAGTTTGCATATGGATAGCACGAAGCACCAGAGTGAGATTGCTAGACTCATGGAACAGATCATGAGAGAGAATGAGGCGGCAGAGCAAGGTCTGACCGGGCTGGCACATGTCGCCTCTCATGAGAGCATTAATGCTCGTATGCAAAGGGGCGCAGAACACATTCTTGGCCTTATTGAGGCTGGCAAGCATGAGGAAGCTGAGGCGCTTCTCTGTGCAGAGACCTGGTGTGCTGAAGAGCTATAGTATTCTCTCCGCACTCCTTCAAGTCATTCCAGAATTATTTACTCATGACCATACCAATAAGCATGAGGCGGAACTTTTGCTGGACGAGAAAAGGACTTGCAAGAAAAAAACAGCAAGCATGCTCGCTTCATCACGAGCATGCCTGCTCTCTGTCAAGTTCAATTCCAACTATTACGAGATTGTAGTTAGTGAGACGATGATACTTACGCCGGTGGCCTCTCTGCACGCGCCCTCGCTGTCCTTCGTGCAACCTATGCTGCTTCCGACCCATCTATCTTGAAAATCATCTTACCTTTTACCTGCCGGCCCGCCAATGCCTTCAGATGATCCCCGAGTTCGCGCCAATTGCCTTCGAACCCTATGGATGGATGTAGCTTCCCTTCGCTGACCAGCCTTACAAGCAGGGCAAGATCTTTAGCGAAACTTTCTGGTGGCCCTGAAAGATAGGATACAAAGCTCTGAATGCGCGCACCCGCGTGCCCTGCGAGATCGTAGAAGCTGACCGGCGTTGGCTGCGTGCTTGAATTTCCAAAGACGACGATGGTCCCTCCCTGTGCTATATGCTTGACAGCGGCGGCGAGTGAGTCGCCCCCGACCGATTCCAGAATGAGCTCGAAGTCTCCTTGTAGTTCATCGACCTGGGTCACAAGTTCGCTCGCCCCCAGTTCTTGCAAACCCTCACCACGCTCTTTGCTTCCAACCACACCCGTGACATATGCACCAGATCTGGCAGCCAGCTCGACGGCGAAGCGGCCCACGCCACCCGAAGCTCCGGTGACCAGGACGCGCTGCCCCAATATCGATCCTCCGATGCGCACAGTGCGTAGAGCGGTTAAGCCGGCGATTGGCAGGGATGCAGCGGCCTCAAAGCCTACGTTATCGGGTAAGGCGGCGAGGCGTGTGGTTTGCACGGCGACGCGCTGGCTCCAACCTGCACCATCGACTAAGCCGACGACGCGCGTCCCTTTCTCCGGCCCGCTTCCATCGGCTGCCTTCTGGATCACTATTCCAGAAATATCCTGCCCCGGCCGCCAGCCTTCCGGCCGATTCGCCAGTAAGCTCAACTCTCCTCTATTTAAAGAAAATGCGTGCACCTCGACAATGGCTTCGTTCGCCTCCGCTTTGGGCTCGGCAACTTCTCGTAGCTCTACCGGCTTCTCCGCATTGTGCGTCGCTACTAATGACTGCATACAAAACTCTCCTTCTTTCTGGTTAAAAAATACGTATAAATGAGGATATCTTCCTACCTGTATCCCTGGTATACTTATAACAGTACCGCCTGTTAAGAAAAGCCTTTGTAAAGTTGAGGTTTCAATGTACTATAACCCTGCTCTACAGTACTTTCTCTCTGTGTTTCACGGCTACGACAAACCTTCTGTTACAAAGATACTTTTGCTCTTTCTGTCCTTATTTCCACGATACGGAAAACGAGGTGGCAATTGATCATCACTGATGTGACAACTCTGAAACTGCGTTTCCCAATGACGACGCCAATGGCCGATGCGATCCACTATATGCCCGATCGCCCAACTTTGCTCGTACAGGTGCATACCGATGAGGGTATCGTCGGCCTGGGTGAGGCTGCGGCATACGGTGGCTTTCTTGAGAGTCTGGAGTCTTTGATTACGGGCGAGCTGCGCCGGACGATTCTTGGCCTCGATCCCTTTCGCGTCGAACGCCTGTGGCAGCTAATGGCAACCCGTGCTCAACAGCGTGGCCGTCGTGGCATGTTGATGATGGCGATCAGCGGCATCGATATCGCGTTATGGGACATCATTGGTCAGGCCACGCGCACTCCACTATATAAGCTTCTCGGTGGCTACTCCGATACGTTGCCAGCCTATGCCTCCGCCGGCTTCTACGCCGCAAATAAAGATATAGCCGCGCTGGCAGCGGAGGTCGCGGGCTACGTCGAGCGGGGCTTTCGCGCCATTAAAATCAAGGTGGGTCGTCAGCCAGAAGCTCTATTGAATCCTTTGCTGAATATGCCGGCAGCCGACTATGCCACGGTCACATTTGAAGAGGATGTGGCGCGGGTGCACGCGGTCCGCAAGGCTATAGGCCCCGATATCAAATTGGCGATCGATGCGAACAACGCCTGGACGCCTTCGCTGGCCCTTGCATTTATGCGCGCGGTGGAGCAAGACAATATTTACTGGCTTGAGGAACCTGTGGCTACCGACGATCTTGCAGGCTCAGCCCTGTTAGCACAGCAGCTTACAACCCCCGTCTCTGGCTACGAGACGGAGACGGGCCTGCCGGGCTTCCGCGAACTGATTTCTCACCATGCCGTCGATATCGTCCAGCCTGATGTCATCTGGTCGGGCGGAATTACAGAGTGCCGCAAGATCGCTGCGCTCGCCCAGGCTCACAACCTGCCTGTCATCCCACACGTCTTCTCGTCGGCAGTAAGCACGATCGCCAATATGCACTTCATCGCCTCCATCCCGAATGGAAGCTGGCTGGAGTGGGACCAGAATCCAAATGCGCTCCGTTCCGATCTCTTCGAGGAGCCGCTACTTCCAGATTCACAAGGCAATGTCCGCCTACCTGAACGGCCCGGTCTAGGTGTCAAGCTCAATCAAGAGACCATCGCCCGCTACACCATTGACCAACACCGCTTCTAGTGGTGTACTATAGAGATGGTTACATACATGCCACTCTGGTAATCTTCGTAGCGTCCCTCTGCTTCGCAGAGGCGCCGATTTATCGCGCGCAGACCGGATTTATCCGGAGGGCTACCAACCAGTGTGCCCCAAAGTGCTCCGTTTCCCCCGTTTTTGGGAGGCGGTGAAGTTTGACAGAGCAATACCTCTGTACAGTTCAGCACAAATAGCACTGATGCTTTTATTTTGACAAAGGAGAAACTGCAATGAGATTATCCGGCAAAGTTGCAATTGTAACAGGCGGAGCCCAGGGCATGGGCCGCGCCATTTCATTACGCTATGCGCAGGAGGGCGCAAAGGTCGTGATCGGCGATCTAAAGCAGGCCGATGCACAGAAGGTTGTTGATGAAATCGTTGCGGCGAAGGGTGAGGCGCTCGCCCTGCCCGTTGATGTACGCAACCAGTCGCAGGTCCAAGCTCTGGTCGATGGCGCTCTGAACACGTTCGGGCAATTGGATATTCTGGTCAACAACGCGGGTGTGGGCAAGATCATCCCATTTATGGAAACGACCGAGCAGGACTGGAACTTTATCTTTGACATCAATTGCAAAGGTCTCCTCTGGTGCAGCCAGGCTGCCGCACGCGCGATGATCCAACAGGGTCGTGGCGGCAAGATCATCAACCTGGCCTCCCAGGCTGGCAGACGCGGCGAGGCCAATGTGCTCGCCTACTGTGCCAGCAAAGCCTGCGTGATTAGCATGACCCAGTCCATCGCCCTCGCCCTGGCCGAACACAAAATCAATGTCAACGCCATTGCCCCCGGCGTCGTCGATACCCCCTTCTGGGAAGAGGTTGACAAACAGTTCGCGAAACTCATGAACGTGCCCGTCGGCGAACCAAAACGCGCCGCCATCGCCGCCATCCCTCTGGGCCGCATCGAACAGCCAGAAGATGTCGCTGGTGTCGCCACCTTCCTGGCCTCCAGCGACGCCGACTACATCACTCAGCAATGCATCAACGTCGACGGCGGCAACTGGCCCAGCTAACAATAAACTTTCTCTTTCATTTTTGCATATTCTGCATTTTTATAACTTTTTTGCAGTGCAAAAAAGTTATAAAAATGCAGAATATGCAAAAATGAAAGAGAATACAGGTTAAGAAATTGGTATTGGCATTAGTACTTTTCTGTTGTTTTCAAAAGTACTCAGCTTCTTCTCTCTTCCGATAGGGTACTTTGCTGGATGTAAGCAGAAGGGCCTGTGGCATTATTCGTACTTGAAGGAGAAGATTGTGTCAAATACACAAAAACGACAGCACAAGCGAGCCTTTCTCTCTCTTGTTGTTGGCCTGGGGGGTATTTGTGTAATACTCATAGCGACAATCGTCGGCGCAACTCTACTGCGTCCTCAGCCGAGCGGTGCGCATGCCGCCGCCGTTCCAGATGACCAGCCGATGAGCATGAATGAGCAAAACATGCGCGCAAGCATGGTGCCCATCCATTTTATGTATGATCTAGCCGTCAACGTGAATGCTCAGGATGCAGGCACGATGATGAAAAAGAATCCTATGGCCTGCCTGACCAACACGCAGAAACCTTTGTGCTACAGCCCACAGCGCATACGCCGGGCATATGCGATTCAGCCCCTACTCAATCAAGGAATCACAGGCAAAAACCACGCCATCACGATTATCGACGCGTTCCAGGACCCGAAGTTGCGCTCAGAACTTCACACATTCGATCAGATCTTTGGCCTAAACGATCCTACATTGAACATCATCGCTCCATTTGGCTTGACGCCCTTTGATCCGAACAATCCTGATCACGTTGCCTTCGCGGGCGAGATTGCGCTGGACGTCGAGTGGGCGCACGCGATCGCTCCCGACGCGCCTATCAATCTGGTACTGGCGAATATTCGCGACAATACGATTCAAGGCGAGCTGACCGCCGTCCTGCAAGCCACGCGGTTCGCGGTTCAGCACAATCTCGGCAGCGTGATTTCACAGAGCTTCGGCATCAGCGAGTCCTGTGCAGGCAAAAAGTTTATTCAGCAGGAGCACCAGGTCTTTCAGCAGGCCCGTGCTCAGCATCAGACGGTCTTTGCCTCCGCCGGCGATATGGGCGCGGCGACCGTTCAGTGCAATGGCAATGGAGACATGCAGACTCTCGCACGCGGCACCAATGTGCCTTCCAGTGATCCGCTAGTGTCAAGCGTCGGAGGCACAACCTTACAGTTGTCGCCTGCTGGTGACTATATGAATGAGAAGGTATGGAATAACTCAGAGCAGGGACGTGGCGCGACGGGCGGCGGCGTGAGCAGCGTCTTTCCGGAACCAGCCTTTCAGCAGAAAAGCGTGCAGAGCGATCATCGCGTCGTCAACGATCTCTCCTTCGATGCTGATCCGCTCACCGGCGTGCCAGTGGTGAGTAGCGAGGTGATGCCCGGCAAGACCGTCCTGATTCCGGTCGGCGGCACCAGCGTTGGCTCTCCTGTCTCTGCTAGCCTCACCGCGCTCTTCGATCAGCAAGCGGGCAAGCGCCTGGGCTTCCTGAATAGCGCCCTCTACCGCATCAGCCGCAGCAACGCCTACGCCCAGGCATTCCATGACGTGCAACGTGGCAACAACACATTCACCTTCCAGGATGCCAACGGCAAAATAGCGACCATTCCCGGCTTCCAAAGCAACCAGAATTGGGACCCTCCCACCGGCGTTGGCACGCCCATCGCCACCAACCTGTCCAAACTTCTGCCACAATTTCAGACCGACAACGATGGTGCACGGCTGTAAGTTGCTAGCTTCTCTTCAACCTGAAATTTGTCCACCCGCTCCATCTTTGCAAACATTTGCAAAGATGGAGCGGGTGGACAAATTTCGAGCCGTCCTTTCCTGCGTCCCTTTGCATTTAATAGCCGTGCTAATAGTAATGGCAGCGTTAATTAATATCATCTGCCATGTCTACCATCAGCAAGGAGGGACTTATGACTGTCACATTTGTACAGTTAATTGTTTGGATTTTGATCGCGGCACTCGTTGGCTACCTCGGCGAATTGATTGCAGGTCGCCGCGCACCTGCAGGTATCCTGGGCTCAACTATGCTCGGCCTCTTCTCAATCTTCCTTATCGTTGGCTTCTTCCACTTCCGTATCGAGGGCGAACCAACCATAGAAGGCGTTCCCCTCATCAGTACGATTATTGCCGCCGCTATACTGGTGGTCATCTGGAGTAGTCTGACCTACAAACGCGTTGTCATCCGTTAACACCCCTGGCAATCCGTTCCAGCGCTACGGGTTGCCAGACATGCTACAATAGCATAGTAAACGCACAACAGCTTCCACTCACTGCCTTTTCTCTAAGTAAAAAAAAGGCATTAGCGGGAGCTATTACTATGCAGAAGAATGAAAGGAGCGCAGCAGATCTTCCATCGTCAAGAGTTGTGAATTTCTTGCTATAATACTATGACAAAAAAGCGTGGCAAACACCGGGCAGGTATACCCTCATTTGACTCATTCTCATCGCAAGCTATCATTCGCCACGCGCGCACCTTCCCTATCTTTGAGTGCCTGATCAGTTCTAACTGGCGCACAAGTGATACGGAACTTATTCAGGTGCTTATCGCCCGCCAGCAGCCAGACGGAGCTCTCTGCTTCGGATCCTACCTCATAGACCGGCTCTGCCTGGGCGTCAAGGATACGCTGGCCAGGGCCGACATACCCCTCTCTAACTATGAGACGAAGATCCGCGAGAAGACGTTTCGCGCCGGGCTTCCAGAAGAATGCCCGCCCGAACTTGCACACCAGATGGTCTATGCATCAATCGAGTACACGGCTAAGTTTGGCTTCTCGCCCGAAAAAGATTTCGCGCTCTCACAATATCTGCTCGCTCCACGTGGCGAGCTGGCCGAGACCTATAAGCTGAAGTTCGGCAAAAATGGCAAACCGCTCTTCATTGCAGGACCATCCGATGACGCTGAAGCAATCATTAAACAGCTTGAGAGAACTGCTGGTCCGGGCAACTTCGACTATGTTCTGCCGATGGTTGATGCATTCTAAATCACATTTAAGAATATGAGGAGCGTACTCTTTCTTGATCCAGCTAGACTCTATCCGTAATCACTACTTCCTCTTACGTCATGGTCAGAGTGAGGCGAACGTCCTTGAGATCATTGTAAGTAATCCTGTGGAGGGCGTCGAGAAATACGGCCTGACGCCCACCGGTCGCTCTCAGATCACCAGTTCAGTGCAGCGTGCAAAAGCGCAAGGCCAGCTCAACTCCTCCACCCTCATCTACTCCTCCGACTTTAAACGCTGCCGCGAGAGCGCCGAAATTGCCTCTGCCATTCTGGATTGCCCGCCGCACTTCACGCCGGCTCTGCGCGAACGCTACTTCGGCATCTGGGACTTCACTCATCATAGTAACTACCAGCAGGTCTGGTCCCTCGACGAACAAGACCCAACGCATACAACCTGGAATGTAGAGAGCACGGTAGCAGTGTTACAACGCACCAGTGCCTTGATACACGATCTTGAAGCCCTCTATGTTGAAGCCTCCATCCTGCTCATCTCTCACGGCGACGCCCTCCAGATCCTCCAGACTGCCTTCGAACACGTCTCACCCGCCCTCCACCGCCACCTCCCTCCTCTCGCTACTGCAGAGATTCGAAGACTTAGCTGATCCCCTTTTGCAATCTCATAGCTCTATGTAATTATATAACCATATTACTACATAGATTGACATACACATATGGATACATTTATACTAAGAAGCCATGCGAGGAGCAAAAGCTTATAGCGAGAAATAGGGCGTTTGTGCATCATGGATGAGACCAGTACCGAAAATATACCTGGCCGTTATCATCTGCTGTCCCTGCTCGGCAAGGGCGGTATGGGTGAGGTGTGGTTGGCGGAGGACCCACTGTTGCGCCGTCAGGTGGCAATCAAGCGCCTGGCACCGCATCATAGCGACGATCAGGGATATCTGCAGCGTTTTGAGCGTGAAGCTCGTGCTGCCGCATCCCTACACCATCCTCATATTCTTCCGCTGCACGACTATGGTCAGCAGCTCCTTTCAGATGGACACATCGGAGCCTATATTGTCATGTCCTACGTTGCTGGCGGCTCACTTGAAGAGCGCCTAGCGAGCGTTGAGCGCCTGGGGACGCTATTGCCGAGTGGAGAAGCCTTCGCTTATCTCACTCAAGCGGCCCAGGCGATCGATTACGCCCATGAGCAGGGCGTTCTGCATCGCGATATCAAGCCTGGCAATATGCTCTTACGTGAAGATCATACCCTGCTGCTGACGGATTTTGGAATCGCGCGCGTGGTTGCCGACGTGGACAATAATCTTACGCAGACGGGTATGCCCATCGGCACGCCGCGATATATGGCTCCAGAACAGGCGCAAGGCAAGGCGGTGGAGGCCAGTGATATCTACAGCCTGGCCGTCCTGGCATATCGCTGCTTCACCGGCCGGCATCCTTTCGACTCCGATACAGCTTATGCCGTCATCATTCAACAGGTCACTCAGCCACCGCCTTCGCCGCGCCAGTTTAATCCGACGCTCTCTCCCGCCTTTGAGCAAGCATTGCTTCGTGGCCTGGCAAAAGATCCCGCGCAACGCCCATCCACCGCTCTAGAGTTTATCCGTCAGTTGCAGCAGCAGAAAATATCTGTGCAGCCGAGACAGGCCGTTCCGTCACCAGAAACAACGAACAACCTTATATCATCAGAAGAACTTGCCCACGTTCCAACCGTTCAGCCCAAATCACTGCCGCGCCGGGCATTTCTACTAGCAGGTGGCGCACTGGTCGGCGGAGCCGGCATTACCGCCGCAGCCCTCAGCCCCTTCGGTCGCTCGCTCTTCACAACGACGAGGAGAACCAGTAGCAGCACAACTCCCGCTGCCATATTAAAGACCAACAACCCTCTACCCATCCAGATTCAAGCGGCTCTGAACAAGCCTATTATCCAGCTCACCTGGTCCCCTACCGAAAATAGATTGGCCGCTTGTGCACAAGATGGGCAGTGTGTGATCTGGAAGTTCCAAACCGATCAGACCGATATACCATCACCTCTCGTGCAGCATACACTCAGCATAAACAACTTTACACCACTCGGCTTTGCCTGGTCGCCTGACGCTACAATGCTAGCGGTAAGCAATGCGGATGCCGGCCCAACGAATCATAACGCCATTCTCGTTTATAAAAGCGATCTTAGCAACCTGGCTCCCGGCTTCTCGAACTCTACGATTACGTCAGAGCAGCAGACCAGGGGTTTGAGCTGGGCACCAGGGCGTGCTCTGATCGTTCTAAACGCGGTAAGCAATAGCCCATCCCAGACTAGCCTGAGCATCTACGATCCTGATCATCCGACGCAGGTGCCGCAACCAGCGCTTATAAATGCTAGACTTGCTAGCTTTACCACAGATACATTCCCTTCGGTGCTTGCTCCTGATGGCTCAACCCTGGCCCTGGGCATAGGTACTGCAAACCTGAAGAATGGGGTATTGGTTGGTAAGGTGAGTATGCTGGGCACACAGGTGCAGTGGCAGCCTGAGCCATTTATAGAAACCAGGGACGAAGTCACAAATATAGCCTGGTCGCCTGCTAGCCGCTATCTGGCCGCTGCCGCACCCGCCGATATCAAGCAGATTTTGTATATATGGGATGCCACGCAAAACTACCAACCGCTCAAGCCTGAACTAGATCTGACCGCTATCTCCGGGCGGCTAAGCTGTGTCGCCTGGTCGCCAGTGAAACAATTTCTATTAGCCGCTGGCAGTTCGTCAGGCAAGATCTATCTCTGGAATATTCAGGCAACCGCTGCCTCTCTGGTGCGTACTCTACCCGGCATAGTGGGCCGGGTGACGGCGCTCAACTGGTCGCGCGACGGGCGATGGTTGGCCGCGAGTTATGATGACAATCTTGATAGTGTGTTAGTCTGGAGAATGGGATAAAGCATGGATAGCACAAGGCGGCAGCAGGACAGAATGATCGGGCGTTACCAGTTAAGACAGATGATTGGACGCGGCGGTATGGGCGAGGTCTGGCAGGCGACCGATACTCATCTGGGCCGGCAGGTGGCCCTCAAGCTACTCCCATCTCTACCTGCCGAGAAGCGCGATTACCTGGATGAGTTTGTGACCGAGATGCGGGCGGCGGCGATGCTAGAACATCCCCACATTCTTGCACTGCACGACTTTGGTGAGCAGCGCATGGATAATAATGTCATAACTCCTTATCTGGTAATGCCATATGTACCAGGTGGCACGTTACGTAAAAGGATACAGGGGGCGCGAGGAATGCTGGCAGTGCAGCTCAGCCTCTCTTTCCTCAAGCAAGCCGCGCTCGCCATCGACTACGCACATAGCAAGCAGGTGCTGCACCGCGATATCAAGCCCGAAAATATGCTGTTGCAACAGGACTGGCTGCTGCTGGCCGACTTTGGCCTGGCGAAGATTCTGAGCAGCACCAGTGTGCACGAGAAGACGCATGCTCAATCCGGCACTCCGGCCTATATGGCACCTGAGCGCCTGCGTGGTCAGGTTGAATCCTCAAGCGATCTGTATAGCCTGGCCGTCATCGCCTATGAACTCTTCACTGACCAGCAGCCCTTTCAAGGCCGCAATCCCTATCAGATATTCGTCCAGCATATGCAGACTCCACCGCCAGAGCCATGTCGGTTGAATGCCAGCATTCCCGCAGCAGTCTCACATGTCCTCCTGCAAGGATTGGCAAAGCAGCCCCAGGAGCGACCAGCATCATGCACCGCGTTTATCGACGCACTGCAAAAAGGCTGGGAGACTGTTGCTCCATCTCAAAATGATGTTGATGGAACTCTGCTCGGTCCCCGCAGCAAACGCTGGCAACAACCATCTCAAACACAATCTGCCTCCCTTGACGCTTCCTTCCCCACACCTGTCGTGCCGTCTCTCTCGAACGCGGCGCTCCCCCAGGTTGACTTCCCACCTTCCTTCGTTGCACAAGGTGCTCCCATCATCTCAACAAATAGTGAGAGCCAGCGACCGAACTACGATACTATGTTCTCAAATAATGATAGCAGACAAACAGCGATCAACATGAGTACGGAAGATACGCCCTCTCTTCCATTCCATGTCGCTCCACCAAAGATGAGCCGTCGTCAGGCGCTTATCGCAGGTGCCGGGGCCACAGCACTGGCAGCAGGAGGCATAGCGACCTTCGCACTTCTACACAAGCCAAATGCGCCAGCAAGCCCGCCCCTCCCAGGACCACACAAACTGATTGCAGGAGTACCGATACTCAGCCTGAATGGACACAAAGACGAAGTGTGGGCAGTGAAATGGGACCCCAGCGGGCGCTATCTGGCGACAGCCGGCAAGGACGAAAGATTAATGCTCTGGGATATTGCCGCTGCCCTGCACAACTCGCATTCGATACAAACGCTCACGCAACCGACTCGTACCTGGAATGTGGCGGGCGTCAAATTTGAGAACACTAATGGTACCGTCTGCTGGTCCTCGGACGGCCATAAGCTGATCGTGCCGCAGATGTTCGGTAACAAAGCCTACGTACTGGATATCGCCGCCACGACAACGGTACCGACCGTCTATAGCGATCAGCCGGGCATCAACACGGGCACCAATCCAATCTACGATGATATTTGTCCCGGTCCTATCGCGAACCATTTCACCATTGCCAGTCAGAACTTTGTGCATGTCTGGCGCATTGATCAGACGAACGCGGCCGAAAAAATGTTGTACTGCGATAAAAGTCTAGACTTTACTATCACCAAGTTGAACTGGTCGCGCGATGGCTCTGTTCTCGCTGCCATCGCTAGTAGCTTCGACGATCATCTGCGCACTATGTTCTGGCGGAGTGGAAAGCTCACTCCACAGATCGTGAATCTACCTGCGCGTGGCCCCCACTTTACATTTTTCAGGCTCATTGATACCGTCGCCTGGTCGCCTGTTGATCCTAATCTCATCCTATTCTCCAATGCAGACATAGCCGTCGTTGCGGATCTCAAGAAGCATGTGCTGGCGTTAGCGCTGGGCGTCCTGCACAACGCCGAAGCACCAGTCATTAGCGGCCTGAGTTGGTCACCAAACGGACGCTATATCGCCAGTTCCTATGGACCATTGGGCGACAACAACAAAGCGGTTACCCCCAACCCATCCATTCATATCTGGGACACCATCCCACTTATGAAGAAAGCCGCGTCTAAAGCAAACACGGTCGATGTGCAGGCACCAACGCTCTCCTTCGCCCAGCAAGGTCCGTTGCGCCACACCAACACCATCATCGACGTGCAATGGTCGCCCGACGGCCGTTATCTCGCTACCGCATCTCTCGATCATAAAGTGATCATCTGGCGAGTTGATGGAGCTTGACATTAATTGCGGTTCCTACTTCATAATTCTTTCAAACATTTGCTCAGTGAGGACGCTCCCCCAATGTGCGTCCTCGCCCTCCTCACAAAGGTAAAAGCCCCATTTCTCATAGAGATGGCGCGCAGCATCAAGCCCGGCGAACGTGGTAAGATACACACGCTTAACATGCAGCTTCTCGCAAAAGCTCATAGCCTCGCTCATCAGTCTATTTCCCACACCCTGACCCTGTACTTTAGGATCTAAAATAAACCAGCGCAGCCGCGCACTCTGTTCCTCCGCATTATGCCCGACGATGACGACAGCTCCCACAATCTGCCCATCCTGCAATGCTAGCCAGAGTCCGTCCTTTGCCTGATCAAAGTCTTGCAGAAATGTTGCAATCTCGGTCGCCACTTTCGCTTCAAAGAACAGCCCTAGATTCCAATGCTCCGCGTAGTAGGTACCATGCATTTCAACGATCCTGCCAATCGCTCCAGGGATGTAGCCTGCATAAATAGTAATAGTATCCATCAGTTCCTCCTACTGCTTTGTCAAACATCATGGCACTTCTCTGCGAAGCAGAGGCACCGATTCATCGTGCGCAAACCCCATTTATGGGGAGCTCAACCGGCCAGTTTGCTCCGAAGCGCTCCCCGCCCCTGATGTTGGATTTCAACGCAGTTTGACAAGGCACTATGCTTATTCTTCTTGCATCTCATGTTCCCATGCTATGATATATGCTGTCATCTTCGTTGTCATTGACTTCGAAGTCGAATTTTCGAAAGGAGATATGCGATGGTAGAGCAGATAGCTCAAAATGGGGGAGCAAAGCTTCGTACACTGCGCCTACAGGCAGGCAAAACACAGCTATTTGTAGAACTAGAGGCCGAGTTGGGCAGCGGCTATCTCCAGCGTGTCGAGTCGGGCAAGGTGCTTCAACCTGAAAAACCGACGCTTGCGCGTATTCTCGCCGCACTGCAAGCCACTTATATGGAGCGCTTCGCTGTCTTTGAGTTGTTCGGCTACACAATCGATCGACCCCTACCTACAGAGACTGAGATGAACTGGGCATGTTCGGTGAGTAGCACCGTCTTACAGGAAATTCCTCTTCCTGCCTATTTACTCGATTGTGCCCATCGCTTGCTAGCCTGGAATCCGCTCATTCCACAGTTCCTCTCAATAGCACCCGCTGAACTCGAATTCATAAGGAACTCATATCTTTCCTCGATCGACGTTTGGTTCACCCAATTCTCAACGCTCAACACTATCGTTCATGAGCCAGATACTTTCTATCCACAGATGATTCATGCTCTTGAACATGAGATGCATCCATTCCAGCACGAGCAGTGGTGCAAAGATCTTTTTGCACATTGGCTGCATATGCTTCCACTCTTTAGAGACTACTGGTTCAGGCGCAATCAAACTCCTCCTCCCGCTGTGGCAGCCCGTTTGCTTAAATCGCTGTCCATCAAACATGCTCAAGCCGGACTCCTACAATTCCGTCTCGCGGTTGAGCCACTCAACCCAGACACACGCTTCCGCATCGTTTATTATATTCCGGCTGATACAGCAACAGAGGTCTTCCTTCGCTCTCTTCCTGCATAGACAACGAACAAGCCGATTATCTCTTCCACAAGTTGAGACTCTTTCCCAGTAGAAAAGGGGTGCACTGAGAGCCCGCTGCTTTAGCACAATACCGTTTAGATAAGAAGAACTTGTGCTCATGCTGCTGAGCTAGAATCGCTTGAATTGAGCTTGCCGTTGCACATATCTAAACGGTATTGTGCTTTAGCAGGCGAATCCGCGCTTTAGCACGATAAACCCTTCATACGGAAATACGCTCTCATCTTATAAAAAGTGTTTGAAATGCACAAAAGAGCAAAATATAGAAAAGCGAGCTATGCCGTGCTAAAGCGCGGATTCGCCTGCTAAAGCAGCGAGCTCTCAGTGTACCCCTTTTCCTATGGGAGAGGGCAAAGTCGAGGGACAAATATAGATGGTATTCAGCGTCTACATGTATAGATCACTCACGATCATCCATTTTACATACAAAATCGAAAGGTATTTTTTTACTATGAGCAGTCGCTTTTATCAATCATCTAATCTTAATATTGAGCGCATGATACAAGATGTAGAAAGAATTTTTCTAGCGCAAGGTTATCAGGTGCAGCATTTTACGCACGATAGACAGGTTATTATACAGCTACGAGAGGGGAGCGATTTCGAGGCCGTGCTCGGCATGCAGGCGGCTTTGACGGTGATCCTACAGCGCAACGGCAACGGCGTGATCGCGACGCTTGGCGAGCAGAAATGGATCGACAAGGCAGCGGTCGGTTTCCTTGGTGCCATCGTTCTCTGGCCGTTACTAGTTACGACGGGAGTGGGTATCATCCGCCAGGCAAATCTTGAAAACCAGTTGTTGAGTACGCTGGATGCAGCGGCGTTGCAGCAGGGCGCAAACATTCATGTGACGGATGACTCGCCCTTTTCTCCTCAAACGCCTCCTCAAGGACCTCACTCGCAGGCGTACAATGCTCCACCGCAATCAGGACCCATGCCAATGCCCGGCTATGGACAAAAACAATGTCCCCGCTGTCAGACAGTGAACGACGCCGACGATACCTTTTGCTCACGCTGCGGTACAGCACTCAACAATCTCAAGAAGGTGTGCGCGAATTGCAAGGCAGAGCTCAAAGCAGATGCCGCCTTCTGCACAAAATGTGGCACGGCGACTGCTCGTTAGCTAGCTCAAGTACTCCAGGGCTGCGCGCGCCATGACCTCGACTCCTACAGGCAGGGCATCCTCATCGATATTGAAGCGGGGATGATGGTGGGCGTAGTTGGTCTCTTTGGCTATGTTGCTGGTGCCCAGGTTGAAATAGCAGCCGGGAGCAGCCAGCAACATAGCACCCATGTCGTCGCTCGGTCCCATCTTCCTGTTGATGTAGCTGTCCAGCCGCTCGGCTCCGACGGAGGTAATAACAGCTCGCTCCACTAGCTCGGCCATAGCAACATCATTGATGCAAGGGGGACAGCCTTCGTTCATCTCCACCTCCGCGCTGCCC
>JAABUZ0100005289.1_pt1 | contig 17049 bp, 12 predicted proteins | sample 5562091 | NCBI WGS metagenome assembly JAABUZ01 (sample SAMN12813069, study PRJNA571459) | rock metagenome | isolation source: Antarctica rocks | place: Antarctica: Victoria Land, Linnaeus Terrace sud | collected 2015-12-21
TCGCCGCACCCTGCGCACCCCGACGTGGACGACCGTCCGCGCGCGGACGCGTCCTCCCGTTCCCGTCGCCGGCCTCAGCCCCGCCCGAGAGATCCGCTGCATGACCACGGTTGCGTGTGGCTGTACCTGTTCGTTCAGGGCGGCTTGATCGAGATCAACTACGAGTTCAGCGCACTCGAAGACCTCAGCGAGGAGCGCGACACGGTAGCGGAGCACTACTATCTATTTGATGACCGGCGTTATACGATCGACCCCGAACTGGCGGAGTTCGTGGGCCGACTGGCCCGCGCGCGCACCGGTCGGGCTAACCGCTATCTAGCCTACGGCGTCATGCTGCGGCCGGCTCCACTCATGGTCCACGGGGCGCAAGAGGTAGAACTCGACTATTTTCTCTACAACTGCAGCACAACACAATCCGAGTACGAGGATCGCGGCGCGATGCGCGTGCCAGCCGTGCTGCAAGTGGCCTGGCGCTACCGTGAGGAGAGCGTGGCGTGGCTGCTGCTGAACGTCGCGCCCGACGAGCGCGCGGTTCGCCTCGAGCTGGATCGTCCTGCCATCGACGGCCGCCCCGCTATGTGGATGCTCACCCTGTACCGGGACGATTCGCGTGCGAACGATCTCGGTCTCCTGAACGGTCCGCGCACGATCGATCTGACCTTGCCGTCACGGCGCCCCATCCTGATCGAGGCTCGGGGCTCATGAGTTATTCAAACCTGCGACTGCCTTCCCGTAAGCGGGAGCCCAGATGGCAGCGCGCGGGCGCCGCGGCGTCAGGGTATCGCGATCGTAGGGGCGTATGGCATACGCCCTTGGTTGCGAACAGGGCGTATGCCATACGCCCCTACGACCAACGCCGACTGCTTTCTGGCGCCGCAGTCGGCGTTGGTCTGCCATGCGACCGCAGTCGCAGTCGCAGGCTTTCACTGGCATAGCTGTATCTGGCATAGCTGTACAAGGAAGAAAGGATAAACCCATGTCGACGGAACGCCATACAGGTCCTGGGACGTCACTACGTGAGTTGGCGCGCGCGCGGCCGGGGCGGCGGCGGCGGACCTCGAGCTGGGACCGCAGTGGCGGCAACGACGACCGGCTGCACCTACGACCGGGGGACACAGCCTCGTTGCTCAATGTGCAGGGAGCCGGCATCATCACGCATATCTGGGTCACGACGATGTGCGACGAGCCCGACCACCTGCGCAAGGTGGTCCTGCGTATGTGGTGGGACGGCGAGGCCACACCGTCGGTCGAGGTTCCGCTCGGTGACTTCTTCGGCGTCGGCCATGCCCAGACGCGCCCGTTCAACTCGGCGGCCCTCGCCATGAGCGCGGAGGACGGCAAGGCGCTCAACTGCTTTTTCGCCATGCCCTTCGCCCATGGCGCGCGCGTCGAGGTGACCAGCGAGTGCGCGGGGCATGAGGTCCTGTTCTACTACTACATCGACTACGAAGAGCACGACCGGCTTGATGACGACTTGCTGCGCTTCCACACGCAGTGGCGGCGCCAAAATCCGTGCGACGGCCTGCCGGCGGATGAGGCGGCGGCGCTCTCCAACGAAGAATTGCAGCTACAGGGGCAAAACATCGGCGGGGCGGGCAACTACGTGATCCTGGACGCGCGCGGGCGCGGCCATTACGTGGGCTGTAACCTGAGCGTCACCAACCTGCGCCAGACCGAGCAGTGGAACTGGTACGGCGAGGGCGACGACATGATTTGGATTGACCAGGACCCAAATGAGTGGCCTCCGCGCTTGCACGGGACGGGGACGGAAGACTATTTCAACACGGCGTGGTGCCCCACGCAGGTCGTCAGCGCCCCCTACCACGGCATCCCGCTGCCGGGCGGACCCAACTGGTCGGGTCAGATCAGTCTATACCGGCTGCACATCGAGGATCCGGTCCTGTTCGAGCGCAGCATCCGCGTGACCATCGAGCACGGCCACGCCAACAAGCGCGCGGACGACTACGCCAGCACGGCCTACTGGTACCAATCCGAGCCCCACGCGCCGTTCCTGGGGCTGCCGCCGGTGGCCGAGCGATTGCCGATCGACCTGTCCGACGCACTGGAGAACCGCCCATGACGCGTCACTCGTTGTCGTTGGCCCTTCTGTGCGCCGCCGGCAGCCTCGCGCTCGTCACCGGGCCCGCTCAGGCGTCAAAGGCGGGCCGCCCGGCAGCGTCAGCCTTTCCCTTCACCGTGAGTAAGGTGACGCAGGTCGCTCAACTCAACGGGCCGAGTCCGTCAAGTCCGGCCGCCCCGTACGCGCCCGCCGCTCACTCCATCAACGACACGACGCGCTGGGGCATCTGCGGCGGCGACCTGGGGAGCCTCACGTATGCGCAGGGTACGGCCTACATCGCGCTGGGCGACAACTATACCAGCTGCCCACCCGGCACGGGCGGCCCCGGCGAGGGCTTGACGCCGCCGGATTGGCGGTCGAACGCCGTCGGCGTTATCCCCGATCCCAGCAATTTCACTCACGGGTTGCATATCACACGCTGGATCAGCAGAAATGGCCGGCGTGTCGAGGAGGTCATCCCCTCGCAACACAATGCCGGCGATTGTGAGAGCGCTGAAACGCCGCGCTGTGAGGTAACCACGATCCCGACCTATGGCTTCGCCACACAGGGCCGTCTCTTCCTCGCCTTCATGAGCGTGCATCACTGGGGCGCGCCGGGCGCGTGGGACGTGAACTACTCAAGTTTCGCCATGTCGGCGGATAAGGGGAAGACCTGGACGGTCGAAACGTCCAAGGTCACGTGGGGCGCGCACAGCAATTTCGCCCAAGTGGCTGTTACGCCCGACCCCACCGACGCCTACCTGCTGTTCTACGGCATCCCCGGCGGCCGCTTCGGCGCGGTCAAGCTCATGAGAACGCCCAATACGTGGCAGGGTGTCCTGACCGTGCATGACTACCAGTACTATACGGGTACGAACGCCAGGGGGCAGCCACAGTGGAGTGGGAGCGCCACCCGCGCGGCCGTCGTCGTGGATGCCCCGGTCGGCGAGCTCTCCGTCATCTACGATCCCGGAGTGAAGCAGTGGTTGATGACCTACTTACAAGGAGGCGGCGCTAGCGGGAGCGGCAACCTGGTCATCCGCGGCGCCGCGCACTACTGGGGTCCGTGGTCAAGGCCGGCCACGCTCGTGGACCAGCAACAGTTTCCAGGGCTCTACGGCGCCTTCATGAACCCCCATTTCTTGTCGGATGGGGGGCGCACGATCTACTTTGTCATGTCGCAATGGGACCCATATTGTGTGTTTTGGATGCGTGCGTCGCTCGACGGCAAACATCTGTGACGATCGTGTGAGAACTTCCGCTAGCAACTCGCCGGAGGGGCTGCCGTCGCCAGAGGAACTGCCTTCGCCGGAGCGGTGCGTCACCCATCCCGACACTCCGTACGCACACGACACCTGCCTACTCATGCAATGATCCGCATAAAGATGCCCCTCACGAAGTCGCCCGAGCCGGACACTACGACGCCCAGATGGATGTCTGTCCTGGCCGGCAAACCTATCCAACCATAGCGCGACCGTACGACGGACATCGTGAAGCAGGCTTACCCGCCCGGCCGCGAGATATGCGCGCATCGTTGACAGCCACATCCTGCCGTCGTCGGGGCGACGCGCAGCCCATCCCAACGCCGCCGGGTGTAAGCTCGCCACGCATATTTATACGTTGAGGCGCATAATCATCTGTTGGCGTGAGTGGTCATCGGATCGTCACGGCAGCGGCGAGCCGGATCGGGCAAGCGCGACGATGTCGCTCACCTGGCTGTCAATCTTCCCATCTGCCAGCGGCTTGACGAACGCAGGCCGATCCGTTCATGGTGCGCCTTCACGGCAGGTCATGAAAGACCTTCTATGTCAAGGGGGCCTCCATCGAGATGTGCGTGACCACGGTACGGGACCTGACTGGTTATGGCAAGGCCGGTGGGGCGGGGGCGTGTCAAGGGTTCCGAAGCGCCCTTGACACGCCCCCGGTCGCCGTGCTGCGGTGGCCTGCGCCGAAGGGGGGAACTCAGGGTGAGAGGGGACGCCCGGTTCCCCCCTTCGGCTGGTCCAGCCTAGCACGGCGACTCCCCCCCACCTCACGCTCGGCAACCGCTAGGGACGGGCCGAGGGGAGAATCTAGGGTGAGAGGGGAGCGGGCAGGCCAGACAGGACCGCTTACCGACGGCGGGCGCGCAACGCCTGCATGCGCGCCCGCGCCTGCTCGCGCTTACGCTCCTCGCGGCACGAATCACAGTAGGTGGGCGTGCGCTCTCGCTCGAACCGGATGACGGTGAAACGATCGCCACAGGCTCTGCAGCGCACGCGCAGTTGTTTCATGTTGGCTCCCTCCTCAACTCCTCCAGATAGCCCGAACAGCGGACCCCAGCGGCCGCCGCCCCTTCTCGTGACGCTTTCGTGGCTCACAAAAGCGTCACATCAACGGAAGAGGGCAGGGATACGCTGTCTCCGTCATGCGGCATGGGGCGCGTGGGCCTGCTGGGCCGCGTGGAACACCTCCTGGTCATAGGCGGTGCGCGTGGTCCAGAGGGCGTAGATGATGCGGACCCACTGGTTGGCCAGGGCACGCACCGCCATGGGATGGCTCTTACCCGCCTGGCGCTTGCGCTGATAGTACTCCGCCGCCCACTCCTCCGCGAGCGTGCTTTGCCAGGCGAACTGATACAGGACATTGCGCAAGGGCTTGATGCACGCGGAGCGCTTGCGGACCCGCGCATAATTGCCGCTCTGGACGGCCACCGGCGCGGTCCCGGCGAGCGCCTGGACGCTACGGGCATCGGCGTACCGTCCCCGGTCGTCGCCCCACTCCGCCAACAGGCGCGGCGCCAGCCGTGCGCCAGCGCGCGGAAGACTCATGAACGCTGTGCTATCGGGATGCTGCCGAAACAGGCGGTCGATCTCGGTATCGTAGGCCGCGATGTCGTCGATCACGGGACGTAGTTGCGCCACGAGCGCGAGCATCAGGCGCGCCTTGGCCCGCACGAGCGGCGGGGCGGCGTGCAACTGGGGTTCCCGCAGCGTCTGCCGGATCTCCGCGGCTTTCGTGTCCGCCGGGGCGTAGCCGGCCGCCCGTAGCGTGCGGGCGATCTGTTTCGCCGTAGCGGCCTGCGCTTGCTCAGGGGTGGGGAAGGCCCGCAGGAAGGCCAGCGTCGTCGGCTGCTGCAGCTTGCCGCACAACTCCAGCGCGACCGGATAGTATGCTTTGAGGCAGGCCGTGAGCTGGTTGACCAGCCGCGTCTGGCTCTGGATCAGGGTGTCCTGATCGCGCGTGAGCGCCTTGAGTTCAGCGATCAGGGGGCTGTCCGGCGTCAAGCGGCGCAGGTCCGCGAGGTCGCTGCGCCCGGTGCGCGCGAGCAGGTAGGCGTCGATGGCGTCCGTCTTGGCGCCGGCGGGCTTGCGATGCCGGTCGACGGTCGTCGGGTTGACGGGGTAGACCGGCAGCCCGGCCTCGAGCAGGGCGGTGATAAGCAGGCCGTGGCTGGTTTCCACAATGCACGCCAGCCGGTCCGGGTCCGTGACGCTGTCCCCATCCCCGATCCCACGCAGAAAGACCACCAGCTTGGCTAGCCCCGCTGCGTTGTGCGACACCCGGATCGATCCGACCCGCTGCCCTGCCGCATCGATGACCACCGCATCGTGATGTGTGTCGGCCCAATCTATGCCCGCGAACCACATAACCTCGCTCCTTCCCTCGCCCTGCGTCCTGGCGCTGATCTCCCGAGATATCGTGCCCTTATGCAATGGTGCTCGAAGCACGGCCTTCTATCGACGATTGGCCCGAGAGGTGGCGGCGAGGGAGGTTGATCTTTCACAAGCGGTCGAGCCGCAGGGTTGCGCTGTCCTTCCCTCACCACCTCCGCGCCGGTCAGCCGCGCCGACCAGATATCCTCCCGTTGCTAGAGAGGATAAACCCAGCTTATCGCATAAGGGTTGCGCCGATATCTTGCGCAGCGACGATGGGTGAGACGGCGAGAAAAGACAGGCTCAAACGGCGTCCGATTCCGACTGCCGATCCGACGCGTCCTCGGCTCCTAGCGAACAACGTGACCGGCGCTCGCTTGCTTCTTGATATCGAACTTCTGTTAGCGTTGATGCGTGATCCCGCCCCGCTATCCGACCGACGAGGCGCGTCGCCAGTTCAGCTGTCATGGCCGGAGGCATCCGCTGCGCCGAGCTTGATCACGACGCTATCACGACGCTCCTCGCGCCGCGCGCTCCAGCTTGTGAAAGAGATCGCCGAAGATCGGGTCACGCTGGACATACCTAATCTCCCTCACTAGATGGCGATGTGGATCATGACTCCAGGTTTGCTCCGCGGTCAGGATCGGACTATGAGTCAGAACGCTATCGACCCACGCGGGATTGACCAACCACGCCATCGGACCCACATCCCAAATGGCGCGCGAACGCCCGACATGGTCGTCATAGTAGCCCGAGTAGGTGGCGCTCAAGTAGTCTCCGATGGCGCCACGCCCTTTGACAAAGTGGTCAATCTCCGCCTCGGTCGTGCATAGGTGGTCGGTCACCGGCAGACAGGGCACATGTACCAGCGGGACTCCCGAATCGAAGAGGATGCGCGATGCGTGCATATCCTGCTTGAGGTTGAACTCCGACGCCGTGGGCCAGTAACTGGCATTCCCCCCCAACCACACGACGACGATGTGATCGACGATCTCCGGCGCTGCGAGCAGGGCGGAGGCGATATTAGTGGGCGCCGCGATCGCCACGACATAGAGGGGGTCAGGGCGGTCGGCCGATGCGCGCGCGATCAGGTCATCAACCGCCGCGTTGCGCACCGGCTGGTCCGGCGCGAGCAACCAGTCCGTGGCCCCCGCATACACAATGCCCTCGTGCGGCCGGTCTAAGCGCTCCAGGAGGCGGACGATCTCGTCGTAGCTCTTGCGCATGCCGTCCGCGGGCCCGGTCGATCGCTCGTTATGGAACGGGGCGGCGTAGATCGCTTCAACCGTGATGCGCTCAGGCGAGAGCAGCGCATAGGTGAGCGCGAATTGGTCGTCGATCTCGTTGTAGGTATCGGTGTCCACGACGATGCGGACCGGACCTGTCGGCGGTTCCAGCTGTTGTACACGCGTGGCCGGCGTTAGCGTAGGGAAATCCATTGAGCCTCCTGTATCTGTCGTGGACCGGCCTGTCGTGGACCGGCCTGTCGTGGACCGGCCTGTCGTGGACCGGCGTTCAATCGACCAACCCCGTCCGGGCGATCGTGCGCACATAGTAGGGCTGGAGAAAAAGCAGCAGGACCATGGGGATGATGGTCGCGACGACGCTGCCCGCGAAGATATCATTCCAACGGGTCGTGTATTCACCTTGAAAGGTGCTCAAGGCCACCTGCACCATCTGATACTGCGGGGAATTGGTCACCAGCAACGGCCAGAAGAACGATTGCCACTGCGAGAGGAAGAGGACCAGCCCGGCGCTGATCATGACGGGCATGGACAGGGGGACCACGATGCGGCCGTACACTCCGAACCACGTCAACCCATCGACGCGCGCGGCGTCGAGCAATTCTCGGGGTGTGTCCGCGAAGAACTGCCGGAAGAGAAAGACGACGATGCCGTTCGCCAGCACGGGCAGGATCAGCGCCTGGTAGCTGTTATCGAGGTGCAGCGTATTGACGATGACGTAAAGCGGTAGCGCGAGCACCTCAAACGGGACGAGAAATGTCACCAACACCAGAATGAACAGGATGCGCTTGCCGGGGAAGTCAAAGACCGCAAAGGCAAAGCCCGCGAGCGAATTGACGGCGACGCCGGCCACGATGGTCACGGCGCAGACAAAGATGGTGTTGAGCAGCGCGCGCCCAAACGACGCGGCCAGCAGATCCTGGTAGGCCTGCAGCGTGAACGTTGTCGGGACGAACGCGTGCCAGGAGAAGGGCGTCGTGTACTTCAGGATGTCGTCGAGCGGCGTAAAGGAGGATGCGATAGCCCAGAGCAACGGCAAGAGGGTGAGCGCACTCAGCGCGATCAGGGCCGCGTAGGCGAGCGCCTGGCCCGCGATCCGGGCCAACGAGCGGCGCGTCGCACGCCTCGGGACCGCGGCCGCTCCAGGGCTCCGTGACACGGTCCGGCTAGTGGTCTCAGGCATAGGGTTTCCTTGTAGATAGGCGCGCGCGCGACACCTCTGTCATAGCATTTAGCGCTCACTGCTACGAAAGAACAGCAATTGCGCGCCGACGACGACGAGCAGTGTCAGGAGCAAGATGGTGGTGAGGCTCGTGGCGCGGCCGGTGTCGAGGCCGATGAAGCCGCTACGGTAGGCCTCATACATCAGCAAGTCCGTCGAGCCCTGCGGCCCTCCATTCGTCATAATATAGACGGGGGCGAACAGGAGAAAATTGGCGGTTGTGTCGGCGATGAGCACGAAAGCGATCACACGCCTGAGCAGGGGCAAGGTAATATACAGGAACATGCGGATGGAGCCGGCGCCATCAATCGCGGCCGCCTCGTACATGGTCGGCGGGATGCCTTGTAACCCGGCGAGAAAAAAGAACGTCCAGTAGCCGACGCCGATCCAGGACGCGACGAGAATGATCGACGGCAACGCTTGCGCCGGACTGGTCAGGAACGGCTGGGCCGGCAGCCCGATCGTGGTGAGCACGCCGTTGACGAGCCCTGATTGCGGGTCGAGCATCAACTGCCAGACGATGGACGCCACGGTGATCGACACGGAGATCGGGATGAAGAAGATCCCCCGGAAAATGCTGATGCCGCGCAGGCGCATACTGACGAGCAACGCCAGCAGCAGCGCCGCCGCCGTCTGCAGCGGGTTGATGAGGACGTTGAACAGGAGCGTGACCCCCACCGAGCGCCAGAACGTCGGGTCCGCGAACAGTGTCGTGTAGTTATCCAGGCCCACAAACACGGTTGATGGGTGGAAGCCGAACGAGGTCGCGAATAGGCTGCGCCCAACGGAATAGAACGTGGGCAGCAAACGGAAGATGAGCAACCCGACGATGGCTGGGAGGAGGAAGGTGTAGGGTATCCATCGCTCTCTACGGGTCATACGTACTCCTCAAGACGGGCTCTCCTGATGGCGTGCCATCAGGAGAGCTGTGAACGCGCGACCTAGTGCGGCGCCCGCCGATATTTCAGCATGGCGCTATCGATCTGGCTGGCGGCCGCGCTCAACGCCGCCTGCGCCGATTGTCCTGAGCGCATGTTGTCGAACGCCTGCGTCAGGATATTCTGGTACTCACTGAACCCCGGCGTGATCGGACGCGGAATCGCCGTGTGCTCGGCTTCATAATCGACGAGGCGCAGCACGTTGTTGGGGAAGGTCGCGTACCGCGGATCTTTGGCAATAGCCTGGATCTCACGCTTGAGCGACGGGACCTGGTGGACCCTGTTCTCCCACACGTCATTGCCGGGACCGACCGTCATCCAATGAATGAACTGCGCGGCGGCGGCAACATTGTGGCTGTGGCTATTGATGCCCAGATGCCAGCTATCATTGGGCGTCACGGGTTTCCCCCCGGCGAAGTATGGTGTAGGGGCAATGCCCCAATGCAGGCCGTGAGCCGTCGTGAACGCTCCCACGTTCCAGGGTCCGCCCCAGAAGAACGCGGCATGACCGGACGTAAACAGGTTGGCCGTTTGTAGGGAGGTTACCCCTTTCGGGCTGATCTGCCATGTGTTGAAGAGATTGGAATAATAGGTGAACGCCTTGACCCACGGCGCGGACGTGATGATGCCGTCCACACTCAGGCCGTCTTTGCTGATCGCCTGGCCGCCGAGCGATTCGGGCAGGGGGAGCAGTTGGTAGGGGCGGTCGATCTGGTCGATGATCAGACCCCACGCCGTGACGCGGCCCCCGGAGCGGACCTGCGCCTTGCGCGCCTCCGTGGATAGTTGCTCCCACGTTAACCGGTGCCGCACGTCAGCGGACGGGAAGGGCACACCCGCTTTCTTCAACAGGTCTTTGTTGTAATACAGCACCTGACTGGAGCTGTTGAGGGGTGGGGCTAACAGGTGTCCGAGGTAGTACGAGGTTTGGAGCGAGGCCGGGACGAACTGCGCCAGGTCCTGTTTGCTGAAGACCGTATCGAGCGGCGCGAGAAAACCCTGGACGGCGTAGGCCGCCACGACCGGGGCGTCCACGTCGATAATGTCGGGGCTCGCGGAGCCCGCCGAGAGGCGCACCTGGACCTGCTGGAATAGCTGGTCGAAGGGCAGATTCTGCTCCACCACATGGATGCCGGGGTGGGTTTTGTTAAAGAGGTCGATGAGCGCCTGGATGTCGGCCGGTCCCTGAGTTGACAAGTAGGTGACCGTCACCGGGGCGGCGACGGCCGGCTGGCGCGTGCCGGCTGGAAGGCCGACGGCCACGACGGCCAAGGCGATGAGCCACGACCACCACGAGTGTGGGGTGCGGAGACGGGAGAGCCGGTGCATAATGACCCTGTTCCTTTCCATTGCCTGGGCGATAGGAACGTGCCCCATTGTGGGGCACGTCTGCCAACATAGTACCCGTGTCAAAAACGCACTAGTCGTGAGCAGTGGAATACTCCCGTGGCCTCACCTCCTCCCCTGCATCTGTGTAGGCGATGCGCCCCAGTGTCGTACACGTCACCGGTGTGCTGTCACGGTCGGGGGCATCGACGGCCGTGTCCGTGCGCCACCGCGACCAGGCGTCCGCGGCGGATAGCGGTGTGCTGATGCCAGGTCGCGGGACCGCGCCCACACCGGCCGTCGACTCACGGACGATGAACTGAGCTTCCAACATAGACAACGGGGGGATAGACTCGCCCGCGGCCATGCGCAGCAGCGCATCGACGCAGGCACCCCCCATCTCCCCGCGTGGCGGAGCGATCGTCGTCAGCGAGGGGAACGCGCTGGCACCGGCCGGCAAGCCATCATGCGTGACGAGGGCGACATCCTCGGGTACCCGCAGACCCTGCGTCCGTAAGACATCCAGCAGACCGAGCGCCATGGTTTCGGTCGCGACAAAAATGGCATCAGGCAAAGGGCCAGATCCCGCGATCAGCGCCTGGCCCACGTCGCGCCCCCCTTCGATCGAGTGTGGCCCAAGAAGGAGTGGAATCTCATCAGCCTCGAGTCTCGCGTCGACGAGCGCGTGCCGCATCCCTATGGCGCGGTCATATGCTGCCTTGAGTAGGATGTCGTGCCCCGCGCGTGCCGACGCCGCGGCATCTCCAACAAACGCAAGGCGCCACCGCCCCAGGTCGAGCAGGTGGCGCGTCGCCACGTATCCGGCGCGCACGTCATCCGTCCGCACATGAGGGTAGGGGAGATCGTGCTCGTCGGAACTGACCACAACCACGGGAATGTTCGCTGTGAGAAGACTGGCGAACACCGGGTGTCGGTCTGGACGGCAGCGCGGTTGCGCGTAGATAATACCGGCTACGCGGTGGCTCAGGAGCAGTGATAGGTAGGCTTCTTCCTTGTCCAGCGAGTCGCTCGTATCACAGAGCAGGAGGGAGTATCCGCGTTTGTGTGCCGAGGCCTCCGCGCCGGCGGCCACGTCCGGCCAGAACGATGCGAACGTGGTCTCTAGTAGCGGGACGAGCAAGCCGAGCGTGCGCGTCTGCCCGCGTTTGAGAGCGCCGGCCGCCGCGTTGCCGTGATAGCCGAGCTCCACCATGGCCACGCGGACGCGCTGCGCCGTGGCCGCCGCGACCCATGTCTCTCCGCGCATCACGCGGCTGACCGTTTGGGTCGACACGCCAGCCTGTGCGGCTACCTCGCGCATGCGCACGCCCATCGTGTCAGATCCTCCGCTATCGCGTGGGAGCCCGATCTTCACTACTGTTACCGATGACTGGTATCGGTAACAGGGGCTATGGTACCATGGGGACGCGCGGCTGTCAAACACGTCGTGTGCGCGAACGGATACACCGACCAGCTAGCAGGAAGGGAAGACATGAGACATATCATCCTGGACACCGACGTGGGCACGGACACAGATGATGCCCTGGCCCTCGCATTGGCTGCGGCCTGCCCGGATATCCACCTCGTCGGAGTGACCACGACGCACGCGGACGCGCCGTTGCGCGCGCGCATCGCCCGTCACCTACTGTGTCTCGCCGGGCGCGGGGAGACGCCGGTGGTAGCGGGGGCAAGCCGGCCGCTGACGACGCCCCTCCCCGACCCATTCCATTGGCATCCGCGCCTCTGGGGCCACGAGGGCGTGGGGCTGTTGTCGCCCCAGGATCTCACGCCGACGCGGGCGGTTGACCTGGACGCCACGGACGATGACGCCGCGCGCTTCATCGTCGAACTCGTCGCGGCATCCCCCGGAGATATTTCGCTCGTGGCCATCGGGCCGCTCACCAATATCGCCCGCGCTTTACGATTAGAGCCGCGCCTGAGCGACTGGGCGCGCGACCTAACCCTCATGGGCGGCATGGTCGACGTCAGGCGTACGCCGTGGCCACCGGTCCTGGAGACGAATCTCAATGCCGATCCGGGCGCCGCCGAGATCGTGTTTGCATCGGGCCTGCCGGTGACGGTCGTTCCTTTCGAAGTCACCACGCGGGTCTTCCTGTCACCCGAACAACGGGCGTCCATGCGTGCGTGGAAGCAGCCGCTCGCCGGAGCCTTGGTGACCCTGATGGAGGAGATGCTGGCGCGCTTCGCCGACTTCTCGCGCGACATGAACCTGCCCGGCGATATCTTCCAGGGCGAACGCACATACATGCACGATCCGCTGGCCGTCTACGCCAGTGTCGCGTCGAACCTGCTTGCCGTGCGTGACGCGCACATCCAACTCGAGGTTCACGATCGTGTGTTGCGCACCATTGCCTACCCGGGTCACGCGCCCAACATGCGCCTGTGTATCGACGTCGATGCGCCCCGTTTCGTCGAGCACTGGTTGAGCCAGGTGGGACGGTTGTAGGGTATCGCCGTATGAGCAAGTGGCCGCGACAAGGCGTTGATGGACGAGCGATGGCGAGGCGCGCCTGCCCGCGTAGGCGTGGGCGTGGGAAGCACGGTCGGACCGTTGGATCTTGCGCTACGGCGTTATGAAAGGGGCGCGGCCACCTCGGCCCCAGTAGTGATGATGACTTTCTTCGGTACCAGTGAAAGGTGCCATGATGCCCCTCCCTCTTGACTACGTCGACCGTGTCTACGCCGGCGTCCTTGGCAAACTCATCGGTGTCTATATAGGCCGTCCATTCGAGGGCTGGACCTACGAGCGCATCATGTCTGAACTGGGCGAGGTCACGGGCTACGTTCATGGGCGCTTCGGTCAACCGTTGATCGTCACTGATGATGACATCTCCGGCACGTTCACCTTTCTGCGCGCGCTGCCCGATCACGCGTACCGCCGTGACCTCAGCCCGCGTGAGATCGGTGAAACCTGGCTCAACTACATCATTGAGCACCGTACCATCCTCTGGTGGGGAGGGATGGGTGACTCGACCGAGCATACCGCTTTTCTGCGGCTCAAATCGGGCGTGTCCGCGCCGGACAGCGGCTCGATCGCCCTGAACGGGACTGTCGTGGCCGAGCAAATCGGCGCCCAAATCTTCATCGATGGCTGGGGGATGGTCGCGCCCGGCGACCCCGACCTTGCCGCCGACCTGGCACGCCGCGCCGCCTCAGTTAGTCATGATGGCGAGGCCATCTATGGAGCGCAAGTGATCGCGGCCATGGAGGCCCAAGCGTTCACGGAGTCCGACCCCCAGCGGCTGCTTGAGACGGCGCTACGCCTGATCCCGGCGGAGGCGTTGATGGCCCGTGTGATTCACGATATCCGCGCATGGCACGCCGCCGAGCCCGATTGGCGGGTGACGCGTGCGCGTATCGCCACCCGCTACGGCTACGACCGCTATGGCGGTAATTGCCACATCATCCCGAACCACGCGCTGATTATCCTCGGCTTGCTCTACGGCGGAGGCGACCTGTTGGGGTCGTTGACCATCGTGAACACGGCAGGCTGGGATACCGATTGCAATGCGGGCAATATTGGCTGCTTGCTGGGCATCATGAATGGTCTCGCGGCGTTCGAGGGGAGTTTCGCTCTGCGCGATCCTATCGCCGATCGGCTCTACTTGTCGACGGCCGACGGTGGGCGCGGCATGACCGACGCGGTCACCGAGGCCTATCATGTGGTGACCAGCGGACGCGCCCTTGCCGGCCTGGACCCGGTGATACCCAAGGCTGGGGCGCGTTTTCATTTCGACCTGCCGGGGGCGATGCAGGGGTTTCAGGCTGAGGACAGCTCCGTGCGACTGGAGAACGTCGTGGGGCATAGTCATCGTGGGCAACGCAGCTTGGCCCTGCGCTATCAGCTCGACGCGGGCGCCGCAGGCCGCGTGGCGACCCCAACGTTTATCCCGCCGGACATGATCACCGAGACGCACTACCCGCTCATGGCCGCGCCCACGCTCTATCCAGGACAAACCGTACGGGCAGTGGTGAGCGCGGATCGAGCCAACACGGCGCCGGTGACCTGCCGCCTCTTCTATCATGCGTACGCGGCCGACGACGCATTGGAGGTCAGCTATGGACCGGAGGAGATCGTCCTGGCTCCAGGGGTCGAGGGCTCCGTGATATGGACCCTGGGCAGCACGGAGAGCAGCACGATCATGCGCATCGGAATCGAGATCACAACCGCGACAGAAACGGCTGGCATCGTCTATCTCGATACCCTCACCTGGGACGGAGCACCGGATGTCATCTTCACTCGTCCGCCATTTCCGGGCACGCTCTGGCGGCGCGTCTGGGTCAACGCGATGGATCATTTCGACGCGCGTTGGCCCGAACCGTTCCACCTCAGTCAGGATAACGGGCGCGGCTTGTTGATGACCGGCACGGCCGATTGGTCCGATTATGACGTCCAGTCGTCTATCACGCCGCATCTCGCCGCCACCTGGGGCATCGCCGCGCGCGTCCAAGGGCTGAGGAGCTACTATGCCCTGCTGCTGCGCCATGGTGGAACGCTCCAGTTGATCAAGATGCTGGATGGTGAGACCGTCCTGGCCGAGACCCCGGTCGCCTGGACCTACGACACAGTGTATGAACTGCGTCTACGGGTGCATGGCACGCATATCCAAGCCTGGCTAAACGGCGAACCATGCGTGGAGGCGCAAGACAGCACGCTCGCTCACGGGGGAATCGCGTTGATCTGCGAGGAGGGGCGACTCGTCACAGACGCCGTCGGTGTGCATCCACCAGACAAGGCATGAGGTCCACAGGTCATCTCCACGTAGGCTGACATCTATGGTCTGTTTTCTTATTTCTTATGGTCTGTTTTCTATGAAAGGGGTCCTGATGAGGATTGTGAACGTCGGGGTGATTGGATGCGGAGAGATCGCGCAGTGGATGCATCTCCCGTTTCTCACCGAATTGCCTGGTTTCCGCGTGACCGCGGTGTGCGACGTGTCGCCGCGCGTCACCGATTATGTGGGCGAGCGTTTTGGGGTCGCACAGCGGTTCACCGACTACCAGGCGCTGCTCGATCAGGCCGATGTCGACGCCGTCGTGATCGCCACGCCCATCCATAGCGACCCGGCCATCGCCGCCGCACGCGGCGGCAAGCATGTGCTGGTGGAGAAACCGATGGCGCTCAACCTGGACGAGGCGCACGCCATGGTCGAGGCGGCCGAGCGCGCTGGCGTGACGCTGATGGTGGGGTACATGAAGCGCTACGACCCCGGCTACCTCCACGGCCGCGACCTGATGCGCGCGATGAGCGACGTGCGGCTGATCCGCGTACACGACCTCAACGGCCCCAACGCGGCCTACGTCAAGGACATGACTACCACAGTCCGCGACCCGGACCTTGAGGCCCAAATCGGGGCGGCGCTGGCCGCGGATATCCGCCGCCGCTGCGAGGTCGCCCTCGGCGCCGGCCATCCCGGTGCGGTGTACCGGGCCTACAACCTGCTCGGCGGCCTCGCCTCGCACGACATCACCATCCTGCGCGGCGCCTTCGGCGGTCCGGTCAAGGTGACGCACACGGAAATCTGGCAGGGCGGCGCCTACATCCTGTCCACGCTGAACTACGGCGAGGAGTGCCGCTGCGTCTTCGAGATCGGGTCAACGCGCAAGAAGGAGTTCGACGAGGAGTTGGCGGCCTTCGGATTGCACGGTACGGTGCACATCCGTTTCCCCAGTCCGTACGTGAAATATGCGCCGACGCTGGTGCAGACGACCGGCATGGAGGGCGACGCGTTGGTCCAGCGCACCATCACGGCGTCCTACGAAGAGTCCTTCCGGCGCGAGTTGCAGCACTTCTACGAATGCGTCACGGCGGGACGCGCGCCGGAGACGCCGGGGCGCGAGGGGCTGGAGGATGTGCGCCTGCAGATTGACATGATCAAGATGGCGCTCCGGTAACTGGGCGGCCTGTGGTGGCCGGAGAGTCCATCCGCACAAGCTGCACCGCTACGCAAAGACGGCGCAATGAGCGCTCTGCAGCCCTTCTCGCACGCCTGCACGCCGGCTGACGCATGCCGACGCACTCACGGTGGCCTTCCCCACCGCTGACCTGACGTATCCCCACTTGTCAATGAAAGGATTGCGCCGCACCCTTTCGCCGCGCCTTTGAGATACTTCGGGGCGGGGTAACGCACGAGCCCGATGATTACGAGCCTTAGGCGCAAGTCTCTCAACACAGAGGCATGAGCGCAGCTAGATCGCGCGACGGGGACGTTAGCCAGTTGTAGGAGCCAGGTCTCCTCGCCTGACCCCTAGGGCTATTGCGCTCCTGTCCGTCCACGTCTACTCTAGTCTTGGGAGCTGTCAAGCGGCTGTGGGGGAAATAGAGATATGAGAGGAGTGCAGAGGCCGCTTCTTGTGGGGTTGAGCCTGCTCGTGATGGGAACGCTTGCAGTCCTGCCGCAAACGTCAGTCCATAGCGCTGGCAGTACGGGGGGCCACGGCTGGACTCCGGTGCCGCGGAGCACGTTTCAGTGGCAACTTAGGGCTTGTCAGAAAATAAAGTATTCATATCAGGCGATATGGGGGAGGATGATGTAGTTCCACTCGCCGTGGAACTCATCCCGCTGGAGGTGGATTGACGCCATCTCCTTTTTGGTCGGCTTGA
>JAABUZ0100005290.1_pt1 | contig 17049 bp, 16 predicted proteins | sample 5562091 | NCBI WGS metagenome assembly JAABUZ01 (sample SAMN12813069, study PRJNA571459) | rock metagenome | isolation source: Antarctica rocks | place: Antarctica: Victoria Land, Linnaeus Terrace sud | collected 2015-12-21
TGTTGGAAGCCGCAAGCGGGGTCTCCGGAAAGCCGGACGACACCGCCGCTGCCGTCGCAACATGGTCCTTCCTGCACGGCTACGTCACGCTTGAGCACTCCGGTGCGTTTGGGGCATCTGGGCCCAAGGGTGGACTGGAGCGGGGCCTGGAAGCCTTCGTGAGCAACTTCCGCCATAGCGCCGAGCCCGTTCGGAAAGAACATGCGTCACGAGCGGCAGGCCAGAGGCCAACTTCGGACAAGCGCGTTTACCGGGACTGATCCCAACCAACCAGCCGTGAGGAGCTTGGTCGAGATCACCCCCTAACAACGCGTTGCTTTTAGGAGCCCTGAGCTGATGTTGCGACCGACTCCCATGCTTCCCAGGTTGCTAGCCGGTCCGCATAGGCCGCACGTACCGAAGGCAGATTGTGGCTACCGAGAAACAAACGTAGGGGCGGATTCTCCGCATCGACAACCTTGAACATAGCCTCAGGCGTAGCCTTGGGATCACCTCGTTCCATCGTCTTCATGCCCTCGAACACATGCGCTTTCAGGTCTGCGTAGATGTCCAGTCCGGGAGCAACCTTCGAGGATGACGGGCTTCCAAACTCCGTGGCGTACGCACCCGGTTCTATGATCGTCACCTTGATTCCGAAAGGCTTGACCTTCATAGCCAAGCTTTCGTGAATTGCTTCAAACGCCCACTTTGAGGAACAGTAGTAGCCAATGAGCGGCATGGTCATGTGACCAAGGGTGCTCGAGATACCAAGAATGTGACCACCACCTTGCTCTCGCAGCAACGGAAGTGCTGCCTGAATGACCGAAAGCGCCCCGATGATATTGGTTTCGTAGAGAGCTCGGACATCCTCCGCACTGGCTTCTTCAATGGTGCCGATCAGGGCATAGCCCACGTTGTTCACAACGACATCAAGCCTTCCGAAATGTGCGTGAGCCTGCGTCACGGCCTCTTTTACCTGGTCGGGCCGGGTTACGTCGAGCTCTAACGTCAGGACGTTCGCGCCGTACTTCTCTTTCAGATCGGCAATACTATCTAACGTCCGAGCTGTTGCTGCGACCTTGTCGCCGCGGTTGAGTGCTGCATCGGCCCAAACGCGTCCGAATCCCCTGGAAGTGCCCGTAATGAACCATACCTTCTCCGACATACCGTCTCCATTCTGATTTCGAGATTTGTCCAACGCCCTGTACACTAGAGATTCGGCACGGAACAATGTTCCATATGGTATACGGAACGTGGTTCCGCGTGTAAATTTCTTCTTGGAAAATACTGTGACGAACCACATCAACGAGCACAATCCCGACCCCAGCAAGCCGCGCCGCATGCGTGCCGATGGGCAGCGCAAGATGGCTTCACTGCTCAAAGGGGCTATGGAGGTATTCCAGGAATCCGGGGTTGACGCGCCGGTACGCGAGATTGCAGAGAGGGCGGGCGTTGGCCTAGGAACGGTCTACCGTCATTTTCCGCAGCGGTCCGATCTCATCAAAGGCGTCTTTCAGAGCCAGGTCGACGCTTGCGCCGATGCGGCTCCGGAACTGGCAAAGCGGCTTGAGCCTGCTGACGCATTGGCGCAGTGGATGCAACAATATGTAGACTTTATAGCGACGAAGCGAGGGCTCGCAGGTGCGTTGCATTCAGGTGATCCGGCCTACAGCGCCCTACCTCGTCTCTTCAACACACGTCTGCTTCCTGCATTGAAGAGCCTGCTGGACGCTGCTGTTGCCGACGGAGCGGTACGCTCAGGAATTGACGCCGAAGAGTTGTTGCATGCCGTCGCCAATCTGTGTAGGGTGTCTCACGACAAAGAACCCGCTTACGCGCGAAGAATGGTTGCACTGCTGGTAGATGGCCTGCGGTACGGAGCAGCGCGCGAATCGACAGGTTTTTAATCAACCAGGCGTTTCTTAGTACCGGGAATTCTTAGAGCTTTGTTCACCAATCCGCGGGCCAGCCGGAGCTAACGGCTAACTTCCGCTAGGCGCGTTCCCGAGAGTTACGGCAGTTGCTTCATCCTAGATGCGCCTTTTCTGGTGGCGCGATGCGGCGGGAGGCTACTTGTCGTTGAGAGCGATCCGGCAATCAGGATGTCAACGATGCGGCGTGCGCTTTGTTCCCAACCAGGAAGAGCCGTGGTGTAAAAGACTCCAACAAGCGCTCGGACAAAGTCGTCAGGATCGACGTCGGCGCGGAGGTCGCCGCTGTCGATGCCGCGTTGGACCGCGCTGATGAAGGCTGTGTGAATGAGACTACGCGAGCTCTCGACGAGGCGCATCGACCCGCCGGATACGGTCTCCATGGCGGGAATGATAAGTTTCTTCTCGGAAACATGGTCGATAAAGAGGAGCATCCAGGTGCGGAGCGCTTGGATCGGCGGCATGGTTTTGGCGAAGCGTTGCGCTGCGACCGCAAGCTTTTCGACTTCGCTCCGGTAGACAGCTTCGATCAGGGTGTCACGTGTCGGGAAGTGGCGGTACAGGGTTCCCGGACCGATGCCGGCTTGCCGAGCGATGTCGTCAAGGCTGGCGGCTGCGCCGTGCCGTGTAAAGGCCTGTTTTGCTATCTCGAGGATGCGCTCGCGATTGCGCTGCGCATCGGCACGGACTTTCCGTGGAGGTAAGGGTGAGGGTTTCTTGTTCGACATAGATATTCAACTGCACAAATTATATGCAACCGGAGACGATCTCCGGTAATCTATGTTTCGGAGACTGTCTCCGCTTCATTTCCATGCGGAGGCTGTATGTCAACTTGGCGCAACTCAGGTTGCGCCCCACAACAGAAGGAGAGACGGCGATGCGTGTGTTTGTGACAGGGGCAACGGGATTTATTGGAACCGAAGTGGTGAGGGAGCTGATCGAGGCAGGGCACCAGGTGCGTGGTCTCACGCGCAGCGATGAAGGCGCCGAGCAGCTGAAGGCCATCGGAGCTGAAGTGCATCGTGGCGACCTAACGGACCTAGATAGCCTGCGCCAAGGGACGAAGGACATGGATGCAGTTGTGAACCTTGCTTTTAATCATGACTGGTCAAACTTTGCGCAGAGCTCGCAGGACGAGATCAAGGCCATCGAGACGCTGGGGTCGGCGTTGCAACCGGGCAAGCTGCTGGTGGTGACCTCGGGAGTTGGGGGTGTCAGTGGCGCACCCGGTGAGGCGCGCAAGGAAACAGATCCAGCGCTGCTTCTACCGTCGATTCCACGGCGACCCGAGCAGGCGGCACACACCATAGCCGAGAGAGGCGTGCATGTTGTCGTGGTGCGGCTGCCGCAGGTACACGACACGCGCAAGCAGGGGCTGGTGACGATGATGATTCAGATTGCACGTGAGAAAGGAGCCTCAGCATATGTCGGAGACGGCGCAAACCGTTGGGCCGCAGGCCCGCTGAAAGATGTGGCGCAGCTTTATCGGGTCGCGGTAGAGAAGGCCGGACCGGGCGTGACGACCTACCACGCGGTGGAGGAAGAGGGCGTCCCGTTGCGTGACATCGCAGAGGCGATTGGCAAGGGGCTGAAGATTCCGACTATTTCTGTCGCTCCGGAGAAAGCTGCCGAGCACTTCGGCATGTTCGGGCACTTTGCGACGCTCGATATGCCTGCCTCAAGTGAGTGGACGCGGAAGACGTTAGGTTGGGAGCCAAGTGGTACCGGGTTAATCGAGGATTTGACGAATATGAAGTTCTGACGACTGCGGACCGGATCTAAAACTTCTAAAAGCCTTCGAGGGCGGTTGGAAGGTGGGAGACGGCGGTACCATCGCCGACTCCCACCTTGGACTTGAGTCGATACGCAACAGTTGCGGAGTTGATCGAGCATGTCGGCCATTTACAGTTCTATAGATGTTATTGAATTGCTACGTGAGATCGTCTCTGCTGTCCAGGTATGCTTTGATGCTGTGAGGTGTCATCTCAGCAATTAGCGTGTTACCGAACGTGCGGGGGAGTTTGGCTACAGCAGGCTTGTCGCCGGGATAGGACGCTTATATTCCTTGGAATAGGCCCATAAATCCTCTCGCAATTGAGAGGTTATGGTTCGAGTCTTACTTCAGGAACCATCATCACTTAGGAAATTAGTAGCTCACAGCCGACAGCGAGAGCCCGGGTGATCCTCCGATACTAATTTTTCGCTATACTCAGTTCTGGCTCGTCGGGTGTTGCGCACCGCCATTGCAATTGGTCTGGAGTTTCCCTTGAGCGAAACGTACTACACGGGCGCGGGTAGCAGGTTTATCGAAGCACCGGCTTATCCAGACTAGGTCAGACAACGTACAGCGTGGCGGGCTCCTATTGTGGATTTGAGTACGCGGGCCACTGAAGTCAGTCCCCTCTGAGCTTTACCATCATCAGACTGAGCCAACGGTCAACGATCAACCCCTAGTCTAGGTAGCTTCCTATAGGCCATTTCGACAGTTGATGGCAGCGGTGTCTAGGTGGTGGACCTTCGCCTACGATACGAAACAGGGCAACAACGCAGAAGGCGGTGAGGAGATATTGATGAAAGCGATTTTGCCGGGTATGCGTACGTTTGGGGTCGATGGATTTGTGATTGCCTTGGTGGTGCTGCTCTGTCCCTTCGGGGCTGCCGCAGTGTCGTACGGTGCGGCTGTTCAGAGGTCGTCCACCGTGCCAGCAGGCTATCAGCTCACCTTCGATGATGAGTTTGCCTCCCTGAACCTGTCGGACCAGAACGGTACGGGCGCGAAATGGTATACGCACACGGTGCAATGTTGCTTGTATGACAGCTCCAACCCCAGCACACCAACGTACATGGCAGGTGTGAGGGCGCCGGCGGGGCAGAACCCCTACTCGCTGGTTTCGGGTGGACTCGATATCCGGCTCCAGAAGACGAATGGAGCGTGGTATTCCGGAGTGCTTGCAACGGTTGACAGCAACGGCCAAGGCTTTGCACAGCAGTATGGATATTTCGAGATGAAGGCGAGGTTTCCCGCCGGGCTGGGTACGTGGCCGGCGTTCTGGCTGCTGAATCAGGCAGCTTTGACAACTCATGCGCCCGCCGGTGAGATCGACGTGGTGGAGTCGTACATGCAGTTTCCGACTTACATCAATACGACCCTGCATGACTGGACGCCGCCGGCAATAACGCCTGGTTACAAGCAGGCGGCCATCGCAGACTTGTCCTCAGGGTTCCATACCTTTGGCATGCTTTGGACGGCAACGACGATCACCATTTACTGTGACGGCGCCATGCTCTACAGCTTTCCCACGCCCGCCATCATGCACCAGCCCTACTATCCAATTGTGGATCTTGGATTGGGCGGAGGTTGGCCTACGGCGCAGACGCCGCAACGGTCGGACATGATCATCCAGTACGTGCGGGCGTACGCACCACCGTCGTAGGAAGGATCGAGTCAGAGGTCCATGGATGCGTCCTGGATGCGTCCAGGGCCAGCGGCTCGGGGTATACCGAGGAGAGGGAAGAGCAGGCGGCTTCGTATTGAAGAATGCGATCCCTCCGCTTGCTCATACCCCAGCTGACCATTTCGATAGCTCGTTTACCGTTTTGCTGCAGCTGGTAAAGGGCACGGCTACGGAACGACAGCGCCTGCGGACGGAAGGGAAGGAGCGCCGGGTACTGTTCGATGGCTTGATCGTAGGGCGCGCACTCCGCGCGTGTCCAGGGCGAAAACGCACCATTCCACGGCTTGGGGCTGGACATAAAGTGCTTGATGCGCGGCTTGATATCGGTTTCCACCCGCGAATGACGCATGAAAACGGGATAGTTCCACGTAAGGGAGAGAGGCAGGCGCCGGCCTTTGCCTGCGAGGTTGAGAGCATCCTGATCTGGAAAGCGGGAGCGGTGTTTTGGACGGTTGAACTGTTGCCAAGCCTCAAGGCCAATCTGTTCCCAGCCTTTGGCGCGGATGCGGAGCACCCCGCTGTTGAAGTACTGCAAAGACTCGCTGGCATTGAGGCCCAATTGACGCAGATGGCCGCGCAGCTTCCTGCTTAGGAAACTGTTATCCGCCAGCAGAAAGGTCATGGGGTCGTTGGCAGCAAGAAAACATCCGTCCGGCACCTCAAACTCGAGCAGAGGATCGAGCGAGTCGAGAATATGGATGTCTCCGTCGAGATAGAGGTAGTCGGTATAGTGCGCGGGGACAAAGCGTGTGAGGAACAGACGCGCGATCATGGCCAACTGGCCCTCAACGACGTCGCTTTCGAGCGGGATTAAGTGAATGCCTTCGCGCGCGCAGATCGGCGCGAAGACAGCGTTCGTTGCGGGGTCGAGATGAAGGCAGAAGACGGCCACATCTGCCTTTTGCCGCGAACTGAAGAGGCGCGCCTGCATGGCACTGACGAGGGTAGGAAACAGATAGGTTGGGTCGGTCGTGTAAACGATACAGCAGGTGGCTACAGATTTGGCCGCAGTGCTCATTTGGTCACCTCGGCCGGAACTTGCTGACGCGTGTGCAGCAGGGCCTTGAACTTGTTAGCCACGAGTGCCTCAATGCCATGGGGGCCGCCGGCAGCAATCCAGAGACTGAAGAGCACCGCACAGTATGTACCCGCAGCAAGAAAGATGGCAAGCAGTGTGCCGGCGGCAAGCGTGAGTGTATCCGTCGACTGGGTGAGATGGGGCAAAACGATCAGCAAAACGCCGGACATCGCAAGCACACTGATGATGCTGCGCCAGGCCGTGAAGACCTGGTCGCGCACGGAGACGCCCAGAAGGCGCCGGACGACCAACATGCAGAAACAAACGGTGGCAGTTTCCGAGATGCCGCGGGCGACCACAACTCCTAGGAAGCCGAAACGCAGTGCACCGATCACCACCAGAGGCAACTTGACTGAGATCTCGAAGAGGTTTCGCTTGAAGAAGATCCTGGTCTGCCCAAACGCCATCACAAGTGGGGCGAGCGGCGCTGCAAACAGGGTAGGGATCAGCTGAGCGCGAGCCAGCGCAGAAACACCACCGAGCCGAGCCACTTCTGTCCGAGAATAAGCCGCACAAAGGACTCCGCGATCAGGCTTTCGCCGACCAGGATGGGCAATGCAAACGTGATGATTGCGCGTGCACTGCTTTGATCGCTCCGCGCGAGTCGGAAAGGATCATGGCGGAGAGCCGTAAATGCGGAGAGGAGCGGGCGCAAGATCGGTGTGAGCAAAGCGGCCAGCGGGACATTGGAGGTGTCATTCGCGGTCGTGAACAGACCCAGCGAGGAGCGCGTGGTGATCTTGCCAAGCAGGAGCCGGTCCGCCTGCCAGTTGATGGCGCCTACAATCTGGGCCGCGGTGATCCAGCCGAGAAAGCCGGACAACGCGGGCAACTCAGCGAGACTGAGGCGTGGTCGATAGGGAGCAAGAATGTAGGAGATAAGCGTGGACAGGACAGGTGCTACGACTGTGCCGGCCGCGACAGCCCAATAGGTATGGATGAGCAGGGCAAGGGAGATGGCGACCGCAAAGGCCGCCAGCTTACCGAAAAATTCCATGATGAAATCAGGCACGAAATTAAAGGTCTTCGAGAAATCCGCGAGTCGGGGACTTACAAGCCCTCGGCTGGCCGGTGCGATGCTGAGTGCGCAGACGAGCGCGACCAGGCGCGAATCGCCATAGAAGCGTGCGAAGGGCCAACTGAGCAGGCAGACGATCAGGCTGAGCAGCAGACCGCGGAGCAGACCTAGCGTGAAGGCTGTATCGTAGTGAGCTGGCCGGATGGTTTCGAGGCTAACGAGAGCCTGGCTGATCGGAAGTTCAAGGGCCGCCTCAACGATGTAAATGACTGTCATGGCTATCGCCACCAACCCGAAGTCCTTCGGGTGAAGGAGGTGCGCGAGCACAACCATCGTGACGAGATCGACGATGCGAGAGATGATGCGGGCACCGACTGTCCAGGTACCGCTCCGGGCAGTCTGCCCGCCGACCACAATTTGTTTGTCCGGGGGGCCGGCACCCACGTCCTGAAGGTCACCGGTCTTTTCGCGGAGGGACATGTCGCTGTAAACCTCTTGCTTTGTTTCGGGCGAATCCGGGGTGATCGTCATGCAGATCGGCGCCCCTGGGCTTGCTCGTAAACCAGAGCATAGTCTTCGACAAGACGCTCAACTTGAAAAACTTTGGAACCTCTTAAAGACTCTTGCTGGAGTTCATATCGTTCATGTCCATCGACCATGACGGATCTAAGAACGGCAGCGAGTGTGGCTGGCCTGCCTGGTGGAACAAGGCGTCCGGCGCGCCCATTGTCAAGCATCTCCCGTGTTCCACCCACGTCGGTGGCAACGATCGCACAACCGGCCGCTCGTGCTTCACCAATGACGAGACTACAGGGGTCGGCGTAAGAGGCGAGCACGAAGATGTCGGTCTGTTTCAGCAGACGGCCAGGCGCAGCCACAAAGCCGAGGAAGATGATGCGGTCGGCGAGGCCGGCTTGTGCCGCCTGCTGTTTGAGTAACTCCTGGTCGGGGCCTTCGTCGGCAATGTAGAGCTTCCATCCAGGCAACTCCTTGAAGATTTGCGTGCAGGCTTCGATAAGGTCGAAGACGCCCTTGCGGCGATGAAGCGCGTTGATGGCAAGGATGGCTGGCGACTGGAGAATGATCTCCCGGCCATCGTCCATGAATGCCTCGCGCGGTGAGTTGGCCGGGGCGTTCATGACGGCGACGAGGCGATCGCTGCGATAGCCCTTTTTGAGGAGGCTTACGCGCTCCGCCTGGCTGACGGCGATGACGCGGCGGCCCAGACGCATGATCACCGAGTGCTTGTCGAACGAGTTATGCACGGTGGTGACCAGGGGCACGCCGGAGACGAGTGAGCCGACCCAGCCGACGAGCGCACTGCTCATCATGTGCGCGTTGATGACATACGGCTTTTTGCGATAGGCGAACCATGCAACCTTTCCCATGGTCCGCAGGAGCGAAAAGGGCTTGTTTTGATCGTGATTGAGCGTGATGTGCTGGACGCCATACTGCTCGAGCAGCGGGACAAAGGTTCCGCCGGCGCTGATAAAGGTGACCTGGTGGCCGGCCCGGGCCTGGACGCAGGCAAGGTCCACGGCGACATGCACGTTGCCGTTGGCGTAACCGCAGTGCTTGATGAGGTGGACGATGTGGCGCGAGAGCCGGTGTGCCATGCCGTCCGCCCGCTCAGCTTCCCGCTCACGCACCTTGAACAGGCGGCTGGAACTGCTGCGAGGAGTCTGGGGGGAAGAGGTCGTCTCGGCTGGATCGAAGGGTGCGGTGGTGGGCTGCATCTATGGGTTCTCCTGGCGCTTGGAACGTGCTAACGGGAAGGGAAACGGAAGGCTTAGTTGATGGAGACGGGCTTCGCCCCGCGATGAGGGTTGTGATAGTGGAAGAGGGCGGTGGCACGAATCTTGTCAGGATCGCAGGGCTCGTTGGTGTGAATGGAACGATAGCCCCAGAAAAAATACAGGTTGCCGGGCTGCATCTTGATGCGCATGGGCTTGAGCATCGAGGCGTTGACACGCGAACGCAACATCCACTGCGTCGCAGGATTATCGAGCAGCACCTTGTCCACGGCGTTGGCAAGATAGCTGCTGCGAATCTGACGGGTATTGGGGTACATGAGCAGGTCGCCGGCCAGGCCTTCCTGCGGAATATGGATTGGGAGCAGGGCAGTAACGACGTAGGAGTCGTAGTGATAGATGAGCGAGTTTTTACGGCCCGAGCTGCCGGAAAGACAGCGTAGAACCTGGTAGAACTCTTCCTTTTGCGCGGTGCGGCCTGTGCCAAGCTCATAGACCTGGTGAATCAGAGCTTCGAACTCGGCAGAAGCGGCGAGTTCTTCCAGGCCAGAGCCGATGAGTGAATCAGAGCCGTTGAAGTGGACGTATTGCTTGCCGGCGCAGTTGACCGCGTCAGTTACGAAGTTCTGGATTCGCTTAAGATCAGCGGGGTTAAGGTAATTGGGTATGCAGGCAAAACCGGAAGTGTCCACGCTCTGTACAAGCTCGGCGACCGATTCTTTGGACACTGAAGGGATGGAAAGGCTCATGGATCTCCGCACGTACTGATGAAACGAGTTGGCCACCGTTCGTATATGCTGGCGGGCGTTAGATGACGTTCGCACTTGTCATGGAATATGGAATGAGGTGCCTTCTAGTACGCACCTTCGGAGAGAACGATTGTCTTCATGGTGCGAAGAAGAATGTAAGTATCAAGCGAGAGAGACCAGTTGCGGACGTAATAGCCGTCCATGCGGATGCGGAGCTCATAGCTGGTGTTATTGCGCCCGCTGATCTGCCATAGGCCAGCCAGGCCCGGAGTCACCTGACAGTACTGCTCAAAATTTGCTCCGTACTTTTCCACCTCGGATTCAACGATGGGTCGTGGACCGACCAGGCTCATGTCCCCGCAAAGAATGTTCCAGAGTTGAGGCAGCTCGTCGAGGCTGCTCTTGCGCAGAAAGCGCCCGATGGGAGTAATGCGCGGGTCGACCTTTAGCTTGTGATCAAGCTTCCATTCCTCGAGCAGTGCCGGGTCGGCCTCAAGATGGGTCTTGAGCACGCGGTCGGCGTCGACAATCATTGAGCGAAATTTCCACACGTTGAACCGTACGCCGTCTTTGCCAATGCGCCGCTGGCCGTAAAAGATAGGCCCTTCCGAGGAGCACTTGAGAGCCAGGCAAATCACCAGAATCAACGGGAGCAGCAACAGGGTAGCCAACCCAGTGAGTACAAGGTCGAAGGCACGCTTGATCAGCCGGGGCATGGTTCGTGCCAGCCTTTGGTCCAGTTTGATCGTGAGTACGCCGCACACATCGCAGGCTTTGACTGACAGGCTCCGCATGCCGAACAGGTCAGGCACAAGGAGGACAGTGTGGTAGGTCTCGATGTGCTCCTTGTGGATGGCCTGCAGGCGATCGCTGCTGGCGTTGGGCATGGCTACGACGGCGTAACAGCCGGCGTTTTCATGCACGAACCGTTTGGCATGCGAGAGATCCCCGATAAAGATGTTCTCCGGGCCTTGCGGGTAGTCGCTTCGGCTACCGCCCTCGGTGAGGAACGCGATGGGACGCAGACCGAGCCGGCGATGACCGAGCAGCAGCTCGAGCATCATGCTGCCGGCGACCGGCTCGCCCAGTATCACGGTAGGAATGCCCCACCAGGGTTGCAGCGAACAGGCTCCGCGAAGAATGCGGCGGCTGAGCGGCACAAGAATGATCGTCAGTGCCCAGGCCAGAGCGAAGACGATGCGCGAGGCAAAGGTTCCCTGGCGCAGAAAGAAGCTGGTGCTGATGAGAATAAGAAAGCCGATTGTCCACGCGCGCAGAATCAGCCGCGACTCTTCAATGGGCGAGGTGGCCACTCCTGGGTAAAGTCCACAATCGGCAAACACCATCAGGAAAATGACGATCGATGGTGCGAAGCTGATGTAGTCGTGTGGCGTGAACTCACCATGGAAGAGATAGCGCGTGAAAACCGCGAGGGCGCCCGCCACGATCAGGGAGATGGTATCGGCGAACAACACCGTGCCATGAGTAAGCCAACGATACAGGTACCCACTGACGTGAGTTTTCACCTGGGGCAGTGCAAGGATGACGGATGTGCTCACTAGACAAGCTCCTGGTCCGAGGCTGAGAACAAGAAAAAACCGCGCTCACGATCAGGCGGTACGCGTGGTTGGCGTGTGAATGGAAGTGCGCTTTGCTGCGACGGATTGGAGGCTGGCACGCATCAGGATCCGCTCCAGGGCCTGACGGAAGTTAGCTTTGCATAAAGATCGGCGCGGGCCTTCAAATCAGCGTTTACAGGACACGGGGCACCGCGAGTGTTGGTTGCAGCCGCGCGGCTCATCATGCCAGATTGCTTTCGAGTGGGACTGGGACCATCGGCGGGTTGCGCTCCAGGGCCGTCTGCATGATTGCGTAGGTTTTTGAGGCCGCGGTGTCCCAGGAAAAGTGCGTTGCTCGTTCCAAGGACGGTGCATAGTTGTCTGTGGAGACCGTGCTGCTCGTCAGGCACTGCAACATGGCACGGGGCAGGTCTTCTGGATCGGCCGGGTCAATGTAAATGGTGGCTTCGCCACCCACCTCAGGCATCGAAGACGTGGAAGCTGAAATTGTTCGCCTGCCGCACGCCATCGCTTCGAGTAGAGGAAGACCAAATCCTTCTGCAAAGGAAGGGAAAACAAACAGGCTTGCGCCCGTGTAAAGCCCCGCAAGCTGGTCCTCAGGAACGTACCCGGTGTAGAAGACGCGGGGGAGGTCGAGGGGAATATCCTGCCGGCTGTAGACCGTCTCGCTGACCTTGGGACCTGCAAGCACGAGCCAGATATCCTCTGGCACCTGCGAGTGGATGGCCTCCCAAGCCTTGAGCAGACCGCGCAGATTCTTGCGCTGCTCGAGCGAAGAAAGGCTGAGTACATAACGGCGCGAAGGCAAGGACAGTGTTGCCGCCGCTTCGGCAACACTGTCGGCATCCGTCGGCCCACTCATGTGCGAACCGTTGTGAATGACGCTGATATCATCGGGGTTTCTGCCGAATAGCTCGACGAGCCGCTTTTTGGTGAACTCTGAAACGGCGATCAGGTGCAATGCATTCTGAGCCAGCTTCCGCATGGCGATCCCATACCAGCGCGCGTACGAGTCGCTATACCACTCAGGATTTTCTATGGGAAACAGATCGTGAAAGGTGACGATCTGGTTCATGTAGCTCAGCGGGCCGGAGGCGTTCGGATTCCAGAGCAACCGTCCGTTGTAGGCCAGGGGCAGGACGGTCTGCTCCCACAGATGGCCGACCGCGCCGCGTCCCAGGCGCGGCGTGAGCACTTGAACACCGATTGGGAGGCGACGAACAATCTCGTGTGCATAGCGCTGAACGCCCGTGATCCGATGGGCCCGAAAGCGCCCGTTCACGACTAAGCCAGCGTTCTGAAAGGTGGGAGCGAAGGGAAAGAACATCGTGAAGTCCTCTTTTCTAAAAAGGTGCAGGCGCGACAGCGCGATCGAAGGCGCAGCTTCCGGCGACCAGCCGAGAGAAGGGGCAGGACCGAAGCTGGACTAGACGGGGCGGGTGTGGATGGCCGAGAAGCGATCTTTGAGCCGCAGGAAGGGCCGCTCGAGAAAGTGGTACGTCAGCGATGCGCAGACAACGGTCAACAGCAGAGCCAGCACCGAACTGATCCCCGCAGCCAGGTAGGGCGAAGCGGAACCGATCAACCAACGAGCCTGCAACATGGCCGTGGCCTGCTCCATTAGCAGAAGACAGGCAACGTGAAAGACGTAGAGCCCGAAAGAAATCTTGCCAAGGTAGAGAAAGACTTTGGGGATTGGTCGGCCGGACCAGCCTGCGACCCCGTTGAAGATCAGCATCGTGCCGACCAGTACCAGCCCATATCCAGTAACCAGGGAAACGGGGCCGGGGGACTGTGTGCGCACGATGTGGCAGACCGCGGATGCGACCAGCCAGCAAAGGCCACCAAGTGCAAGAAATGTGACACGAAGCCGAGTCCGAAGCCAACGCGTTTCCGGAAAGGGAAAGCAAGCGGTAAGTGCACCCCCAGCAAGAAACAGGCCCTGCACAAATGTGTTCGGCCAGGTTGCGGTGATCTCCGTGCCCGGTCGGTTGCCGAAGTAGATCAAGGTCGCTATAGAGATCATCACCAGCACGGAAGACGCAGCGATGATTGCGGTGCGCCCGTGGCGGGCGAAGGCCGGCCAGATGATATAGAACTGCTCCTCTACTGAAACGCTCCACAATGGCTGAATGGCCATGCTGTCCCAGCCATGGAACACGGCGGCCCAGTTGCCAACGAAGAGCATCGCGGCAAGTAGGCGCGGAGAGCTGACGTGCAGCACGGGAAAGAAGCCGGAAAGCGAAATTACAACGGCAAGGAAAAAGAAGTAGAGGGGCCAGATACGAAGACACCGGCGAAGGTAGAACCGGCTCGTGCGAATGCGTCCGGTCGTCTCGCGCTCGATCAGGAGCAGCCTGGTGATGAGGAACGAGCTGAGGAAGAAAAAGAGGCAGACACCAAAGTCCAGCGACTGTGCAATCTCCTGCACCTTTAAATAGGAGGAAAAGCTTACATGGTGGCTAATAGCAGGACCTGCCGCAAGGATCTTTGCGTGCTGTGCATCCACACTCTTTTTAGCGAAGCCGATCCCGCTGCTCACATGGCGCGCAAAGACCAGCATGAATGCGAAAAAGCGCAGCGCGTCCAGTTCCGGCGCGTAGAATCGAGCCGGTTTTTCCGGAGTGAGGCGCACAACGTCTTCTGCGATCACAAACGTCGAAGTGGCCACGACACTCTCCTGATCGCTTCTTTCGATTGGTTAGGCGAAGGGATGGCCTTCGTACTGGTTTAATGCGCCTGCACGGTACTGCCCTGACTACTCGCACACCCTCACGAGGGTGTCGTGGAGATCCACGCTTACGGAGCTGAAGATGGAGTTCAAGGAAAGCACCAGCCGGTCTTGCTCGCCCACGCGAACGAGGGTTCCTTGCCGACCTTTCAGAGGTCCGGACTCGATGGCGACGCGCTGACCTACAGCGAACTGGTTCCAAGGTTCAAAGCCGGTTACGCCATCGCAGAGTGTTTGCACGGTAAGCTCCTCTTCAAGAGGTAGGGGCTCGATCGCACCGCCAGTGCGAACGATGTAGCTCACACCCTCGGTTGTAAGCAGCGAGAGCAGCCCCCAGGATCCAGCCGTACAAAAAGATAGCCGGGGAAGAGCGCCGCGTCTGTCTTTCGCGCGCGATTAGCTAACGATCGCGTTTGCGCGCAGGTAGGAGCCATCACTTCAAAGCCCTTCTGCCGAAGCGCCTTGCTTACGTTGCCTTCGCCACGTGTGCGTACCTTGACGGCGAAGTATCCCCGACAATTGTTGCGGCTAACACTTAGAAGTGCCGTTTGCATAAACCCTCGTAGGACTACTGGAGCAAGTGAGAGTGAAAGTCGAAAGGGATTGCGAGCCTGGGACCGGATCAGGATTGGGTGCTCTTGAGAGCCCTGGGTCTGGTCGCTTGTATGGCCAGACGCGGTAAGGAAAAGCACCCTGCAAAAGGCTTTGTTTGAGGTCGCTAAAGGATGTAGGCTCAAGGCCTCTCGTTAGCGATATTTTCGAGACGCATTTATCCGGGACAGACCGTCAGGCCGACTTCGAAACTACCCGGCCCATAGGCCCGTAGGTCCCTTGATAGGCCCATAGCTTTGGCTGAGCCGGGGATGCACTTGATTGAGAACGAGGCCGAGTGTCTTGCCCATGCGTCGGAGAGAATTTAACACTCCATGGACTGCCTGCCGCGATGTGTCTCCTGCGCGGCAGATAACCAGCACACCGTCGGCAAGGTTCGCAAGCTGAATTGGTTCGGCAAAGCAAAGCATCGGAGGCGCATCGATGAACACCAGGTCGTAGTCCTTGTAAGCCGCTTTTAGAAGGCTTTCGACGGCGCGCCCCACCTGATCGCACACCGCACTGCTGTTTTCGCCTGCGGTAACCAGATCCCAGTAACGGCGTTCCGGGCACTTCACGACGAATCATATTCAGCGGCAGCTTTTCACGGATAGCTGCGGATAATCCGAGCTTTTGCTCCATGTTGAAAAATCGGTGTTGGGTGGGGCAGCGCAGATCTGCGTCGATCAACAGCGTCCGTAGCCCTGCATGGCGTGAAATGCCGCCAGGTGCGCGACGCAGCACGATTTTCCTTCGCCCTGCACCGCGCTCGTCACCATGATCGAGCGGAGTTGACGCTTGTGGTAGCTGAGCAGCGTTGTGCTGAGCAGTGCGCGGGCAGCTTCTTCATAAAAGCTGACAGTGCCGAACCACTGGCCAGTTGTCCCGGCAAGTCCCGGGTTGCTCGGACCTTCGACGCAACTGAGCGGACAGAGCTCCGATGGTTTGACAACCCTGGGCAGAACTCCGAGCACGTCCAGACCAAGCGCACGCTGCGTCTGCTCCGGATCGCGCAGACTCTTGTCAGTCAACTCTGCGAGCAGAACGCCCACAATTGAGAGCACCAATGAGAACAGGAACGCGAGTCCAATCAGAATCGGCTTGTTTGGAAACACTGGATGCAACTGCGGCCGCGCTGGATCCAGAATGCGAATCGCATTGCTTTGAAACGCTCCGTTAATGCCAGCTTCCTTCACCTTACGGTAGAGCTCTGCATACAGATTCTTGTTCGCTTCCGCCTCGCGCTTGAGTTCCTCGTACCGGACGGAGGTTGCGTTCAAAGCATCGGACTGCGCTTTGGCCTGGAGCAGCGACACATGCAGCAGCTGCTCGCGCTTCTCAGCTTCGTTATATTCCGCTTCGATGCGCTTGCCGACCTGGGTCCGGGCGGCGGTCAGTTGCCGTGTCAGCTCGTTCAGCTCGGACAAGGCGCGCTTGTACTCCGCGTTGCTGGATCCATAAGTAATCTTTACCGTCTCCATCTTCTGCTGCGCTGCGTTGACATTATCCTGCATGCGCTCCAGAGCCGTGGCCTGGGGCGAAATCTCGATCGCTGCGGTTGATCCAGACTCAAGCGCTTTGTAGGCTACCTGTTTGCGCACCCTTTCGTTCTGCGAGTCGGTGTACTCGCTGTTCAGTTGCACAAGGCGAGCAGTGAGAATGCTGGTCTTCTCCTCCGGGTTAATGACACCGAGCTGCTTCTCGTAGAAGGCAAGCGCACTGACTGACCTGTCCATGTTTTGCTTCAAAGCCCCGATCTGCTTCTCCATGAAAGCAGACTCATCCAACGCAGCGTGTGCCCGCATCTCGCGTCCATTGGTGATATAGGACTCCGCCACGGCATTAGCCACGGCTGCGGCCTTCATCGTGTCTGGCGAACGATAGGTAATGTTGATCAAAAAAGTATTCGGCAGATGCGTTACCGTAAGGTTTTTCAGCCTGACCGGGGCATCATCAGCCCGCATGCCTGAGGGAACGACTTCCGAGGTGGAACGCTGGGACAGCCCAAACCGGTTCGCGACTGAACGCAGCACGGTATCGGACTGAATTACTTGCAGTTCGGTGTTGAAATACTGATCCGCCTAAGAATCTGTCTAAAAACTAGGGATGGGGGTCTTGTAAGGCATATGCATGGGGGGATTCAGGCCATAGTTTGGGATCATGTACCCAAGCGATTTGCGGGATGG
>JAABUZ0100005291.1_pt1 | contig 17047 bp, 11 predicted proteins | sample 5562091 | NCBI WGS metagenome assembly JAABUZ01 (sample SAMN12813069, study PRJNA571459) | rock metagenome | isolation source: Antarctica rocks | place: Antarctica: Victoria Land, Linnaeus Terrace sud | collected 2015-12-21
GAGTCCTAGCCTTCTTTTCACACACTTCTTTGCCTCCTTTTCTTCCAGTGTGAAAGTATCTCACTTGGCCTGAGAAGCGATTTTACAATGCTCTGAGCTATTTTTGCACGTATCCTAGTTCTACCTCTTGTTCGGGAAAAGTCTCCGCGTGCAGATACCGACGAACGGTATTGCGGCTGATGCCGACCTGTCTGGTAATCGCTCGTACTCCTATTCCTTGTTGATGCAGGGTCAGCACCTCTTGATACCGTTCGTACCGTTTGCCTCGTCTCTCCTGACGAATGGCATCAGCACGAGTGATTGGCGACGCCTCTTCTGGTTCCGCGGACGGTAGTTTGAGCGGTGTCTCCGAGGTTGGTGTGCTTTGCCTCACCTCTAGAAAGGGTAAGCAACTCCGTTTGCGATCAAGCAGCCGCTGCAGCGTCTCTCGTAGATTGGCAACGAGGTGGTAGCGGTCAGCCACTTGAACTGCATCAGGGGCTCCTTGTTTCGCTCCATCGGCATAGGCACCAGCACGATCACGGCTGATCACCTCGACACCTGAATGCTCACTCAGCCACGCTCTCAGGGTACTCGCCTCCCGATCAGGTAAAAGGTCAATCGGGCGGTGGGCTTGCAAATCAACCAGGATGGTTCCGTAACGGTCCCCTTTTCGCCACGCAAAATCATCGACGCCTAGCACTGACGGCGTAGAAATGGGTGCAGCGGGTGTTTGACGAAGGAGACGAAGCAGAGTCCAAAAACTGATAGGAAGTCCAAGAAAGCAGGCCAAACGCCCACCCGGCCTCCCACCAAGAGCAAAGGCGATCTCGCACAAGGTCTTCTTTTGGCGAAGTGTTCGTCGTGCGTAAGCAGGAGCCATATCTGGCATTTGCTCGGCAAAGGTCTTACGTGAACAGACTGGATTCACACAGAAAAATCGGCGTACTGTGAGCCACAACTGGACCGCACGTCCTTGACAAGGTAGATCAGCCAACGTCCGACGATAGTGACTATGCACACGAGAGGAAACGTAGGCACAGCTTGGACAAGAAACATGTTCTTGAGACGATGCAAGGACAAGGGTGAGGATTTCGCTTTCAACGAGCACATCGTTCACCTGCAGGTGAGCAGGTAACGCAAACAACAATGGGATAACCATGAAACTCTTTCGTCACTGGGGAATAAATGGATGATCTTGATTTATTATATCACTTTTCTCTTGGTGCCTTCCCATCACGCAAAGTGCTACAGAGCCAGGTTTATATTAGCACTAACAACGGGTGAAAGAGTGTAATCGAATACTGTACACACGGAAAGGATTGACACACGTACAATAATGACTACAAACAGGCGTACCGTCCTCAGCAATTTCTCATTGGAGGAATGAGCGAGAGCAACGGCAAGTGGGCTGTTGTGAGGTTGCTCGTTTATGGTAGGGCGTTCCCCTTCCAGGTGAAGCAGGTGCGTGTGTCGTGCAGGTATGACACTACAACAGGCAGACCCTCAAGACTTGCAGAACGTGCCGCTCGTCTTACGCCGAACGCTACAATGGATTGTGTGGCGGTACGAGGAGAATCCAGAGAAAAACAAGCCGGACAAGGTCCCGTATAACCCGCGGTCGCCATCACACGAGCAGCCCTGGCACGCATCTGTGACCAAGCCGCGAACCTGGGCAAGCTTTAGTGAGGCGGTTCGAGCATTGAACAGTGGCAGGTACACGGGAGTCGGGTTTGTGTTTCACGGCAGCGATCCGTTTTGTGGGATCGATCTTATCACTGTCTTGACGAGGAAACGCACCAGTTAAACGCGTGGGCGCGAGATATCATCACGCAGATCGACAGTTACAGTGAGTGGAGTCCGAGCGGGACGGGTATCCATATCCTCGCACGAGCAACCTTACCCGTTGCAGGGATCAACAGAAAAGGTGTAGGTTTGGAAATGTATACGTCTGGTCGGTTCTTTACCATAACAGGGAAACGCGTCGTTGGCTCATCAGAAGACGTTCTCCCCCGGCAAGAGGCTGTGACGAGCCTGTACGAGGCGTATGTCGTTACTGAGAGCGCACACACGCAAGGGGAGGACGATGCAGCACCGCATCGCAAAGACGAGAGGCCGATTGCTTACGCACAGTTCCAGTCTCCGGCAGCGCACACGCAGAAGACGGGACGAGATCGACCCATCAAGACACCAGACGATCTGTCGGACGAGGAATTGCTTGAAAAAGCGATGAATCCCGAACGGGCCGATGGGCGGGACTTCGCGCGGCTCTGGTATGGAGACAAGAGCGGCTTCGTGCATCGGCACGGAGACCAGAAAGGCCAGATCGATGACAGCCTCGCCGATTACGCACTGTGTCGCATGCTCGCGTTTTGGACGGGTAAGAACGCTATGCGTATGGATCGCTTGTTTCGGCAGTCGTCCCTGATGCGCCAGAAGTGGGATGCCCCCTCTGGAGGCTTTGGGACCTATGGGCAGAGAACGATAGACCGCGCTATCGCCAACTGCAGACGTACTTACGACCCGACGTTATGGTCAGGGCAACAAGGAAAAGGAAAACGTGGATCATCGTAGAAGGGATAGAAGGGGTTGAAGAGAAAGCAAAAACCAGCACGAAAAGGAGATGTACATATGCAAGGAAACGAACATACTCAACATGATGAGACGACTCAGCGTCTCACAGAGGAACAACAGCTAGAGAGTACCGTCGAGTACAACGAGATACGCGAGGACTCTCTGCCTCCACCAAAATCACTCATGGCGTTACAAGAGACGCTCGGGAGCATTCAAGCGGTTCCCGTCAGGAAACGGGCATCTCGAACGCCTGCATTTCCAGAAGTCACGTCAAGCCACAGTACTCCTCTCCCCGCTACAGAGTCGTTTCTCGTACTCTCTGGCACCTTTGGAGTCAACGTGTCTATTCAAGCCTCGCTTCTTGATGGAGGGTTTGACGTGACTACTCCCGTTGGGAAAATCCGTGTGCAAGGGCAAACGAGCGGAGAAAACACATCATTGCAAAACTATGTCACCTCCGAACTTGGGCCAGAAGGCTTCAAGGAAACGGCTGGACTCCTCGATATCTACGATACTCTGACGGGAGGTCAGAGTCAGACGCAAAACGTCGAGGTGACTGCAAAACAGATACTCCAACGGATGGGAAAGGGGAATCACGCGAATGACAATGATCTGCAAGCGCACTTGGTGAGCACGTTGCTCTACTTAGCTCGCACGCTGGTCGTTAACATCTCGCCACAACGAGCGCGTATTTCGCCGCTCCTCGTACTTGAAAGTGTGGTCACAGACGAATTTCAGAACGTTCACTTGAAGTACCACCTAGGCGAGGAAACGTTTGAGTCGCTCTACGGACCCAAGCCACAACTGTTTCCTCTATCAACCACCCGTCTGGTCGGACTACACGGTGAGCATTCCAGGTATGAGATATTGCTCACCCAATATCTCGGCAATAAACTCGCCAATCAAGAGACGCTCTCGCTCTATTTCACCACGCTCTGCCTCTACAGTGGAGTTCTCAATCTTGAACGACTGTTGCCCGCTCAAAAGAATCGGATGCGTGATGCACAGCAGGTTATCTCTGCGTTGATGCAACTGGAGCAGAACGGCTATATTCGCTGCGTTGCACATCCCGATCTCGATACTATCGTTGTCGCAAATGTTCTTTTAGACTCGATGAAGCGAGAGCAGCTGGCAGCAACGACACTAGAACGCCTAGAAGAGGTCTTTCGGGTCCACCAAAGTTACAAGAAAGAGGATTTGCGAAGGAAACGCACACGAGCACTCCAACGATTACTCAATATTGATGCTTCACAGGAGGACCGTGTGAAGGAGAACCCAGAATTTATTACGAGGCTCACCTTTTATCCTGGTGAGCAGTTTCTTGCGAACAAGCAGGCCCTCCTTGAGAAGCAAAAGGAGTTGTTTCCCGATGGAACGTCGTAACACCTACGGAATGAATGGGACTTTGAGAGTATTTCTAGTCCTATTTCTATGAAGGATTAGCTCCCGTTGACGAAGAACTAACTCCTGTTGACGAAGAACTAACTCCCGTTGGTGAGGAATTAAAGCCCGTACATGAGGGGTTAGCTCCTGTTGACGAAGAACTAACTCCCGTTGGTGAGGAATAGAGGCCATTTTGGTGAAGGGTTAGCTCCTGTTGACGAAGAACTAACTCCCGTTGGTGAGGAATTGTGATGAATTTGGATGAAGGAGTAACTCCCGTTGGTGAGGAAAAAACGGGCAAACACGCTTCACAAGCGATGTTCTGACACCCTGACTTTTTTCTCTTCTCGTGAGCAAGCAGAAGCACTATGGTGCGATTGAATTTAAGCAAATAAAGCGTTACACTGCATAGAACAAAAGTTTTCTCTCACTATTTGGGTGAACTGCGTTGCAACGCAACCAACTCAATATGGCAAGGCAAGCAAGCTTCTACAGTGGAAGTTAAAAAGGTTGAGCAACATATCGAGAACAAAAAAGGAACTTCTTCCAAAACGCGAAAACCAGCGGTTGGTCACCCGCTGGCTCTCTGAACTGTAATCTGGAAAACGCTGCATATCGGTACAATCTACAGAGATTATACCACATTTCCTCTAAAAAGAAAAGCATCGAAGAAAGTATGACGATGTAATGAGTGTATGCTGCCTTTTTCCAGTGATGAGAAACAAATACTGTGTAGAAAGGTAGTCGTAGTTTATGCTCTTAGCACTTGATACGAACGAGGGACCACAAGCAGTGGCCCGTTCTTCGCCTCTGAGCGAACCACATATAGCCGAAATAGGGAAGAGATTTCAGTGTGAGCCGAAAACGCTCGCGCTAATTGCTGCCCTCTTTCCCCTCCCCACTCTTGGACAAGCTTTCGTCGTGCGCTTTCTTGAATGTGCCACCCAAGAGCGTTCAAGCATCCCTACCTTGCAGTCGGGTGATGTCGTCGTGTGCGCGAAGAGCATTGCCAAACTGGGTGAACGGCTGGGTTTCTCCAACGATACCACTGATAAATATGTTCTGCTCTTTAAATCTTTAGGTATGGTACAAAAGCAAAAATTTATGGGTCAGATCGCCTTTATTTTCTCTCTAGGAATCTACCAATCTCCCGCCTCTCTTGAGGCAAATTTAGATTTTCTCATCAATCGAAGTAAAGGGCAAAAAAGCCGAACGAAACTACACGTACTGGTGACGGAGGTCAAACAACGCTGCCTGGTCTACGGACTTATCTCACAGGACTTCACAAATGCACTCAAGCAAGTACACATGCTTATCCAGCCACAGGAGCGACTCTCGCGCCGCAAGCTCGACCAGAGACTCCTGCAGGCACAATATGTTGTGAGTACGCTCCTCAAACAAACACTCGCAGGCCACCTTCCATCGGAACACAAAAGGGTAGATTCTTTCGGTGGTGAAGTTCTTCTCGGTTCACAGAAGGCTTCCAAAGAGCGTACCACCGAATCTATCTTCACACAACAAGGAAACGGAGGCGAACCTGGACCGTCCACAAAGAATCTACCTGGGGCTGATGATAGGATAGACGCTGTGAGCAATCAACAGACATCCTCAACTACCGAGAACGGTGTTCAGGGTAGACGCCTCTCTTCACGAGATGAAGCGCATCTTCCGAATAGTGGAGTGAGGGTAGACGGCCTAGAAAGAGCAAGTCAGTATTCGTCTACCACTACAGAGAATGAGGGTGGATTCCTCGGTTTAGGTGTGCCTGCTTCCACCGCACAAGAAGAGAACCAACAGGCTGAGCAATCAGCAGAATCCACCCTAAACGATAAGCCGGGTAGACGAGTAGACGTTTCTCACCAGTCTCATCTACCTGCTTCCCCTGTGAAAGTAGATTCCGAGGTGCCTTTACGTAACGTAGACGTAGTTAACATATACGAGTTTATAATTACGTTTACGTTACGCGAGCCGCTGCTTGTCGCGAAATTCTTTGCCGAACGGTTTGAAGGGGATACTCGCGTCTACCCTAAGTATCAAAAACTGTTTACCATCCAGGAGGGTCGACCACGCATGCCCCATGTGCTAGCGGCAGCGTTTATGTGTACAATGGTTCGCCTCCATCGAGACAACTGGAGTTTAGAGCGACCAGGTGGATTCTTCACGAAACGATGTATAGAATTCGACACAGCAATCTCCCCCGAAGTGGAGGAGTGGGTCATCACCTACGGGCATTTGTCCCCGACGCGCCTCGTGGAGACGTTAACGCAACAAAGTAAGGGCATACCCCCGAAGAAGCCTGCGGCGTCACCAGCGTTTGTGGCGAAGCCCGCTCCTGCTCCAGTGCTTCCCACACTCGAACTTTCGGTGAAGGTCGATGCATCTCGCGTTGACCTCTCGGCAGAGGAGGCGGACGCCCTGCTCCTGAGTGTGTCGCGCCATCCACTGATGCAATCCTTTCGAGCGAAGCGGATACGGGTAGGAAAAGAGTCTCCTCGGTATGCAGTTCTTGTCGATACGACGGTCCCATCGGGACCTGTCTGTCAGACAATCCTCTACCAGCCGCAAGATTGGGTAGAGCGTTTAGAGCAGATGAATACGATGCGTCACCGTATGGCGTCATCGCTTTCTGGAAAGAAAGGGAACTAAAGCATGGAACGATTACTCCCTCATAACGTAGAAGCTGAGGCTGGGGTGTTGGGAAGCATCATTATCGATCCCGATGCAGTGGCGCTGGTCACTGAGTTTTTGGTAGCAGACGATTTTTATAGGGATGCTCACCGAAGCATCTATGAAACAGTGATACGCCTTTCCGATCAGCATATATCGGCAGACTTCGTCACGATCTGTGATTCGCTGGAGCAGCAAGGCAAGCTCGAAGACGTTGGTGGACCGAGCTACGTGACATCGCTCATCAACCAAGTGCCAACGAGCGGGAATGTCGTCTATTATGGGCAAATTGTCCTGCGTACTGCGCTTCTGCGCCGTCTCATTCATGCTGGAGGGCAAATCGCGGCAGAAGCCTATGCTGATAGTGAACAGAACGCAGCACACACCCTAGAGAGTGCAGAGCAACTTATTTTCAGTATCAGCCAACGCTTCGGGAACGCAACAATAAGTGAGTCGCATGTCCGCGATTTGCTTGCGACCTATTTAACTCGACTCGACCAGATGGCGGGACAACGAGGCGGGATTACAGGAGTTCCCACAGGGTTTGTAGACCTTGATCGCCTGACAGGTGGTTTGCAACGTTCTGACCTTATCGTTATGGCTGGACGTCCGGGCATGGGGAAGTGTTTGGTAGGTAATACCTTGATTGATGATCCGATGACAGGAGAAAGAGTAACCATTGAAGAATATGTACGGCGTCAAATACCAATGGCATACGGACTCTCCGAGAACGGAAAGGTTCGTACAACTGCTATATCACACTGGATTGATAGCGGAGTAAAGCCTTGCTATCGTGTTAGAACGCGACTAGGGAGGGTGGTTGAAGTTACAGGACACCATCCATTTCTGACAGTTGAGGGATGGAAACCCCTTCACGCTCTCACTTTAGAAGATTATATTGGAGTACCAACTAAAGTTGAATGCTTTGGGACTGATGAAACGATGCCTCTTGGTTTAGTTAGGCTCATGGCCTACTATATTGCAGAGGGAGGCTTAACGCGTAATACGCCTAAATTTTCAAACGCAGACCCGCTCATTGTTGAAGATTTCAAACGAATAATCACTAATAAGTTTCCGTTGTGTGCAATAAGACAGTATGGAATCGACTATGAGGTAGTACAATCTGCAGTGGTAGGTAAGAGCAAAAATCCCGTGCATACTTGGCTTACTGAATTAGGGCTAATGGGCAAATTAGCAAAAGAGAAGTCTTTCCCTTTGTGTGTCTGGACTTGGAACAAGCATTACCTTGCAGAGTTCATTCGTGCGATCATGAGTTGCGATGGATGTGTGTACTCTTCTAAGGGCGTACCGATTATAGAGTTTACTGTTGCATCTGAACTTTTAGCTTCTGATATGCAACATGCTTTTACCCGTTTTGGTATTGTTTCTAAACTTTGTAAGAAAAATAGTTCTTACAATGGAAAGTACTTTGATGCATGGCGTGTAGAAATAACTTCCCCTGAAAACGTGCAACGATATCAACAAGAGATAGGCTGGTTTGGCGAAAAAGTAATGAGGTTTGCAGGATACAAGCATGTTCTAACTCCTAGAGGTGGTAATAATGGACACGCTCCTAAAGAGGTTTGGTCATTGATACGGAAGGAATGTAAAGATCGTAAAAATCCCCCGATAGAGTTAGCACGACAAAGTGGACAGACAACACTTACTGGACACGCTAACGGTTTTAACTCCCATACAAACAGAGGTATATCCCATAATCGCCTTGCATCATTTGCTAATGTTCCTGAGAATGTAAATCTACAACGCGTTTCTAGCCCTGATGTGTATTGGGATAAGATTGTTTCTATTGAGTCAATAGGTGACCATAAGGTGTACGATTTAACTATTCCTGATGGGTCTAACTTCATTGCTCAAGATGTATTTGTGCATAACTCGTCCCTCGCCCTTTCCATCGCCCACGCGGCAGCGAAGCATCACCAGCGCAAAATTGGTATTTTTAGTCTGGAGATGAGCAAAGACCAGTTAATCCAACGACTCCTGGCAGTAGAGTCGGGCGTCAATCAGCAACGGTTGCGTACCGGGTGGATCGAAGACCATGAGTGGGAACTTATTCTCGCCGCGATTGGCCCAATTAACGCTATGGATATCTGGATTGACGATACAGCAAGTATCTCGACTATCCAACTGAGAAGTAAGGCGCGACGATGGGCATTGGAACATGGGATCGATCTTATAATTGTAGACTATCTACAACTCATGCAATCATCATTAAGTGAAGGGCAACGGCAGAAGAACCGCGAACAGGAGGTCTCCGACATCGCGAAAGCACTGAAGGGTTTGGCGCGTGAGCTAAATATTCCCGTTCTCGCCCTTGCGCAACTCTCGCGTGCTGTTGAGAGCAGAGCATCGAAAGTGCCACAGCTTTCCGATTTGCGCGAGTCGGGAGCGATTGAGAACGATTCGGATATTGTCATGTTCATTTATCGCGATGACGTGTATAATCCTGATTCAGAGCGACCAAACACCGCCGACATTATTGTAGCGAAGCACCGTAACGGGCCAGCGGGCGAAGTCTGTGTGGCATTCGACAAGAGTCAGACTCGCTTTCGAGACATCGCGATTGGCCCTCCTGGTTTGGAACGAGCTGGACAACGAGAGGATGACATTGACATTGAGTAACAAACATCCCCTATCTCTCGCTTTGGAGGTGTTTCTCTCTCACTGATTGTGTTGCAAGAAGTAAGCTGATCTGGTACAGTGGGTGGAAAAGAAGAACAAAGAGGATTACTTCATGGCAGAGCAGCATCCGTTCAAATGGCACCATTTTCAGGCTGACATCATTTTCTTATGTGTCCGTTGGTATCTACGGTATCCATTGAATTATCGACAGCTTGAGGAAATGATGGGAGAATGCGTCCTGCACATGGATCATACGACGATCTACCGCTGGGTACAGCACTATGTGCCTGAATTGGAGCGGAGATTCCGACCTTATGGGAAGGTGACGACGGACTCCTGGCGCGTCGATGAAACCTACCTCAAGAGCAAAAAAGCATGGGCAAACCTCTATCGAGCCGTTGATTCGCAAGGGAATACGCTCAATCTTTTGCTGAGCCAGAATAGAGATGGCGAAGCGGCCAAACATTTCTTTCTCAAAATCCTCTAGGCCCTCATACGTGCGAGCCGCGGGTGATCAACGTCGACAAAAACGCAGCCTACCCGAAAGCCTTTAACGACCTCAAGGCAGCAGGGCTCATTGCAGATAGCTGTGAACTGAGGCAAGTTAAATACCTCAATAACCTCATCGAACAAGATCGCCACTTCATCAAACGGTTGACAAAGCCTACAATGGGCTTTTTTTCATTTGAGACTGCGTGGAAAACATTACAAGGATATGAGATGATGAACATGATACGGAAAGGACAGCTACAAGGGTGGACAAAGGAGATGTGAGAGGTCAGAGAGCGTTGATTGCCAAGCTGTTTGGAGTAGTAACCTAAGCTGAACAAGAAGGGTGCTTCACGCCCGTGACATCCTCCTCGATTTTTTGCAATACGGTCAAACAACGCAACTCTGTCAATTTCACAGAGTTGCGTTACGAAAAAGAAGAGAACCTACTAGAGAACGAAAACAATGAACTTCTTGTACTTTGCTTTGTGGTTACGCGTAACCAAACCCACCCTTTCCCCTTATCATCTTTGTGGTTACGCGTAACCAAACAGTAGATGCTCTCCATAGCTGAGACAAAATAGTATTCTTGTCATTTGTTGCTATACGTGTCGAGCAATGTATGACAACGATCAATGATTTTACCCAGCAGCACCGCCTCTTGATCTGAAAGCTGAATCGCCTCGCCATCCGCACGTTTCTTCTCGATGTGTCGTCGATAGGTTTCGACACGACTAAAAGCTGCCTCGATTTTTGAGGTGCGTTCAGAGGCCATATGATTTGTGCCAGGAGAGGATTCGAGCGATGGGGGGAAAGAAGTCTGCAGGTTCGCATCTTTCACCTGCTGCAGGAGTGATGCCGCATGGTCATGGACCGTTTTGTTCTGCACGTTCTCACTCACGGACACTTCCTGGGTGTCGTTCACCCTAAACTCAGGAGATCGTTGCTCCCGTTTCTGTTTTTCCGCTTGAGCTTGTTCTACGGTGACGCGCACTCCTTCAACGGTCAAGTCGCCAGCAAGATAGCCAGCAATGATAGGAGCGCGTTCCTGAGCATCATCGAGGCGGCGTAAATAGGTCATCACACGAGGGCTGTACTTCTCGCGAAGAGCATTACGAATATCAGCAGCAGATCGCGCCGCCATGATTGCAAAGTTGACATGATAACGGTCTTTCTTGATTTCGCTTGCAATCTCTTCCTGAGTCATGCCAAATTCTTCAATGAGTTGGATGTAGAGAAAACCGAGATTGACGGGCGATCGGTTCACCTGTGCCGTATTTTCTCTGGCGAGGCGTAACCCAAGCTGTTTTTTTTCTGCGGGAGATGCACTGATAAAGACAGGTATTTTCTTGAGACTAGCCTCCTTAGCCGCACTTCGCCGTTGATGTCCACCACTGGTAATGAAGTAGTATCCCTCGCGTTCCTCAACAGGGCTCACATTGAGCGCACCCTGAAAGCCATCAACCTTGATAGACTCGACCAGAGCGGCAAAGTCTTCGGCATTAATCTCCTCAGCGTGCTGGTAGGGATTATCGAGAATACGCTCGATATCAACCCATAACACCTGCGGCTCAGTCGAGACCTGCACTTGTGGTTCCTGTTCTTCAATAGAGAGACCCACACCCTTGCCACGTCGAATTTCGACGGGTGTACTGCGAGCGGCACTCTGCGAAAGCATTTTATTCAAATCGTGCTTCGCCATTATGCTTTTCCTCCAACGACAGAAGTTGTCTCCCATCGCGCCATCAATTCTTTCGCAACCTGTGTATACGCCAGCGCGCCCGAACTATTAGGAGCATACATATCGATAGGCAAGCCAGACGCCGGACTTTCACTTACCTTCACATTTTCGGGGATGACTTGCTCAAAAACCAGCGTACTGTATTTCTGTCGCGCTTGTTGTTCAATAGCTTTACTTAAATTTTTACTCTTGTTGTACCGGGTACAAATCAAGCCGCCAATGTGCAAGGATGCATTGAGCCGACGACACTTTTGAATAGCAATTTCGAGCTGGGGAAGCGCATTCCATGCATAGACACCCATCTCAAGAGGAACGATAACAGCAGACGAAGCAACGAGAGCATTGTAAGTGAATACACCGAGCGATGGCGGTGGGTCAATGAGAATGTAGTCATACTGATCCACGACAGCATCATGCGCTCCTGCATTGCTCTCAGCATAGAGAGCGTCTCGGAGCAAAAGTTCACGCCCAACCTGTCCAGCAAGCTCCATCTCTGCCCCAGAAAGGTCAAGCGTTGCGGGAATCAAGTCTACGCCGATATCAGTAGAGAGGATAGCAAAGGAGGCCCCTTTCTCAGGATTGAGGAGCACTTCATAGACACTGTATTCTACCTGAGAAATATCGACAGCAAGTCCTTGAGTGAGATTAAACTGGGGATCAATGTCGATACATAACACCCTTTTTCCAAGGTGCGCGAGGATAGATGCGAGACTTAAAACGGTAGTCGTTTTACCGGCACCGCCTTTTTGGAGTGCGAACGTTAGGACAGTTCCCATAAGCGTTGTTGATAGCATGACACCTCAGTATCAACGCTACCGCTCCTTTCGATGTATAACACTATGCCAAATTGCCTGTTTCGCAGAGTATAACATATTCATCAGCAAAATGTCAGAGGGAGTTTATTTGGTTACGCGTAACCAAATAAACTCCCTCTGTAGCATTGGAAAACGCAGAGAGTATATTCGATAACTACTTCCATGATAGCTTAGACCTTTTGCTCTTACTAAGGAATACTCCCTTATGGTGCTGTAAGTTGAAATGTTCCATGCACATTGTGAAAGACCACCTGCATGTCTTGAAAACGAATGAGCATATCAGGGTGATGTGTCCGGTGTGGGTCAACAAACTCTATGGTCACAGGCACCATGTCCGCTCTTGGTTCCGCAATCTGAGGACCAAGATAGACCCTCGTTTTCGTCGGATCACCTCCAAGCAACTCAAAAATTTCGATATGCCCATGCAGATTGACCACGATAAAATGCGAGGGTGTTGCCCCTGGCTCAGAGCCGGTAAACGCATCCGTCTGATAGGTGCGAGGCCGCCCATAGTGGAGATCATCCCAGGTCGTACTGCACCAACTCATGAGCAACTGCCCAAGCAGGACAGCAAGGACCGCGACCATCATGCCAATCCCAAGTGACACAAGGTTCAGCTGTGAACGGCGTTTCTTCACAAGCGGTGTGCGCGACGAACAGACGAACGGCGGAACGACCTCCTGTGGTTTCTGTGGAGGACGCGAAGCTCGTGTGACGGTGGGTATCGGCTTTGTGGTCTTCTCGGAAGCAATGGGACGGTGGCGTACCACACTTTTCGGGGTCAGTGGTGATGAGACAGGCATAGACGTTTCTCCTCAGAAATGCTAGGGTCCTACAAACAAAACAACAGCATGGACATCCAGGAGCGAGAATGCGCCCTTGATGCATACAGGATGAAATAGGAAAGACCGATCAGCAGTTTGAAGAAGTCTCTGATAGAACAAGCCTCTTATAGAATCTTTGGAGAAGGATATGCTAATGACGAGGTAATTGGATCAGCTTATGCGGTGTCCCTCTCGGCGAAGGGTGTCGGTATTGTCCAGAGCGGTGTTGCCTATGGAGTTCTGGGTCGTAAAGTACCGGATCGGGTGCCTTTGCGCCGGGCGGAAGCTTGCTCACGGTTTCCTGATCCTTTTTGAGCAATGTGTACATAACTGACACGATCTGTCCAGCAAGCCGACCGATAATCTTGCCTTTTCCAACATATTGACGAGTTCTTTCGTCGAAACCGCACTTAATTGGCACCAGCCGTTCGTAGATCTTTGCCCACTCGCTCTCTTTGAGTCGAATAGCCTGCCAGACTACCATGTACAGGGTCTGTTTCATCAGACGTGTACCACGCGGCGACAACTTGGCGTGATCCAATGTTTTTCCCGATTGGGAAACGGTAGGTGCCCATCCAAAGTAGGACTTGAGTTACGAAGGGCGCTCAAAATTGGCAATGTTGCCGATGTAGGCGATAATGATAGCCGCCTGGATCGCTCCAATCCCTGGGATAGAGGTGAGAATCTGCCCCTCACGAGAGTGTTCGATTACCAGCGTCATCTCAGCTTCGAGTTGTTCAATGTGCGTGTGTATGAGCTTGAGTTCTTCTATCAACTGACGCTGTTCGAGACTGAGACCACGAAGCCGTGCAGGGTCTTTCGTCCCAATGCTTTGCCCTGCCAAACGCTGCAGTTCCAGCAACCTGGCATCAGAGAGGTGACGGTTGAAGCCTCTTACCTGTTGAAGGGCAGCCAAGCTGACTGTTGCGAGCTCGGCAGGGGTCGGAAAGGTTTCTCGCAGGGCAAGAGCTGTCGGCAGATTCGGATTTTTACAGATCTGGACAAACTCGGGGAAAATCTCGTCACAGATGGCTGTCAGCTTGTTTTTCCGTCGGGTACTTTCCGTGATGAGTTCATAGCGGTGCCGTACCATGCTCCGAAGTTGAGCTGCCGCTTCAGTTGGAGGTGCCAGACGACGTACAGCTTGCAGAGGATCGCCGACTTGGATACCTTTTTCCAGTTGATTGAACAGGAGGTTCGCCAGGCCAAGCGCATCACGTTTGTCGGTCTTTACCAGACCTTTGGGCCGCTCCTGAACATGTATCACATACACAGGGATATCCAGTTCTTGAACATATTGGAGCAAAGCTCGATAGTAATGTCCCGTCACTTCCATAACCACGTAGACCTGAGTAAGTGGTACGGAAGAGTGAATGCGATCTACCAGCGAGCGAAAGCCCTCACGAGAGTTCTCAAAGGACAACGCAGGGCAGTTCTCAAATCGCTGATGACGGGTCAGCAATGTTGGAGAAATGAAGCCTGCGACGTGGGTTGCCTTCCCGATATCGACTCCGACGTACAACGTTTCATGGACCAACATCGGAATAATCTGAAGATCTGAGTGAGCTTGAGTTTCCCTTTTCATGATCAGCTCCTTGCACGGTGCATCCCTGCTCAGTATTTCTTCTTCATCGTACACACACAGATAGTGGGGAAAAGCGTGCCTCCCGTGCGGCTGTCCAAGTCTAGCACGAAGGTCAAGGCAAGCGCGCCCCTTCCGCTCCACGACCCCTCCTGCGCGACCTTGACTCATCGTGCTTACTCTGCTCTCAGCCCGCACCGGAAGGGGACGCGGTCGCGGTGCTGCGGCAGACGGCTGACAGGAACACAGGGAACAGCTCACGTCCAGCAGAAGAATGAACTGGGGACCGCTTCGGCGGCTCCAGCTGACTGGGCCCCTGTGCCTCCCCACCATCAGAATATGCTGCTCCGTTGGTGTCCTGATCGGAAGCACCTCTTCATGCCAAACGCACCCATCTGTGCCCAACAGGTCACAAACTAAATTGGTGGGTGGAGAAGCGGGACGCCGTGGGCGTGCCTCTGCCAACTTCGGACCAGAAGTATGGCTTCAACCTCTTATTAGGAGTACGACCACGCCCCCCAGCTTGTTCTCAAGAGTCAAGCTCCAAAGTGTACCTAAGGTTCTCCGACGTCTTTCCAGTGGGGAGCTACCCCACTGTGCCTCTCCGCTTATAATAATACACGGATTTGAACATAAATTCAAGTTTCTGTTCGAAGATTCTGTCCGAAGTGTACCTGAACAGAACCCCTGTTGACAATCCAGTTCTCCACCACTTTCAAGGCCCTTTTGTGGAGAAGGTGGTGTAGAACTCCTGAATCGTGTGGAAAGCATGTGGATATCTCTCCCCATGCCTTTTTTCTCACGTTGCCCCATGTTCGGAATACTAACGATATATCGTTCTCTCAGAGAAAGAAGGAATGAACACCATGATGAACCACAGACAATTTGGACCACGATTTGAACAACGGGAGTGGAATGGTCCCCGCTCGTTTCGAGGACAGGGACGCCTGAGTTTGGGCATCGAGGAGGCCACCATCACGACTTCGGTAGGCACTTCCAGCAGCCCTCACCAGAGCAGCAGATGCTACGCAGCACCGCCTGGAAGTGGCGCGACTCTTTGTCATTGCAGCACGCACCAGCTTTGGAAATACGGAGAAACAAGCACACCTCCGTCACTTCCTGGAAAATGCTCGGACAGAGCTAACGACGCTCATCACGAGCGCACAAGAGAACACAGAGGCAATACCCTCAGAGAACGCTTCTGAAGTTGCACATGCGTAATGCTGCATTGTACCAAAACACCCGTCGAGACTTATCTCGACGGGTGTTTTGGTTGAAAGGAAACAAGGATGTTGCTCGCGTGGTCATTCTTTAAATCGCAACGCATACTCGTTGCATCTCTTAAAAAAGGAAACGAGATAAAGGATGTGTAACGTTATCATATGGTATGCTCAACCCGCGAGTACTAACGGACCGGAATGCTACGTTAGTACCCGAAGGCCATTATTTGGCTGTTGCTGATTACATCACAGATAATCAACTCAGCTCTGCGGGCTAAGTTGTGAACTGATGACATTTATTTGGATGACCAAAACTGTCTCGACTACAAAAAAGACAAAACACTTGAATTGATGTGCCAAGTTTCCCATCGATTTACACTCCTCTTTCATCATAGCCACACGCAACACGCTTTAAGCAAGAACTACCAAACCAACATATATTGCCATCATCACAGGAATTGCACCTGAGAACCCCGTCAGAAACCCCGAAGGGCTGAACTGATCATCTATGAGCAACCTACTACCGAACAATCCTATCATTAGGATAGACGTTTAACAGTGTCAAAAGTTCAATTACAAAAACTCAGCTAAAACAGAAGGGTGAAATCAGGAATGCTCACGATTCTGAAAAGCATCTTGCAGGATAATACTCTATTGGGTTCTCGCTCATAGAGTTACAAAGGATGTGTAACACTATCAAACGTCGATGCTCCTGTTTTCCCTCTTGGTTGTCACAAGCTAGAGGATATCTACGTCGTCAGCATGCACCCACATCGTCGTTTTTCCCAGCTCGCTCGATCCTTGAGCATAGGTATCCTGCGTCACCTCGATGTACTCAGCACCATTGCTAGAGTGCAGGATTGCTACCACCGTGCCATCCATGCTAGGACGGTCGTCATGCGTGATCGCCTGTTTGCCAATGCGTGGATCGCCCTTCTGAATCTTCTGAGGCACCTCCGCTGGAGAGGCACCAGGGCCACGCCCAAATTCCCGATCACGCTCTGCTTGAGCTTCCTGTTCAAGCATGATGCGGTTGCGTTCCAGCAGACGCAGCAGGGCAAGGGCTTGGCGTCCAGTCAGACTCATGTGCGCCTCGTCCACCGAGGCCACGCTGATCGGGAGATCGCTGACTC
>JAABUZ0100005293.1_pt1 | contig 17045 bp, 13 predicted proteins | sample 5562091 | NCBI WGS metagenome assembly JAABUZ01 (sample SAMN12813069, study PRJNA571459) | rock metagenome | isolation source: Antarctica rocks | place: Antarctica: Victoria Land, Linnaeus Terrace sud | collected 2015-12-21
TCGCACAAAAAAGGTCCGCACCGACCATCTACCCACCGGCTTCTGGGGCCAACGGCGGCGGCATGCGACCCCAGAAGCCGCTGCTCCGCTTGACGTAGCCGCCTGATGCAGCGGAAACTAGAGTAGTCAGTAGTCGGTAGATAGTAGTCGGACAGGCGATAGCGGCAGGTTGGGTACACTGGTAGTATCGGTTGCGGCGGCGTTTAGGTAGTACTTTCTGACTACTGTCTACCGACTACTGATTACGCGTCACATGCTGTACACTAGCGCAAGGTCTTAGGGCCGAGGGGCACAACAGAGATGGGGAGCTGATGCGAGAGACACCTGTACGGGATGAGGAGCCACGGAGCATACCGCCCAGCCTGTCCCCGGCCGACGAATTGGGCGCGCCGGGCCTCCCCGAGGCGCAAGGCCCGCCGGCGCCGGATGGACCGGGCGCTCATGCGTCGAGCTTCCGCGATGTGCTGTCGAACCGCCCCTTCCGCGCGCTGTGGATCGCGCAGGTCTTCTCGCAGTTCGCGCAGAACCTGACCTGGATCTCGCTGGGGGCCTACGTTGCCAACCAGAACGCGACCGGCAAGAACACGCTCGTTTCGATCATCATCGTCAGCGCCATGTTGGCGCAGTTGCTGCTCAGCGGCTTCGCGGGGGTGCTGGTCGACCGCGTCAGCAAACGCGCCGTCCTGGTCGGCAGCAACGCTGCCCGCGTCGTGATCACGCTGCTGTTTGTGGCCGCGACAGTGCTGGATGTGCATACGCAGACGACGGCCATCATCATCTTGATCTTCGTCGCCAACGCCGTGGCGCAGTTCTTCTCACCCGCCGAGGCCGTGACCATCCCGCTGCTCGTCGAGAAGCGCAACCTCATCTCCGCGTCGTCCCTCTTCAACATCACCTTCAACGCCTGCCAGGTCATCCCGGCTGTCCTTGGCCTGGTGCTGCTGCAGTTCCTGCACATCGTCCCCGTACTGCTGATCATCGCGGCGTGCTACGCCGCCGCGGCCGCCTTCGTGGCGACGCTGCCCGCGCGGACGACGGTGGCGCGCCCCGCTCCGGTGGCGGGCTCCCTGCGCGAGGCCGCCGCCCACCTGGTGAATGACCTACACGAGGCGCTGCGCTTCCTGGCGCACGATCCGGGCTTACGGCTGACGATGTTCCAGATCAACGTCGCGCCGACATTCCTCTTCGTCTTTGGGACCCTTGGTCTGACGTTTGTCCAGGAAACGTTCGGGTTGCCAGAGGACCGCGCCTACATCCTGCTGCTCCCGGCGGGCGTGGGTCTCATCGTCGGGGCGCTCACGGTGGGCCGCGTCGCGGCGCGCGTACGCAAGGAGAACTTGATCAACATCGGGTTGCTGACCATGGGCGTGTCCGTCGCCGTCCTCGGAGCGGTCGCCACCATCGTCAAGGCGTTTGAAGGCGCGGCGGGGCATGTGGGGCGCCTCATCAGTCATGTGCATCAACTGCCCCCTAGTCCGCGCAATCCGGGCCTGATCCCGCCGGCGATGGTGATCGCGGTTGTGATCGGGCTGGGCATGGCCCTGTCCACGATCCCCGCGCAGACGCTCGTGTTCGAGCGCACGTCAGAGGCGGTGCGCGGCCGCGTCTACGCCATGCAACAGCTCATCGGCGGCGCCATCCCCATCATTCCCCTGCTGACCTTCGCGCCGCTGGCCGACGTGTTCGGCACCTCGACCATCATGACCTGCCTGGGCATCGTCATCGTGCTCGTCGGCGCGTTGAGCGTCCATCTCGACCGGGGCGTGAGGCGGAAGGCGATAGGCGATAGGCGATAGGCGATAGGCGATAGGCGATGGGCGTGTCCACTGGGAGTGCTGAACCTGTGCGTAGGGGCGTATTGCTATACGCCCGTGTTCGCCGCAGAGATGTCCACTGGACGGCGAACATCGACGAACACCAACAGGGCTGCCCGCGACCGCCGGGCGTATGACGATACAGCCCTACAAGCCGTGGCCCATCCCTCGATGATAAGCATCCCTTATCGCCGCCAGAGCAAACGCATCTTTGACGTATACATGGGCGCACGGGACAGTGAGGGTATGGGGTCACGTAGCCGCATGCCTCGTGTGCTTTATCCTGTAGATAGCTGGATGAATGCGTGCCGTACCGTAGTCGTAGTGGAGTGGAGGAGATATGACAATGCAGTCGCGTCTGGATAAGTATGGGGCGCGGGCGACGCTGTCGACCGCTCAGGGTGAGTTGACCTACTACAAGCTGGCCGCGCTGGCCGGCCGGACCAACATTCCGCTGGAGCGGATGCCGGTAACGCTGAAGATCCTGCTGGAGAACCTGATCCGGCAGCAGGACCGCGGCGTGGCCATGGAGGAGGAAGTGGGCGCGTTGGCCGGCTGGACCCCGGCGAGCGGCAAGACCGAGCAGTTTCCCTTCCTGCCCGCGCGCGTGGTGATGCAGGACTTCACCGGCGTCCCCGCCGTGGTCGACCTCGCGGCGATGCGCTCGGCCGCCGCGCGCCTCGGCGGCGACCCCAACAAGATTAATCCGCTGGCGCCCTCCGCCCTCGTCATCGACCACTCGGTGCAGGTCGACTTGTTTGGCTCCGCGCTGGCCTACGCCGGCAACGTCGAGCTCGAGTACGAGCGCAACCGCGAGCGCTACACCTTGCTGCGTTGGGGCCAGCAGGCCTTCGACGAGTTCCAGGTCGTGCCGCCCGGCACCGGCATCATCCACCAGGTCAACCTGGAGTACCTTGCCAACGTCGTCGGCACGCGCAGAGACGGCGATGATCTCGTGGCCTTCCCCGACACGCTCGTCGGCACCGACTCGCACACAACCATGATCAACGGGCTCGGCGTGCTCGGCTGGGGCGTCGGCGGCATCGAAGCCGAGGCCGTGCTGCTGGGCCAGCCGCTCTACTTGCTCACGCCCATCGTGGTCGGCTTCCGCTTCAGCGGCAAGCTGCCCGAGGGCGCGACGGCCACGGACCTCGTGCTGACCGTGACGCAGCAGTTGCGCAAGCACGGCGTCGTCGGCAAGTTCGTCGAGTTCTGCGGACCCGGCCTCAGCGCGCTCAGTCTGGCCGACCGCGCCACGCTCTCCAATATGGCCCCCGAATACGGCGCCACGGCGGGCCTGTTCCCGGTCGACAGCGCGACTTTGCGCTACCTGGAGATGACCGGCCGCCCGGCCGCGCTGGTCGACCTGGTGGAGCGCTACAGCAAGGAGCAGGGCCTCTTCCGCACCGACGAAACGCCCGACCCATTATATGACGAAACGCTGGAACTCGACCTCGCCACGGTCGAGCCGAGCCTGGCCGGCCCGCGCCGCCCGCAGGACCGCGTGGCCCTGCCCGGCGTCGCGCGCAGCTTCCACGACGCCTATCCCGACGTCGTGACGGCGACGCCTACGACAGGCGGCGGGCGGGAGGCGACGGGCGAGGGTAATGGGCATAGCGCGGGTAGCGAGGAGTTGGACGGGTTCGGCCATGGCTCGGTCGCCATCGCCTCGATCACGAGTTGCACCAATACCTCCAACCCGGCGGTGATGATCGGCGCGGGCCTGCTGGCCAAGAAGGCCGTCGCGCGGGGGCTGCGCGTCAAGCCTTATGTCAAAACGAGCCTGGCCCCCGGTTCGCGCGTGGTAACGGAGTACCTGACAGCGGGCGGGCTACTGGAGCCGCTGGAGACGCTGCGCTTCAATGTCGTCGGCTACGGCTGCACCACCTGCATCGGCAACAGCGGGCCGCTGCCCGAGCCGGTCGCCAAGGAGGTGTCGGACAAGAATCTGGTCGTCGCGGCGGTGCTCAGCGGCAACCGCAACTTCGAAGGGCGCATCCACCCGCAGGTGCGCGCGAGCTACCTGGCCTCGCCGCCGCTCGTGGTCGCCTACGCCCTCGCCGGCTCGATCGACGTCGACCTGACGACGGACCCGCTCGGCCGGGACACGGATGGCAAGCCCGTGTACCTGCGCGACATCTGGCCCACGCCGGCCGAGGTGCAGGGGGTCATCGAGGCGTCGGTGCGCCCCGAGATGTTCGTCGAGAAGTATGGCGAGGTGTTCGAGGGCGACGACCGCTGGAAGGCGCTGCCGGTCCCCGCGGGCAATCTGTACGCGTGGGAGCCCGACTCGACCTACATCCAGGAGCCGTCGTTCTTCCAGGACCTCGCGCCGACGCCAGGGCCGATCGAGGCCATCGGCGGCGCACGCGTGCTAGCTATGCTGGGCGACTCGGTCACGACCGACCACATCTCGCCCGCCGGCGCGATCCCGGCGCAGAGCCCGGCCGGCCGCTACCTCACTGAGCACGGCGTCGAGCGGCGGGACTTCAACAGCTACGGCTCGCGGCGCGGCAACCACGAGGTAATGGTGCGCGGTACCTTCGGCAACATCCGCCTGCGCAACGAGCTCACCCCAGGCCAAGAGGGCGACTGGACGGCCTACATGCCCACGGGCGAGCGCATGCGCATCTACGACGCCGCGCAGCTCTACCAGCAGGAGGGTACGCCGCTGGTGGTAATCGCGGGCAAGGAATACGGTTCGGGCAGCTCGCGCGACTGGGCGGCCAAGGGCACGCTGCTGCTTGGCGTCAAGGCCGTCATCGCCGAGAGCTACGAGCGCATCCACCGCTCTAACCTTGTCGGCATGGGCGTGCTGCCGCTGCAGTTCCTGGCTGGCGAGGGGCGGGAGAGCGTGGGCTTGACCGGCGCGGAGACCTACGACATCGTGGGCCTCGACGACACGCTCACGCCGGGTCAGCGCGTGACCGTGCGCGCCACGAGTGACGATGGGAGCGTGAAGGAGTTTGGGGCGCTGGTACGCATCGACAGCCCCATCGAGGTCGACTACTACCGCCATGGCGGCGTGCTGCCGTACGTGCTGCGGCAGTTGCTGCGTCAATAGCTCGGAGGAACATCATGGTCGCTCAACCCAAGTCGCTCACCTTTACCGTCGCCGAATACCTCGCCATGGAGGAGGTCGGTGATACCAAACACGAGTACCTTGACGGGTACATCTACGCCATGGCCGGCGGCACGCCCGACCATGCGCAACTGGGCAGCAACCTCAACCGCGTCCTTGGTAATGCTCTGCTCACCAGTCCGTGCCGCATCTACGACTCCGACGTGCGTCTCGAGCTTGCTCCCACGCAGTACGTCTATCCCGATGTTGCCGTGAGTTGCGATGAGCGTGACCGAGCCAGCGCGCGCGAGAAGTACATCCACTACCCCAGCCTGATCGTTGAGGTGACCTCCGACACGACCGAGGGCAACGACCGTGGCGAGAAACTCCTTGCCTACGGCGCGATCGAAACGATCATGGACTACCTCATCGTCAACCATCGCCGCCGCCTCGTCGAGCACTACGAGCGACAGGCCGCCGACGTGTGGATCTATCGCCGCTACCGCCCAGGCGCCACCATCCCTATCCATCACCTCGACATCCAGTTGGACGTCGACGACATCTACCTCAAGGTCGACCTATGATCGATCCGACACAACGGTTCTCCAGCAGGGTCGACAACTATATCCGGTACCGGCCGTCGTACCCCGCGGCCATTCTCGGCCTCCTGGAGAAAGAGTGCGGGCTTACTCCAGAATGGGTCGTCGCCGATGTCGGCGCCGGTCCGGGCAACCTCACGCGCCTGTTCCTGGACAACGGCGCCCGTGTCGTCGGGGTCGAGCCAAACCGTGAGATGCGCGAGGCGGGCGAGCGCCTGCTGCGCGGCTATCCCACCTACAGCAGCGTCGCGGGGACGGCGGAGGCGACGACCCTCGCGAACGCAAGCGTCGATCTCGTCACGACTGGGCAGGCCTTTCACTGGTTCGACCAGGCCCGCGCCATGCAGGAGTTCGCGCGCATCCTCAGGCCGCCGCGCTGGGTCGCGCTCGTGTGGAACGAGCGCCGCGTCGATTCCACGCCGTTCCTCGTCGCCTACGAGCGGCTACTGCTGGCGTACGGGACCGACTACGCCCAAGTCGGGCATCGCGACGCGGCGGACGACGCGGCGCTGGAACGCTTTTTCGCGCCCAACGGATACAGGCGCGCGACCTTCGAGAACAGGCAGATGTTCGACTATGAGGGTCTGGAAGGGCGGCTGCTGTCGTCATCCTACGCGCCAGAGGCGGGGCAGCCGGGGCACGACGCCATGCTCGACGAACTGCGTGTGTTGTTCGACAGATACCAGGAGGATGGGACCATCGCCTTTGAGTACGACACCTCGGTGTACTACGGCCGCATCTAGTAGACCGTCATGGCCGACGCCACGGCGGCGTGCTGCCGTACGTGCGGCGGCAACTGCTGTGGCAGTAGGGCGAAAGACAAATATCTTGCCTGACGTAGACTAAACAGGAGCGACAGCGCGCATGAGCCACCACGACAACCCTGAGCACGCCGAGGCCGCCCTGCGCCTATTAGCGACACGGCTACTGGAAGTCGACACGACGGCGGTGGCGGGAGGCGATGAGGTGCAACTCTTACCGGGGCAACTCCCCCATGATCTGCCCGTCGAGGTACCACTGCCGCTTGGCGCGCGGCTCATCGGTAGTTTGGTGCAGTGGTATCCACGGACAACCGCCATCGTGCTCGACACACCGTCGTCGCCCGACGCGGTGTACACGTTCTACCAGGAGCGCCTGCCGGCGATGGGCTGGCGCTCCTGGACCGGCTCGAAGGTCGCCTCCGGCTTTGTGGACGACACACCATACTTTTGGTCCAAGCAGTATGTCCATCCGCGATTCTTCGGGCGCGGCGCGCGGCATGCGGACATTTTCTACCGAGGCAGTCCTCCATCTTATGACGATGGGAACGGGAGGCCGGGGCCGGTTCTCTTCGTCCATGCGACGGCCAAGCCGGATGAGTCGACCGAGGTGCGGCTCTGGCTCGCCGAAGACGAGCATGGTGTGGCAGGGATGGGTTAGAGGACGCTAACCCGCGACTGATGGGTCTGCTCCCCGTGCTTACCCCGCCGGAGGGCACCCGCCAGCGGTCCACGGGCGGCGGGTTCTCACGCATGCCCCGATGTGTGTCCGCGAGCCGCGACGCCAGCCTCAATCTGATAGGCAAGGACTTTGAGAGAGTGCCGGGTTTATCAGTCGAAGAGTTGACCACCTAGAAGCTGTCGGAGCGCCAATACACCCAATCCTGCGATGGGAACAGCCCTTCGAGCAGCTCCCGCGCCCCATCGGGCAGCGGCGGCAGGCCACTATAGCCCGCCACGTCACGTAGTTGCGCGTAGGCGTCCTCCGTGCCAAAGAGCAGCGACAGGAACACGGACTCGGGCAGGGCGTACGGGTCATCCCGACCCGGAGGGACGATAGTGACGCGCGCGTCGGCAATTGACAGCGCGGCGCCGCCGCGCAGAGGGCCGATGCGCAGGCGCAACGGCTCGGCGACAGGTAGTTTGCGCAGGCGCGTGGCGAGCAGCGGCGCAAGCTCTTTGAGTAAGCGCGGTGGGTCGATGATGCGTAGCAGCAGGTCGTCGCGCGCGGGCTCAAGCGTCGCCGCGCCCAGCGCGCTGGCGATGAGGGCACGGTAATCGCGCGGCAAGAGGGCGGATAGCGTCGTCGTCCCCGCGCCGACCGTAGTAGCGGCGGCGCGCAGCAGCGGACGCCACGCGCCCATCGACCACGGCGCCAGCAATAGTTCCAACACCTCGGCGCGTTGGCCCGCCCGGTGGCCCGCACGGTCCCGCTGCCGTGGCGCCGCCGGACGGACCGCCACGTAGCCCGCGAGCTCACCCCCTTGCACGGCGACGAACATGCGCGCGTCCCGCGCGTTGAGCGCGGCAAGGGCGCCCATCCATGTGTCACAGTCGCGCACCACACTGCCTGTGCGTGCGACATTGACGGTCTCGTACAGCGCCATCACGGCGTCGAGGTCACCGCTCTCGAGCGGCCGCACCTGGATCTCCTGTGGCAGTTGAATGACGCGCCCGCGCGGCTCATCTCCCGCGCGCCCCACGCTCCCGGCGTCCTCGTTGCTCTCCGCGGCCGCCGTCAGCGCCTCCACCGCTATCTCCAGCTCCGGCTCGCGCAGGACGCTCCAGCCCTGTTGTATGAACAGCGCCTGCTCATGGTCCGGGGCAAAGAGCGGCGCCAGGAGCGCGCCCTCCAGCCGCAGGGCCGACACGCACTCGGCCAGCAACGAGGCGGCGAGGCCGCGCTCCTGATGGCGCGGCTCCATGCGCAGGTTACCGATGCCGCCGGCCGCCACGGTCGTCGTGCCAATGCGCAGCGTGCGCGGATACATCTTGACACAGGCGATGATATGGCCGCCCGTCCAGGCGACGCGGATGTGGCCCGGCTCGAAGGCGGGATCGGAGGTAAACAGGGTGTGGACATACTCCGGTCCCTGTCGCGGCGTCGCGAGGAGCGCGCAGACTTCGTCGAGATCGGAGGCGCGCGCCGGACGGAAGAGCATTTAGCGTATCCTTAGGTAAGTAGCCGCCTCGTGACCGCGCGATGTTGTACGATCAAAGACGCGATGAGACGGTAGCACACTAATCTTACAAAGTTTTGGGCTTTTACGTATGACCGACTTTCTAGACGACGCTCTACAGCGCCTCCTGGGGCTGGCGCGCGATGACCTGCGGCTGCTGACCGATCGTTCGGTCGTGAGCGGGGCCTCTCTCCTCGCGCGGCGCGCCGGAGCCGCGTGCGCCCTCGCGTCCCTCGACGCCGCGCGCGGCGATGGCGAGGGCCTCACGCTAGCCGACGAACGCGTCCGCCTGCTGCTGGAGGACGGGCGCTATGACGAGGCCGCCGCCTCCGCGCGCGTACGCCTGACGCGCCAGCACTCGCTGTCCGCGCAGAGCTACCTGGCGCGCGCCCTGCTCAACCTTGGCGATCTGCAAGGGGCGGCTGATGTCACCGCGGCGATGCTGGCCGTGGCGTCTGATCGCGTCACTCCGCTCTACATCGCCGGCTTGGTCGCGTTGGCGCGCCGGCAAGACGACTTGGCAAGAGGGCACTTCGAGCGCCTGGTAGAGTTGCACGGCGAGAGCCCGTCCGGCCCGCGCGGCCTCGCCCGCCTCGCGCTGGCCGCGGGCGATCCGGCGCGCGCGTTCGAGCTCGCCGCCGGCACGCTCGACGAGGCGACGATCGCGCCGGCCGACCTACTGCGTGAGCTCGCGCTCTATGCCGGGCGTCTCCCCGACCCCGCGCATGCGGACGACGCGCGGCAGCGCGTCGCCGCCGCCGCTGCCGCGCGCGACGCGGCCCTGGATGCGCGCGATGAGACGCTGCGCTCCGTGTTGGCCACGGAAATCGGCAAGGCGCGCGCAGGCGGGGCGCGCGCCGCCGAGAAGCCTACATCCCCACGGGCGCCTTCCCATACATCCCACAAGGATGAGGGGGAAGATGACGTTCTCCTGGATGAGGACGCCGTCGTGCTGCCGCCCGCCCCACCGCCGGACCCCGCCGCGCATGCCGCCCTTGTCGCGCTACTGCGCGACTCGTTCGGGTACGAAGATTTCCGCACCGGGCAGGAAGAAACCATCTCCGCCGTATTGGCGGGGCGCGACACTCTGGCCGTGATGCCGACCGGGGCGGGCAAGTCGCTGTGCTATCAGCTCCCTGCCCTAACTATTGACGGCACGCCGCCCGACGCCGAGGAACATGGAGCCGTTGACACGGCGAACGGAGATGGTCCACGGACAGGAGGCGTGACGCTCGTCATCTCGCCGCTGATCGCCCTGATGAAGGACCAGGTTGATTCGTTGCCGCCCGCATTGCTCGCGCGAACCACGCTCGTCAACAGCGTGCTGGAGACCGCCGAGATGGAGCTACGCCTGGGCGAGATCGCGGCGGGACGCTACCGCCTCGTCTACGCCGCGCCCGAGCGGCTGCGCCAGCGCCCTTTCGTGCATGCGCTGGCCCGCGCGAGGGTGCGCTTGGTGATAATCGACGAGGCGCACTGCCTGAGCATGTGGGGGCACGATTTCCGTCCCGACTACCTGTTTATCCGCTCCGTGCTGCCGGATCTGGGCGACCCTCAGGTGTTGGCGATGACGGCGACGGCCACCCCGGCCATGATGGGCGAAATCGCCGCCGCGCTGGGCCGCGAGCTCTGCCTCGTCAACACGGGCGTGCTGCGCGACAACCTCTACCTCATCACGCATGGCGCCGAGAACGACGACCACAAGATGCGCGTGCTGGTCCCATTCGTACAGCATCAGCGCGGCTCCGGCATCGTCTACGTCAGCAGCCGCGACAACGCCGAGCGCCTGGAGAAAGTGCTGCGCCAGGCCGGTGTCAACGCGCGCGCCTATCACGCCGGCCTGGGGACGCCCGAACGGTCGATGCTGCAGGACCGTTTCATGGACGGCGAGGTGCGCGTGATGATCGCCACGGTCGCCTTCGGCATGGGCGTGGATAAGAGCGACGTACGCTTCATCGTGCACTACAACCCCCCGCGTTCGCTCGAGGCCTACTCACAGGAATCCGGGCGCGCGGGGCGCGACGGCAAGCCCGCCGTCTGCCTGCTCCTGCACGCGCGCGCCGACCGCACGAACCTCAAGCGCTGGAGCCGCGAGCAGGCCGTGTCCATCGCTGGGCTGCGCGCGGTCTACCGCCAGGTGCGGGCCGTGCTCAAGGAGGGGCGCGGGCTCGTCGACGCGCCGGCGCTACGTGAACGCCTGGAGATCGAGGGCCAGCGCGACGTGGACCTGCGCGTCGCCATGAGCATCCTGGAGAATTCGGGTCTGCTGCGGCGCGGCCCCGACATCCCGCGCGGGGCCACGGTCGTGCTCGGGGGGGACGAAAGTCGAAAGTCGGGAGTCGGGAGTCGGGAGTCGGGAGTCGGGAGTCGGGAGTCGTTGGTTGCGACAGACGGGCTGTCGGACGAGGCGATGCGTGAAGGCGTGTGGGACGCGTTTTTGCGCGCGGCGCGCTTGGATGGCGCGGAGCCGGGCCGGTGGGCGCGTTCGGCTCCGCTCGACCTGGTGGCGATCGCGGGCGAGTTAGGGCTCGATCCGGTCGCGCTGGAGGACCAATTGCTGACCTGGCAGGACGAGAAGCGCCTAACGTATCATGGCGTGGGCCGCGACATGCTCATCGAGTTGTTGCCGCCGCCGACCGACACGGCCGCGCATATGTCGCGCATCCTCGACGGCCTGGCCGCGCGCAATCAGAGCCGCCTGCGCGCGCTCTTCGCCTATCTGGACACGCGGGAGTGCCGCCACTGTTTCATCGCGCGGCACTTCGGCCACGACGCGCCCGCGGTGTGCCGCCGTTGCGACGTGTGCCGTCCGGTCACGTTGGCGGAGGCCGAGCCCGCCGCCAACGCGACGCGGCTCGACGACCCCGCCGAGGGCGTGCGGCTGCTGGTGGGGCAATTCCCGCTCGACTACGGTAAGACCGGGGTGGTCGAGGTGCTCAAGGGGGTGATGGCGCGCCGCCTGCACGCCGCCAGGACGCCGCTGTTCGGCGCGCTCGCGCACGCCTCCAGGGCCTCTATCGAGCGCGCCGTCGACCACTTGCTGGCCGAGGGCGACGTAGTTGTAGAGATGAAGGGCGAGTACGCGATGCTGCGCCTCAAAGAAGTCGATGGGCGATGGGCGATGGGCGATGGTAATTCTGGTAGGGACGTTGGCCGGTAATGGTACCGCTAGTCCGGGCGCAATCGCAATGCGCCTTTACTTTCGACTTTCGACTTTCGACTTTCGACTTTCGACTTTCGCCCCTCGCCCCTCGCCCCTCGCCCCTCGCCCCTCGCCCCTCGCCCCTCGCCCCTCGCCCCTCGCCCATCGACCCTCGACCCTCGACCATCGACCATCGACTAACACGGAGGGCAAAAATGAACATAGTCATCGTAGGCTGCGGGCGCGTGGGCGCGCTGCTGGCCACCAATTTGGACCGCAAAGGGCACGATGTCACCGTTATCGACCAGGAGGCCGACGCTTTTAATCGGCTGCCTACCGGCTTCAAGGGCCGCACCGTGCTCGGCTCGGGCATCGATATCGACGTGCAGCAGCGCGCCGGCATCGAGCAGGCCGACGCCTTCGTCGCGTGCTCACCGGGCGACAACCGTAATATCGCCGCGAGCCAGGTCGCGCGCGAGATCTTCCGCGTGCCCAAGGTCGTGGCGCGCATCAACGACCCGCTGCGCGACCAGATCTTCCGCGACCTGGGCCTGAAGACCGTCTGTCCCACCCTCGTCGGGGCCGATTTGGTGCGCGACGCATTGCTCCGCTAGCTATCAGCCGTCAGCTATCAGCTGTCAGCTTTTTGTGGTGGGTTTCACAGTAGGTCGTTTTGGCGCCCTCTGGATGCAAGGGCTGACAAACCATCAGGTACCAAAGGCGCCATCACCAACGAAAAGCTGACCACTGATAGCTGATAGCTGACAGCTTCTACACCACCCAATCATCCACCGGCTGCTCCTCGGTGGTGATGGTGTCGTCGGGGGTGCGGTGGATGATGCTGCCGGCATGGCCGAGCACGATGGAGTGGGGCGGGAGCGACTCGATGACGAGCGCCTGCGCGCCGACCTTGCTCCACGCGCCGACGGTCACGGGGCCGAGCACCGTCGCGCCGGAGCCGAGCACGACCCCGTCTTCGATGGTAGGGTGGCGCTTGGCCCCATGGCCGCGCTTCATGTCCTTCCACCAGCCCGTCGCGCCGAGCGTGACCTGATGGTAGAGCATCACGTCGTCGCCGATCTCGGCGGTCTCCCCAATGACGACGCCGGAGCCGTGGTCGATAAAGAAGCGGCGGCCGATCGTCGCCCCTGGGTGGATGTCGATGCCGCTGGTGATGAAGCGCGCGAAGAGCGCGATCAGGCGGGGCACGAAACGCCGCCCTTTAAGATATGAGCGGTGGGCGAGGCGGTGCAGCCACAGGGCGTGCAGGTGCGGGTAGAGCAGCACTTCCCATACGCTCGTCGCCGCCGGGTCCTTCGCGAAGACGACCGCGATGTCCTCGCGCGCCCGCGCGATCACGTTTTGCAGAGTCATAAAACCTCAGTACCTAGCGCTATCTCTTTTGACACTCCGCATGGCTAAAGCCGTGGGATTCTTGGCTCATCCAGCAGCCGTGTCTACCGAGCTTGCGTCCGGCAGATAGAGGGCAGACTGTCCCCAAGCGTGACTTTCGGCGTGCCCCGCCGTAGTTTCCTCTAGTCGACGTAACCCAAGCGCCAATATGTTACGTGCCGCGTTATGATCGCGGTCAAGCATGGCCTTGCAGTGCGGGCACACATGCGTCCGCTCGCTCAACGCCTTCTTGACGCGCTCCCCGCATCCTGAGCAATCTTGACTCGTGTACGCGGGCGGCACGGCCACGACCACCTTGCCGTACACATGGGCCAGATAGTCCAGCCACGACACGAACGCCCGCCAGCCCGCATCCGCGATAGACTTTGCCACATGGCGATTCTTGACCATGTTCCGCACCCGCAGGTCTTCGTAAGCGATCACGTCGTTGGACATGATGAGCGCCCGCGCCGTCTTCACGGCGAAGTCTTTACGCTGCCGACGCACCTTCAAGTGCTTCCGCGCTAGTTTCCCCTCTTGTAGAAGCGCAAGACAGCGGCGCCCGCCCGCTCCGCCGCCGCTTGCCGCGCCTGCGAGTTGAGCTTGCCCGCGAAGTCGTACTCCTTCGCCAGGACCGCGCAGTACTTGTTCAAGTCATAGGGCTTGATCCCGCGTTCGTCGCGCCACTTACGCACACATTTGTTCCTGATGAACTGCGTGGTACGGATGGCCTCATCGAACGCGGCGTACTGACGAGCAGCGCCCACGAGCTTGAACTCTAACACAATCATGCCCTAAGTATACCATGCCTTAGACGCTAAAATATCTCTAAATAGCACGATACGAAGCGGCCCCAGCGCACTGACGCGCGCAAAGGACGTCGATTCATCCCACGGCTAAAGCCGTGGGTTTTCTCGTCGAGGTTCTATAAAGGTCTCCCAGCGGCCTTCCCACCGCCGCGCGTCGCACGATGGAGCGGCGACCACGCCCAGACAGACCTTTCAAGGTCCGTCCGCTGCCATGACCTTTCAAGGTCAGGACGGCGGGTCAGCGACGTTGGCGACGCAGAGTGACGCGCCAACTGGTAGTATGACTCCAGGACACCGCGCGACGATCGCGCACGGATCAAGCTGCTGTGGAGGAGGTGTACAATAATGGCCAAGCCGGAGGGCCGGTCGGCCGAGGGGCTACGGCCCGGCCAGTTGGCGGGTAACCCGCGCGTCGTGCGCCGGATCAAACGCGAGTTGCGGCTGCAGCGCACGTTGGGCGTGCCCGCACTATTCAGTTCGGGCTACGGCAACGTTGGCTCGTCGATTTACTATGCGCTCGGCGTCACCGCCGTGTTCGCCCTTGGGGCCACGCCATTCGCGCTCGCTCTGGCCGGCGTCTTTTTTATCCTGACCGTATTCACCTACACGGAGGCGACGGTGGCCGTCCCTGAGGCCGGCGGCGCCTCCAACTTCGCGCGCCAGGGCTTCAACGAGCTTATCTCCTTTATCACAGGTTGGGGCACGCTGCTCTCTTATACCGTCACCATTTCCATCTCGGCTTTTTCGGCCGTGGGCTATCTAGGTGTCTTTTTCCCTATCTTCCAGCAGGAAAGCGCCGACGTGATCGGCGCGATCGTCATCATCCTGCTGCTGGCGGGACTCAACCTCGTCGGCGCGGAGGAGGCGTCCACCCTGAGCGTCGTCTTCGCCGTGCTTGACCTGAGCACAGAAGTCGTGCTGGTGATCGTGGGTGGGATCTTCCTGGTGGTGTGGGCCACGGTAGCACACCCCTTCTTCCTGCACCAGATCCATTGGGGTACGGCCCCCTCGGGGCTCAACTTCATTCAGGGCGCCGCCATCGCCATGGTCGCCTACACGGGTATTGAGACTATATCGAATCTCTCCGAGGAGGCCAAGGACCCGGAAAAGACGGTGCCGCGCTCGTATGCCACGCTCATTTTCGCCGTGCTCATCCTCTTCGTCGGTATCTCGATTGTGGCCCTTTCCGCACTGCCCGTGTTCAAGGACAGCCACGGACAATACACCACGCTGCTCGCCCAGCAACCTCCCAAAGGCTTTATTACAGATCCCGTCGCCGGGATCGCCGGCCAACTACCACACCCGGCAAGCGACATCCTGAAGCCCCTCGTGGCCGTCCTGGCCGCGACGATCCTACTGATCGCGGCGAACGCCGGTATCCTGGGCGCCTCGCGCCTCTCGTTCTCGATGGGGACGTACCGCCAGGTGCCGGCGATCTTGAACAAAATCCACCCACGCTTCGGCACGCCGAGCGTGGCCATCATTTTTTTCTCCGTGGTGGCGGTCGTGATCGTCATCCCCGGTGATATTACGCTATTGACCGCCCTCTATATCTTCGGCTCGACGCTCGGGTTTACCATGGCCCACGCGTCGCTCATCGCCATGCGCTTGCGCGGGGCCAAGCACACCTGGCGCGCGCCTCTGAACATCCCGGTCGGCGGGGGACGTAGCATCCCGCTGACGGCCGTGATCGGGGGGCTGGGGACGCTGGGGGTGTGGGTCCTGCAAGGGCTAGGCAACCCCTTCAGCCGCTACGTCGGTCTGGCCTGGATGATCGGCGGCGCCGTCCTCTACGTGCTGTACCGGCGCACGCAGCACTTACCTATTACCAGGAGCGTTGAACGCCAATTCGAGGAACGATAAAGGGGGGTGAGAGATGACAGCGGCAACGCCTGAACAGGCGGGTACGCGGATGGACGCGCCGGTGCTGCTCGTCGCCTACGATGGCAGCCCGATGAGTGAGTCGCAATTGCACCTCGCCGCCCGTTCCGCCAATGACATCGGGGGGCAGGTGCGGGTGCTATACGTGGTCTTGCGCAACTGGCACCTACCGCTCGATGTCCCGTTATCCCGCGAGGAAGAGGAGCGGGCCAACGCCCTCTTCGACCAGGCCGAGCATGTCGTGACGCGCTACGGTGTGCCCTGCGTCATGGAATGCGATCGCGCGCGCTCCATTGGCGAGGCTATCGTCGCCGACGCCGTGGAGAGTGCGGCGCGCACGATCTTCATAGGATTGCGCGACAGCAAGCGGTTGGGGACGTCTCTTTTCATCAGTGGGACCCTGCGGCATGTGCTGCAGAACGCGCCCTGCCCCGTTCAGATCGGCTACCTGCCCGCCGGTCTGCCCGAGCAACTCGCGCTCGACGGCGATACTCGCTAGGCGACGGGCGACGGACGACGGGCGACGGGCGACGGACGACGGGCGAGCGTATCTTAACCAGTGCAGCTAAGACCATAAGCGCACGCATCCAACGGAAGACTACTGGCGCCCGTCGCCCGTCGTCCGTCGCCCGTCGCCCGTCGCCTCCCGACTGCGCAGGTGGTAGGGCACGCTGATCACGACAGTGCCGGGGCGGTAGAGCAGCGCCGTCTTCAGGCGTAGCGCCGTTTGGTTGTGCAGGATGCCGTCCCACCAATGGATGTTGACGAACTCTGGCAGCACCACGGTGAGCGTGTCGGTGGGGCTCTGCCGGTCGATCGCGTCGATGTAGGCGAGCAGCGGCGGCACGATCGAGCGGTAGGGCGAATCGATCACCACGAGCGGCACATGGTCGCCCCAGGCGTCCCACTTCTGGCGCATACGCCCCTGGTCTTCCTCGCTATCCACGACGTGCACGGCGAGGACACGGTCACTGATAGAGCGCGCGTAGGCCAGGGTCTGTAGGGCCGGGCGGTTGAGGTCGGCCACCGGCACGAGCACGGTGTGTTCGATTTTCTGCGGCGTTAGCGGCGTTTCGGCGACGAGGCGCCGCTTGGTGCGCTCATAATGGCGATGGATGCGCCAGAACGTACTCATTAAGATGGGAACGAGCACCACAACGAGCCAGGCGCCGTGCGCGAACTTGGTGACCGCGGTGATGAGCAGCACGACGAAGGTCACGACCGCGCCGATCCCATTGAGGGTAATGTTGCGGCGCCATCGCGGCTCGTGATCGGGATGGGCGGGGTCGCGCCGCGTCCACCAGCGCTTGACCATGCTGGCCTGCGAGAGCGTGAACGAGTTGAAGACGCCGATCACGTACAGGTTGATCAGGTCATTGACGTTGCCGCCGGTGAAAATGATGAGCGCG
>JAABUZ0100005294.1_pt1 | contig 17044 bp, 9 predicted proteins | sample 5562091 | NCBI WGS metagenome assembly JAABUZ01 (sample SAMN12813069, study PRJNA571459) | rock metagenome | isolation source: Antarctica rocks | place: Antarctica: Victoria Land, Linnaeus Terrace sud | collected 2015-12-21
CACCACCTCCAACCTCGCCGTCGAAGCCGGCGACCGAGCCCGCGCGGACTCCCACCTCGAGCTCGGCGCGTCCTCTGAGACCATCGAAGTCCAGGCCCAGACCCCCCTCCTCCAGGCCGACAGCGCCACCGTCAGCTCCACCGTCACCGCCCAGGCCGTGCAGGACCTCCCCCTCAACGGACGCAACTTCGTCCAGCTCGTCCAGATCGTCCCAGGCGCCAACGAGGGCCCGGGAAACGGCCTCACCAGCGGTCAACGCCCCGACGACAAACGAAGCTCCAGCAGCTTCTCCGTCAACGGCCAGGATGACACCCTCAACAACTACGTGATCGACGGCTTCGACGACAACGAGCGCATCATCGGCACCATCGGCGTCAAGCCCAACGTCGAAGCCATCCAGGAGATCACGGTTCAGACCAACAGCTACTCGGCTGAGGCTGGACGCACCGCCGGCGGCGTCGTCAACATCGTTAGCCGCTCCGGCACCAACCAGTTCCACGGCTCGGCCTACGAGTTCTTCCGCAACGACATCTTCGATGCGAAGAACGTCTTCCAAACCTCCGGTCGCACCCCCGAGCTGCGCCAGAACCAGTACGGCGGCAGCATCGGCGGTCCCATCTTCAAGGACCGCACCTTCTTCTTCGGCGACTACGAGGGCTTCCGCCAAGTCTTCGGCCAGACCTTCATCAACACCGTTCCCACCCTGGCCGAGTACAACAACATCAACAGCCTCGCCGGCGGTTCGCCCCAGCAGCAGGTCGCCCTCGGCAACAACGGCCGCGTCGCCGCCCCCATCGACCCCGTCGCGCTCAACTACCTCCGGCTCTTCCCCGCTCCCAACCGCCCCGGCCTCTCCGGCAACTACGTCATCAGCCCCAACCGCACCCAGTTCAGCAACTCCTTCGACGTGCGCATCGATCACAAGTTCAACGACCGCAACCTGTTCTTCGGCCGCTACTCCTACAACAAGGTCGACACCAACACGCCCGCCGGCCTCGGCATCGTCAATGGCCTCGGCATCAGCGGCGGCCGCTATAACTTCTCCGGCCCCGCCACCGACTCCGCCCAGCAGTACGCCTTCGACTACACCCGCATCCTCACCCCAGCGCTGGTCGTCGATCTCAAGGCCGCCTTCACCCGCATCAACAACCTGTCACTCCCGCTCAACTTCGGCGCCAACGCCAACACCACGGTCGGCTTCCCCGGCAACCAGAGCTTCAACGCGCTCTCGAACTTCCTCACCCCCATCGCCTTCGGTCCCTTCAGCGACGTCGGCGACGGTGCCTACGTCCCCCTCCAGGACATCGACAATACCTTCCAGTACGCCGGCATCGTCAGCTACACCCGCGGCAATCACAACATCCGCTTCGGTGGCAGCTTCATCCGTCGCCAGGCCCGCAACGTCCAGAGCGCGTTCGCGGCCGGTCAGTACGGCTTCGGCGTCTCCACCGACAACTGCAACCCCGGCACCGGCTATAACGCACTCGCAAACGGCTGCACTGCCGGCAACACCGCCTCCAACCTGCAGCGGCAGGATAACCAGCTTGCCTCCTCCTTGGTCGGCGCCTTCACCTTCCAGAACCGGCAGTACGATCTCAACCCTCCGGACTACCGCACCTACGAGCCGAGCGGCTTCATCCAGGACAGCTGGAAAGCCAACTCCCGGCTGACCCTCCTCTACGGCGTCCGCTACGACGTCTTCACCCCCTTCACCGAAGCCCACAACCGCATCTCTAACTTCGACTTCGGTCAGGCCGTTAGCTCCACGCCCGCAACCGTCGCCTCTGCCCTCAAGATCGCGAATGCGGGCGGTGTCGATGGACACGCAGGCATTCAGACCGACTACTCCAACGTCGCTCCGCGTGTCGGCTTCTCCTATCTCGCGGCGCCCACCACCGTCATCCGCGGCGGATACGGCATCAGCTTCTTCCCCGCCAACTACACCTCCAACACCGACCTCAAGAACGCTCCCTTCGTCTCCAACTACTCCCCCAACTGCATCTCGACCCTCGCTGCCCGGATCCAGGCGGCCAACGGCCAGCTGGCCACCAACACCAATCCGGATTGCGCCACGGTGCCCGGCGCCTCCACCACCTTTGACCAGGGGCTCCCACTTCCGGCGCCCCAGACCATCACCAGCCCCTCCCTTACCTTCAACACCGAAGCCCCGAACTTCCGCTCGGAGTACGTCCACCAGTACAACCTCCAGGTCGAGCAGCAGTTCGGAGCCAACGTCTTCACCATCGGCTACGTCGGCAACTTCGGCCGGCACCTTCCTGAAGTCATCAACGACGTCAACGTCCCCAGGCCCTTCAACCCGGCTACCGGAAGCAGCGCCCGTCCTCTCAGCACCATCCTTCCCAACGTCAACGGCGTAGGCCTGGTCGCGAGCGAAGGCATCTCCAACTACAACTCCCTCCAGACCTCCTTCCAGCGGCGCCTCAGCAGGGGTCTGTCCTTCGACGCGAACTACACCTGGGGCAAGGCGCTCAGCGATGTGGTCGGCTACTCGCAGGAAGGTCAGCAGGGCTACAGCAACGCGGACCCCACCCGCATCCGGCAGATCGAGTACGGCGTCGCTGAGAACGATATCCAGAACCGCTTCGCTCTCTCGCTCAACTACGAACTCACCTTCGGCCGCAGCTTCACCGGCTTGAAGCGTCAGGCCTTTGAAGGCTGGCACTTCAACACCATCACCGTCGCCCAGAGCGGCAGGCCGTTCTCCATCACCAACGGTGGTGGCGGCATCGACGGCAACTTCGGCAATCGCGCGACGCCAGTCAACAACGGCGGCAACGATCGTCCCAACCTGGTTGGAGACCCACATCAGGGTGCCTCCACCAACTCCCAGTTCTTCAACACCGCCGCCTTTGCTCCGCAGCCGCTCGGCACCATCGGCACCGCTCGGCGCAACTCGCTCTTCGGTCCGCACTTCCGTCACTCCGACGTCTCGCTCTTCAAAGACTTCAAATACAGCGAGCGTCTCGCCCTCCAGTTCCGTGCGGAGTCGTTCAACGTCTCCAACACGCCCAGCTACCTCATCAACTCCGGAAGCAACACCGCCACCCTCGGCAACGCCAACTTCGGTCAGATCAACAACTACGACTCCAACTACACGCCGCGGCTCTACCAGTTCGCCCTCAAAGCGCAGTTCTAACCCACACCACGCACGCATCAACCTGACAAATGGGCGGCAGAGGTCTCCAAGACTCCGCGGCCCATCGTCGTTCTCGCGGTCCCACATCGTCCCGCAAGCAACATCCGTGCCTTTGATCTTGTCCTGGTTACAAAATCCAACGCCCGCTTCCCCCGGAGCACGGAACCGGCGTTGATCCACCGCAAAAACCTCCCGCCGGCAATCTCCCCACACCCCTTTCCACACGCCGCGATGCTTAGCTAGGGACAGTGACCATGCCTACTGACTCGCTGCCCACCCATCTCCTGCCCATCCAGGCCATCATCCGCAAGCTGGACCTCCCCGACCGCCACGTCGAACAGCTCGGACCCTTCGGCGCCAAGCTCAAGCTCGCCCTGCTCGATGACCCAGCGCTCCCCCGCACCGGCAAAATGATCCTGGTCACCGCAACCACCCCCACCACCGCCGGCGAGGGCAAGACTGTCACCGCCATCGGCCTCGCCCAGGGCCTCGAGCGCATCGGCAAACGCGTCCTCCTCACCTCGCGCGAGCCGTCGCTCGGCCCCGTCTTCGGCATGAAGGGCGGCGCAGCCGGCGGTGGTCGCGCCCGCGTCGAGCCCGCCGGCAAGATCAACCTCCACTTCCACGGCGACTTCCACGCCATCACCAGCGCCCACAACCTCCTCGCCGCACTCATCGACGCCAGCCTCTTTCACGGCAACGACCTCGACCTCGACCCCGACGCCATCACCTGGCCGCGCTCGCTCGACATGAACGATAGCGCCCTCCGCCGCATCACCGTCCAGGCCGGCGGCAAGCGCGACGGACACGATCGCCCGTCCGGCTTCCTCATCACCGCCGCCTCCGAGATCATGGCCATCCTCGCCCTCGCCGCCGATCGCGACGATCTCCGCCACCGCCTCGCCCGCATCGTCATCGGCAGCACCCGCTCAGGCGAACCCGTTCGCGCCGCGCAGCTCGATGCCGTCGGCTCCATGATGGCACTGCTCGCCGACGCCCTCCTTCCCAACCTCGTCCAGACCACCGAGGGCACACCCGCCCTGGTCCACTGCGGCCCCTTCGCCAACATCGCCCACGGCACCAGCTCCGTCCTCTCCCAGCGCATGGCCCTTCAACTCGCCGGCCTCGTCATCAACGAGTGCGGCTTCGCCAGCGATCTCGGCTTCGAAAAGTACATGGACATCGTCATGCCGGCCTCCGGCATCCGGCCCTCCGCCGCCGTCCTCGTCACCACCCTCAAAAGCGTCGAAGCCCAGGGCGAGGGCTCGCTCGAGCGCGGCTTCGCAAACCTCGGCAAACACATCCAGATCCTCCGCGGCTTCGGCCTTCCCACCCTCGTCGCCCTCAACCAGTTCCCCTCCGACACCCCCGCAGGCCTCGCCCGCATCGCGCGGTTCTGCCGTGCGGAGGGCGCCTCCTCCGCCCTCTCGCAGGCCTTCGCCGAAGGCGCCGGAGGTTCCGTCGACCTCGCCCACGAACTTGTGCGCATCCTCGATACAAATCCCACGCCCAACCCCATCAGCATCTACAGTCCCGAGGACACCGCTGAAACAAAGATCCACAAGATCGCTCGCGAGGTCTACGGCGCCGCAAACGTCGAATGGAGCGAAGGTGCGCGAAACAAGCTCGCCCGCTTCACCGCCTGGGGCTTCGGCAATCTCCCCGTTTGCATCGCCAAAACTCAGTACTCCCTCTCCGACGACCCCTCCCGCCTCGGCGCACCCACCGGCTGGACCCTCCACATCACCGACCTCTCGCTCTCGGCCGGCGCCGGCTTCCTCGTCGCCATCGCCGGAAACATGATGCTCATGCCCGGTCTCCCCAAGCTCTCGCGCGCCTCCGGCATCGACGTCGACCAGGATGGCAACATCACCGGTCTGGTCTAATCGAAGCTCACCTCAGATCGGAAGCTCGTCCCCGGCAAACGCTCAACTCCCAGGATCCACCCCGATGAATCAACCAACCTCCGCAAACTCCGTTCGCATCGATAAGTGGCTCTGGGCCGCTCGCTTCTTCAAAACCCGCGCCCTCGCCGCCACCGCCTGCGAGATGGGCCGCATCGACTCAAACGGGCATCGCGCCAAGCCCTCCCGCGACGTCCACCTCCATGACATGCTTCGCATCAAAAACGACGCCGGCGAGTTCCTCGTCGAAGTCCTCCAGCTCAGCGAGGTTCGCGGCTCCGCCGCCGTCGCCCAGGCCTACTTCCGCGAAACCCCCGAAAGTCGCGATCAGCGTCTCAAACTCGCCGAAGAACACAAGCGCCTCCTCGAGCTCGGCGTCGTCACCGAAGGCCGCCCCTCCAAGCGCGACCGCCAGGAGCGCAGCCGCCTCCGCGGCAAGATCCACCGCTTCTGACCTATCCCAATCCAGCTCTGGCCCACGCTCGAGCACAGCACCCATCCCACCATCGCAATTGCTCAGCCACCCCGGCCGTCGCGCCCGTCCTAAGCCTTCGCCTCCACACCCTTGCCTCCCCGCCGGATCGTCTTCTCCTCGAAGTACGACAGGTTCGCCATGTGGCACGCCGCCGCCGCGTGGTGGCCAAACACCACATCCTCCACCACCGGCTGCCGCGTCCGCACCGACCGGAAGAAGTTCGTCAGGTGCGGCTTCAGATCGTCCCAGCTCGGCCCCTTCCACATCGCCGTCTCCTCAAGCGTGTGCTTGGCCAGCACCGGATCATGCTCCGCATGCCACGTCCGCTCGTACTCCGCATGCATCGCCGCCGGAAACCCGTTCAGCCCGTAGTCCGGCGATCGCTCCACCCCCATCTGCGGCGTAAAGATCACCGTGTTGTTCGTCACCTCGATCATCCCCTTCGGCCCCAGAATCCTCGTCATCTCCGGCGTCGCCGTCCCCAGCGTCAGCCGCACCGACACCGGCACGGGCCCATACCGGAAGGACGTCGTCTGCACATCCGGCATGTTGCGCCCGTCCTTCCATCGGTAGATGCCTCCGATTGAACTCGCCTGCTCCGGAATTGCATTGATTCCGGTTACAAATTGCATCCCGCTCAGCAGGTGCACCATCAGGTCGCCCGCCATCCCCGTCCCATACTCCTTCCAGCACCTCCACCGCGCAAACGTCAGCGGATCGAACGCCTTCTTGGGCGCATTCCCCAGCCACGCCGGCCAGTCCAGCGTCGCCGGCGATAGATCCAGCGGCGGCGGATACTGCCACGCACCCCCAGGGTCGTTGCGCCCCAACGCCAGCTCCACCTGCAGCACCTCCCCAATCGAGCCCGCGTCGTACAGCTCCTTCGCCTTCAGAAACAGCGCCGAGCTCACCCGCTGCGATCCCACCTGCACAAAGTGCTTCGTCTGCCCCACCGCCGCCACCATCGCCTCCCCCTCCGCGATCGAGTGCGACATCGGCTTCTCGCAGTACACATCCTTGCCCGCATGGAGCGCGGCGATCGCCACCTGCGCATGCGAGTGATCCGGCACCGCCACAATCACCGCCTCCACACTCTTGTCGTCCAGGATCTCCCGGTAGCTGCGCGTCGTTTTGATCTCCGCGCCCGCAATCTCCTTCGCCAGCGTGTGCCGTCCGTCATACAGATCGCACGCCGCCACACACTTCCCCTGCGGCAGCGTCACCGCCGCACGCAGCAGCGACGACCCCTGGATGCCCACGCCGATACTCGCAAAGCGCACCCGGTCGCCCACATCGGCAACCCCGCCCTGTGCCAGAGCAGTCGGCTCCGCGGCCACCGCTCCCGGACCCCCACCGATCAGCGTCGCCATCGCCGTCCCACTTCCAACCTGGAGAAATATCCTGCGCGAAACCTCGGCCAACCGCTACCCCCTCTAAGCCCTCGCTCGAATGAGCCCTCAAACCAATGAGCCCTCAAACCAATGAGCCCTCAAACCAATGAGCCCTCAAACCAATGAGCCCTCAAACCAACCCCGCCGTCTTCGCGCCACCCAACCCCTACACCGACAGGTCGCGCATACAGTCCGCATCGATCTTCAACGCCTCGAACGGCGGCATATCGAACCCCTCCTGCTCCACGAAATAGTGCTTGATCCGCCCCTTCTGCGCCGCCCCGAAGATTCCCTTTACATCCGTCGTCCCCTGTCCCAGCTCCGCCGCCACCGGCGCCGCCGAAGCTCCGTCGCCGCGCTTGAAATCCTTCACATGCAGCATCGAGATCCGCTCCGGATACTTCCGCAGATACGCCACCGGATCTCCACCGCCGACCGTCACCCATCCGCAGTCCATCTCAAACGTCACCAGCGCAGCATCCGTCAGGCGCAGCAGCTCGTCGTACGGCACCGTTCCGTCCAGCGCGCCAAACTCCGCCACATGGTTGTGGTACCCGAACTTCAACCCGGCCGCCTTCACCGTCGCGCCCGCCCGGTTGAACTGCTCCGCATTCCACTTCCAGTCGTCCATCGCCAGCTTCGGATGGCCGTGCGCGCCGCTCTGCGACGCCGGATCCTTCAGCCCCGGAGACGCGCAGACGATGTACTCCGCTCCCAGCTCCTTGTGGAACTCAATCATCTGGTTCAGTCCCTTGTCGAGCACGCTCCACGGATAATGCCCACTCACGCATCGCAAACCCGCGCCCGCCATCGCCTCCTTCACCTCCTTGGCCGAGTGCCCAAAGAACCCCGCCGCCTCCACCTCCCTGTACCCGATCGCCGCGACCTGCCGCAGCGTCCCCTCGTAGTCCTTCGGCAGCAGCTCGCGAACCGAGTACAGCTGCAGCCCGATCGGCAGACCCAGCGGCGACCCCAGCATCCGCCTCCCACTCAGCATCGCCGCGCCGCAAACCACGGTTCCAGCGCCCGCCTTCAAAAACCCTCTTCGCGTTTGTAGAAACATAAAATCCTCATGTCCAAATGTCGGGGCAATCATACGGCATCCCCCAGACGAAGTCACAGCACCCAAGACGAAGTCACAGCCTCCCAGCCAAACCCACAGACCTCCCGTCTCGCCAAAACTCCCCACCGCCCCCAAAATGTTCTAATCGGCTGCAAGAATTTTCTTCGGAGGTCTGGTGAGCTTCTATCTCGCCGTGGATGTCGGCGGCACCAAAACCGAGTTCGTCCTCGCCGACGACTCGCGCGAGCTCGCCCGCGTGCGCTCCGGAACCATCAAGCGCATGCGCGCCGACGCCGCTACCGCCACCCGCAACCTTGACCTCGGCCTAGCCGAACTCTCCGCCCTCACCGCCGTCTCCATGCACTCGGTCGCCTCCACCTGCATCGGCGCCGCCGGCTCCTCCGTCGCCCTTGTGGCCGACTGGCTCCTGGAGGCCTTCGCCCACCGCGTCAGCGGCGCCCTCACCCTCGTCGGCGATGTCGAGATCGCCCTCGACGCCGCCTTCCACGGAGCACCCGGCGTCGTCGTCATCGCCGGCACCGGCTCAAACGTCGCCGGCCGCGGCCCCGGCGGTGAGGTCACCACCGTCGGCGGCTGGGGACCCGCGCTCTCCGACCAGGCCTCCGGCCATCGCGTCGGCCTCCAGGCCCTCCGTGCCCTCTTCCTTGCGCTCGACGAAGACCGGCCCACCACCCTGCTCGGGGCCATCCTCGACCGCTGGCAGCTCCCCGGCATCCTCAGCCTCGTCGAAGTCGCCAACCGCCTCCCCGCACCCGACTTCTCCGAGCTCTCCCCCGTCGTCGTCTCCTGCGCCGACGCAGGCGATCCCGTCGCCAACGCCGTACTCATGGAGGAAGCCGAGGAGATGGCCTACCTCGTCCAGCTCCTCATCGCCCGCCTGCGCCGATCCAACCGCGACCCCGCCTGGCTCCCCGAGGTCACCTTCTCCGGAAGCATGCTCCAACATGTACCCAGGCTTCGCGACGCCCTCATCCAGGCACTCCACCGCCACACACCGCAGCTCCAAACCCGCGACGGCGTCGTCGACCCCATCCTCGGAGCCCTATGGCGCGCCCGCTCCAGACCCGGCACAGCCCCCAGTCCCTGACACCATCACCAACTCACGCGTCCATCGTGCACCGCAAGCCCACCCACCCTGCCGCCAGCCGACCCATCTGCCTCGACCTCCAGCCTCGTCTCTTTCCTGCCCTCCTGCCTCGCTCTTCTTTCTAGCCCTTCTGCCTTGCCCTTCTACTTTGCCCTTCTGCCTTGCCCTTCTACTTTGCCTTTCTGCCTTCGCCCTTCTACTTTGCCTTTCTGCTCTGCCCTTCTGCCTTCGCTCTTCTGCCTTGCCCTTCTGCCTTGCCTTTCTACCTTCCCACCTCACCCCCGGCTCGGCGCCCGCCCCAGCAGCTCCCGCGCAATCACCATCCGCTGAATCTCACTCGTGCCCTCGCCAATCGTGCACAGCTTCACATCGCGATAAAACTTCTCCGCCGGATAGTCCTTGATGAACCCGTACCCGCCGTGAATCTGCACCCCCTCCTCGCAGATCCGGCACGCCGCCTCGCTCGCATACAGCTTCGCCATCGAGCTCTCGAGCGTGACCTTCTTGCCCGCATCCTTCATCTGCGCCGCCCGCATCGTCAGCAGCCACGCCGCGTCCAGCTGCGTCGCCATATCCGCCAGCTTGAACTGGATCGCCTGAAACTCACTGATCGCCTTTCCAAACTGCCGCCGCTGCTGCGCATACCCCATCGCCGCGTCAAGCGCCCCGCGCGCCATCCCCAGGCTCAGCGCCGCAATCGAGATCCGCCCTCCATCCAGCACCCGCATCGCATCCTTGAAGCCCTCGCCCTCCTTGCCCACCAGGTTCTCCGCCGGCAGCTCCACATCCTCGAAGATCAGCTCCGCCGTATCGCTCGCCCGCAGCCCCAGCTTGTTCTCCTTCTTGCCCGGCCTGTACCCCCTCGTCCCCTTCTCCACCAGAAAGCCCGAGATCCCGCCCCGCGTTCCCTTCTCCCGATCCGTCACCGCCAGCACCAGTGCGCAGTCCCCATAGGTCGCGTTGGTGATGAAGTTCTTCGACCCGTTCAGCACCCACTTGTCCCCGCGCCGAACCGCCGTCGTCCGCATCCCGCCCGCATCGCTTCCGCTTCCGGGCTCGGTCAGGCCCCACGCGCCCAGCCACTCCCCGCTCGCCAGCTTCGGAATCCACCGCGACCGCTGCTCGTCGTTGCCCGCGATCATGATGTGGTTTGTGCACAGCGAATTGTGCGACGCCACGATGATCCCCACACTCCCGTCCACCCGGCTCAGCTCCTCGATCGCCAGCACGTACTCCACATACCCCATGCCCGATCCGCGGAGCTCCTCCGGGAAGATCACGCCCATCAGCCCCATCTCGCCCAGCTTCTTCACCACGGCATGCGGAAACTCGCTCCGTTCATCCCACTCGCTCACATGCGGCGCCACCTCCCTCTCCGCAAACGACCGAACCTCCTTGCGCAGCTGCTCCTGCTCCTCCGTCAACCCAAACATCGCCATAGCCCTGGTCTCCTATTCACTCAGCTAATACATCTATCACACACGCGAATACCCTGGCACTCACCAAAGCTTGGGAACAAAACCCCGCGGGCTGCGGTCTAACGTCACAGTAATCCCAGAGCATGTCACAGTATCCCCGGAGCATGTCACAGTAACCCTGATGTCACAGTATCCCTGGAGCAAACCCTTGCGAACGCCGCTGCTCGTCCTCTCTGCCGCCACCCTCCTCTCCCCCTCCTTCCTCCCCGCGCAAACTCACCACCCCCGGCCCCAGACCCCACGCACCCCCATCACCAGCACCCCCGGCACCCCCACCCAGCTCCCCGTCACCCGCGTCTCCCTCTACAAAAACGGCGTCGGCTTCTTCGAGCACACCGGGGAAGTCACCGGCGACCAGGCCGTCAGCATCGACGTCACCAGCGCCCAGCTCAACGACGTCCTCCAGTCCCTCACCGCCATCGACCTCGGCGGCGGCCGCATCTCCGGAGCCGCCTACAACTCCACCACCCCCCTCGAGCAGCAGCTCAAGCTCCTCCCCCTCGCCCTCGGCGAAGCCCCCACCTCCATCGACGTCTACAACAGCATCCGCGGCGCCCGCGTCGAGGTCCACTCCCCCACCGGCACGCTCTCCGGCCGCCTCCTCTCCGTCGAGGTCCGTTCCATCGACGCCCGTTCCGTCGACGCCCGTTCCACCCCCGACGCCCCTTCCACCCCCAACGGAGCCTCGACCACCGGCATCTCCACCGCCGCCCCCGCCACCGTGACCGAGCGACACTTCCACACCGTCGCCGCCGACTCCGGCCCCCAGGCAGGAACCGTCCGCACCTTCGAGCTCACCCCCGCCACCACCGTCCGCCTCCTCGACCTCCCCCTCCGCACCGACCTCACCCACTACCTCGAGCTCCTCGACCGAAGCCGCAGCGGCGGCCTCCGCCACCTCACCCTCCTCGACAAAGGCCCCTCCGGCCGCAGCCGCGACCTCCGCGTCTCCTACCTCTCCGAGGTCCCCGTCTGGAAGTCCACCTACCGCATCCTCTTCACCGACACCCCAACCGCGGCTACCTCAACCGCAGGCAAGGAGACGGCCACCAACCAGACCGCCACATTGCAGGGCTGGTCCGTCGTCGACAACACCACCGGCGCCGACTGGATCAACGTCCAGCTCTCCCTCATCGCCGGCTCCCCCCAGAGCTTCATCCAGCCGCTCTCCCAACCCATCTACACCCGCCGCCCCGAGATCCCCATCGCCCAGAACGCCCAGCTCACCCCCCAAACCCACGAGTCGAGCCTCAACGACACCCCGGCGCCCCCACCCCAGGTCGCCGGAGTCGCCGGCATGTCCGGCATCTCAGGCGGAGTCGCCCCCGGCAACATGGGCTCCGCTCCCCTCCCATTCGCACAGGCGCAGCGCACCGTCGTTCCAGGCAACGGCAGGCAAATCCAGGCACTCAACCAACTCGTCACCCCGCCCATCCCCTACGAGACCTCCGCCGCCGACTCCATCAGCCCCAACACCACCACCGCCGCCTTCGACGACTACTTCAGCTACAACCTCACCGATCCCGTCACCATCCGCAAAAACGAGTCCGCCCTCGTCCCCATCCTCCAGACCAAAATCGAGTCCGAGCGCGTCACCCTCTGGAACCCGCAGCAGCCCCAGCCCCTGCGCGCCCTCTGGATCACCAACACCTCCGGCCTCACGCTCGACCGCGGCTCCTTCGCCATCGTCGAAAACGGCAGCTTCGGCGGCGAAGGCCTCCTCGACCCCATCCACCCCGGCGAGCGCCGCCTCCTCTCCTACGCCGCCGATAGCGCCGTCCGCGTCTCCACCGGCTCCAGCCACGACACCCGGAAAGTCCAGAGCATCTCCGTCAGCCGCGGCGTCCTCAAGGAAGAGACCGCCGAGATCGCCGAAGTCGAGTACCTCATCCACAACGCCGCCCCCGACCCTCGCACCGTCATCGTCGAGCAGCCCGTCCGCCCCGGCTGGCAGCTCGACACCAGCACCAACATCCAGAACCCCTCGCCCACCGAGACCACCGCCACCGCGTACCGCTTCCGCGTCCCCGCCGGCCCCCGCGAGACCGTTCGCCTCCACATCGCCGAGCGCCGCACCCTCAACCAGTTCTATCGCCTCTCCGACTCCACCGAGGCCCAGCTCACCCTTCTCCTGCGCAACAGCAACGCCGGCCCCGACCTCCTCGCCCAGCTCGAGCCCGTCTTCGCCGCCAAGCGCAACCTCGCCTCCCTCGACACGGAGATCAACGCCAAACAGACCGCCGTTGCCGGGATCGTCGAAGACCAGAAACGCCTCCGCGAGAACCTCGCCGCCCTCAAAGGCGGCGCCGAAGAGCGCACCCTCGCCCGCCGCTACACCAGCGAACTCAACACGCAGGAAGACACCCTCGCCAACCTCCGCCGCGACCTCGCCAGCCTCCAGGCACAGCGCCAAACCGCCGAAGCCGACCTCAACAACAAAATCGAATCCCTCACCCTCAACGAAAAGCTCTAAGTATCGCTTCGATCAACGTCAACGGCAGCCGAATCCGCCCCCCGCCCCCGCCGCCGCGCAGAGGCGAGCCCTTGCTCCTCACCTCCGGCGGTTCTGCGCTTCGAGGTAGGCCAGGGCTTCAGCCTTGGCCTCTCGCTATCGCCCGCTCCCATTCGTAAGCGCCGCACTCCCACCAGCCGCCGAGCTCACCTTCGGGTAGTACCCCGTCCGCGTCCGCACCTGCAGCCGCCCAAACCCCTTCTCCTTCGCCTCCACATGCACCTGCCGGTACCCGCCCAGCTTCGGGTCCTTGGTCGAGTGGTACGAGATCGTATACTGCGTCCGGATATCCTGCGCCACCTGCGCCGCAATCGCGTCCACCTCCTTGATCGACCGCGGAAAATACGCCACCCCTCCCGTCTGCTCGCTCAAGGTCTCGAGCACCCGCTTCGCATGCCGCGCCTCCCGCTTGTCCGTATCGTCCCCGAAGAGCAGACCCACACAGTAGATCGTCGGCCCGTCCAGGTCCTGAATCCGCCGGATCGCCTGCTCGATCGACGCACTCGACGCATTGTCCTCGCCGTCCGTCACAACCAGCAGCACCTGCTTCGGCCGCTTGGCATTCTTCGACAGGTAGTCCGCGCTCGCCACCAGGGCGTCATACATCGCCGTCCCCCCGCTCGACTTGATGTACCCCAGCCCCTGCTGCAGCTTGTTGATGTCGCTCGTAAAATCCTGGTCGATAAACGCTTCCCAGGAGAAGTCCACCACAAACGCCTCGTCCTCCTTATTCGAAAGCTTCACCAGGTCCAGCGACGCCTGCTCCACCGCCGCCCGCTTGTCGTACATCGAGCCCGAGCTGTCGATCAGGATCCCCAGCGACACCGGCAGGTCCTCATGCCGGAACGAAGCGATCGTCTGCGGCACACCGTCCTCGTACACATGGAACGCGTCCTTGTCGAGCGTCTGGATCGCCCGCCCGCTCCCGTCGATCGCCGTCGCATTCAGCCGCACCTCGTACGCATCCTGCCGCAGCGTGTACCGCCCGTTCTCCCGCTCCACCGTCCCCAGCGCCGGCGGCCCCTGCTGCGTCCCGGCAGCCGCCGGCGGCGGATCCGGATCGGGCGACGGCACCGGATCCCGGTCGACCGTCATCGAGTGCGGGTCTTGGCTCCCCGCCGCAGCCGGGCTTTGACGGCTCCCGGGCGCACCCGAAACCTGCGCTCCCGGCGCAGCCGTCCCCTGCGCCACACCAGGGCGCAAAGAGGCTGCCAGCAACACCGCCAGGAAACATCCCGGCCCGAACGCCCTACTGCGAAGGTGCATAGTACCCCTGGCGATTGTGTACCGTCAGCAGCGGAAGTCCTGGCGGCGGCACCAGTCGCACCTTCAATTTACGCCAGTTCCCATCATGCTTGATGTTCTCCGGCCGATACCCCACCACGTACTCGTTGCGCAGCTCCGCGCTGATCCGCGACGCAATATCGCTCAACTCCGAAACATCGTTCACCCGGAACAGCCGCCCCCCCGTCATCTCGCAGATGTCCGTCAGCAGCAGCGGCCCCAGCTGCTCCTCGCTCGTCGGCGCATACTGGTCGAAGATGCCGATCGAGTAGATCTGCAGGTCGCTCTCCCGCACCACCTTCCGCAGCTCCCCCTCGGTATACCGGCTCCGGTTGTCCCCCCCGTCCGAGATAATCAGCAGCGCCTTCCGGTCGTACTTCGCCTGCTTCAGCTTATCCACCCCCAGGTAGATCGCGTCGATCAGCGCCGTCCGGTTCTGCGGCTTCAACATCACCATTCGCGCCTCCACGTCGTCCACCTCGCTCGTAAAGTCCACAATCACCGCCGGCCGGTCGTTGAAGCCCACGACAAAAAACTCGTCCTGCGGATTCGACGTCCGCAAAAACTCGCTTAGCGCCTTCCGCGCCCGCACAAACTTCGACGACATGCTCCCGCTCAGGTCGAACACAATCCCGATCGTCACCGGCGCGTCCTGCGTCGAAAAACTCTTGATCGTCTGCCCCTGGTTATTCTCGTAGACCTGAAAGTTGTCCCGCTCCAGGCCGGTCACCAGCCGGTTCATCGGGTCCGTCACCGTCAACGGCACCAGCACCAGGTTCACATCCACCCGGATCCGCGCATCCCTCCGCGAGGTCGCGTTCGCCGCCACATTCGCCGCTCCCTCCACCACCGGCTTCTTCTCCTCCGCCGTCTTCGGCGGCGCGGGCGCCTCGGGCGTATGCACATTGCCCAGCGGATTCTCCTGCGCCTCCAGGCGTGCCCCCCGCCCCGCTCCCCCCAGGAAGCCTCCCAGGAGGCCTCCCAACATCAACAACATCATCAGCCAGCGACCTGCTCGCCCGTTCATGGCCCTGCTCCGTCCTTCACCCGTATATCGCATAATGACCCTGTGCCCGCACCGCAACCGATCCCCACGCCGCCGCCTGGACCTTCCCAAACGCTCTCCCAAATGCTCTCCCGGATACCCTCCCCTTCACCCCCGGAAGCACTCTCCTGAAACGCATGCCCACCAGCCCTCGCCCGCAGACTACACCCTCTCTCCCCGATTCCGTCCAACCTTCGCCGCAAATCCTTGGCCGGAGTTCAAACGCCCTCCGCACCCTCCATATCCTCACCCTCACCGCCCTCGGCATGGCCATCCTTCTCGCCCTCCTGCCCGCCGCCGGGCACGACCAGCTCTGGTTCCTCCTCATGGCCCGGCGCTGGCTCGACGGCGCATCCCTCTACGGCCCGTATGCCTTTGACTCCAATCCACCCCTGATCGTTTGGATCTCCGCCGTCCCCGTCCGCCTCGGCGACCTCCTCCACCTCCCCGCCCCCGCCCTCGGCAAGCTCCTCGTCCTCCTCGCCGAGGCCGCGAGCGCCACCCTCTCCCTCCACCACCTCCGCCGCTTGCTCCCCCCGGCTCAGCCGGCGCCCGCCCCGACTCTCCCCGCCCAGACCCCGCCCGCCCAGACCCCGCCCAGCCAGACCTGGCCCGCCCCGACCTCGCCCGCCCAAACCTCCTCAGCCCTGCCGTTTCCCACCCAAACTTCCCCGGCCCGGCCCGCCAACCCGCCGCTCACCTCCGCCCAGCTCACCTGGCTCGCCTTCGCCTTCATCACCATCTTCGCCGTCGCCCCCGCCCGCGACCTCGGCCAGCGCGACCACCTCACCGCTATCCTCATCCTCCCCTACCTCCTCGCCGCCGCCACCGCCATCCGCGCGTCCGACACCCCCACCAGGCCCGACCTGGCCCCCCGCCTCCTCGCCGGCCTCCTTGCCGCCATCGCCATCTGCCTCAAGCCCCACCACGCCCTCATCCCCATCGCCGTCGAACTCACCCTTCTCACCCAAAACCTCCTTCCTCAATCCCCCTCCCGCACCCCCGTCGCCATCCCCCTCCCAGAGCCCCCGCGCACCCACCTCCTCCGCCTCGTCCAACCCCTCCTCCGCCCCGAACCCCCCACCCTCCTCCTCTCCGGCCTCCTCTTCCTCCTCGCCATCCATCGCTTCGCCCCCGCCTACTTTACCCTCGCCCTCCCCACCCTCCGCGACACCTACTGGGCCATCGGCCACCTCACCCCGCTCCAGCTCCTCACCGAAGCCCTCCAACTCCACCTCCTCGCCGCCCTCACCCTCCTCCTCTTCCTCCGCTGCCGCGCTTCAACCCGGCACGACCCCCTCCGCCCCGCCATCCGCCTCCTCCTCGTCGCCGCCCTCGCCGCCACCGCCGCATACTATCTCCAGGCCACCGGCTGGTACTACCAGCAGCTCCCCGCCATCAGCCTCTTCAGCTCCGCCCTCGCCCTCCTCCTGCTTCACCCGCGAACCCCCTTCCCCAACCTCCCGCAACGCCCCCTCCCCGGCTGGCTCCCCCGCGCGACCGCGGCCCTCAGCCTCCTCGCCCTCGCCCTCACCACCCACTTCACCGGCTACCCCTTCTCGCTCGACCGCTCCTTCGCCCTCTCCTCCCCCGACCCCACCTTCTTCTCCCATCTCCCCCCCAATAC
>JAABUZ0100005295.1_pt1 | contig 17040 bp, 26 predicted proteins | sample 5562091 | NCBI WGS metagenome assembly JAABUZ01 (sample SAMN12813069, study PRJNA571459) | rock metagenome | isolation source: Antarctica rocks | place: Antarctica: Victoria Land, Linnaeus Terrace sud | collected 2015-12-21
GCACCTGCCGCGTGACCACCCGCGCCCTGGCCACCGACGACCCCACCGCCCTCCACGGCGCCGACCCCTGGCCCTCCTACCAGGCCGATGAGGTCGTGGACATCGACCCCGCTACCTTCGCCGTCGCCTGCGACGCCTGCCACACCCACGACCTGACCCCGCGCCTGCTGGACCTCGACACCGCACGGGGGGAACATGACGCGCTTATCGACGGCCTGGCCGCGTTAGGGACCACCTGGACCGACATCGAGGGCGTCGGTTCCGGCTACACCCTGGCCCGCTACGCGCCCGGTCCCGTCGAGCGAGACACGGGCGGCGGCGACCCGGCGCGTCTCGGCAGCGACGAGACCGAGACGTACGCCGACGAACTGGCCGCCCTCGCCGCCGCCATCGCCGGCAACACCCACGACCTGGTGGGCGCCCGCCAGCGCCCCGACGACTATCGCTATGACGGGACCATGCCGTGACGGCAGCGGTTAACCGACGAACGGACAAGGAGGCATCAATGCCGTGGGCCATCGTTCAACCGCGTGACGCCTGGCTCGCGCAAGCCAGGGACGCCTGGACCGCCCTGGAGCCGCACGCTCCCCAGGGCGCGCAGCTGCGTGATCTCGCCGCCATCGACCATGACCACTTCGCGCAGCTGATCGAGGCCCTGTGCGCGCTCACGCCGGGCCAGGTCAGCCAGGAGCTACAGGACCTCGCCGGTCTACGCCCCGTGGGCGAGGTCCTGGGGATGCCTGAGCCGGGCGACGCCGACAAGGACGCCGACGACACCGATCTAGGGGACTGGTAGGAGGGACACCCGATGCAGACCGTTGACATAACACCGACGCAGGCTGCGTGCCGTCAGATCGCCCGCCTGTTCCGTGCGCAGCAGCCCCGGTCAGAGGACCTGATCGAGCGGGCGTCGCGCGCCCTCGACGCCCTGGAGGAGCGAGGCGACGACGAGATCGGCCCCTGGGACCGTGCCGTGCTCGCCGCCGCCTTCGAGGCCCTGGGCGAGGGCGAGGGCGCCCGCGTCGTGAGCATGCGGGACGGCCTCGCCGCCCTGGGACCCGACGCCGCCGAGGAGGACCACGAGGACCACGAGGAGGGGTCCGCCGATGCAGCCCGCGTCTGATGGCCTGGACGCCGGCCAGCGCGCGGCCCTCCGCCGCCTGCAACGTGCTCAGCTCGCCGAGGCCCGCCGCATCCGCCAGGCCGTCGCCGCTGGCTATGGTGTGCCTGTCGCCCAACTCCAGGCGGCCGGGCGCGAGCGCGAGGTCTCCGAGGCCCGGCAGGTGGCCATGCACGCCATGCGCGCGCGCCTGCTCTGGCCCCTGAGCGCGCGTAACGCGCCCTTCCCCTTCGAGCAGATCGGCGCGCTGCTGGGCGAGCGCGACCATTCCACGATCATGCACGGCGTCGCCGCCATCGCGGCCCGCCTGGACGGCGCCGATGGTTGCCTCCGCTACATGGTACACGCCATCCACGCGACGCTCGACGCGACCTACGAGGACGACGCCGACCGCCACGCCGCCTAACGTGGACACCGGGCGGGGCCGCCGATGCCGGCGGCCTCGCCCCCGAGCGAGGAGATAGCCATGGGACGCCGCACACACTCCACCTGGACGCCGGACGCGGGCCGGCACTGGACGCTCGCCGAGGCGGCCCGCGTCTGCACGCGCGAAAACAAGCACCGCTTCCTCGACCCGCCCGAGCGGCAAAAAATACAGGCCTACGCCGACGTGGACGGCGCGCGTCAGGCCGTCGCCGTCGCGCGGGAGATCGTGCGCTGCCGCGACTGCCGCCGCTTCCTCTTCGTCACCGCGCACGGCCGTCCCTGGGGACCAGCCGTGCGTGAGATGTGCCGCGTCGAGGCGCGGCAACTCCCCCTTGGCCTGACAGTGGCCCCATGAGAAAGGACCCGACGATGACCCCCACCATGGAGCGTGCAATAGCATCACCGTGTGTGCTATCCCTGTCGGGACGCCGCGCCACGCGGTACGCTGAAAGCATGCCGAAAAAACACAACCACGATCATGACCAAGATGACCCGCTCTACACCGTCCCCCGCTACACCACCGCCCAGGTCGCGCAGATGCTGGGCCTCGAGCGCGTCACCATCCAGAGCGCGATCCACCGCGGCCGGTTAGAGTCCGAGTTGATGAGTCCCCGCGTTCGCCTCATCTCCCAGGCCGCGATCGACAAGTACCGCGCGAACCACCTGGGCCAGGTCGGACAGCCCTCGCGGAAGAGACAGCGGATGTTGGACAAGTTGGCCGAGGAGCACGCGCGGACAGCCGGTGCGGCCGATGGACCATCTGAGGCTCCCACGGGCGCGGAGGAGTCCCATGATCGATGACGATGCCGCCCGGACCGATCTGCACGCCTACATGCAGCACACGGTGACCGCGGCCCCCCTCCGTACCCCGCCGACGCGCTGCCCGCGCTGCGCACGCGACGTGGACCCGGCCGACCTCCTGGCCCAGCCCCTCGCCGAGCTGCGCCTGATCGACCCGCACGTCGCGCGCTACGACCGCCAGCCGTTCTCCGCGCGGGAGGAGGTCGCGCTCTGCGACGCCTGCGAACGCCAACTCGACGCCATCGCCCAGGAGATGGACACCCAGCGCCGCCGGCTCGCCCGTCTCTGGCCGCTCCCGACGTCGCCCCGTGAGCGCCTGATGGACGATCAGTGCCTGAGCCGGACCTTCGAGGAGATCCGCGACCTTCACATCGAGTGCGTGCTGGGTCGGGCCGTCTGGTACGACCAACACGGCCAGGATGTCTACCTCGTCATCTACGAGACCGGCACGTGGACCATCCAGCCCGTGCCGCGCGGCCAGGTCTACGACGACCTGGATGATCGCGGCTACCTCGCCCTGCCCATCCCCGTCGCGCCGCCGACCGCTGACGCCAGTAGCGAGGATGACGCCGCCAGTAGCGACAACGGGGACGCCAGTAGCGAGGATGACTCGGACGACGGCGACGCACGGGCCGGCTCCACTCTCCGTGCGTTCGACGCGGCCGCGTTCTTCCGCCGCCATGCCCCCAGCGACGCCGACCGCGAGCCCCTGGAGCGGGACCTGACCACGCGGTTCTATCGCACGCTCTATGCACAGAAGGAGATGCCCCGATGATCGACGCGACGGACCCCCGACACGCCATTGACCACGACAAGGACCGGGATGAGCAGCGCCGCGAGGAGCGCAACGCGGCCATTGACAACGTGCTGATGCGCCTCGTCGGCCGGGTGCTGGAGGAGGCGAAGGCGGCCGCCGACGCCCGCGCGCGAGGAGGGCCGCAGGACCCCAACGCCCCGCTCGACCACATGATCGACGTGCTCGACGATGTGATCGCGGCGCGGCGCGAACTGGACCGGCTGTACGCGGAGGTGCACCGGGCGGCGGATGAGACGCTCTGATGGCCTGGCGCATCCCCAGCGCCCGCTGCCCGCGCTGCGGCGCCGAGGTCCAACGAGACGACTTGGAACCCATCCCCGTCGAGTGGGCGCTCGCCGACTAGGACGCCGCGACGCTGTGGCCGCGCGGCCGCGCCGATGTCCCTACGGGCATGCGCCTCTGCCCGCCTTGCAGGGACGAGGTACAAGGGCTATACGAGGATGAGAAGCGATGGGAGAGGGAAGCCCAAGTCTACGATGCGTGTGACACTTAAGAGGGAGTGGTAGAGGTGATGCATGAGTAATGTCACTTAACTCATAAACCTGCCGCGTTGGAAGCATAAGTTTGCCGCCTTGCAGGCATGAGAACGACCCCGTCGGTTGCGTGATTGGAAGCATAAACTTGCCGCACGTGCTGAATGGATGCATAATACTGCCGCGAGGACGACATAGAAAGCGGGGAGAAGTACAAGCCATGAAGAAAGTCCAAGTCGAGGATATGTTCCCCTGGGAACTGACACGGGCGATGGCTCAAACGCCCCTCTGTTACCTGCCCCTCGGTGTCATCGAATGGCACGGGGAGCACAGCGCGGTCGGGCTCGATGCGATTAAGGTCCACGCGCTCTGCGTGCAAGCCGCGCGGCTTTCCGGTGGCGTCGTGGTGCCGCCCGTGTACTGGGCGACGGATTATCGAGAGGACCTGGACGACGGCACCTATCTCACCGGCGGCATCGAGATGGGCGAGCGCTACCACGTTCCCGGCAATATGTTCTGGCTCCGCCCCGAGACCTATCGCAACCTGCTCCTCGACATGTACGAGGCCATGCGCCGCCGCGGGTACCGCGCGATCGTCGTCGTCACCGGCCATTGGCACGAGCGGGTCCACCTCCCGACCATACACGCCACCGGCGCGCAATTCCTCGCCGAGCACCCTAACATGAAGTGGTTACTCCTGACGGACCAGGACGTGGTACCCGACTTGCACTACCCTCGCGAGCACGCGGCCGGTGGCGAAACGTCACTCTTAATGGCCGTGCGCCCCGACCTCGTCGACCTGAGCAAGACCTTCGCGACGGACACCTCGCTCAGAGATTGCTACGCGGGGCAGCCCGCGCACCTGCAGCGCCGTCGGGAGACCAGCCACAAGTACATCGGCGTCTTCACAGCCGTTGACGATGCATCGAACGATCCGGAATCGACCGCAAGCGTGGAGCGCGGGGAGCTTTTGTTTCGGACGATCTCGGAGCGTATTGCCGCGCGAGCCGAGGCGCTCGTTGCCGCGCCCACCGTTCCATAGACTCGGATGAGGATGAATGGCCTTGCGCGTCAGCGCGTCATGCAGTATCGCACCTTACACGCGAACGCCCCGTCCATCGGAAGCGCCCGGTCTCTGGGCTATCGGTGCGACACGCGGACGCTGGCCGTGCGGTTCACGGATTAGTCCCTGAGGATGGCCATGTTGACTGAGGAAGAGTTTCATCGCTGGTGCCAGCGACGTGCGGTCTCGTCGTCGTCACGGGAGGAGATCGGTCGTATCCGCTCCACTCCGCCCACGCGGCATGTCCGCAGCGCGGCGGGGAATGTGAGCGGGCGCTATCCCAGCCGCAAGAAGGTGGGGTTTCGCCACGAAGGCCGGATGCGCGACGCGTTGTGGTGGGAGAGCACACCGTATGACACCCTGCTCATGGCCGTCTTGGCGACGGAGTGGGAGGGCTAGAGATGAGCGAAGGAAACAAGATGGCACACCACAGTTGGAAGCATAAGTTTGCCGCAACGGCAAGGATATGGGTTAAATGACACAAGTTGTCACTTAACCCATAGATTGGCCGCGCTGGAAGCATAGATTGGCCGTCTCGTAGGCGTGACTATCAGCAGGACCGGCGCGAAGTTGGAACCATAGTGTGGCCGCGAGTGCGGATTAGACGCATAGTGTAGCCACGAGGACAATACCACCGAGGTTGCTAATTCTTGGCCGATCACGACCCCGACATAACAAAAGGGCAGGGCCACGGTGGATAAACCTGAGCGCCACGGTGCAACCGCAGACAGATACACCCGAGGAGGACCCCGTGAGCTATCAAAGGTGGAAGCATAGTTTGACCGCGATGGCCACACTATGAGTGGAGGGACACAAGTGAGCCGAGTTATAGCTGTCGCCAATCACAAGGGCGGCACCGGCAAGACAACGTCCACCCTGGCCATCGGGGCGGCGCTTGCCGAACGGGGCCGGCGCGTCCTGATCGTGGACCTGGACCCGCAAGCCAGCCTCACCACGGCGGCCGGGACGCCCGCCGACCATATGGCCGCGACGGGTGGCTTGGCCCCCGCTATCCAACGCTACTTGGCCGAGGGGGAGTTGCACCCCGTCGCCCCGCTGATCTACACCATCGCGCCGGGCCTCGACATCCTCCCCACCGATCGTCGGTTGCGCGGCGTCGAGTTGACCCTCGCTGGCGTCATGGGCCGCGAGCGCGTCATCGCCGATCACCTCGCCACGCTCACCGAGGCACCGACGGACGCCGGCGGGCGCGTGGGCGCGCATGATCTCTACGACACGATCCTGCTCGACTGCCCGCCCGGACAGGGGCTGATGGTCGTCAACGCCCTCGTCGCCGCGACCCACGTCCTCATTCCCGTGTCGCCCGAGTATCCTGCGGTCGAAGGGATGCGCCTGTTCCTGTCCACGCTGGTCGAAGCCCGCCGTGCCCGCCTTATCACCCCTCAGTTAACCGTGAGCGGTGTTCTTCTGACCCGCGTGGACGACACGCTCAGCGATCAGCGAACGCAGATAGGCGAGATCCACGCCACTATCGACCCGCGCAACATTGCCGTCATAGGCACGATCAAAGAGCGTACTGTTGTCAACAAAGCCGCCGCAGCACACCGATCCATCCTCGCTTATGCCCCCAAGAGCGATGTTGCCGACGCCTACCGGGACGTGGCCGGGACGCTGCTAGAGTCGTGGGGAGGTGCGGCATGAGTGGCACGCGGCGCGAAGACAAGCGGCCCACTGCGGCGGTCGCGCACAACTACGACCTAGACGACATCTTCGCCGCCCCCGGACAGGCCGGGGCGACGGAGATGGAGAACGCGCGCGAGATCGAGGTTGCGCGGCTCACCCCCAATCCCTTCCAGCCGCGCACGGAGTTCGACCCGGACAAGCTCCGCGAACTGGCCAACTCGATTAGCCGCCGCCGGCGCGTCCTCCAACCCCTGCTCGGACGGCCGCACCCGGACGACCCCGCGCTGTACCAGATCGCCGCCGGCGAGCGCCGCTGGCGGGCCGCGCAGCTCGCTGGGCTCGCCACGGTGCCGTGTGTTGTGGAGGACTTGGACGACGACGCGATGGAGGAGATCGCGCTGACCGAGAACATTCAGCGCGAGGATCTCAGCCCAGTCGATGAGGCCGAGGCCATCAAGCGCCTCATGGCGCGGCGCAACCTCTCTCTACGCGACGTGGCCGGCTTCATCGACAAGAGCCATGTCTACGTCACCCAGCGCCTGCGCCTGCTCGACAACCCCGACATCACCGTAGCCGTGCGCAGCGGCGTGCTCTCGCCCACCGTCGCCCTCTCAGTGGACCGCGTGGCCGAGCCCGCGCGCGGCGACCTGCTCAAGCGCGCCTGGGCCGGCGAGCACATCACGGTCGAGGAGGCCCGCGCTGCACGCACCGCTGCAAACCAGGTCGAGGCCGGGGTGTTAAATAATCTAACAGTGGAGCCGCCCCGGCGCGCCGTGCTGCCAGCGGCCGACACTGCCCCGGTCGCGTCACCGAACCCGCCGTCATCCTCGTCGCCGGTGTTAAATAATCTAACAGCGCCGTCCCTCGTGGCCCCACGTGAGGTCCCGGCGCCGACCGCGGATCGCCCCCCATCTCCCGAGGATGCGGGGTCGGTGTTAAATAATCTAACAGCAACGGCCGCGACCAACGGCGCGGCAAATGACCCGACGGCCGATGAGTGGGTCCTAGGCGGAAACCTCCACACGGTCGCGCTCATCCAGGCGGGTAACGGGCGCGCTCACCGTGAACAGGTGCGGGCCGCGTTGTGGGCGGACCTGGAAGCCCTGGACGGCTAGCTGCGTGAACCCGTTCAGCACCGCCTACACCCAGGCCGAGATCGCGGCGTACGGCGCGCCCCCCGCGCGCACGGTCGGCGACGTCGAACTTCGGTGGCTCGACGGATGCGCCGGTCGCAACACCGAGGACTATCTCAACTGGCCGATGATCGCGCGCCGGATGCCGCGCTACCCGGCCCTCTTCGTCCGCGGCGCGGTGTGGATGAGCCTCGTCCCCAGCGAGGTCCAAAGCTGCTACGTGCCGATCAGGGCTGCCCACGGCGTCGTCGGGACCGCCGGCCTCGGCCTCGGCTACGTCCCCCTGCGCATGGCGGCCAAGCGCACCGTCAAGCGCGTCCACGTCTTCGAGGTCGAGGAGGACGTGATCCGCTGGTTCCGCCGCGCGTTCGCTGGTCGCCCCGAACTGGATAAGATTGAGATCGAGCACGGCGACGTGCGCGCGCTCCTGGTCAATCGACGCTTCGACGTGGCGTGGATGGACCCCTACGACACCTTCATCCACCCGCGCGTGGAGCAGGACGCGCGCCAGTTCCGCGCCCGCAACAGCATTGGCGCGTACCTGTTCTGGTATCTGGAGCGCGTGGTCCTCGACGCGCTCCAGATGGGCGAGGTGGTCCCTGAGCTAACGGCGCACGAGCGCGCGTTCCTGCGGCGCTGGCGGCACACGCGGCACGAGCTGTTCGCTGACCGCCTGCCCACGTTTTGGACCCCGCGCGTCCCGCCGGACCGCCAGCGCGCCATCTTCGACGCCATCGGCCGGCCGTGGCGCGCGGGGCCGCCCTTCGATCCAGGGACCTTATCGCGGACGCAGCTCGACCTCCTCGCGCGCTTCCTGGAGAACGGTCACGTGACCGACGAGAGGGGCGACGCGTGCGCGTGACGAGCGTGCAGCGCGTCCACAGGCGGGAGGAGACGCCGTGACATGCGACGCCCACCCAACGCACCTCACCCTGACCACGGATCACATCATGGTCGCCGCCGTCGGCCCGCTCGTCGCTGCCCTGCACGTCGCTGGCGTTGCGGTCGAGCGCCTCGCCTTCCTGCCTGTGCGCGGCGAGGAGCCGCATCCGTGGGGCGTGCTCCTGCTGGCCACGTCCGGCCCGCCCCTGACGCTGGCCCACCTCGTCGTCCCCGCGACGGCCCCGCCCGGCGTCGCCCCAGCCCTCGCCGCCGCGCTTGGAGGTAGGGATCGCGTGGCACCGGCCACGCTCCAACTCAAGGCCGACAACGTGTTCGTCTCCCTCAGAAGCAGGGACCTACTCGACATAACGCAGGCGCTCGACGCGCTTCCGGCCCACCTCGCGCGCCTGGATACGCGGCACGGGGAACGCCGGCTCGTCTATAGTGAGGGTGCCTGGCGCATCGACCCATGATCGACCTGTGGAGGGGGGACACCGTGGAACACAACAGCATGACGACGGTCGCGGACGACGACAGCACGACGACGGACACGGACGCGACGGGGGTGGGCGTGGTGCCAGTAGCGGCGGCGCTGTCCAGAGACGCGGCGCCCGACGGGCAACGGCGCGTCTCGTACGTCTCCGTGCCCCCCGACGTGTGGGCGCTGGCCCGCGCCTTCGCCGCTGTGCTCGGCGAGACGATGCCTCCGCCCCTCCGCCTCATCACCCGCGTCGTCGACCGCCTCGGCTCCGACCGTGCCCGCGCCCTCCTCGGTCAGGCCCTCACCGTCGAGGCCCAGGGCGGCCTCACCCTCCCCGACGGCACCCGTCGTACCCCCGGCGGAACCTTCTTCTATCTCGTGCGCACCAGCGACGAGGTGAGCCGGACGGACAAGGAGTACATCTTTCCCCGCCGGGCCGCTGCGGTGAGCAGCACAGCCGCAACCAGGGGTGCACCAGCCCCCGCGCCCTCGGCCCTTCTCACGTGGACCGACGAGACCTACCGCGCGCTCACGCCCCAACTCCAGCAGGACCCAGGGAGGATCGCCACCGTGAAGATCACCGTCATCGGCCGCCCCGGCACGACCGTCGAGCAGGGCACCGCCGTCGCCCTCGCCCTCGTGAGCCAGACCGTCCCGGACCTGCCCAAGGGTCTCCCGGAGCCGCCCGCCGGCACCCGCTACACCGTCTTCATCGCCCGCAAGCAGTGGGCCAAGATCGCCGAGGCCCTCGCCGCCGACCCGGAGGACGCAGCCATCATCGAGGGCTACGCCGCCCTCGACCCCCGCGTGGACGGCATCGCCGTCTACGCCACCGGCGCCACCACCAAGCGCCTGCAGGCAGCCAAGCGCGCTACCCAACCGGCGACGACACCGTGAGGGCCGCGCGCCCGACGCGCGGCCCCTGGTAACGCCCGAGCCCGATGGTTACATTTAGAGGCGAGGGTCGCACCGGGCGCAAAGCACGCAAGATAGCGTACGCCGAAGGTTTGAGTTTGATGGAGGGGCAGATCGTCATAGACAGTCCGTGGCGATCTAGGCCTCGTCCGTGGACGGTCTATGCAAATCTGCTTCGACCTCCACTGGTGCGGTACGGATCGCGCGTATCGGCGAGGACGTGATCCACGCGGCTGCTACCAGAATGCCGAGCGCGCCAACGGTGAGCGTGGCCGGTAACCCGACACGTTGTCCGAGGACACCGCCGAGGAGAGCGCCGAACGGACGCACACCCGAGGTGAGGAAGGCGTGACTAGCATTGACGCGCCCACGCAGCCGCCCGGGCGTGACCGCCTGGCGCAGGCTCGTCTGGGTACTCCCAGAGATCGTCAGCCCGACGCCACTCAGGATCTGCCCCAGGACGACCAGCGGGACCGCGACCGAGCGGAAGACACCGGCCAGTGGGAGGCATAATCCCCCGAGCGCAAGCACGGCGAGCGCCGCCGCGATGGATCGTCCGAGGCCCAGGCGTCGCGCAATCCATCCTGTCAGCGCCGCGCCCACGATGCCGCTCACGCTCCCGACCATGAAGACTCCGCCGAGGAGAGCGGGCGCCAGACCGAGGTCGCGCGTGAGGTATAGCAGCATCACCGCCAGCAGGAGGCCGACGGCGAATTCGTAGATGCTCCACGCCCCGACAAGAACGCGCAACACGGGCTGCCGCACCACGGCGCGTAGGCCCTCGCCGATCTCCGCACGGACATCATGCCGCCCGTCGGACCGCTGCGACCGTGGTTCGGGCGCCTGGATGAGCGTCAGGAACGTGGCGGACGCGACATACGACAACGCATCGACGGCGATGGCGACGGGCGCGGTGAGCAGTTGCACCAGGCTGCCCCCCACACCCGGGCCGGCGACCTGCCCCACGGAGGCGCTCACCGCGAGCTTCCCGTTGCCCTCGACGAGGTGATCGCGCGCGACGACGGAGGGGAGGAAGGATTGGTAAGCCACGTTGAAGATGACGCTCAGGGCTCCGACGAAAAAGGCAACGGCGTAGAGCTGCATCAACCCTAGCCGACCGAGCAGGGCGGCGACGGGGATCGACGCGAGCAGCCCGGCGCGGCCGAGGTCGGCCACGATGAGAACGGGGCGCCGCCGCAGCCGATCGACCCACACCCCGGCGAGCAGGCTGACCACGAGGTACGGCAGGACGTCAAGCGCGCCCAGGAGGCCCATCTGCGTCGGGGTCGCCTTGAGGGTCAGGGCGGCCGTGAGGGGCAAGGCCAGGTCCGTCACAGCTGTGCCGCCCACCGAGATCGTTTGCCCGGCCCACAGCTTCATGAAATCTGGCTGGCACCAGAGGCCCGTGAGTTGCCAGCGTGTCGGCATGGACGCTCCTCTCATCATCGTAGGGGGACCCCGCTCCGTCCCAGTAACCTTATGGTAGCGGTGGACAGGGACGACCAACCAGTGTAAAGTTAGGCACATGATTGGCCTGACAGGCGGGCAAGAAGCTTACACCTTAGCTGAAGGTTGAGAGGCGCTGTGACAGACTATTGGCGCCCGGTCGATCTAGCGCGCGCTGTCGGCGTCAGCGCGCAAACGGTGCGCATCTACGAACAGGTTGGGTTTTTGCCACAGGTTGCGCGTAGCGCCACAGGCTACCGGCGTTACGAGGCGCGACACATGCGCGCGCTACAGGCCGCACGCCTCATGGTCGCCGGCTATGGGTGGAAGCCAGCGCTGCGCATCATGCAATACGCGCACGAGGGAGAGGTCGACGCAGCTGTCGCCATGGTCGACGCGTGTCACGCCGCCTTGCACCAGTTGCGGCAGGAGACCATGGCGACGCTCGCCGCTCTGCACGGCGCAACAACGTCGTTGCTGGATGATAACAGCGGGCAGCCTTGTCTAGGACGACCTCTCGGGATCAGCGCGGTAGCTCGCCGTGTCGGAGTGCGTGTCTCAACCGTGCGTTCCTGGGAAAAGCACGGCCTCGTCCGACCACGACGGGATGCCACGAGTGGCTATCGCCTCTACGATACTGCGGAGGTAGGGCACGTCCAAGTCGTTGCGTTGCTGCGGCATGGCGGCTACGGATTCGACGCGATCCGCCCCGTCTTGACGGCGTTGGCGACGGGTCATCTTGAGCAGGTGGCCCAGGCGGCTGAGCGGCGTTTGGCGGACGTGGCAGCAGAGAGCCGACGCTGTAGCACAGCCACGGTGGCTTTCTGGACGTACATCGAAGACCTATGATACCGAGCGCCGCTCCGATGCGTGCCTTGGGGACGAGGGTAACGCATCAGGGCATTCGTTACCCTGCGGGCGAGGATCGCGCTCGGTCAGAGCGTTGGTCAATCAGGAGGAGCAGGGATGTGGGAGGGGGACGCGGCGCCCCTCACGCCGGCGCGGGCTGACCGTCCCCACGGCACGTGACGGGACGCCCGCAGGGCCGGCCTGGTACGCTCCAGGGAGAGACGCCGGACCGCACAGGAGTCCGCATGACCGCGCTGCCCACCCCGCACGCCTTGCTCACCGCCGATCAGGAGCGCGCCCTGGCCACCACGATCCGCGCCGGCCGCCGCGCCCGCCTGCTCGCCCAACGTGACCTTGCCGCCCGCCTACGCCGTGAGCTGCCCCCCGCCGTCTCCGCCCGCGCCGCCGCCGCTGCCGTCCTTGCCGCCCTCGTCTCCCTCCTGCCCCTCGCCCCAGACGCCCTCCACGCCGCCCTCGTCCCCCTCCTGCCTCCCGCCCTTGACCCGGACGGGCGGGCGCGCGTCCTCGCCGCCCTCGCCGCCTGGCCCCTCGACCAGCACGCCCTCACCGCCGGCGCCGCCGCCCGTGCCGCCTTCGCCGCCGCCAACCACCGCCTTGTTGTCGCCTTCGCCCGGCGCTACGACCACCGCGGCCTCCCCTTCGACGACCTCGTGCAGGAAGCCACCCTCGGCCTCCTGCGCGCCATCGACCTCTTCGACCCCCACCGCGGCGCCCGCTTCTCCACCTACGCCGCCTGGTGGATCGCCCAGGCCCTTCGCCGCGCCCTGGCCACCCAGGTCCCTCTCGCCCACGTCCCCCTCAACGTCCAGGACGACCGCGCCCGCCTCGCCCGCCAGGCCCACGCCCTCCACGCCCTCCACGCCGCCCTCGGCCATCCTCCCTCCCCCGCCGAGCTCGCCGCCGCCGCCGGCCTCCCCCGCGCCCGCGTGGACGCCCTCACCGCGCCCCTGGCCCACGCCGTTCCCCTCGACCTGACCGTGGGCGACGCCGAGACCATGACCATGAGCGACCTCCTCCCCGATCCCACCGCTCCCCGCCCCGACGATGAGGCCGAGGCCCAGGAGGTCGCCGCCGCTGTGCGCGCCGCCCTCGCCAACCTCGCCCCCCGCGAGCGCGCCATCCTCGCCGCCCGCCACGGCCTCGACGGCCAGCCCCCGCGTACCCTGCAGGCGAGGATGACGCCAAGGTCTCGGGGGTGGGGGGGGCACGGACGGAGGGCGCGCCCTGCGACGCGCCCTTGCGTGACAGGTTTGGGGAAAGTTTACGCGCGCGCGACGAGCCGACCCGGATGCCTCCGTGAGACGACCATGCAGGCCAGCGCGCCCAGCAGGAGGGCGGGGCCGATCACAGTGGCGAAGGTCGATGAGGCGGCCCAGAACGTCTCCAGGGGCACGAAGAAACGGGCCGCGTCCGCCGGGGTAACCAGGAACACATAGGCGGCGGGGAGCGCTGCGCACCAGGCTTGCGGCTCCGCCAGGAGGCGTCGCCAGGCCGGCCGCCCCGCGCCATCGGCCCAGCGCAACCCGGTGATCGCCAGGCCGGGCGTCTGGCCACGCGCGGCCAGGCGGGCGAGCAGCGCCACGGCCACGCCCGTCAGGGCGAGCGAGATGGCGGACATGAGCAACACGGACCACCAGGGCAGGTGTTGGTCGCCGGGCCAGAGGATCGCGTCCAGGGTGGCTATGGTCAGGCCGAGGACGGGGAGCGTGGCGAGGCCCACCGCCACATCCACGACGATCGCGGCGCGCATGCGGCCTTTGCCCGCGGGGGCCATGCCAGTCAGGGCAGCCACGCCAGCTGTATCGGTGGTAAAGGTGGTCATCGGGAGGGCCCTCCTGCGCGCCTTATCCCCTGAGAACAGCGCTGTCACCTGCGCGCGTCGCTCGGCGCACGCGCTCACCATCAGGTCGCCGAGTGCGACCGTCCACACGCCGAGGACGCCGCGCGCCCCGCGTCGCCGGCGCGCGGCGCGGCAGCAATCCCGGAAATCCCGCGCCATCTGGGGGCCGTAGTCGCGGCGGAAGGCCGCCGGGTAGGCCACGAGGAGCAGCGCGTAGAGCCGCGCGCACAGGGCGGCCGCCCTATCGGTGGCCGGGCCTGTCATTGCACGCCCCCGTTCTCGCGGAGTGGGAGCAGGACGCCCGGCCCCAGCACGCGCTTCTCCCGCGCCAGGCGGACCAGCCGCGCCAGGCGGCGCGCCTCCACGCCGCTGGCGTGCCGGCCGGCGGCGGTCAGGCGGTAGTAGCGGCGGCGCTCGTCGTCGAGCGCGGGGTCCGGGCGCTCGTCGCTCTCCTCGATCAGCCCCTCGGCCAGCAGGCGCTTGATCGAGCGGTAGAGCGTCCCCGGCCCCAGGCGCGTCGCCTCGTCGGTGCGCAGCGCGACCTCCCGCATGATGCCGTAGCCGTGGCGCTCGCCGTCGGCGAGCGCGAGCAGGATCTGGAACGCCGCCAGCGTGAGCGACAGGTCGCCCTCCGCCCGCGTCGCCCGAGCCGATCCATCCTTGACCACAAAGCCCCCCTTCCCCATCACATCCGGCCGCGCGCATGGATACATGCGACGTGGATATAGTACGCGCGTGTCGAGGCGACCACAAGGGGGATGTTCGTGCTATCGCTGGCAGGGCCGGTGACAGCATCGGCGGCGCATGGCTGTCATTACGGAGGACCGGCTGCCGCCCTAACCGCAAGGGTTATGTAGCGCGCGACGCCGGAGGACGCGGGCATGCTGATCGAGTAACACGACGGGGCGAGGATTACTTGAAGTGATAGAAGGGGTCATGGTACACGACATAAACGAGCAGCATCGCCCGTGGAACAGGCGAGCCGCGGGAGGCGACGCATGACCGACACTCAGGCCCGTGCTCACGTCTGGACGCTCTGCCTCGCGGCCCTCGTGCTCTCGGCTCTCACCAGCCCTGTGGCCGGCCTCCTCACCCCGCTGGCCCATGCCTCCGCGCCCGCCCTTCCCCTCCTGGCGGCCGTCCTCGCCGTCTTGCTCATCGGCGCGTACGTGGCCCTCGCCGTCTTGCTCGCCCGCGCCGTCCTGCGTGTCGTGCTGCTCCGTCTGGATGGCCACCACTAGCCCCTCTTAAGGAGCGCCGCAGCGCCCCCAGTGTGGCGCTACTGGCCCTCCGACGAGCCTCCTCTCCAAACGTCAATGACGGAGTCTCGCGATCTCTGGGTCAAATCTCACTGGCGTTGACACCACCCCTATTGTGAACCGAATAGACAACTGCGACGTTATCTCTATGACGCGCGTGACGGGCACAGGCCGGCGCGGGATGACTTGGGCTGATGAGCGTCCTATGCCGCGAGCTTCCCGCCCGTCCGCGCATCGCCCTCTCCTGGTGCAACGTGCCGGCGCCGTGGTCGGCGGGCAAATCTAACGAGTGGCGCGGCGACCACCTCTGGTGGTAGGAAGCGCAGGACCCGACGGCTGCGGAGCGGCGGGAGATCGCGCGCATCGCAGCGCACCTGGAGCGGTTGCGGCAGGGCGGCGACGCGATCCTGGCGCTGGCCGACGACCTCAGGCGCGGCTCTGGACCTCATGGACGGCAGCAGTAAGCGCCCGCTGGCCCTGCTGACCCCACGGGATCGGGAAGTCCTATCGTGCCCTCGCCCGCCTGCGCGCCGCCGCCCTGCGCCGCTGGCTCGCCGACGACCCCGCATCCTGACGCCTCCCCGTGAGATACGAGATACTAAGGCTGTCCCGCTCGACCATGGCACAGGAGATGACCGATGACTGACACCCAGGCCCGCGCCCGCGTCTGGACGCGCTGCCTCGCCGCGCTCGTGCTCGCGGCCCTCACCGGCCCGCTCGTTACCCTCCTCACCCCGCTGGCCCATACCTCTTCCCCGGCCCTTACCCTCGTGGCCGCGGTCCTCGCTGCGGCCCTCGTCGGCGCGTACGTGGCCCTCGCCGTCCTGCTCCTCGTCGCCGTCCTGCGCGTCGTGCGGCCCCGTCTCGACGGCCACCCCTAGCCCTCCCGGACGTGCCGCGCGCACCCCACGAAGCACCCCCTACAAGGGTGCGAGTAACCCTCTCCAGGGTCTCAGATCGTGGCGCTATTTTGGCGCTAAAATAGCGCCATTGGCCCCCGCAGCGTAGCGCCAATCGTAGCTCTAGTGCTAAAGGCATGGCGCTACGATAGAGCTACGATTCACACAGGAAAACGGGGTCTTGGCGCTACGATAGAGCTACTCTTTATCTTGGGCGCTACACCACCCGTAGCGCTAGCGCCATCGGCGCCGTAGCTCCAACGGAGCGCCACACGCCCGCGCAAGCCGTGGACGGGGCCGGCCCCGCGCGTAGCGACGGGGCGGAGGGTAGGGGGGAGACGGCCGCACTCAGGAGCGATCGCTGGTGGTGACGTGGCCACCCGTCGTCGCCCCGCTCTCGCACCGCCATATGATGGGGCAAGCGCCGCCGACACACGCCCTCCACGGGAGAAAGGGCCTGTTCCTGGCGTCCGGTCCCTGGACAGGAGAGCAGAGCGGGTGTAGCGTGACGGCGGAGACAGGCGGTGTCTCGCGGCAGGACAGGCGAAAGCAGGCGTTCCCATGGCAGAGCACACGGACCCTACGTCGGCAACAGGCGCGCTGAACACGACGACGGAGATCCTCGCGGCGGTCACAGCGGAGGAGCCGCATGGAGCCACCGCCGATCAGGTCGCCCGCCCCATTGGGCTCGGCCTCGACGGGACGGTCGTGCAGGATGCGTTAGAGGACCTGGTCGCGCGCGGCCTCCTCGACCGGCGCGGGCTCGGGCGCGGTGCCGTTTATACGCTAAGCGCGACGGCGTGACGCGCCACACGATCGGCGCGTGCTGTCTCCCCGTAGAGAGCGTACGGTGATTGCTAGTTCATATTGAGGCAAGCGAGGGCGAAGAGGGAGGCATGGACTTTGATCTCCAAGCCGGCGAGGGAGCGGACATGCAGGTGAGCGATGCCCATGGCGGTGAGTTGGCTGTT